>ERZ1066122.399-NODE-399-length-46150-cov-30.647445_pt1 | contig 46150 bp, 35 predicted proteins | sample MGYA00382769_ERZ1066122 | MGnify/ENA primary metagenome ERZ1066122 (study PRJEB33369, sample SAMEA5778352) | biofilm metagenome | biome: Industrial cooling water; feature: Water cooling tower basin; material: Biofilm | place: United Arab Emirates | collected... | reverse complement strand
GCAGGAGGCTGCAATGGCCTGCTAGCCACTCATCGGAAGACAGTTGCTGAGTTAAGGGGTGCCGCGAAGCGGCATCCCCTTGGACGAGTTGTTAGACGTCATTGGACGCCCGCCGATATTGCAAGTACGCCGCCAAGTTAAGCGCAACCATGAGGGCTGGCCAAGCCTGAGCTGCCGAGAATGATCTGGCTTGCAACGGTCCGAGCAGTGACAGCACTAGGGAGGCGGTGTAGGCCAGGAGAAGCGCGTTTGCCCAAGCGGGCTTGAGTAGGACTGCGCGAATAGGGACGAGCAATGTGCAACCAGGGACGGCCATTGAAAAGCCAGCCAGCAGCCGTTCCGCGAGAATCGGCGCGACCATTACCTCTGAGGCAAGCGCGCCGTTGAACGCGAACGGTGAGAGGGCCAGCAGGAACGCGCCGTAGCATGCCCCAAGGACTCGAGTAACGGCGACGGAGACCTGAGCCGTGAAACTTGGCATCTTCAGGTTGCTACAGAAATCGGCATGATGTCTAACACCAGAATTAAGCCGACCCGCGAAGCGGGTTCGGCTTGAATGAATTGTTAGGCCTCATGGCTGGCAATCTCCGACAGCCAATGCACGCCCCCGGTATCTGCCAACGCGAAGTGTCCGAGAGCAGAACTGTGAGCGATTGTGCCATTGAATAGCAGTGCATCCCATTGACCGGATGGACCTAGCTCCTCTTGGACGAAGGTGAAATGCGAACCTAAGGCAGACTCAGGTGTTTGACCCAAGGCTCGAAGGTCATCAAGCGTGCCTTGCACCAGAGCAAAAGATCGCTCTGCGAGCTGGGAGTTGCCATCAAAGTAAAGACGCGGATGTGCGGTCTTGATCTGCATGAGGCCTAACTACTAGTAGACCCCAACCCGGGGCATAACACGCACACTGCCACCCTCGCCGCCAGCCTGTCAATCGGGAAATCCTTGCACAAAACAGCGCCTTGCTCCAATGGCGACGGTGGCTATTGACTGCCATGCAATCCCGAATAAACGGCATAGAGACCCCGATATCAAATATCACGGCAATCACGCCCTGCTATTCCGATACGCGCATGCGGGCCCACCGGCTCGCGGCCATGGCGTGAGATCGCGCGAGTTTGATGCATTTCGCCGTCGTTGCAGGAGAAACGCCGGCGTCGGGGCGAGCGAACCGTCCGCGCTCGTCGCGCTTGCCGGGATATCCGGCCCTCTGTGCAGCGTGATGCGTTGGCACTTCACGGGGCGTCATGGTGGGGTTCGCTGCGCTCACCACCACCCTACAACAACCCACTCCGCTTGATCGAAAGATACTGCTCCACCAACGCCGCGGGCAATTGCTCGCAGGTGGTATCCAGCACCATCACCCGATGGTTCCGCAGCGCATCATGCGCCGCCTGGCGTTTCGCGACGTACTCCGCTGCCGCAGCCGCGGCCACCGCGGTCTCCAGATCATGCACCGGCCGGTCCAGCGCTTCGTCCAGGTCGTTCTCGCGCAGGCTGGCGACGACCACCAGATGCCGTTTCTGCAGCAGGCGCACGGCGCCGATGAGGTCTTCGATGTCTTCGTCGCGCAGGTTGGTGACCAGCATGACCAGGGCGCGGCGGCGTTGGCGGAGGGCGAGGTCGGTGGCGGCGGCGAGGTAGTCGGTGGCCACCGGGGCGGGTTGCAGGTCGTAGCTGGCGCCGAGCAGAGTGTCGATGGCGCCCATGCCGCGCTGCGGGGCGACCCAGCGCTGGTCGCCGCCGGTGGCGAACAGGCCGACGGCGTCGCCGCGTTTGAGGGCGATGTAGGAGACCACCAGGGCGGCGTCGAGGGCGCGGTCGAAATGGGAGGCGCCGCCTTCGTGGGCCAGCATGCGGCGACCGGTGTCGACCACCAACAATAGTTGCTGGTTCTTCTCGTCCTGGTATTCGCGGGAAATGAGCTTGCGCGCGCGGGCGGTAGCCTTCCAGTCGATCTGGCGCATGCTGTCGCCGACGCGATATTCGCGCATCTGGTGGAAGTCGGTGCCTTCACCGCGGCGGCGTTTGATGTGCGCGCCCATCAGCCGTGAGGCCTGTTCGGCGCTGAACAGGGCGAAGCCGGCCAGCGGGGCGAAGTTGGGGAACACGCGCACGGCCTGCGGGCGGCCGACGATGCGCGACTGCCGCCACAGGCGCAGCGGCGAGTACAGGCGCAGCTGGGCGCCGTCGAAGCTGTAGTTGCCGCGCACGGTGGGGCGCAGGCGGTAGTCGAGCGTGGTGTCGGTCTCGGCTTCGAGGGTGAGGCGGCGCGGCATGTCACCGCGACGGTCGCTGCCGTCGTCGCCGTGCAGGGCCCAGTCGCCGGGGTGCAGGTCGTGCACGTCCAGGCGCACGGCCGCGCCGGGGTTGTGCAGGGTGATGCGAACCTCGCGTTCGACGCCGATCGGCCAGGCCTCGGGCAGGCTGCGGTGGACCTCGGGCGTGGGCGTGAAGCGCAGGCGCAGCAGGTCGGCGACGGCGAGCAGCAGCAGTGCGCCGCCGACCAGCCACCAGGTGGACACCGACACCAGCCCGGCGCTGGCGGCCAGGCCGTGCGCGGCCCAGGCGCCGAGCAGCCAGAGCATGCCGGGCGCCGGCCGTGCCCAGGCGCGGCGCACGGGCGCGGGCGGGCGCGCAGGTGCCGGTGCAGGCGCGGGCGTGCCCGGCTGCGCGGATGCGCCTGCGGGCGGGGTGGCAGCGGCGGCGGCCGGGGCGCTCATCGGCGCGGCGCTTCCACCTTGGCCAGCAGGGCGTCGAGCACCTGGTCGGGGCTCTGGCCCTCGATCTGCATTTCCGGAGCCAGGGCGATGCGGTGGCGCAGGGCCGGCCGTGCGATGCCGCGCACGTCGTCGGGGGTGACGAAATCGCGCCCGGACAGCACGGCCTGCGCGCGTGCGGCGCGCACCAGGGCGAGGCTGCCGCGCGGGCCGGCGCCGAGCGCGATGCCCGGCCACTTGCGGGTGGCGGCGACGATCCGCACGGCGTAGTCGATCACCTCGGCATCCACCGACACCTGCGCGGTGCCGAGCTGCATGCCGACGATGTCGGCGGCGCTGGCGGCGTTGCGCACCTGGGAGAGATCGAACTGCGCGGCGGCGCGGCCGTGGCTGACCGCGGTGACCATGCTCACCTCGTCGGCATGCGAGGGGTAGCCGATCAGCACCTTCAGCAGGAAGCGGTCGAGCTGGGCCTCGGGCAGCGGGTAGGTGCCTTCCTGTTCGACCGGGTTCTGGGTGGCCAGGGTCATGAACGGGCCGGGCAGCGCGTGGCTGACGCCTTCGATGGTGACCTGCTGCTCCTGCATGGCTTCGAGCAATGCGGCCTGGGTCTTGGCCGGGGCGCGGTTGATCTCGTCGGCGAGGACGAGGTTGGCGAAGATCGGGCCGCGACGGATGGTGAAGCGCTCGGTCTTGGGGTCGTAGACCGCGTGGCCGCTGACGTCGCTGGGCATCAGGTCGGGGGTGAACTGCACGCGGGCGTAGCTGCAGCCGAGCGCCTGGCCGAGCGCGCGCACCAGAAGGGTCTTGCCGAGGCCGGGCACGCCTTCGATCAGCACATGGCCGCCGGCGAGCAGGGCGATGAGGATCTGGTCCAGCACCTCGTCCTGGCCGATGAAGGCCTTGGCGATCTCGTCGCGGATCGCGCCTGCGCGTTCGACCAGGGCCTCGCCGACGATGGGCGTGACCGCGGGCGCGACCGGAGGCGCGGCCTCGACTGCGGGCACGGCGGGGGTGTCGGGAGTGTCGTTCATAGTCGCTGCCTCAGTTTCAGGAGTTGGGCCACGCGCAGCACGAAGTCGCGCGCGTCGCCGGGACGGGGGTAGCGCAGGGCCGCTTCGACCTCGTGCGCGGACAGGCCGGTGCGCCGGGCGATGGCGTCCACCCGGGCCTGGCCTTCGAGCGCCGTGGCGTAGGGGTCGCGCCGGTGCAGGCGCTGCAGGAAGGCGTCGAACACCGCGGCGTACAGGCGCCCGGCGCGGCCGTAGCGGTACAGGTGCTCGCCGCTGGCGTGCACGTGTTCGAGCAGGGAGCGGCGGTCGTCGGCGGGCGAGGGCCGCAGCGGGCCCAGGCGCTCGCCGCGCATCCACAGCCACACCGCGATGCCCAGCGCGCAGGGCAGCAGCAGCATCCACAGCTTCGCCCACAGCAGCGACCACAGCGACGGCATCTCGATGCGGTAGATCAGGTGGAACACGCCGCCGCGGTCGTAGTTGGGTTCCAGCAGCTGGCGGGTCAGGGCGTAGTGCGGGCCCTCTTCCAGCTGCTCGTTGGTCGCGAAGTCCAGGTCGGCCAGCACGTCCACGGTGCCCTTGCCGTGGAGCAGGCGCACGAACCCGTATTCGCCCTCGTTGTACGTGTCCCAGGCCAGCCGCGGCGTGCCGGCCGCGGCATCCAGCGAGAAGGCGCGGCCGTTGCAGAACTCGGTATGCCCGTCGAACCCGTCGACCTCGAGCTCCAGGCACTCGCCATAGGCGAGCGGTTCCACGCCGAGATCCGAAAGCAGCGGCACCGCGTCGATGTCTTCGGCCCCCGCGTTGCCGAAATCCAGCAGGCCGGTGCTGCCCATCGGCGGGGTGCGCACGATCAGATGCCCGCCGCTGCGCACCCAGGCGAGGATGGCGTCGCGGTCGGGCGCGGGGATCTGCCGGGTGTCGCCGAGCAGCAGCAGGGTGTCGGCCGGCTTCAGCGGCACATCGCGCAGCTGCAGGCGGGGGCGTGCGACCACCTTGCGGCCGTCGTCGGCCAGCGCCAGCTTGAGCGCGAACAGCGGGTTGTATGCGGCCTCGCCGCGCGGCGGCAGATCGTCGGTTTCCTCCACCCGCTCGTGGGTGTGCAGGAACCAGGCCACGAACAGGCCGATCAGCAGCGCCGCGGCGATGCCCAGGCCGATGGCGCGGCCGGTGCCGGACCCGCCGCTCATGCCGCCCACCCGAAGCGCTGCGACAGCTCGTCCACCAGCGCCTCGAAACTGTCGCCGTCCGGCAGGCGATGGCCGTAGGCGGCGTATTCCCACACCCGCACCATGCGCTGGAACACGCTGCGCTCGTCGGGGTCGCGCAGACCGCGCGCGGCGCGCAGGCACTGCGATTCGGTGGCGCCCGGCGGCAGCACCGCACCGGTGCGCGCGACCATGCTGGCCACGCTGGCGCGGTACAGCAGCGCCAGCGCGCGGCGGGGCTCGCCCGCGGCCCACAGCCGGCGTGCGGCGCTGCCCACGTCGGGCGGCAGCGGCTCGGGCGGCGGCAGTGGCTGCTGGGCGATCTCCGGCGGCTCCTCCTCGATCCGGGTCAGGCCCAGGCGCAGCCAGGGCAGCCAGGTGCGGGCGGTGGCCGCCAGCAGGGCAATCAGCGCGGCCAGCAGCAGCCACAGGCCGTACTTGCCGATGAAGGCCAGGAGGGTACCGAGCCACTCCAGCGAGGGGGCTTCGATGTTGTCGGGCGTGTCCTGCTTGTCCCGGTTCTTCGGCTTCCACACCGTGCGGGTGCGCTTCGGGCGCAGGTCGGGGTTGGCGTAGGCGCGCTCCACCGATTTGCCGAAGTCCTCGTGGCCGACGGTGTCCTCGCCGAACAGGTCGTCGAGACCCGGTGCAGGGATGTCCGGCTCCGCCTCGGCGCCTTCGACGGCGTCGGCCATGGCCTCCTCGTCGGTGAGTTCGGCGTCGGCGTCCTCAGCGGCATCGGCATCGGTGTCCGCATCGGTGCCCGCATCAGCGTCCGCATCGGCATCCGTCGTATTGCCGGCCTTGTCCGCCGGCTGGGCGGTGGCGTCGGCGGCCGCCGGCGCGGCGGGCTTGAAAGACTCCGCCCGCGCGGTGGCCGGCTGCAGCGCCGCCATCCACAGACCCGCGCCCAGCGCGAGCGCCATCAGCGGCGCGGCCAGGCCCAGCAGGCGCTGGCGCATGCGCCGGAAGGCGATCTCCAGGTCCCAGGCTTCCAGCTCGGTGCGGCGGTTGAGATACAGGCCGAAGCCGGCGCCGATGTAGAACGGCTCGATGAGGCACAGCGCCAGATAGTCGACCACCGCCAGCAGGATCAGCAGCCAGTCCGGCATGCCCCAGCGCAGTTCGCCCTGCAGCGCCTGCAGCACCTGTGGCACGAACTGCGACGGGATGAACAGCAGCGCGCCGAACAGCAGCAGCGAGACCTGCATCAGCAGGATGAAGTTGGTGCACACCAGGGTGAGCAGCGCGGTCTGCCCGCCGATGCCCGACACCAGCACACTGCGCCGCGCGCGCAGGGTGTCGCCGCGTACGCCTTCGAGCAGATCCACCGGCAGGGTGGCGGCGCGCAGCGGGCTGAGCCGGCGCCACAGCAGGTGGCCGGGCATCGGCCGCCAGCCCCAGCGCAGCTGCGCGCGCAGGGTCTCGCCGACCGAGGGCACGCTGCCGAACACCGCGCGCGACAGCACGTACAGCGGCACCCGGTCGAACACCGGACGCAGCCACCACATGAGCAGCGGCATCAGCGCCAGCAGCTCCAGCGCATGGGTGGCCGCCAGCAGCGCGCCCCACACCGGCAGGGTGAAGGCGAACCACGGCAGCCACACCGCGCGGGCATGGCGGCGTATCAGGGCGCTGCCCAGCTCCATCGCCTCCCAGCCCGAGCGCGGGCGCAGTGCGACGGTGAGCGCTTCCAGCTTCATCGCGCCGCCTCGTCGGGCAGGCTGCCGCCGGCGTGGGCGCGGCCACCCAGCGCCAGCCAGGCGATGGTGAGGCTCCACAGCACGGCGGCGACCGAATACTTGACCCACGCCGGGATGAAGCCCATCGACGACCAGAAGGCCTCGACGAAGGCCGCGAACACCAGCATCGCGAAACAGCCCAGCGACAGCAGCGCGCCGGTGCGTCCGGCGTCGACCAGCGCGTCGACACGCCGGCGGCGGCCCGGCGCCACCAGCGCCAGGCCGATCCGCAGACCGGCGGCACCGGCGATGACGATCGCGGTGAGTTCCGGCGCGGCATGGCCGCAGACGAAGCGCCAGAACGGGTCGCCATGGCCGATGTTCTGCAGATGCGCGCCGACCACGCCCAGCAGCAGCCCGTTCTGCAGCAGCACGTACAGGGTGCCGATGCCCGCCAGCAGCCCCGCGGCGAAGGTGCGGAAGGCGATGCTGACGTTGTTCATGATGTAGAAGCCGAACATCATCACGTCGCTGCCGCTGTCGCGCCCGAGCTTGCGCTCCGGGTCGTCGGGGTCGTACATCGTCTCCATCTGGGAGAGCATCTCCGCGGGATAGACGGTGTAGGCGAATTCGGGGGTGTGCAGCACCGCGGCGAAGGCCAGCAGCGCAGGCAGCGCGAACACCGCCAGCGACAGCCACAGGCAGCCGCGCTGCGCGCGCACCAGCCGCGGGAAATCGGCGATGAAGAAGGCCAGCGCCTTCGACCAGGCCGGCCGCCGCGCGCGATACAGCACGTCGTGGCCGCGCTGGGTCAGCGACTGCAGGCGCTCGACGACGGCCGGGCTGTAGCCGCGGCGCCGCGCCAGCGCCAGCTGCTGGCAGAGCCGCCGGTAATGCGCGGGCATGTCTTCATCGGGCAGGCCGGTCCACTCGCGCCGGGTGGCGCGGGCCTCGCGCGCACTCTGCGCGCGCCGCTCCAGCCACGCCTCCATCTGCAGCCATTCCGGCTCGTGCCGGGCGACGAAGGCCTCCTGGCGCAGCACCGCGGTGCGGGTGCTGGTCTCGTGTGTGCCGGTTGCGGACGCGGGCATCGACATCGGATTCACTCCCGGCCCAGCAGACGGTTGGCGACGCCGTGCAGGCGCAGCACACCGAGCGCGCCGCCGGCACCGACCGCGGGTGCGGCGATGTCGGCCAGCTCTTCCTGGCGCTCGCGGGTGAGCGCGCGTGCGCGATCTGTGAAGGCGATCACCGCGGCCTGCTCCTGCGCCTGCAGCGGCGCCAGCGGAGCGAAGGTGCCGGAATGCTCGGCCGGCCGATGGCCGACGCGGCGGGCGTCGTGGATCACCAGCGTGCGCGCCACCAGGTCGCCGAGCCGGCGGTTCCAGGGGTCGGCATAGCAGGCCACCAGCCCGATGCCGTAGAAGAACGGCAGGAAATCCACGGTGCGCAGCAGGGTGCGGGCGAAGGACGCCATCCAGCCCACCGGGGCGCCGTCGGCGGCGATCACCCGCAGCCCGAGCGCGCGCTTGCCGGGGGTCTGCCCGTTCCACAGCACCTCGAACAGCACCGGATAGCCCCACAGCAGGCTGAAGAACAGGATCAACTGCAGGCCCAGGCCGGTGTTGCCGAGCAGGCCGAGCGTGACCGCACCCAGGAAATACACCGCAAAGCGGATGCCGAAATCGATGGCCCAGGCCACCGCGCGCGGCACCGGCCCGGCGGCGGGCAGACGCAGGGCCACGCCTTCGGGCGTGTAGACCTCGCGGACCGTGTCCAGCCGCTTGCCCGGACGATTCGCCCCAGGGCTCAAGCGACCGCCCTCCGTCGAGCGGCCTGCTCTGGGGCGGCCTGCTCTGAGCCGGCCTGCTCTCGAGCGGTTGCATGTCGATGCGGGGCGCCCGTCTCGCGGTGCCTGCGGGCGTCGCGGCCCGCTCCTGTCACACCCATGGTTCCGTCGGTGCCCTTGTTGGTGATGAATGCGTCGTGGTGGAGGGAAGCGGCGGCGGCGGCGGGGGCGACCGATGAGGCCAGGCCCCGGCCACGCGGGCCGGAGGCTACTCTAGCAGCTCGCACCCGCGGGGCCTGCGACAGCGCATGGTCGATGCGGGCCGGGAATGCGGTTCGGGATGCGGTGCGCCGGCACCCGCGCTACTGGGGCGCGCTCTGGCGGCGGGAGGCGCATGCCGGGTGTGCCGGTCGGGCCACATCGACTACAGTCGCATCGACGGCAGTCGAGACCGTGCAGCGAAAGGCCGCACCCGCACCCGCAACGCCAGCCCGAGACAAGCGCCCACGCCCATGACCTGCCGCCCGCACTGCGGGGCCTGCTGCATCGCCCCGTCCATCGCATCGCCCATTCCCGGCATGCCGCACGGCAAGCCGGCGGGCCTGCCCTGCGTGCAGCTGGACGATGCGCTGCGCTGCCGGCTGTTCGGCCGGCCCGAGCGCCCGGCGTTCTGCGCCTCGCTGCGGCCGGAACCGGAGATGTGCGGCGACCGCCGCGAAGACGCGCTGGAGACGCTGCGGATCCTGGAGCTGGCGACACGGCCCTGAGCAGGAGGTGCGGAGATCGCGGAGATTGCGGCCCTGGTCGCCACCGCGAATGTCGCGGCTGGGCCGTGACCGCAGGCGTGCGCGATCGACGCGCTCAGAGCGGCCCGAGCGTCTCGTCGCGCAGCCCGGTCAGCAGCGCGGTGCCGTCGGCGCCCACGCGCAGTTCGCCGTAGCGCGCCGGCTGCCAGCGCTCGGCCTCGCCTTCGGCGAAGAACCAGGCGTTGCTGGCGATGCGCACGCCTTCCCAGCCGCGCAGGCGCACGCGCACCGCGATTTCACCCGCCGCCGTCGGCGCGGCGGCGGGCTGCAGGCGTGTGTAGCGACCGATCTCGTCCTCGCCCACGGCGAAGACGGCATAGCCATCGGCGACGCGTGGCGACCGCATGGCCGCCCCGCACTCCCGTTCCGACCTTGCGCCGGCGGCTTCGCCCGCCGGCGCCGCACGCGAGCAGGGGGGATCCATCTCCGCCTTGATCGCTTCCGCCGTCGCGAACTGCAGCCGCATGTAGTCGCCCTGCATCAGCGAGCGCGGGTCCGCCGGGGCCAGTTCCAGCAACAGCACCCGGCCGTCGCGCAGCACGCGTTCGCGCTGGGCGATGCCCACATTCACCGCGCCGAGCGCCAGCGCCAGACCGGCCAGCACCAGCCACGACTGCCAGCCCTGCAGCGTGCGCACAGCCCCCCCTGCGGCGCTCATGCCACCGCCTCCGGCGTCCCGCGCCGCCAGACCATGCGCGCCAGCAGCAGTGCGGCGCCGCCGGCCAGCAGCCAGCCCGATTTCTGCAGCAACGGCACATCGAGCTGGTAGTAGTAGTGCACCAGATACACCGCCACGCCCAGCAGCCCGACGCCGAGCAGCGCCGGCCGGTGCAGGGCGAAGCCGAGCAGCACCAGCATCAGCCCGAAGGCCACGCCCGGGGCGCCGACCACCAGCAGGGCGAACACGGCCGCCTCGCCCACCCGGCGCCAGCGTGCCGCCGATCCCCGCGCCAGCCGGGCCACGCACAGCGGCAGCAGCGTCACCACGGCCAGCGACGCCAGCCAGAACGCGGCGGTCATCAGCTCAGGATGGCAGTCCGGCCGGCAGTCGCGGGCGATGTCGTCCGTGCCGATCCACAGTGTCGCCATCGCCACCAGCGAGAACGCCCACGCAGCGGGCGCCAGACCGCGATCCGCGCGCGCGCCGGGCTCGCCCGGGCACGCGGTGCGAAGCCACAGCCACAGCGTCGTGCCCGCTATCAGCGGCGCGACGAGCAACTGCAGCATGGTCGGCCCGATGTGGTGGATCGAAATGCTGTAGCCACTCGCGGCAATGCCGCCTGCGGTCAACACGCCGCACAGAAAGCGGTGCAGCCGCGACGGCACGGCCATGGCCATCGCGACGGAGATCGCCGCCAGGCCCAGCCAGGACAGCGAGGATGCGGTCTGATAGCCAGACTGCAGCAGGTCCCGCAGGGCCAGATACAGGGCGACGCTGCACAGTGTCTGTCCGACCAGGCTGCAGGCGATACCGAACTGTTCGGCAAAGGCGCGCCCGTGCCGCGAGCGCATCAGCGCCAGGCCGAGCACACAGGCGAAGATGCCGAGGACCCCGACCGGGACGGGCTCGTCGCTGTTGTCGCCGAGCAGCGTGAAGGTGAAGCCGAACAGAAACCCGGCCGCGATCCATGCCGATACCCCCAGCAGGGCCGCAAGATACCAGGCCATGTCGTCCGCAGCGGGCGGTGTCTGTCGCAGCGATGGATCGCGTGCGCGCAATCGCGCCCACAGCGCGTGCGTGCGTGCGTCGGCGTGCGGCTGCTCGGGCGCCATATCGGCATCCAGGGCCGGGCCGGGCCGTGTCCCGTTCACGTTCATGCGCCTGCCTCCTCGCGCCCCAGCCGGCGCAGCAGAAATCCGGCAGCGGTGGCCTGCACCACCACCGCGACCGCGACCAACAGCAGCCCGAGCGCATCGTCGAGCGGTTCGAGCACCGAGGACTGCAGTGTGGCGGTCACCACCCCGATGATGCCGAGGGCCAGCAGCGCCAGCACCGCCAGGTCGCGACGCACATGCAGCGCATACAGACCGAGCAGCACGGTGGCCACCGCCCATGTCGGCACGCCGTACCAGTGCGGCCCGCCGTGATGCAGCTGGTCGTTGATGGCGAGCAGGCTGAGGGGCAGCATGGCGCCCAGCGCCAGCAGCCCGCGCCCGATGCGCCCTCCTAGGGCACCCCTGAATTCCGGCCACCATCGCCCGGCCCATTCCCAGGCCACGAGGAGCGCGAGATTCAGCAGGCCGACGTACATCATCATCCTGGTGCCGTTGAGCCACTGCGACGCCGTCTGGTCCAGCCACAGCCACCACGCGATGTTGGCGATGGCCGCCCAGCTCAGCTAATGCGCCGGATGCCGCGCGGCGATGGCCCACGGCAGGGCGAGCGCGGCCCAGAGCGCGAACAGTTCCCACACATCGGCGCCGGTCTGATAGGTCTGGCCGAGCAGGGCCAGCAGCCCGCCCAGCACCAGCATCGACAGCCACAGCAGTGCGAGGCCGCCGGCGCTGCGCAGGCCCAGCCACAGTGCGCCCAGCGTGGTCGCCAGCAGCACCGCCTGCAGGCCGTACAGGCGCACCATCTTGCCCAGGTGCTCCCAGTTGGCGGCGATGAAGCAGATCAGCGCCGCCGCGCACAGAGCCACGCCCAGCCAGAGGGCGAGGCGGTCGAGCAGGGCGCGCCATTGCCCGGCAGCCGGTGCCTGGGTGTCCGCCAGGGCCGCCGGCAGGGCGCCGTCGCGGCGCCAGGCACGCAGCAGGCGCGTGTCGGCGGCGGTGTCGAGCCAGTCGTGCAGATCGCGGTCCATCGTGTCCTCTTCGGCTGCGGGACGGTGGCCGGTGCTTCGGGTGCAGGGCCGGCCACAGGCCGGCCGGCGTCAGGCCGGCGGTGCGGCCAGGTAGTCGTCCTTCAACTTCACGTAATGCCCGGCGGAGTAATAGAGCGCCTCGATCTCGGCATCGCTCAGGTTGCGCGCGAACTTGGCCGGGCTGCCGAGCCACATCTCGCCTTCGCCCACCACCTTGCCCGGCGGCACCAGCGCGCCGGCGCCGACGAAGCCGTGCCTGCGCACCACCGCGCCGTCCAGCACCACCGCGCCCATGCCGATCAGCACCGCGTCCTCGATGGTGCAGGCGTGGATGATGGCCTTGTGGCCCACGGTCACGTCGCTGCCGATGCGGGTGGCGAAGCCGCCGAGCTTGGCGTGCGGCCCGTCGTGGCTGACGTGGATCACGCTGCCGTCCTGCAGATTGGTGCGCGCACCGATGCGGATGAAGTTCACGTCGCCGCGGACCACGGTCATCGGCCACACCGACACGTCGTCGCCGAGCACCACATCACCGATCACGGTGGACATGGGGTCGATGAACACGCGTTCGCCGAGGGTGGGGAAGGTGCCGCGCCAGGGGCGCAGCTGCGGGCCGGAAGCGTCGGGAGTGTGCGCAGTCATGCCCGCATTGAAGCATGCGGCCGGGCGTGCTGCACGGCCAGGCGTGCAGGCTGCAGATGGCTAGGCCTGCGGTCGCGTCTGCGAAGACTTCGAGGAATCATGGACTTGCGACGCAGGTATCGCGAACCACACCGGCCGCGCGCCGATCGATTCGATACCCGGAGGCCCGCCCCGCAAATGCCACTACACTGCGGCGTATGGATACCTCCAACACTCCCGACACCCCCACCGCCGATCTCGCCCCCACCCTCGAGCGTCTGCGCGCGGCCTGGCGCGCACGCACGCCGGACTACGCGCAGCGCCGCGACGACCTCAAGCGGCTCAAGGCCGCGTTCCAGCGGCGGATGGGCGAGATGCAGGCGGCCATCGCCGCCGACTTCGGCCACCGCTCCGAGCACGAGACCCTGATCGCCGACGGCATGACCGTGGTGCAGGAGATCGACCACCTGCTGGGCCACCTGCGCGGCTGGATGCGGCCGAAGCGGGTCGGCGTGGGCTGGCAGCTGTGGCCGGCGCGGGCGCAGCTGCGGCGCATGCCGCTGGGCGTGGTCGGGGTGATGGCGCCGTGGAACTACCCGGTCAATCTGGCCCTGGCGCCGCTGGCGGCGGCGATCGCCGCGGGCAATCACGTCTACGTGAAACCGTCAGAGAACACCCCGCGCACCAGCGCCTTCCTGCGCGACCTGCTGGCCGAGGTCTTCCCCGCCGACCGCGTGGCGGTGGCGCTGGGTGGCCCGGAGGTGGCCGGCGCGTTCTCGGCGCTGCCCTTCGACCACCTGCTGTTCACCGGCTCCACCGCGGTGGGGCGCAAGGTGATGGCCGCGGCGGCGCCCAATCTCACCCCGGTCACGCTGGAACTCGGCGGCAAGTCGCCGGCCGTGGTCGCCGCCGACTACCCGGTGGAACGCGCCGCGGCGCGGCTGGCCACCGGCAAGTGGTTCAACTGCGGCCAGACCTGCATCGCCCCGGACTACGTGCTGATCGACGCCGGTCGCCGCGACGCGCTGGTCGACGCGCTGCGCAGCGAGGTGCAGGCACGCTACGGCGCCACGCTGGACGGCAGCCGCGACTACACCCGCGTGGTCAACGACGGCCAGTACCGCCGCCTGCGCGGCTATCTGGACCAGGCCCGTGCCGCCGGCTGCACCGTGCTGGAGCTGGCCGCCGTCGACCCCGCGCAGGCCGAGGCCGGGCGCCTGCTGCCGCCGACCGTGGTGCTGGACCCGCCGGACGATCTGGACCTGATGCAGGAAGAAATCTTCGGCCCGATCCTGCCGATCCGCGGCTATGCGCGGCTGGACGAGGCACTGGAGACCGTCGCCCGCCGCGACCGCCCGCTGGCGCTCTACCCCTTCAGCCACGACCGCGACACCGTCGAGCGCATCATCGGCAGCACGCTTGCCGGCGGCATCACCGTCAACGACACCCTGCTGCACTTCGCGGTGCATCGCCTGCCCTTCGGCGGCGTCGGCCCGAGCGGCATGGGCCAGTATCACGGCCGCGCCGGCTTCGACACCTTCACCAAGCCGCTGCCGGTGGTCTGGCAGCGGCGCTGGAACGCCACCGATCTGCTCAAGCCGCCCTACCGCGGCAAGATCGACACCCTGATCCGCTTCCTGAGCGGCGCGAAGGGCTGAGCGCGCGTACACAGGCCGGCTGCGCAGGGCGTGGACACGCGCTCGGGCCGCGCGCAGCGCCGCACGCAGGTGGGTGGCACCGGGCCTCGCATGCCGCGCCGCCGCTTGACTGCGGCGCGGGCGCGGGAGTATCACCAACCCAGCCCCGGCCATCGTCGCCCCGCGACGCCCGCATGCCCAAACCGCGCTATTACATCCGGCACCTCTGCCGCACCTTCTATCTCAGCGAATGGTGGGACGAGTAGGCCTGCGCGCCTGAGTCCCGGCCGCCGCCTGCGGCCGCACCCGCTTCGCCGCCGGTCGCCGCGCGTGTCGCCTCGCGTACCGCGCGCCCGCCGGCATTCCGGTGGAGCCCCTGCACTCCCCACGCCTGCGCCCGGATCGGCGCGGGCGCCCGTTCCGGAGACCGTCCATGTCATCGTCCATCGCATCCTGCCTGCGCAGGTGTCGCGCAGCCCTGCGCGCGCCCCTGGCGCCCCGCTCCGCATCCATCCTCCGCAGCGCCGGGCCGTTCGGCCTCGCGCTGCTCCTCGCCCTGCTCGCAGGCCCCGTCGCCGCGCAGATCACCAGCGAAAGCGAATCCAATGACCGCGAAAGTCAGGCCGACGGGCCGGTCGCCTCCGGCGTGCGCGTCGCCGGCAGCATGGGCAGCAGCCGCGACATCGACTGGTTCTATTTCGATGTGCCCGCGGCGGGGCCGATCACCGTCAGCCTGAGCCACGGTTCCAGCGTGGATTTCGACTGGGATCTTTACCGCGCCACCGGCGGCGCCATCGCCAGCGGCCGCAGCGGCTCCTCGCCCGACAGCGGCACCTACCAGGCGACCGTGACCGGCCGCCACTACCTCAAGATCACCGCCTACCGCGGCAGCGGGGCCTACAGCCTCGACGTGACCTACGGTTCGGGAGGCGGCGGCGGTACGAACCCGCGGCCGAGCAAGCCCGGCAACCTGCAGGTGTGGATCACCGGCAACGCCGCCGACTCGGGTAAAGAGCCGGTCAACGGCCCGGCCCTGCTGCTGATGGGCGGCGGCAGCGAAGTGGACAGCGCCTTCGCCAACCGCGCCTTCCCGGTGGCCAACGGCGGCGACGTGGTCATCATCCGCACCAGCGGCAGCAGCGGCTACAACGACTACCTCTACACCCTCGTGAGCGGCGCGACCAGGCCCGATTCGGTCGAAACCATGCTGCTCGACACCCGCGACAAGGCCAATTCGGACTATGCCTACTGGGTGCTCAGCAATGCGGAGCTGATCTTCATCGCCGGCGGCGATCAGTCCGACTATCTGAACCAGTGGAAGGACACCCGCACCGAGGACGCGATCCGTGCGGCCTGGGCGCGCGGCGCGGTGGTCGGCGGCCTGTCCGCGGGCCTGGCGGTGCAGGGCGAATTCGTCTACGACCCCGACAACGTCACCGCGGTCACCAGCGCCGAGGCCATCGCCAACCCGTATCGCGGCAGCATGCTGTTCTCCAGCGGGTTCCTCGACTTCGCGCCGATGAACGACGTGATCACCGACACCCACTTCGCGCAGCGCGACCGCATGGGTCGGCTGTTCGCCTTCATGGCCCGTCTGCGCCAGGACGGCAGCACCGCGCGCATCGTCGGGTTGGGTATCGACGAGAACACTTCGCTGTTCGTCGACCGCAACGGCCGCGGCACGCTGGACGGCAGCAACGCCGCCTACGTGGTGACCGAGCGCAGCGACACCCAGCGCGTGCAGGTGGTGTCCGGCCAGCCGCTGATCTACACCAACCTGCTGCGCATCAAGCTGACCGCCGGCCAGACCTACGACTTCGGCACCGGCGCGCACACCGGCAGCGCCGCGGTGTTCGGCGTCGACGGCCGCAATGCGACCACGCCGTTTTCGCCGGTGAATCCGTACTGAGCGATGCAGGCGGGCGCCGACCGGAGATGGTCGGCTCCCGCCGAAACATGATGCCCGTCGAACCATCAGGTGTGTCGTCCCGAGCGCGGCGAGGGGCCTGCTTCACGCCTTTCCTCGCAGCAGCAGGTCCCTCGCCGCGCTCGGGACGACAGGGAATCGCCAAGAAATCCCAGGGGGGGACTGCGCACGGGCCGACACGGCGCCGGAGGCGGTCGTGCCGGCAGAGATGCCGTGCGCAGATGCGGCGGGACATGCCGTAGGACATCGCGTCCGGCACGCCGCCGTGCATTTCGGCCCGCGCCCCACGACCCACGCGCTCCGCCCCTGCGTTCCGCACGACACCCGCCGCGCCATTCCAGCATCCTGCGCGGCACGTGCGTGCGCGCATCCGCGTACAGGTGCCGCACGTATGCTGACCCGCATGCGCGCAGCCACCTCCTCCATCGACGCCGACCTCGTCGTCCAGCGCCCCGAAGGTCTGTACTGCCCGGCCGGTGATTTCCACATCGATCCGTGGCGGCCCGTGCCGCGCGCGGTCATCACCCATGGCCATGGCGACCATGCGCGCGTGGGCATGGGCGAATACCACTGCGTGCAGGAGAGCCTGCCGATCCTGCGCTGGCGCCTCGGCGAGCAGACGTATCACGCGCACGACTACGGCGCAGGTTTCACGCTCGGCGATGCGCGACTAAGCCTGCATCCGGCCGGGCATGTGCTGGGTTCGGCACAGCTGCGCATCGAAGCGGGCGGCGAGGTGTGGGTGGTGTCGGGCGACTACAAGCGCCAGCCCGACCCGACCTGCGCGCCGTTCGAGGTGGTGCCCTGCGATGTGTTCGTCACCGAGGCCACGTTCGGCCTGCCGATCTACCGCTGGCCCGACACCGCGGACGTGGCGCACGACATCCTCGCCTGGCGCGCCGAATGCGCGGCCGAGGGCGTGGCCGCGGTGCTGTTCTGTTACGCACTCGGCAAGGCGCAGCGGCTGCTCGCCGAGCTCGGCCGGCTGGACGACACACCGGCCTGGCTGCACGGCGCGATTGCCGCGGGCGTGGAGGTGTATCGCGAAGCCGGCATCGCGATGCTGCCGACGCGCCCCATCGATGCCGATGCACGCGGCACCGACTACGCCGGCCAGCTGGTGCTGGCGCCGCCGTCGGCCGCGGGCAGCGCGTGGATGCGCCGCTTCCGTTGCGCGCAGACCGGCTTCGCCTCGGGCTGGATGCAGCTGCGCGGCAACCGGCGGCGTCGCAACGTGGACCGCGGCTTCGTGGTGTCCGACCACGCCGACTGGCCCGCGCTGCTGCGCACCGTGCGCGAGACCGGCGCGCGCCGCATCATCGCCACGCATGGCGATACGGACGCGCTGGTGCGCCTGCTCAACGCACAGGGCCTGCGCACCGACACGTTCCACACCGAGTACGCAGGCGAAGCGGGCGCGGAGAGCGCCGGGCGCGCGACAGGCGCTGAAGGCGATCGCCCTGCCGACGCGACGGTGCGCAGCGGCGAGGGAGCCGCCTGATGCGCCGCTTCGCCGACCTCTACCGTCGTCTGGACCGCAGCACCGCGACCTCGGACAAGCGCGCGGCGCTGATCGACTACTTCCGCGCCGCGCCGCCGGAAGATGCCGCCTGGGCGCTGTGGCTGCTGGCCGGCGGCAAGGTCAGCGGCGCGAAGACCAGGATCGCCGGCAGCGCCGAGCTGCGCGCGTGGATCGCCGAGGAAAGCGACACGCCGCCGTGGTTGGTGGACGCCAGCTACGAGCAGGTGGGCGATCTCGCCGAAACCCTCACCCTGCTGCTCGACGACCCGCCCGACGATGCGGTGCGCGATGACACGCCGCTGCACGTGTGGATCGAACAGCGCCTGCGCGGCGTGGCCGGTGCCGACGAGGCGACACGCCGCGCGACGGTGGTCGCGGCCTGGCGCAGCCTCGACCGCGACGCGCGTTTCGTGTTCAACAAGCTGCTGACCGGCGCGCTGCGCGTGGGCGTGTCGCAGCGTCTCGCGCAGCAGGCGCTGGCCGAGCTGTCGGGCACCGACATCGCGCTGATCGCGCAGCGCATGCTGGGCGCGTGGACGCCGGGCGCCGGGTTCATGCGCAGCCTGCTATCGCCCGAGCCGCAGCCCGGCGACCGTGCGCAGCCGTACCCGTTCTTTCTCGCTTCGCCACTGGAGCAGGACATCGACGCGCTCGGCGCCATCGATGCCTGGCTGCTGGAATGGAAATGGGACGGCATCCGTCTGCAGCTGATCCGCCGCGGCGACGACATCGCGCTGTGGTCGCGCGGCGAGGAGCGCCTGGACGGGCGCTTCCCCGAGATCGAACGCGCCGCGGCATTGCTGCCACGCGATGCCGTGCTCGACGGCGAACTGCTGGTGTGGCGCGGCGACGACACGCAGCCGGCGCCGTTCACCGCCCTGCAGACGCGCATCCAGCGGCTGAAGCCGGGCCCGAAAAGCCTGAACGAGCATCCGGCGCGCATGCTCGCCTACGACCTGCTGGAACTCGATGGCGAAGACCTGCGCGCGCAGCCGTTGCAGGCACGCCGCGAACGCCTGCGCGCACTGCTGGGCGACGTGGACGGCCTCGACGGACGCATCGTGCTGTCTCCCTCGGTCGATGCGGGCGACTGGACCGCCGCCGCTGCGCTGCGCGGTCAGGCGCGCGAACGTGGCGTGGAAGGGCTGATGCTCAAGCGCCTGTCCTCGCCCTACCAGGTGGGCCGCCGTCGTGGTGACTGGTGGAAGTGGAAGATCGACCCGCTCAACATCGATGCGGTGCTGCTCTACGCCCAGGCCGGTCACGGCCGGCGCAGCACGCTGTACACCGACTACACCTTCGGCCTGTGGGACGGCGACACGCTGGTGCCGGTGGCCAAGGCGTATTCGGGCCTCGACGATGCGGAAATCCTCAAGCTCGATGCGTGGATCCGCGCGAACACGCTGGAGAAGTTCGGCCCGGTGCGTTCGGTGCGCGCGCATCACGTGTTCGAACTCGGTTTCGAAGGCGTCAACCGCTCGACCCGGCACAAGTCCGGCGTGGCGGTGCGCTTCCCGCGCATCCTGCGCTGGCGCCGCGACAAGACGCCGCAGGACGCCGACCCACTCGACGCCCTGCGCGCACTGGCGCGGTGACCACGATGGCGCGCACGGCACGCAGCTCACGCAATTCAGGCAACGCAGGCGCCGCCTCCACCGTCGCCTCGCGCATACGCGCTGCGCGGACGCAGGCGCCGGCATGCGCGCACAGGCATGACCGCACGACACCCGCGCACGCCGCCGACACCCTGGCGCAGTGGTTCGCCGCCCGTGGCTGGGCGCCACTGCCGTTCCAGCGCGAGGCCTGGTCGCGCTATCTGGCCGGCGAATCCGGGCTCATCCACACGCCCACCGGCAGCGGCAAGACCCTGGCCGCGTTCGGCGGCCCGCTGCTCGAAGCGCTGCAGAACGCACACGGAACGCGGACGGACAAGACCGCGAAGACCGCCACCGGCCCGCGCGTGCTGTGGGTGACGCCGCTGCGCGCGCTGGCCGCCGACACCGTGCGCGCGCTGGGCGAGCCGCTGGCTGCGCTCGGCCTGCCCTGGCGCGTGGGAGTGCGCACGGGCGATGCCAGCGCGCGCGAGAAGCGCCTGGCGCGCGCCGGCAAGTCGGAGGTGCTGGTGATCACCCCGGAGTCGCTGGCGCTGCTGCTGAGCTATCCCGACACCTCCGCGCATCTGCATGGTCTGCGCGCGGTGGTGGTGGACGAATGGCACGAACTGCTGGGCAACAAGCGCGGCGTGCTGCTGCAGCTGGCGCTCGCCCGCCTGCGTGCGCTCGCACCCGCACTGCGCACGTGGGGCTTGTCGGCCACGCTGGGCAACCTGGACGAAGCGCGCGACGCGCTGCTCGCGCCCGGCACGCCGGCGGCCGTGGTGTCGGGCGTCGCGGCGCGCAGCGTCGATGTGCGCAGCCTGCTGCCCGAGGCCGGCGAGCGCTTTCCGTGGGCCGGGCACCTCGGCCTCGCCCAATTGCCACGGGTGATGGCCGCATTGGAAGCGGCGCCCACCTCGCTGCTGTTCGCCAACACCCGCGCGCAGGCAGAGCTGTGGCATCGCGCGCTGCAGGCGGTGTGGCCCTACCCGCCGGAGACGCTGGCGCTGCATCACGGCTCGCTCGATCCCGCGCTGCGTCGCGTCGCCGAAGACGGCCTGCGCACCGGCGCGGTGCGCTGCGTGGTCGCGACATCCAGCCTGGACCTGGGCGTGGATTTTCCCGCGGTCGACCAGGTGCTGCAGGTCGGCAGCCCCAAGGGCGTGTCGCGCCTGCTGCAGCGCGCCGGCCGTGCGCGGCATCAGCCCGGCGAGGCCGGCGCCATCGTCTGCGTGCCCACGCATGCGCTGGAACTGGCCGAATACGCCGCCGCGCGCCAGGCGCTGGCGGCGGGACGCATCGAGGCGCGACCGCCGCCGCGGCTGGCGCTGGATGTGCTGGCGCAGCACTGCGTGACACTGGCGCTGGGCGGCGGGCCGCGTGGCGCTGGTTCACATCGCGATGGCGATGCGGATGCCGATGTCGAAGGCGGTTTCGACGGCGACGCGCTGTATGCCGAAGTGCGCCGCACGCACGCGTTTGCGGACCTGTCGCACGACACCTGGGGGGCGGTGCTCGCCTTCATCGTCCACGGCGGCCAGGCGCTCGCGCACTACCCCGACTACAGGCGCGTGGTGCGCGGCGACGACGGGCTGTGCCGCGTGCCGGAGAAGAAGACCGCCTTCCGCCATCGTCTTTCCATCGGCACGATCGCCAGCGACGGCGCGATGCAGGTGAAGTTCCTCAAGGGCGGCGGGCTGGGCTCGGTGGAGGAAAGTTTCATCGGCCGCCTGCGTCCCGGCGACCGCTTCCAGTTCGCCGGACGCACACTGGAGCTGGCGCGGGTCAAGGAGATGACCGCCTACGTGCGCCTGGCCAAGGGCGGCGAAGGCAACGTGCCGCGCTGGCAGGGCGGACGCATGCCGCTGTCCACCGCGCTCGGCCGTGAAGTGGAAACCGTGCTCGCGACGCCGCATCCGGAGGCTTCGCCCCACCCGGAACTGCGTGCGCTCGCGCCGCTGCTGGCGCTGCAGGCCGAGGTCTCCGCGCTGCCGGGGCCGGGGCGGCTGCTGGCCGAATGGGTACAGGCGCGCGATGGCCGGCATCTGTGCGTGTACCCGTTCGCCGGGCGCGGCGTGCACGAGGGCCTGGCCGCGCTGCTCGCGCTGCGCTGGGGCCGACGCGCGCCGAACACGTTTTCGTATGCGGCCAACGACTACGGCTTCATTCTCTCGCTGCAGGCCGAGGCCGGCATCGATGCCCACCTGCTGCGCGCGCTGCTGAGCGAAGACGGCTTGCTCGACGACCTGCGTGCCGGGGTGAATCTGGGCGAGCTGGTGCGCCGGCATTTCCGCGAGATCGCGCGCGTCGCCGGGCTGCTGCCGCCCTCGCTGCCGGGCCGCGCGCCGCGCTCGCTGCGCCAGCTGCAGGCCTCCAGTGGCCTGCTGCATGACGTGCTGCAGCGCCACGACCCCGGCCATCTGCTGCTGGCCCAGGCCGAACGCGAAGTGCTGGCGCAGCAGCTCGATCTCGATCTCATGGCGGCGACACTACGCGACCTGTCCGCGCGCGATGTCGATCTGCAGACGCCGGACGGGCTCACGCCGCTGAGTTTCCCGCTGTGGGCCGAGGCGCTGCGCGGCCAGCTCAGCACCGAGGACTGGCAGACCCGCATCCGCCGCGCGGCGGAGCAGTTGGAGCGCAGGCATCAGACGCAGCGTCCGCGCCGGGCGCGCGCTCGCGGGCGCGCGGGAGCGGGCGATGGCTGAGCGGCGCGACGTCATGCACGCCGCCACTGCGGCAATCCCCATCGCCGAGCTTCCGCTGACCATCGCGGGCGAGCCGATGGTGCTGCTGTCCGAGCGCGCGCTCTACTGGCCCGCGCGTCGGCGGCTGATGATCGCCGACCTGCACCTGGGCAAGGGCGACACCTTCCGCGCCGCCGGCATCGCCGTGCCCAGCGGCGGCACGCTGCAGGACCTGACGCGGCTGGAGGCGCTGATCGCCGCCACCGGCGCCGCGGCGCTGTGGGTACTGGGCGATCTTCAGCACGCGCCGAACGCGCCGCAGCGCTGGCGCGCGGCCTGGGACGCCTGGCGCACGCGGCACCCGGCGCTCGAACTGGTTGCGCTGCGCGGCAATCACGACCGTGGTCTCGACCCCACCGCGTTCGGCATCACGCTGGCCGGCGAACACGTCGTGGACGGCCCGTTCCTGCTCTGCCACGACCCCGATGCCGCGCGTTCCCCCGCGCATGCCGGCCTGCATGCCCTCGGAGGCCATCTGCACCCGGTCGTGCGCCTGCCCGGCGTGCGCGGGCGTCTGCCGGCGCTGTGGCTGCGTGCGGACCGCAGCGTGCTGCCCGCGTTTTCCGCCTTCACCGGTGGCTGGATGGTGCAGCCCGCCGCGGGCGAACGCGTCGCGGTCTGCGCGGCGGGTGCGGTGCAGTTGCTGCCGCGACGCGCGTGAGTGTCTGTCGGTCTGGCCCGTCCTGCCCTGCCCGACGTGAATGCCGGTGCGACGCGAATGCGGCATGGCCGCGCATCGCACGGCTCGCGCGATGATCCCTTCCCGAGCGCATGAAGCGCTCTCCGCTGCTCCGCGCTTTTGCCGCTCCGCGCGTGCATGCATCCGTCTGGCCGCTACGCGCGGCAGTCAGTCCGCATCCGGCCTGCCGAGGATGATCCGCGCGCTGCGCTGGTAGCTCCAGTACGCCTGCGCCCAGTCGATCAGCACCACCAGCCGGTTGCGGAAGCCGATCAGGAAGAACACGTGCGCCGCCAGCCAGAACCACCAGGCCAACAGGCCCGAAAAACGCAGCCCGTGCAGATCCACCACCGCCGCCATCCGGCCGATGGTGGCCAGATTGCCGAAGTCGCGGTAGCGGAACGGGGGTGGCTCCGCCCCACGCAGCCGCGCCGCAATGGCACGGCCGACGTAGCGGCCCATCTGCTTGGCGGCCGGGGCCACGCCGGGCACCGGCTTGCCGTCGTGCTGGACCGAGGCCAGGTCACCGATGACGTGGATCTCCGGATGGCCCGGCACCCGCAGGTCCGCCTGCACCGGCACGCGCCCGGCGCGGTCCAGCGGCACGCCCAGATCGCGCGCCAGCGGCGAGGCGGCGACACCCGCGGCCCAGAGCGTCGTGTGCGCCGCGATGCGTTCCTCGCCCAGCGTGACGCCTTCGGCGTCGATGGCGGTCACCGGCACGCCGGTGCGCACCTCCACGCCCAGCCGCGCCAATTGCGCCTGCGCCTTGTCGGACAGGGTCTGCGGGAAACTCGACAGCACCCGCGGCCCGGCTTCGATCAGCAGCACGCGCGCGCTGCGCGGGTCGGCGCGGCGGAATTCGCCACGCAGCGTGTGACGCGCGATCTCGGCCAGCGTGCCGGCCAGCTCCACACCGGTGGGGCCGCCACCGACGATGGCGAACGTGAGCCAGGCCGCGCGCCGCGCCGGGTCGTCCTCGGCTTCGGCGCGCTCGAAGGCATGCAGGATGCGTCGGCGGATCTCCAGCGCGTCGTCCAGGGTCTTCAGCCCCGGCGCGTGCGCCGCCCAGTCGTCGTGGCCGAAGTAGGCATGCGTGGCGCCGGTGGCCAGCACCAGATGGTCGTAGGCGAGCGTGCGCCCGTCGCCCAGCCGCACGCAGCGCGCGCCCGGCGCGATGCCCGCCACCTCGCCCATCAACACGGTGACATTGCGCTGCCGGCGCAGGATCTGCCGCAGCGGCGCGGCGATGTTGGGCGCCGACAGGCCCGCGGTGGCCACCTGGTAGAGCAGCGGCTGGAACAGATGATGGTTGCCGCGGTCCAGCAGGGTGATCCGCACCGGCGCCCCGTGCAGCGCACGCGCCGCCCACAGCCCGCCGAATCCGCCGCCGACGATCACCACGTGCGGACGCGTGTCCGCAGCGCCTGCCCGCACCTCCGTCGCACCCGCCACCACCACCGATTCCGCCGTCATCACCCGCTCCGCATCGCGGCGCCGTCGCCGCGGGCGGATTGTCGCATGCAGGGGTGATGCCGCTTGTCGATCGGAGGGGCTTCAAGCCTGAGGTCAGCCGGCAGGAGTGCCTTCAGGCCAGACCGTGCGCGGGCCTGACAGGTCGCGGTTGAAACCGCTCCTGCGCAGCCCTCCCGCCATGCGTCGTCCCGGGCGGGATGCACTATCCTCGCCGGGTCGTTGTCTCCGGAACCGCATGATGTCGCCCCATTCGCACCGCTTCGCCCGTCTCCCGACCTGCCTCCGCCCGCTCGCACTCGCCTGCGCGCTGGTCGCCGCCTCGCCTGCTGCCTTCGCGCAGGACACGCCGGCCGCCGCCACGCCGCCGCAGAAGCCCCTCGATCTCGCCACGATCATGGCCGACCCCGACTGGATCGGGAACGGCGTGGAGCGGGCGTGGTGGAGCTGGGACGGCACGCGTGCGCTGTATGCGCGCAAGCGCGAGGGCGCGACGGTGCGCGACACCTGGAGTGTGGCGGTGGACGGGGATGCGCCGCGCAGGGTGGCCGATGGCGAGCGTGCGGCGCTGGATGCGCCGTCGCCGGTGTACGACGCCGCGCGCACGCGCATGGCCTTCGTACGCAGCGGCGACATCTTCGTGCGCGATCTGCGCAACGGCGCGCTCACCCAGCTCACCCGCACCGTGGCCCAGGAATCGCGGCCGCAGTGGGCGGCCGACGGCGGGCTGGTGTGGCGTGCGGGCAACGAGTGGTTTCACTTCAGCGCGTCCCGCTGGAACGGGGGCACCGGCGGCTACGTCCAGGCCGCGAACGCGCAGCCCGCCGACGACCCGGCCAAGCCGCCGCCGGCCGACGACCTGCGCGACCGGCAGCTGCGCCTGATCGACACCCTGCGCGAGGACCGCGCGCGTCGCGAGGCCGCACGCGTGCAGGCGGAGGCGTGGCGACGTGCCGACCCCACCGCCGCGCCGCCGCCGGCGTGGCTGGGCAAGGGCGTGGAGATCGCCGACAGCGCGCTCTCGCCCGACGGCCGCTGGCTGCTGGTGGTGACCACCGCCAAGGGCGCCGAGGCCGGCCAGGCCGGCAAGATGCCCAAGTACGTCACCGAATCCGGCTACGAGGAATTCGAGGAAGTCCGCACCCGCGTCGGCCGCAACGCGCCGCTGCCGCACCGGCTGTGGTTGGTGGAGAACGCCACCGGCACGGTGCGCGAACTCGGCTTCGACGGCCTGCCCGGCATCCAGACCGACCCGCTGGCCGCGCTGCGCAAGGCCGCCAAGCAGGAACCGCTGAAAGGCGCGCGTCCGGTGCGGATCGAGACCGACGGCGATGGCAGCGGCCCGGCGATCCACTGGAGCGCCGACAGCCGCCGCGCCGCGGTGCTGGTGCGCGCGGTGGACAACAAGGACCGCTGGATCGCCGAGCTGGACACGGCCACCGCCGTGCCCGCGCTCAAGACCCGCCACCGTCTCACCGATGCGGCGTGGATCAACTGGAACTTCAACGAATTCGGCTGGATGCCCGATGGCCGCACGCTGTGGTACCTGTCGGAAGAAAGCGGCTATTCGCATCTGTATCTGCACGACGGCACGAAGGCCAAGGCGCTGACCTCCGGACGCTGGGAAGTCTCCGCGCCCGCGCTGTCCGCCGACGCCGCGCGCTTTCTCTTTCTGTGCAACCGCGCCTGGCCCGGCGATTACGAGGTCTGCGACGTGCCGGTGGCCGGCGGCGCGGTGCGCGAGCTGACCGCGCTGGATGGCGTGGAGGATTTCGTGCTCTCGCCCGACGGCGCGCAGCTGCTGGTGCGCCATTCCGACAGCGACCTCCCGCCGCAGCTGGTGGTGCTGCCGGCCACAGGCGGCGAGGCGCGCACGCTCACCGAGACCCGCAGCGCCGCATTCCAGGCCATCGACTGGATCGAACCGCAGATCGTGCAGGTGCCTTCGAAACACGGTGCCGGCACCATCTGGGGCAAATACTACGGCCCGAAGACGCCGGAAGCCGGCAAGCGCTATCCCATCGTGATGTTCGTGCACGGCGCCGGCTACCTGCAGAACGTGCACGACCGCTGGCCGGTGTATTTCCGCGAGCAGATGTTCCACAACCTGCTGGTGCAGCGCGGCTACATCGTGCTGGATCTGGATTTCCGCGCCTCCGAAGGCTACGGCCGCGACTGGCGCACCGCGATCTACCGGCACATGGGCGAACCCGAGCTGCAGGATTATCTGGACGGCCTGGACTGGCTGGTCGACACGAAACAGGGCGACCGCGACCGCGCCGGCATCTACGGCGGCAGCTATGGCGGCTTCATGACCTTCATGGCGCTGTTCAAGCAGCCGGGCGTGTTCAAGGCCGGCGCCGCGCTGCGCCCGGTCACCGACTGGTCGCAGTACAACCACGAATACACCAGCAACATCCTCAACACCCCGGAGCTGGACCCCGAAGCGTTCAAACGCTCCTCGCCGCTGGAGTTCGCGGAGAATCTGCAGGACCGCCTGCTGATCTCGCACGGCATGCTGGACGACAACGTGTTCTACAAGGACTCGGTGATGCTGGCCCAGCGCCTGATCGAACTGCGCAAGCCCGGCTGGGAGCTGGCCAGCTATCCGCTGGAGCGCCACGCCTACAGCCACCCGGAGGCGTGGTACGACCAGTACCGGCGCATCTACGAGCTGTTCGAACACGAGCTGATGGGGCGCGAGCCGCAGCGGCCGCACTGAGCAGGCCGCACCGGGCGGCGTCGCCGCGACACCGCCTGGCTTGCGGCACGGCACGACAGCGGTGATGCTGCGGGCGGCCCGATCCGGGCCTGCCCGAGGCCTGCCGATGCGCTGCCCGATCTGCCGCGACCGCGACCTGAGCGTTGTCACCGACCTGCGCGGTGGCGTCGACGGGCGCTGCAGCGGTTGCGAGGGCCGTTGGTGCGGCATGGAGGAAGCGGTCGCGCTCGGCCTGTTCCGTTCCGAGACCGAAGTGAGCCGCGCGGTGGCCCTGGCGGCCTGCCCGCGATGCCGCCGGCCCAGCCTCGCGCCCCTGGACGCCGCGCGCCCGGTGCCGCAGCGGCCGCTGCGCTGCGCCGACTGCGGCGGGGTGTGGATGCATGGCGCCACCGTCCGCGCACTGCGGCCGTCGGCGCGCATGGGTGGTGGCGCAGCCAGCGACATGGGCGGCATCGGACGCGATGAAGAACAGACCCACGGCATCCTGGCCCGACTCAAGGCCACCTACGGTGCCGATCACGACCCCGACGCGCCGCTGCCGGACGACATCGAAACCCGCCCGCTGAGTCTCGCCATCGCCCTGCCGGCCGCGGCCCTGCTGGTCTGGCTGCTGGATGCGGTCGGCCTGGTCCGCTTCCTGCTGGATTCCACCCTGCGCATGGGCTTCCACGAGGGCGGGCACGCAGTGGCGTCGTGGCTGACCGGGCGCCTGGCGGTGCCGCTGCCGTTCCTCACCTTCACCGCCGACGACAGCAGCCTGCTCGGCTACGGACTCACGCTGGCGCTCGTCGCGACCATGGTCGTGCGCGGCCTGCGCCGGCGGCTGCCGTTCTGGGTCGCGCTGGGCGCGCTCGGGCTGTGCCTGCTGGTCGCCAAGGGCCTGGCCGCATCGGGCGCCGAGCAGGCGACATGGATCACCTGGAGCGGCGTGGGCGGCGAATTCGCCCTGGGCACGCTCTGCATCGCGGCTTTCTTCTTCCGGCTCTACCACCGTCCCAGCTGGGACCTGATGCGCTACGTGGTGCTGCTGGCCGGGCTGGCGTCGTTCCTGCCGGCCTGGCGCCAGTGGCGCGGCGTCGCCGCAGGCGATGAACCCTTTCCACTCGGTGCCCTGCTGCTGGGCCCGGAAGACGGCGACATGAACCGCCTGCTCGCCGCCGGCTGGAGCCAGGCGGAGGTGATCGACAGCTACCTGCACTTCGCCCAGGTCTGCGCCGCCGTGGTGCTGGGCCTGTGGCTGTGGATGGCGTGGCGGGCGTGGGCCATGCAGCGCGGCCAGAGCGAGAACATACGCACATAGGCGGCCACCGCGGTGGATTCCCGTAAAATCGACGAGTTTCCGCCATCTCCGGCCAGCACATGCACCTCATCGACATCGGCGCCAACCTCACCCACGAAAGTTTCGACCACGACCGCGAGGCCGTGCTCGAGCGCGCGCGCGCGGCGGGGGTGGAGCGGATGGTGGTCACCGGCGCGTGCCGTGCGCATTCGCCACGCGCGCTGCTGCTGGCGCAGACGTTCCCGGGCGTGCTCTACGCCACCGCCGGCGTGCATCCACACCATGCGGTGGAATACACCGACGAATGCGACGCCGAGATGCGCGCGCTGCACGCGCATGCGGAGGTGGTGGCGGTGGGCGAATGCGGGCTGGACTACTTCCGAGACTTCTCGCCGCGTCCGGCGCAGCGCCGCGCGTTCGAGCGTCAGCTGCAGCTGGCGGCGGACCTGGTCGCTGCAGGCACACCCAAGCCGCTGTTCCTGCACCAGCGTGACGCGCATGCGGACTTCATGGCGGTGATGCGCAACTTCGACGGCCGTCTCGGCCGCGCGGTGGTGCACTGCTTCACCGGCACCCGCGAGGAGCTGTTCGACTACATCGACCACGACTGGTACATCGGCATCACCGGCTGGCTGTGCGACGAGCGCCGTGGCCAGCACCTGCGCGAACTGGTGAAGCACATCCCGGCCGAGCGGCTGATGATCGAGACCGACGCGCCCTACCTGCTGCCGCGCACCGTGCGCCCGCAGCCCTCGCACCGCCGCAACGAGCCGATGTACCTCGCGCACATCGTCGAGGAACTCGCGCGCGACCGCGGCGAGACGGTGGAGGCGGTGGCGGCGGCGACCACGGCCACCGCGGAGCGCTTTTTCGCCCTGCCTCCGCACTGAGCGCAGGCAGGGCCGAAGGCCTCAGCCCCTCAACCCCACACCACGCTTGAGCAGGGTCAGGCCCAGCGCACCCAGCGCCAGCACGAAGCCGATCATCAGCGCATAGGCCAGCCACAGCGGGGTGTCGCTCACGCCCAGCAGGCCGTAGCGGAAGGCGTTGACCATGTAGAAGATCGGGTTGAGGTGGGTCGCGGCCTCGGCCCAGTCGGGCAGCAGCTTGACCGAATAGAACACGCCGCCCAGGTAGGTGAGCGGAGTCAGGATGAAGGTCGGGACGATGGCGATGTCGTCGAACTTCTTGGCGTAGACCGCATTGACGAAGCCGGCCAGCGAGAAGATGGTCGCGCCCAGCACCACCGTGCTCAGGGTCACCAGCGGGTGCGGGATGCGCACCTGGGTGAAGAACATCGCGATCACCAGCACGATCGCGCCCACCATCAGCCCGCGCAGCACCGCGCCGGCGACGTAGCCGGTCAGGATCACCCACGGCGGCAGCGGGCTGACCAGCAGCTCTTCGATGTGCCGGCCGAACTTGGCGCCGAAGAAGCTGGAGGAGATGTTGCCGTAGCTGTTCTGGATGATGCTCATCATCACCAGGCCGGGCACGATGAAATCCATGTAGCGGATGCCGTCCATCTCGCCGACGCGCGAGCCGATCAGCCCGCCGAAGATCAGGAAATACAGGGTCATGGTGATCGCCGGCGGCACCAGGGTCTGGCCCCAGATGCGCAGGATGCGCATCACTTCGCGGCGGACGATGGTGTAGAGCGCGGTGCGGTAGCGGGCGGCGTCGCTCATGCGTGGGCTCCCTTGTCCGTGCCGGAGGCGGCGGCCGCAGCCGCGGCAGCGGCGGCATCCGCGCCGTCGCCGGTCATGCGCACGAAGAGTTCTTCCAGACGGTTGGTCTTGTTGCGCATCGAGCGCACGCGGATGCCGGCGGCGTCGAGCGCCGCGAACACGCCGTTGAGGTCCATCGCCCGCGGCATGTCGAGGTCGAGCGTGTGGTCGTCCGCGGCCTGCAGCGTGGCGCCTTCGATGCGGGGCAGGCCGGCGGGCAGGGTGCCGTCGATGTCGAGCAGGAAGCCCTCCACGTCGAGCTTGGCCAGCAGCGCCTTCATCGGCCCCTGCTCGACGATGCGGCCCTTGTCGATGATCGCCAGATTGCGACAGAGGCTTTCGGCCTCTTCCAGATAATGCGTGGTCAGGATGATGGTGGTGCCGGCGGCGTTGATCTCCTTCAGCGTCTTCCACATGCCGCGGCGGATCTCGATGTCCACGCCCGCGGTGGGCTCGTCGAGGATCAGCAGCCTGGGGTCGGTCATCATCGCCCGCGCGATCATCAGCCGGCGTTTCATGCCGCCGGAGAGCGTGCGGCTCATCTTGTCGGCCTTGTCCCACAGCTGCGCCTCGCGCAGCACGCGTTCGGCGCGGGACTTCGCCTCCTCGCGCGGCACGCCGTAGAAGCCGGCGTAGTTCACGCAGATGTCGAACGGCTTCTCGAACATGTTGAAGTTGATTTCCTGCGGCACCAGGCCGATCAGGCGCATCGCTTCGGCGCGGCGGGCGGTGATGTCGACATCGAAGATGCGCACCTCGCCGGAGGTCCGGTTGACCAGCGAGCTGACCACGCCGATCAGCGTCGACTTGCCGGCGCCGTTGGGCCCGAGCAGGGCGTAGAAGTCGCCCGGAGCCACCTCCAGCGAGACGCCCTTGAGCGCTTCCACGCCGTTGTCGTAGGTCTTGCGCAGCTCGCGCACGGAGAGCGCGGCGGCCGGCTCAGCGGCGGAAGGAGACGGCGGCGTCGACGGTGCGAGGGCCGTTGCAGGGGAGGTGGGGGCGGTCATGCGCGTGGGGGGAGCGTGTCGCGTGGCTGACGCGGGGCCGGTAGTATAGGCAGGTTGTCGCCCAGGCCCGGATGCAGTCTCGACCGACGACGCGGCGGTGCCTTCGGCCGCCAGCTCTGCGTGTTGGCCGCATTGGAGGGGCGTTTTTCCCTCGAATTCAAGGGCTTGCGGCCCAAGCCGTCTGTGTCGGCCCGCGCCCGGCCGCAGGCAGGTCGCGCGCCGGGCAGCAGGTCCGGCTGCGGGCAACGCTGCGTCCCGTGCGCGTCGCAGGCCGCCGCACCGACGTGCATCCAGCCTTCCGCGAGCGCGCGCATCGCGTCTCGCGCCCGTACCGCCTCCCCTTCCAGCGAGTCCCGCGTGCCCGTCCATTTCCCGCTCAAGCTCACCGCCCGCCGCATGCTGGCGCCGAACATCGCCCACCTCAGCTTCCAGCGCGAGGACGGCCAGGCGCTGGACTTCATCCCCGGCCAGTTCCTGCAGGTGCATTTCCACTACGCCGACGGCACCGCCACCAAGCGCAGCTACTCGCTGGCCACCGTGCGCGACCACGCGCCGGGCGCGGGCGAACCGGTCGAGATCGCGGTCAGCTACGTCCCCGGCGGCGCGGCCACCGCGCTGTTCGAGTCGCTGCCGATCGACGGCACGATCCAGGCCAGCGGCCCCTACGGCCGCTTCTGCCTGATGCCCGCGGACGCCAACCGCCGTTACCTGCTGATCGCCACCGGCACCGGTGTGACGCCGTACCGCTCGATGATGCCGCTGCTGGCCGAGGCCATGGCCACGCGCGGGGTAGAGGTGGTGCTGCTGTTCGGCGCGCGCAATCCGGGCGAGCTGCTGTACGGCGAGGAGTTCCGCCGCTTCGCCGAGCAACACCCGGGGTTCCGCTTCGTGCCCTGCTTCTCGCGCGAGCTGCCCGCGCCGGGCACGGTGCATGATCATCCCGATGTGCGTCAGGGCTACGTGCAGGAGCATCTGGCCGAATTCGCGCCGGATGCCGAAGGCGACATCGCCTACCTCTGCGGCAACCCCAACATGGTCGATGCCTGTTTCGAGGCGCTCAAGGGCCACGGCCTGCCGGTGCCGCAGATCCGCCGCGAGAAGTACATCAGCAGCAAATAAGCCGGCGGTGGCCGTGCTGTCGTGGCGTGGGCCCGCGCCCGCGGGTGCCGCTGCAGACCGTGACCGCCGCCTCCGATCCAGGTGTGCGTGCGGGCGTTCGCTCGCCATCGCGCGGGGCGATGGACCACAATAGCCCGCGCGTCCCCTGCCCCTGTTCCCTCCACAGCGCCCCCGCGCGGAGTCTTCCACCATGGCCCGAATTCTCGTCACCGGCGGCGCCGGTTTCCTCGGTTCGCACCTGTGCGACCGTCTGCTCGATGCCGGTCACGACGTGGTCTGCGCCGACAACTTCTTCACCGGCAGCAAGCGCAACATCCGCCACCGCATCGGCCACCCGTACTTCGAGCTGATGCGCCATGACGTGACCTTCCCGCTGTATGTCGAGGTCGACCAGATCTACAACCTGGCCTGCCCGGCCTCGCCGGTGCACTACCAGCACGACCCGGTGCAGACCACCAAGACCAGCGTGCACGGCGCGATCAACATGCTCGGCCTGGCCAAGCGGCTGAAGGCACGCATCTTCCAGGCCTCCACCAGCGAGGTCTACGGCGACCCCGAAGTGCACCCGCAGCCGGAAGGCTACTGGGGCCGGGTCAACCCGATCGGCATCCGCAGCTGCTACGACGAGGGCAAGCGCTGCGCCGAGACGCTGTTCTTCGACTATTACCGCCAGCACGACCTGGACATCAAAGTGGTGCGCATCTTCAACACCTACGGCCCGCGCATGCATCCCAACGACGGGCGCGTGGTCAGCAACTTCATCGTGCAGGCGCTGCGCGGCGAGGACATCACCCTGTACGGCGACGGCACCCAGACCCGCAGCTTCTGCTACGTCGACGACCTGATCGAAGGCTTCGTGCGGATGATGGACACCGAGAAGGGCTTCACCGGCCCGATCAACCTCGGCAACCCCGGCGAATTCACCATGATCGAGCTGGCCGAGAAGGTGCTGGCGCAGGTCGGCGGCCGCTCGAAACTGGTCCACCGCCCGCTGCCCGCGGACGACCCGAAACAGCGCCAGCCCGATATCGCGCTGGCCAAGGAAAAACTGGACTGGACGCCCAAGGTCTCGCTGGACGACGGCCTGAAGGAAACCATCGCCTACTTCCGCAAGCTGCTGGCCGAAGGCGACATCGGCGAGGGACGCGCGGCATGAGCGCGAACGCCGCCCCCCAGGCGTCCGTCCCCGCCCCGGCTTCCGCATCGACCACCTTCGCCGTGGTGATCACCTGCTACAACTACCGCGATTTCGTGGCCGAAGCGGTGGACAGCGCGCTGGCGCAGACCCGCGCGCCGAAGCAGGTGGTCGTGGTCGACGACGGGTCGAAGGACGGCTCGCAGGACCTGCTGCGCGAACGTTACGGCAACGACCCGCGGGTGACCCTGCTGCTGTGCGAGAACGGCGGCCAGCTGGTCGCGTTCCAGCGCGGTCTGGCGGTGGTCGATGCCGACGTGGTCTGCTTCCTCGACGCGGACGACCGCTGGGAACCGGCGCACCTGGAGACGATCGGCGCCATCTACGACAGCCGCCGCGACGTGGATTTCGTGTTCAACGACATCGTGCTGTTCGGCAACGAATCGCGCACCATCGCCTACGCCGACCGCGCGGCGGACCTCGGCTACACCGCCATCGCCACCTACGAATTCGTGCACTGGTACGGCGCACCCACCTCGGCCATCTCGCTGCGTCGCGCGATGGCCGAGCGCTGCCTGGACCTGCCGCCGAAGACCGCGCAGATCTGGCGGCTGTCGGCGGACAACTGCCTGGTCTACGGCACCAGCATCCTGCTGGGCCGCAAGTACTACCTGCCCACCGGCACCGTGGGCTACCGCATCCACGGCAAGAACGGCTGGTGGTCCAACCGAGGCCCGCTGGAGACCTATCTCAACCGTCTGCGTTCGCGCGGGCTGGTGGCCGAATACGCGCGCATGGCGGGCATGACGCCGGAGTGCATCGAGCTGGCCAAGTACGAGTTCAAGACCAAGCCCGACCCGAGCTGGGACGAGATCAAGCGCTATGCGCGCCTCAGCCTGCGCCGGGGCGGCGGCCCCTTGAAGCGTTGGGAACGTGCCCTGAGCATCCTGTCGCACCGCTTCCGCAAGAAGAAGCGGCGCGCCTGAGCGGCGCCGGCCGGGCTCCTCGGTGAAACTGCTCTACACCAACTTCCACGATGGCGATGGCGGTGGCCACACCACCTACATCGCCACACTGGCGCGGCATCTGGGCGAGCGGCATGCGGTCGATGTCGCCGTGCCTGCGGGCAGCCGGCTGTTCCGCGAGGTCTCCGCGCTGTCGCAGCGGCTGCCGAACGTGCGCGCCATCGCCCAGGACTACCCCAACGGCCTGGGCCGCCTCGCGGCCGCGCGGCGCGCGCGCGATGCACTGCGTGCGTGCCTGCGCGAAGGCGGCTACGACATCGTCCACGTCAACGGCTCGGCCGACCACCGCCTGGCGCTGTCCGCGCTGCGTGGCGTGTCGCCGCGGCCGAGGCTGGTGTGGACGAAGCACAACTCCAAGCCGGTCGGCGCGCTGAGCGCCTGGCTGCGCGCGCGCGGCACCGACGTGGCGATCGCGGTCAGCGAAGCCACCCGCCGCGAACTGCTGGGCACGGCCTACGCGCGCTGTGCGCCGGTGACCGTGCGCAACGGCATCGACACCACGCACTACGCGCCATGGCCTGCGGAAGCGGCGCAGGCCGAGCGCATGCGCCTGCTGGGCGATGCCGCGCACGATGGCGCCACGCTGCTGATCGGCAGCAACGCAGGCACCGCCGCGCACAAGGGCTGGATGGATCTGCTGGAGGCGCTGGCCACGCTGCCGGCCGAGGAGCGCGGTCGCATCCATGTCGCGCTCTGCGGCAAGCCCGTCGCGGCCGAGGCGCGTGCGCGCATCGATGCGCTGGGCCTCGGCGCGCAGGTGCACCACGCCGGCCTGCTGGGCGACGTGCGCCCGCTGGTGGCGGCGCTCGATGCCGGCTTCGTGCTGTCGTACGCGGTGGAAACCATTTCCTTCGCCTGTCGGGAAATGATGGCGATGGGCAAGCCGGTGCTGGTGAGCGATTACGCCGGTCTTCCGGAAAACATCACGCCCGGCGAGGACGGCTGGGTGGTGCCGGCGCGCGATGTTGCGGCGATCGCCGAAGCGTTGCGCACGCTGTTGCGCGCGCGCGAACGCCTGCCCGCGATGGGCGCGGCGGCGCGCGCGAAGGCGCAGCGGGAATTCGGGGTGGAGTCGTTCGTCGAGGAGACGGAGGCTGTTTATCGGCGTCTGCTGGGACTGTGAGTGCGCTTGATCTGTGATGTTTCCGGCACGGAATGCAAAGGCTTCCGCGCTGTCGCGCGGCTGTACTGCTCCTTGGCTTGTGCACTGCGCCGCGTGCGGCGCGAACGGCAGCCGTTTCGAAGCCCTCTCCTCCGCAAGCGGGGGAGAGGGTGGGGTGAGGGGCCTCAGACCGACAGATGCTCGATCGCGGCCACGCTGCCCAGGCGGTCGGCGAGGCGCTGGAGCAGGGCCAGGCGGTTGGCGCGCACGTCCGCGTCGTCGGCGTTGACCATCACCTTGTCGAAGAAGGTGTCCACCTCCGGGCGCAGGCGGGCCAGGCGGCCGAGCACGGCCACGTAGTCGCGGTTCGCCAGCAGCGGGTCGGTGTCGGCGATGGCCGCCTCCACCACATCGTGCAGGGCGCGTTCGGCGTCGTCCTGGAAGCGGGCGGTGTCGACGGCGGCGGGAATCTCCACGCCGTCGGCGATGGCCTTCTTCAGGATGTTGCGGATGCGCTTGTTGGCCGCGGCCAGGGCTTCGGCTTCGGGGAGTTTGGTGAATTCGCCGATGGCCTTGAGGCGGCGGTCGAAGTCGAGGAGCGAGCCGGAGGTCGCCGCGGTCGGGCCTGAAGGCCCTCCTACGGTGGTTGCGGCGGTATCCCCGCCTTTCGTAGGAGCGGCTTCAGCCGCGACCGGACGCATCCGCACGGCGACGGCCTCGAATTGCTGCGGCGTCACGCCCTGGTCGGCGTAGTAGGCGCGGAGGCGGTCGAGGATGAATTCTTGGACCTCGAGAATCTGGGGGCGCTGAGCCAACGCCAGCGCGGCATTGGACGGAGGTGTTTCTTCAAAGTGTGTGCCGGCCTGCTCCGCAGCGCTAACGGCTTCAATCCGCTTCAGCTCACGATGGCCGGAGGCTTGGCGATTGATTTCGAATTGTGCTCTTTCCAATGGTGCTTCCAGATCGACATCAAGCGTTCCCTCAACCACCGTCCTCGCCAACCCCAACGCATTCCTCCGCAGCGAGAACGGATCCTTGTTTCCCGTCGGCTTCAACCCGGCCGCAAAGCCACCCGCCAACGTATCCAATCGCTCCGCGATCGCCAGCACCTGGCCCAATTTCGACGGCGCGATGGCATCGCCCGCGAAGCGCGGCATATAGACTTCATCCAGCGCATCGGCCAGCTGTTTGCGTTCGTCGGCGGACAGGTCGTCCAGCGACGCATCGTGCATCGCGTAGTAGCGGCCGGCGATGCCCTGCAGTTCGGGGAATTCGTTGACCATGCGCGATTGCAGGTCGGCCTTGGCGAGCAGGGCGGCGCGTTTGGCGAGCGCCGGATTCACGCCGACTTCGGCTGCGATGCTTTCGGCCAGCGCGGCGACGCGTTGGGTCTTGTCCCACACCGTGCCCAGCTTGGCCTGATAGGTCACCGTCTTCAGGCCCTCGTTCATCGACGCGAGGCCCTGCTTCAGATCCTCGTCGAAGAAGAACTTGGCGTCGGCGAAGCGCGGGCGGATGACGCGTTCGTAGCCCTTGCGGACGTCGTCTTCGTTCTTGGACGGGATGTTCGCGATGCCGATGAAGTGCTCGGTGAGTGTGCCGTCGGCATCCAGCACCGGGAAGAACTTCTGGTTGGCTTCCATCGTCGCGATCAGCGCTTCCTGCGGCACCGCCAGGAAGTCGCGTTCGAAGGCGCAGAGCACGGCCTTGGGCCATTCCACCAGGCAGTTGACCTGCTCCAGATTGTCTTCGGTGATGCGCGGGGTGCCGCCGGCCTGTGCGGCCGCGGTGTTGACCTCCTCGATCACGCGGGCGCGGCGTTCTTCGGCATCCACCAGCACGTGCGCGGTGCGCAGGGCGTCCACGTAGGCGTCGGGCGAGGCGATCCACACCGGCTGCGGGTGCAGGAAGCGGTGGCCGCGGCTCATGCGGTCGGCGGCGTGGCCGAAGGCTTCGGCCTCGACGATCTGCTCGCCCAGCAGCAGCACCAGCCAGTGCACCGGGCGGGCGAAGCCGGCCTCGCGCGCGCCCCAGCGCATCGGCTTGGGGATCGGCATCGCGGCCAGGGCCTCGCGCAGAATGTCCGGCAGCAGTGCGGCGGTCTGCGCGCCGGGCTTCACGCTGCGCAGGACGAAGCGTTCGCCCTTCTGGTCGGTGGTTTTCTCAAGCGCGGTCCAGTCCACGCCGCCCTTGGCGGCGAAGCCTTCCAGCGCCTTGGTCGGCTGGCCTGCGGCGTCGAGCGCGATGTTGAGATACGGGCCCAGCACTTCGCTGCGCTGTTCGGGCTGCTCGATGGCGACGCCGGGCAGCAGCACCGCGAGCCGGCGCGGACTGTACAGCGGCTTGGACGCGCCGCGTTCGACGGCGACGCCGCGGTCGACGAGGCCCTTGATGATGCCGTCGAACAGCGCCTGGGCCAGGCCGGGCAGGGCCTTGACCGGGAGTTCTTCGGTGCCGAGTTCGATCAGCAGCGGTTTCATGTCAGTCATGGGACGGCTCTTTGCTGTGCTGTGCCTTCTCCCTCCGGGAGAAGGTGCCCGTAGGGCGGATGAGGGTCGGGATGATGGGGTGAGGTGGGCGCACGAGCGGCCCGGCCCTCTCCCCACCCCCTCTCGCGGGGGAGAGGGGTTGTAAGCAGCTCACTGCGGTGCTGGTTGTTTCAACCCGGGAAACCCGAGCTTCTCGCGCTGTGCGTGGTAGCTCTCGGCCACCGCCTTCGCCAGATTGCGCACGCGCAGGATGTAGCGCTGGCGTTCGGTGACGGAGATGGCGCGGCGGGCGTCGAGCAGGTTGAAGCTGTGGCTGGCCTTGCACACCTGGTCGTAGGCCGGCAGCGGCAGGTCGAGGCCGACCAGCTTCATGGCCTCGGCTTCGCAGGCGTCGAAGCGGTGGAACAGCACCTCCACGTTCGCGTGCTCGAAGTTGTACGCGCTCTGCTCGCGCTCGTTCTGCAGGAACACGTCGCCGTAGGTGACCGGGCCCTGCGGGCCGACGGTCCAGATGAGGTCGTAGACGTTGTCGCAGTTCTGCAGGTACATGCAGAGCCGCTCCAGGCCATAGGTGATCTCGCCGAGGACCGGCTTGCACTCCAGACCGCCGGCCTGCTGGAAGTAGGTGAACTGGGTGACTTCCATGCCGTTGAGCCAGACCTCCCAGCCCAGGCCCCAGGCGCCGAGCGTGGGCGATTCCCAGTTGTCCTCGACCAGGCGCAGGTCGTGCACTTCCGGGTCCAGGCCCAGCGCCTTCAGCGAATCGAAATACAGCTGGACGATGTTGTCGGGGCTGGGCTTCATCGCCACCTGGTACTGGTAGTAATGCTGCAGGCGGTTGGGGTTCTCGCCGTAGCGGCCGTCGGTGGGGCGGCGGCTGGGCTGCACGTAGGCGGCGTTCCACGGCTCCGGGCCGAGCGCGCGCAGGAAGGTGGCCGGGTGGAAGGTGCCGGCGCCCACTTCCAGGTCGAGCGGCTGGATCAGCACGCAGCCCTGTGCGCCCCAGAAGGCGTTGAGGCGCTGGATGAGCTCCTGAAAAGTGATGCCCGTCGCAAGCGTTGCGGTGGCGGCGTGGTCTGCGGTCGTTGCCTGCATGGCGTGGCCGTGGGTGGCGTGGGGACCGGCTAGTATAAGCGGCAGCCTCCGCTGTCCCATCGCCGTCCGCCCCTCTGCGCGCCATGAATCGCCGTCATTTGCCGTCGTTCCCGCTGCCTTTCCTCATCGTCGAGACCGGCCAGCCGGTCGCCCCGATGCGCCGCTACGGCGGCTTTCCGCACTGGATCCGGGTGGCCGCAGGGCTGTCGGCCGGGCAGGCGCGGGTGGTGAACGTGGAGGCCGGCGAGCCGCTGCCGGAACCGCGCGGCCATGCGGGCGTGATCGTCACCGGTTCGGCGGCCATGGTCACCGACCGTCACCCGTGGAGCGAGCGCACCGCCGACTGGCTGCGCGGGGCGGTGGAGCGCGGCCTGCCGTATTTCGGCATCTGCTACGGCCACCAGTTGCTGGCGCACGCGCTGGGCGGCGAGGTGGGCGACAACCCCGCCGGGCGCGAGATGGGCACGGTCGACGTGGAGCTGCACCCCGAGGCGTCGCAGGACGCGCTGTTCACCGGCCTGCCGACGCGGTTCGCGGCGCAGGTGACCCATCTGCAGACCGTGCTCGGCCTGCCGCCGGGCGCCACCGTGCTGGCGCGTTCGATGCAGGATCACTGCCAGTCCTTCCGCTGGGGCGAGCACGCCTGGGGCGTGCAGTTCCACCCCGAATTCAGCACCGCGCACATGCGCGGCTACGTGCATGCGCGACGCGACGCGCTGCAGCGCGATGGCCGCTGCCACCGCCAGCTGGCCGCCTCGATCGGCGCCGCCCCGCATGCGCGGCGCGTGCTGCGTCGCTTCATCGCCCATGCCGCGCGCCGCCACGACGGCGGCCATGCGCACGCCCATTCCCGCCCCGACCCGTCGCGAGGACCGCACGCCCGATGACCGTTTCCACACCGCCGCCGCGTCTGCCGGCCACCGCTCCCTTCCACTGGCTGACCGGCGCTCTCAAGCTGATCGGCGCGCGTCCCGGCGCCCTGCTGGGCGTGGCCCTGGCCCTGGTCTGCGGCGTCGGCGCCCTGCTGCTGCTGGTGTCCTTCCTGGTGGGCCTCGGCCTGCGCCCGGCGGGGGGCGATGCGTCCGCACCGGTCGATCTGTCGGCGGCCCGCGGCGTGCTGCTGCCGCTGTTCGCGCTCAGCCTGATGGCGCCGCAGTGGGTGGGCGGCGGCCTCAGCGTGGTGCTCCATGCGCAGGCCGAGGGCCGCGCGGTGACGCTGGGCACCGCAGTGGCGGCGCTGCGCGCGCGCTGGCTGGCGCTGGCCACGCTGGCGTTGCTGCCGGCGCTGCTGTTCGCCGCGTATCTGGTGCTGTACCGGGTGTTCGGTGGCGAGACCTTCCTGGCGCAGTACATGGGCGCGATGCAGGAGGCGATGCGCACCGGCCGTGTGCCACCGCCGCCGGAAGCGGCGCATCCCGGCCTGCTGACGCTCGGCCTGATGCTGGCCAACTGGCTGATCTACACATTGCAGCTGCTCGTGCCGGCGCATGTGGCCGTGGGCGGTCACGGGCCGCTGGCGGCGATCGGGGCTGCGCTGCGCGCGTTCGTGCGCCACCTGCCCGCGATGATGGTGGTCGGCGGCCTGGGCGGCGCGCTGCTGATGGCGGCGGCCATGCTCACCCTGGTGGTGCTGGTGCCCGTGGCCGCGGTCTCGGCGGTGTCGCCCGGGCTCGGCCAGCTGGTCAGCCTGGCGGCGCTGGCCATGCTCGGCGCGTGTTTCGCGCTCGGCTGGAGCGCGGTGGGCTATGTCGCCTGGCGCACCACGCTGGGCGCGGGCCCGGCAGCGCCGGGTGCGGGCGATGGCGCGCTCGATACGCGCACCGCGGCGCAGGGGCGGATCGAGGTGTGACGGCGCGGCAGGCGCAGGGCCATGCGCCTGCCGTTGGGCGCGGCGCGCGCCCTCCGGACCAGGTCTGCGACGGGCGGCAGAGCGCCCTCAACGGAACACCCTCAACGGAGCGCCCTCAACAGAGCGCCCTGGCCGCGATGGAAGTCGGCTTCAGTCCTCGTCGGGCTGCGCCGCCACCGCGCCGGGCTCCAGCGCGAGGCGGCCGGCGATCAGCACCGCCTGGGTGCGGTTGCTGGCGCCCAGTTTGCGCAGCACCGCGGTCATGTGCGCCTTGACCGTCGCCTCCGACACGCCCAGTTCGTAGGCGATCTGCTTGTTCAGCAGACCCTCGCCGAGCATCTGCAGCACGCGGAACTGCTGCGGGGTGAGCTCGCGCACGCGCTGCGCGGCGGCATGTTCGTCGGCTTCCGCCGCGGGTGCCTGCGCCGCGGCCGGCGGTGCCCAGCGGTCGCCGGCCAGCACCGCGTCGATGGCTTCCGACAGCGTGGCGGCATCGGCCGATTTGGGCAGGAAACCGACGGCGCCGTGGTCCAGCGCGCGGCGCATCGTGGCGGGGTCCTCGCGCGCGGACACCACCATCACCGGCAGCTGCGGCGCCTGCCCGCGCAGATGCACCAGCGCGCTGAAACCCTGCGCGCCGGGCATGGTCAGGTCGAGCAGCAGCAGGTCGGCATCCGGCTCGGATTCCACCAGCGCCAGCAGCGCGGCCACGCTGTCGGCCTCGCGCAGGGTGGCCTGCGGCAGCGCGCGCAGCACGGCGCCGCGCAGCGCCTCGCGGAACAGCGGGTGATCGTCGGCGATCAGGACGGTGGTCATCGCACGCGTCGGGCCGGACGATGGCGCAGGCCAGCGGACCTCACCGCACCAGCCGCTCGTTCACCAGCGAGTGCACCACGGACGGGTCGGCCAGCGTGCTGGTGTCGCCGAGCTGGTCCGGTGCGTTCTCCGCGATCTTGCGCAGGATGCGGCGCATGATCTTGCCCGAGCGGGTCTTCGGCAGGCCCGGTGCCCACTGGATGAAATCGGGCGTGGCGATCGGGCCGATCTCCTTGCGCACATGCGCCACCAGGTCCTTGCGCAGGTCCTCGCTGTTGGATTCCCCCGCCACCAGGGTGACGTAGGCGTAGATGCCCTGGCCCTTGATGTCGTGCGGGAAACCCACCACCGCGGCTTCGGCCACCTTGGGATGCGAGACCAGCGCGCTTTCCACCTCGGCGGTGCCGATGCGGTGGCCGCTGACGTTGATCACGTCGTCGACGCGGCCGGTGATCCAGTAATAGCCGTCGGCGTCGCGGCGGCATCCGTCGCCGGTGAAATACATGCCCGGATAGGTCCTGAAATAGGTGTCGATGAAGCGCTGATGGTCGCCATACACCGTGCGCATCTGCCCCGGCCAGGAATCCAGCAGCACCAGATTGCCCTCGGCGGCCACGCTGCCGTTCTCGCCTTCGAGCAGCGCGCCGTTGGCATCGACCAGCGCCGGGCGCACGCCGGGCAGGGGCAGGGTGGCGGAGCCGGGTTTGAGGCCGGTGACAGCGGCGATCGGCGAAATCAGCACGCCGCCGGTCTCGGTCTGCCACCAGGTGTCGACGATCTGGCAGCGGCCATCGCCCACCACATCGTGATACCAGCGCCAGGCTTCGGGGTTGATCGGCTCGCCCACCGTGCCGAGCAGGCGGATCGAGGCGCGCGAGGTTTTCTTTACCGGCGCCTCGCCCTCGCGCATCAGCGCGCGGATCGCGGTGGGCGCGGTGTAGAAGATCGTCACCTGGTGCTTGTCGACGGTCTGCCAGAAGCGCGAGACGTCCGGGTAGTTGGGCACGCCTTCGAACACCACCGCGGTGGCGCCGTTGGCCAGCGGGCCGTAGGCGATGTAGCTGTGCCCGGTCACCCAGCCGACATCGGCGGTGCACCAGTACACATCGTCCTCGCGCAGGTCGAACACGGTCTCGTGCGTGTAGCTGGCCCAGAGCAGATAGCCGCCGGTGGTGTGCAGCACGCCTTTCGGCTTGCCGGTGCTGCCGGAGGTGTAGAGGATGAACAGCGGGTCCTCCGCGTTCATGCGCTCCGGTTCGCAGGTGTCGGGCTGGTCGTCGACCACCGCGTCGTACCAGCGGTCGCGCGGCATCTGCATCTCGACCGCGCCGCCGGTGTGGCGCAACACCAGAACGGTGTCCACGCTGGTGGTGCCGGGCATCTTCAGCGCCGCGTCCACGTTGGCCTTCAGCGGCACGGTCCTGCCGCCGCGCAGACCCTCGTCGGCGGTGATGACGATGCGGCTGCCGCAGTCGGCGATGCGGTCGGCGATGGAGGTGGGCGAGAACCCGCCGAACACCACCAAATGCACGGCGCCGATGCGCGCGCAGGCCTGCATCGCGACCACTGCTTCGGGGATCATCGGCAGATAGAGGGTGACGCGGTCGCCCTTCTTCACCCCGAGGCTGCGCAGCGCGTTGGCCAGCCGGCACACCCGCGCATGCAGCTCGCGATAGCGGATGCGTTCGGCGGGCTTCGCGGGGTCGTCGGGCTCGTAAATCAGCGCGGTCTTGTCGCCGCGCGTCTGCAGATGGCGGTCGAGGCAGTTGACGCTGACGTTGAGCTCGCCGTCGGCGAACCAGCGGATGTGGAAATCGTCGAGCGCGTAGCTGACATCCTTCATCCGCGTGGGGAAGCGATACCAGTCCAGGCGCTGCGCGATCCGGCCCCAGTAGGCTTCCGGGTCCTCGACCGCGGCGCGGCTGTCGCGGGCGTAATCCTCGGCGGACATGCGTGCGCCTTCGCGGGCGCCGGCGGGAACGGGATAGACCTCGGGGGGCGTCGTGCTGTGCGCGGACATGGTGCGCCTCCATGGAGCATGCGGGATGGGGACGATGCGCATCGCCGACAGTGGGCCGCGATGCGTGATCGACAGGCCCGCAGTGTGCCGCAAGCCTCCGCGCTTGCCCATGCGCCGGGCTTAGACTTTGGTCGAGGCTTCGACCATCGGCGAATGGGCAGCGTCGATGGGCCGGCACAGGCTTGCGTCGACTTCACAGGAGGCCGGCCCATGCAACGCCCCAGTCCATCCCCTGCCGAAGACGTCGCGCCGTCACCGCGGTCGTCTTCCGATCAGGCGCTCCGTCCCAGGGTCCGCCACGGCGTCGGCCGGCTGCGTCCGGCCGCACTGGCGCTGGCGCTCGGCGCCGTGCTGGTTCCGCCCCTGGTCGTTCTGCCCGGGGCCGCCCAGGCGCAGGACGCGACAGCGCGCGAGGCCGCGCTGGAGGCCCGTGTGGCCGAGCTGGAGCGCATGGTGCAGCAACTGGTCGAGCAGCAGTCCACGCAACAGCAGTCCGCGCAACAGCCGCCCGCACCTGCCGCGCCCGCGCAGACCACGCAAATCCAGACCACGCCCATCGTGCCCAATGCGGCGAGCGGCACGCGTTTCAGCTATGGCGGCTTCGTCAAGCTCGATGCGATGGTCACCGACACCAGCGACGGCGAAATCCCCGACGGCAGCGTCGGCCGGCTGTTCTACGTGCCCTCGGCGATCCCGGTCGGCGCGCCGGGCGCCGACGAAGGCACCGACACCGACATGGGCGCGCAGTTCTCGCGCTTCTGGTTCGGCGCGGACTCCACGCTCGACTCCGGCGACAAGCTCAAGGGCTATCTCGAATTCGACCTGTTCGGCGGCGGCAGCATCAACGGCAACGAAGTCGCCACCAACACCTACGGCGTCACCGTGCGCCATGCCTACGTCAGCTGGACCCGGCCGAACGGCGCCAGCCTGATCGCCGGCGAGACCTGGTCCAACTTCCAGGATGTCGCCGCGCTGCCCGATGCGATCGACTTCGTCGGCCCCACCGAGGGCACCGTCTTCGTGCGCCAGGCCCAGCTGCGCTACAGCAAGGGCCCGTGGTCGTTCTCGATCGAGAACCCGGAGACCACCATCACCCCGTATCGCGGCACGGGCGCGCGGATCAGCAGCGACGACAACCTGATGCCCGACATCACCGCGCGCTGGACGCGCAAGGGCGACTGGGGCCACGTCAGCATGGCCGTGATGGCCCGCGAATTCGCCTACGAGAACCCGGCCGCGGGCATCGACGACACCGCCTTCGGCGGCGCCTTCAGCGCCTCGGGCAAGTGGAACCTCGGCAGGAACGACGACCTGCGCTTCATGGCCACCTGGGGGCAGGGCATCGGCCGCTATCTCGGCCTCGGCTTCGCCAGCGACACCGTGCTGGATGCCGGTGGCGCGCTCGAGCCGATCGACGGCTACGGCGCCTACCTCGCCTGGCGGCATGCGTTCACGCCGAAGCTGCGCGGCAATCTCTTCTACTCGATGGCGCACTACGACAACGAGGTGGCCCTGACCGGCCTCAACGTCAACGAGCGCGCGCAGTCGATGCACGCCAACCTGATCTATTCGCCGGTGCCGAAGCTGGAGTTCGGCGCCGAGCTGATCTACGGCCAGCGCGCGCTGGAGAGCGAGGCCGACGGCGATCTGCGCCGCCTGCACACCCATGTGAAATACAGCTTCTGACGTTCCTGGCCCGCGGCACCCGCCGCGGGCGAGGTGTTCCCGCGTCCTGCAGGACGGCGTGCGCCCGACGGCTTCGTTCGAGATGCCTTCGTCCAGGTGTTTCCGTCGGACGCGCTCCGTCCGTTTCCTTCATCCACCGTTCTCCATCGCATCGTTCCGCACCCCGGGAGGGACCGCACCATGTCCACCGCCGCCACCGCCGGCACGCCGCAGTCCGGCGCGCTCACCAAGGGCCACAAGAAGGTCATCTTCGCCTCGAGTCTGGGCACCGTCTTCGAGTGGTACGACTTCTACCTCTACGGTGCGCTCGCCGCGATCATCGCCAAGCAGTTCTTCAGCGGCCTCAACGAGACCAGCGCCTTCATCTTCGCGCTGCTGGCCTTCGCCGCCGGCTTCGCGGTGCGCCCGTTCGGCGCCATCGTGTTCGGCCGCCTCGGCGACATGGTCGGGCGCAAGTACACCTTCCTGGTCACCATCGTGCTGATGGGCATCTCGACCTTCCTGGTCGGCGTGCTGCCCAGCTACGCCAGCATCGGGCTGGCCGCGCCGGCGATCCTGATCGTGCTGCGCCTGCTGCAGGGCCTGGCGCTCGGCGGCGAATACGGCGGCGCCGCCACCTACGTCGCCGAGCATGCGCCCAACGGCAAGCGCGGCCTGTACACCAGCTTCATCCAGACCACCGCCACCATCGGCCTGTTCCTGTCGCTGGTGGTGATCCTGGGCGTGCGCACCGTGCTCGGCACCGAGGCCTTCGAGGACTGGGGCTGGCGCATTCCGTTCCTGCTGTCGATCGTGCTGCTGGGCATCTCGGTGTGGATCCGCATGCAGCTGCACGAGTCGCCGCTGTTCCAGCAGA
>ERZ1066122.398-NODE-398-length-46202-cov-13.691811_pt1 | contig 46202 bp, 48 predicted proteins | sample MGYA00382769_ERZ1066122 | MGnify/ENA primary metagenome ERZ1066122 (study PRJEB33369, sample SAMEA5778352) | biofilm metagenome | biome: Industrial cooling water; feature: Water cooling tower basin; material: Biofilm | place: United Arab Emirates | collected... | reverse complement strand
CAACCTCGACAAGGCGCGCCGCCTGCTGTGGCCGATCAAGCAGAAATACGGCAAGAACATCAGCTGGGCCGATCTCTTCATCCTCGCGGGCAACGTGGCGATTGAATCGATGGGCGGGCCGGTGTTTGGCTTCGGCGGCGGCCGCGCGGACGTCTACGAGCCCGAGAGCGTCTACTGGGGCACCGAAAGCCAGTGGGTCAACGAAGGCGTCGCCACCCGCATCCGTCCCAAGGATGAAGCGAGCCTCGAAAACCCGCTCGCCGCGATCCAGATGGGCCTGATCTACGTCAACCCCGAAGGGCCGCAGGGCAACCCGCATGACCCGGAAGGCATGGCACGCGACATGCGCGAAACCTTCGCCCGCATGGCGATGAACGACGAGGAAACCGTCGCCCTCACCGCAGGCGGCCACGCCTTCGGCAAGGCCCACGGCGCAGCCCCGGCAGACACTTTCGCCGGTGCGCCCGAAAGCGAAGATCTCCAACAGATGGGCTTCGGCTGGCTGATCGACGAGCAGGAAATCGCCGCTGGCCACATCACCACCTCGGGGATCGAGGGCAGCTGGTCGAACAACCCGACCCAATGGGGCGGCGACTATTTCCGCCTGCTGTTCAAGTATGACTACGAGCTCGTCAAATCGCCGGCAGGCGCGTGGCAGTGGACCCCGATCAACCCCGATCCCGAAGACCTCGCCCCTGACGCGCGCGATCCGAACAAGCGCGTGCCGACGATGATGACCACCGCTGACATGGCGCTCAAGAATGATCCGGAATATCGCAAGATTTCGGAGAAGTTCCTGAAGGATCAGGCGGCGCTTGATGATGCCTTCGCCCGCGCATGGTTCAAGCTGTGCCACCGCGATATGGGCCCGAAGATCCGCTATATGGGGCCGGAAGTTCCGGCAGAAGACCTCATCTGGCAGGATCCGGTCCCGGCTGGCACCATGCCGTCCGATGCCGATGTCGCGCGCTTCAAGGCGGCGATCCTCGGCAGCGGGTTGACGGTGAGCGAACTCGTCAAGGCGGCGTGGGCTTCGGCCTCGACCTACCGCAATTCGGATCACCGCGGCGGTGCCAATGGCGCGCGGGTGCGGCTCGCCCCGCAAAAGGGTTGGGCGGCGAATGATCCCGAGGAACTGGCCAAGGTGCTGGGCGTGATCGAGGCGCATCGTGGCAACCTGTCGATGGCCGATGCCATCGTGCTGGCAGGCGCGGCGGCGGTTGAGAAGGCGGCCAGGGATGCCGGGTTCGAAACCACCGTGCCCTTTACCGGCGGACGCGGCGATGCCACCGCTGAACACACCGACGCGGCGAGCTTTGAACCGCTCGAGCCGTTCGCCGATGGCTTCCGCAACTACCTCAAGACCAAGGCGGTCGTCCGCACCGAGGAAATGCTGATCGACAAGGCGCATCTGCTGGGGCTCTCGATCCCGGAGATGACCGCGCTGGTCGGCGGGATGCGGGTGCTCGGCGCGAACAGCGGCAACACCCGGCACGGCGTCTTCACCGACCGCGTCGGCGCGCTGACACCGGACTTCTTCCGCAACCTCCTGGATATGAACACCAAGTGGGCGCCAGTCGATGGTTCGGATGACGAGGAATATGTCGGCACCTGCCGCAAGACGGGTGCGGAGAAGTATCGCGCTACCCGTGCCGACCTCGTGTTCGGTTCGAACTCGATGCTGCGGGCGCAGGCCGAAGTCTATGCCGAGGCCGGCAATGAAGCCAAATTCGTGTGCGACTTCATCTCGGCCTGGAACAAGGTGATGAACGCGGATCGGTTTGATCTGACCCACGCCAAATATCACGCCTGATCTGTCAGGATGTGACCACGAAACCCCCCGGCCTCACCCGCCGGGGGTTTTTCTATGCCCCGCGTTTGAGCACGAGATAGAGCGCGCCCTCGCCGCCATGGCTGCGATGCGCGCGGCGCACTGCGGCGATGCTGCCGGCATGATGGCTCGCGGCGAGCCAGTCGAGCAGCTTGGCGCGGATGGCGCCGCGCCGCTCGCTGCGATCGGCGGGATCGACCGGCCGCTCGCGCCCGGCAATCACCAGCACCACCCGTGCGCCCATGCTGCGCGCCTGATCAAGCCCGGCGATGATGCGCGTATAGGCGGCATCGAGCGAGTGATCATGCAGATCAAGCGTGAGATCAGGCTCGATCCGCCCGCTCTTGAACCGGCGTTCCCAATGCGAATCAAGGCTTACGCCCACCGGCACGCGTGGCGGCGAGGGCATCGGGATCTGATGCTTGCCCTTCTTGGGCAGCGCGGGGCTTGGCAGAGGCTTGGCCGCAGGCGGCGGAGGGGCCGGGTTGGCGGCTTTGGGCGCCGCAACCGGCGAAGGCGGCGCAGTAGGGGCCTTCCGCCCCGGAAGCGGGGTGACTGTCTCGGCCAGCCGCGCCCAGAGGGCGGCTTCGGCGGGCGAAAGCCCGCGCGGACCGCTCCGCCGCATCACTGCGGGCGGTGGCGCGCGGCGACGCCCTTGGGCAGGAGCAGCAAGGCCCTGCCCCGCGCGCTCATCCCGCCAGCGATGACACGGGCATCCTCGCCCGCACCCCAGAAGGTGTCAAAGCGGTTCGCGCCCTTGATCGCGCCGCCCGTATCCTGCGCGATCCACAGCCCGCTGGCCTCGCGGCGATCGAGTTCGAGCCAGACCGGCGCGCCCAGCGGCACGAAGGCGGGATCAGCCGCGACCGAGGCAGAGGCCCGCACCGGCACGCCCATCGCCCCCAGCGGGCCATCGCCCTTCAACTCCTGAAAGAACACCCAGCTCTTGTTGAGCCGCATCAGATCGCGGCCTTCGGCGGGGTTATCGCGGATATAGGCCATAATCCCCTGCATCGAGCCGGAATACTGGCCGGGCGCGCTGCCGAGCAGCCCGCGTTCCCGCATCACCGAGCCGATCCCAACATATTCGCGTCCGTTCTGTCCGGCATAACCAATGCGGATCACGTCGCCTTCGGGGGTTCTGAGACGGCCCGAGCCTTGAATCTGGAGAAAGAAGAATTCAACCGGATCGGCGGCCCAGGCGATGACCGGTGCCGTGCCGTCGAGCGCGCCATCCTCGATCGCTGCGCGGTCATGATAAAGGACGAACCGCCCGGTCGCATCATAGCGCCCCAAGGGCGGGCGGCCGGTGCGATCATTGGCGGGCACTTCATCAGGCCAACCGCGCACCAGATCGGAGGGCATGCCATAGACCGGCACTTCAAAACCGGGGCGGCGGGTGCGGCTCCCGGCAATTTCGGGTTCGTAATAGCCGGTGGCAAAGGCGCTGCCATCGCCAATCCGCACGGTGTCGAAATGCGTGGCGAAGAAGGCCTGCGCGCGATCATGCGTCCAACTGCGCGCGGCGGCGCAGGGTGCCTGCCAGTCGGCAGGGTTGGTGAGCCCGCTCGCATCGCTGCGGCGGAGCAATTGCGGACATGATTCGGTAAAGCTGGCAAGCGCGCGGGCGGCGGCGCGATCATCCAGGCCCAGCGCGGTAATCGCCGGGCCGAGCGACAGGCCCGCCATCGCCGCGCTGGCCGCGCCGGTGACTGCTGCTGGCGGCACGCTGGCAGGCGGAATGACCCGGCCACACGCACCCAGCACCATCACCAGCATCAGCGCAAGAACGGCGCGCATCGGTTACTCCCCTGGCAGGCGCACGGAAACCCGCGCGCCCTGTCCGGTTAACCTTCGTCGGTTTCTTCAAGCACCCAGTTCGGATCGCGCGCGGTGACATTGCGCGAGAACGTCCAGACATCGCGGCTTTCGATCGCATCATCGAGCGAACCAGCCACAACATGGCCCGCGCTGTCACGTGTCACAGCCGCAATGTCGGCCACGAACAGCACAGCGATCCGCGCGATACGCCCATCGAGCGAGGCCGAATGGATGCGGGTTTCCTCGATACGGATCAGGGTGTTTTCCAGCGTTTCGCCAGCGGCTTCGCGCGCGTCGATCGCAGCCGCGAACCCGGCATAGACGCTGTCATCACACAGGTCGCGCAGCGTTTCGCGGTCACCCGACCAGAAGGCTTCAAGGATCATGCGATAGGCGCCGCGCGCACCATCAACGAAGCTCGCCAGCTCGAACTTGTTATCGGCAGCCGCGATTTCACGAATGCCGCGCTCCACCGCCGGCATCACGCCCGCCAGCTCGGGCATGCGCGCAACCGGCGTTGCCGCCACTTGCGGCGCATTCACGGCCGAGGGAACGCTGGGCGCATTATCGGCACCGTCAAAGCGCTGCGGGATCGACTCCTCCTCGTGCTCGGCACGGCGGCCAAGCACCGAATACAGCCTGAGCCCCAGAAAGGCGGCAACCATGGCGAGGAGAACGATTTCAAGCACTATCACAATCCGATCTGTCACGCGGCAAGCGGAGCGCGAGGGCCACACCTGCCAAAGAACGCTTATCGTGCCCTATATGGACATCAATTACAATTCGCCAACGTCCATTCGGTTGCATGCTGCGACGGTTCGGGATGCGCTGCCGAGTTGCGGAAGATGAATACCGCTGCTAGGCGCGCGCGGTTGCATCCGACGTGAACCACAGGCGCGGCGATGCTCATGAAACCTGCGCAAGACGATTTGCGAAAACCGAAAGATACCCATCATGGCCGAACCCGAAGGCATCATCACCAATCTCGACTCTGCCCCTGAAGGCAAGCCCAACGGGCTCGACAACCAGCCTGCTGCCGGGATCATCACGCAATATGTGAAGGATCTTTCGGTCGAGAACCCCAATGCGCCCGAATCCTACCAGTGGACCGAGGCGCCGCAGGTTGATGTCCAGTTCAACATCGGTGCCGAGGCCGTTGGCCCGGAAGTGCACGAAGTGATGCTCAAGATCACCATTTCGGCAAGCTGTGAGCGCGGCCCGTTGTATATCGTCGATCTCGCCTATTGCGGCCTTGTCGGCATCCGCAACGTGCCCGAAGAACAGGCGCATGCCTTCCTCTTCGCCGGTGCGCCGAGCCTGCTGTTCCCGTTTGCCCGCCGGGTGATTTCCGATGCGGTGCGCGATGCAGGCTATGCCCCGCTGATGATGGACCCGATTGATTTCACCGGGCTCTACATGCAGCAGTTGCAGGCCCGTCAGGCCGAAGCCGGTGCAGGCGGTGAACCGATTTCGCCGGTGACCGGCGGCACCAACTGAGCGCGGCCAGCAGCCCGCCCCGTCAGGATCAGCGCCCGCAATGAGCCTGCTCAGGAATGTCGGCACCATCGGCGGATTGACGCTGGTGAGCCGCCTGTTCGGCTTTGCGCGTGATATCCTGCTCGCCCGCGTGCTCGGCGCGGGCGGCGTGGCGGATGCGTGGCAGCTCGCCTTCCAGCTGCCCAACCTGTTCCGGCGGCTGTTTGCCGAAGGCGCTTTTGCCAGCGCCTTCGTGCCGCTGTTCAACCGCCACATGGCGGAGGATGAACACGCGGCCAAGCGCTTTGCCGGCGAGATCCTTGCGGTGCTGCTGCCGATCCTCGTGGTGTTCGGCGCGCTGATGATGCTGGCGATGCCGTGGGTGTTGTGGGCTTTCGCCAATGCCGACCTGCGCAGCGATGCGGCGATGTTCGAGCTGGCGGTCATCATGGGCCAGATCGCCTTTCCCTACCTGATCTTCATGAGCCTCGCGACACTGATCGCGGCGATCCTCAATTCGCTGTCGCGCTTTGCCGCAGCAGCAGCGGCGCCGATCCTGCTCAACATCTGCTTGTTGGCAGCGCTGGTGTGGGGGGCGTTCCAGCCCGCGAGCGGGGCAGCGGGCGAAGCGGCCCGCGCCGCCACCGGGATGGGCCTTGCCATTGCCGTCTCGGTCAGCGGCGCGCTGCAACTGGCGTGGCTCTACTGGTTCATGCGGCGCGCAGGGTTTCGTATCCCGCGCCAGCGCCCGCGGCTGACCCCGCGGGTCAAGGAAATGGGGGTGCTGATCGTGCCGGCGGTGTTCGGCGCGGGGGTGTATCAGATCGCCCGCTTCATCGATCTCGCCTTCATCCGCTCGCTGCCCGATGGCAGCCTCACCTATATGGCGATGGCGGATCGCTGGAACCAGCTGCCGCTCGGCATCATCGGGATCGCGCTTGGCACGGCGATCCTGCCCGCCCTGTCGCGCTACATCAGCCGCGCCGAGGATGACGAGGCGACCCGCTTGCAGGCCAATGCGATCGAGCTGGCCATGCTTCTGACCTTGCCCTGTGCGGTGGCGCTGTTCATCTCGGGCTTTGCCTTCGTCAAGGCCTTCATGGAAGGACAGGCCTTCACCGCCGAGGATGCGCGCATCACCGGCAATGTGCTGCAAGCGCTGGTGGTGGGTCTGCCCGCCTATGTGCTGGTCAAAGTGCTCACTCCCAATTTCTTCGCCCGCAAGGACACCCGCACGCCGGTTTACACCGCGGGTGCTTCGCTGGTGGTGACAGTGGCGCTCAATTTCCTGCTGGTGCCCATCTTCGGGGTGGTCGGCCTAGCGCTCGCGGGCGCGGTGGGCGCGTGGGCCAACATCATCATGCTCGGCGTGGTGCTGGCACGGCGCGGGTTCTTCCGCCTGCCGCCGCGCGTTGTCGGACGGCTTGTCCGGATTGCGTTGGCAACCGCCGTGATGGGCGCATGCCTGTGGGCACTGATGCAGGCGATCGCGCCCTGGCTCGCCGGCACGACCATCACCAAACTGCTCGCGATCGGTGCGATCATGGCAGTCAGCCTTGTGACCTACGGGATCAGCACCGTGGCGCTTGGCGTGCTCGACAAAGCCACTATCGAGCGCTTAATGCGCCGCCAGACCTGAACAGGAAGAACACCAACCACCATGCGGCCCGCTATGCGCATCGTTTCCGGCATCCAGCCGACCGGCAATCTCCACCTTGGCAATTACCTCGGCGCGATCCGCAACTGGGTGGCGATGCAGGATGCGCTGGCCGAAGGTGATGAATGCCTGTTCTTCCTCGCTGATCTCCACGCCATTTCGATGCCGCATGATCCCGCGACCTTGCGCAGCGGCACGCTTGAAATGGCGGCCGCGCTGGTCGCCTGCGGGATCGATCCTGATCGATCGATCCTGTTCAATCAGGCGCAGGTGCCCCAGCACGCCGAATTGCAATGGCTGCTCAACGGCACGGCCCGGATGGGCTGGTTGAACCGCATGACCCAGTGGAAGGACAAGGCGGGCAAGAACCGCGAGGGCCAATCGGTCGCGCTGTTCACCTATCCGGTGCTGCAAGCCGCCGATGTGCTCATTTATCAGGCAACGCACGTGCCGGTTGGCGAAGACCAGAAACAGCATCTCGAACTGGCCCGCGACATTGCCCAAAAATTCAACAATGATTTCGCCAGCGAAGCGGCACCGGTTTTCACCCTGCCCGAACCGATCATCCCGGCCGAAGCCGCGCGCATCATGAGCTTGCGTGATGGCAGCGCCAAGATGAGCAAATCCGATCCTTCGGACATGAGCCGGATCAATCTGGTCGATGATGCCGATACGATGGCGCAGAAGATCAAGAAGGCGAAAACCGATCCCGAGCCGCTGCCCGAAAATGCGGCAGGGCTCGAAGCCCGGCCCGAAGCGCGCAATCTCGTCGGCATTTATGCCGCGCTTTCGGGGCAATCGGTGGACGCCGTGCTGGGCCAGTTTGCCGGACAAGGCTTCGGCGCGTTCAAGCCTGCGCTCGCCGAACTGCTGGTCGAAACGCTGGGGCCGATCCGCGAGCGGTTTGTCGCGCTCAAGCAAGACCGCGAGGCCTTGGACGCAATCCTCGCCCGCGGAGCGGCCAAGGCGCGCGAGCGCGGCACGCCGACGCTTGATGCGGCCTATGCCGCGCTGGGATTGGTGCGCGGTAACTAAACCCGCGTTGCAAAACGCCGAACAGCAACGCTGCAATGTTCAATTGTTGTTCAGACGACCTCGCTATAGGCTATGTCCTATGAAGCCCGTGCTGCACATTCCGTGCATGTCCGGGCAGAGGATCAGAACCGCGACCATGACGACGACCTCACCTTTGCGCGCCTTCCCCTTCCTGCGACTGGCCCTGCCGGTTTTTCTCGCAGCGTTGCTGGCGGCCTGCGCCACCCCGTTCAAAGCCGACGTTTCGCGCTTTTCGGCGCCGCTTCCCGCACCGCCGGGGCAGACCTTTGCCGTAGTCGCGGAAAACCCCAAGAACGCGGGCGGGCTTGAATTCGGCGCCTATGCCAACCTCGTCTCCAAGGAGCTGACCGAAATCGGCTATACCCGCGTCGAAGACCCGGCGAAGGCCAATATGCTGGTGCGGTTCGACTATGCGGTTGATGGAGGACGCGAACGCATCCGCACGGATTTTGTGGGCGGCGCGGGCTTTGTGAACCCGTGGTTCGGCCCGTGGGGCGGACTTGGGCCGTGGGGCCCTGTCGGCTTTGGCCGCGGCGCGTGGGGCTGGGGCTTTGCCGATCCGTTCTTCGGTGCACCCGAAGTGCGCAGCTACACCATCTATTCGAGCGCGATTGCCCTTAAGATCGATGACACCGCCAGCGGCAAGCGCCTGTTCGAAGGCAATGCCCAGGCCATCTCGCGCACCAACCGCTTGCAGGAACTGGTGCCCAATCTGGTCGAAGCGCTGTTTACCGGCTTCCCCGGCAATTCGGGCGAGGTTGTGCGGATCACTGTTAAGCAGTAGGGTCACAACCGGAGATCAAGTTACCCTTGGACGGGAACGAGGAGGCGGCGCGGGGGATCGCGCCGCCTTTTTCGTGTTTGCAGGGGCAGAAACTAAAGCTTGGCGTGCCCGCCGGTCGAACCGAAACCGCCCGCGCCGCGCGCGGTTGCATCAAGCTCGTCGACCTCATCCCAAGCGGCTTGCACGACGGGCGCCAGCACCAATTGGGCGATGCGATCCCCGCGCGCGATCACAAAGGGCTCGGCCCCGTGGTTGATCAGCAGCACTTTCAATTCGCCGCGATAATCGCTGTCGATCGTCCCCGGCGTGTTGGGCACGGTGATGCCATGCTTGAGCGCGAGGCCCGAACGCGGCCGCACCTGAATTTCAAAGCCATCAGGGATCGCGAGCGACAGGCCCGTCGCCACCGGATGGCGCGCGCCGGGCGCAAGCACCACATCCTCAGCCGAGACCACATCCATGCCTGCGGCACCCGCAGTCGCATAGGCGGGCAAGGGAAGACCCTCGCCATGGGGCAAGCGCTTCAGCTTGACAGGAACGCTCACTCCGCAGCCTCTGCCCGCAAGCTCGCCGCGATCCGTTCTGCCAGCGCCATCGCCACTGCGCTCTTGGGCATCTGGTCGAGGCTTTCGACGCCATCCGCGCTGATGATGTGGACGCGGTTATTGTTGCCGCCCATCACATCGCCCGACACGTCATTGGCGATGATCCAGTCGGCTGCCTTGCGCTTGCGCTTAGCGCGCGCGTAATCGATCACATTCTCGGTCTCGGCGGCAAAGCCGATCACCAGTTCGGGCCGGTTCCGCGCCGAGGACAGATTGGCGAGGATATCGGGGTTTTCCGTCAGCATCAGAGCAGGCGGCGCAGAGCCGCGCTTCTTGATCTTCTCACCCACGTAATCGCGCGGGCGCCAGTCGGCGACAGCGGCCACCATCACCGCCACATCGGCAGGCAGGGCATCGCGCACCGCGCGGCCCATGTCCTCAGCGCTCTCGACATCGATACGCGTCACGCCCGGCGGCGTCTTGAGCGCGACGGGGCCCGCAACCAGCGTGACCTTGGCCCCCAGCGCCGCCGCAGCGGCAGCAATGGCAAAGCCCTGCTTGCCGCTCGACCGGTTGGCGATGTAGCGCACCGGATCAATCGCTTCCCAGGTGGGCCCGGCGGTGACCAGCACGTGGCGGCCATCAAGCGGGCGGTAATCGGCCGGGGTGGCAAAATCAGCCCCGTCCATGACATCGCCGAGTTCGGCTTCGATCTCGGCCGGTGTGGCCGGCACCACGGGCTCGGGCGCGGATTTGCGCGGATCGACCATGTGATTGATCGCGGCCCAATCGATCGGCGGGGCGGCGTTGGCCTTGCCCTTTTTGGCCAGCAGCGGCCCGCCCAGATCGGGAAGGCTCGTAGGCGCAGGCTCGGGCAGCGGGGCTTCGGCAGGGAGATCTTCGGGCAGCGGCGCGTCTTCGAGAGAAGCGAATTCGGCCTCGATATCCTCGTGGCTGCGTTTGGCCGTCGAACGGGGGATGAGGCGCGAGAGCAGCCCGCTCAACCCGCCCTGAGCCGTTTCCTGTGCGGCAGGCAGGGCGGCTTCTTCCTCGGCCTCGTCGAAATCCTCTTCCGCTTCGATCGCTTCAACTTCGATCACCGGACGCGGCGCGGGCGCAGCGACCGGCGCAGGCGCGGCTTCGGGCACGGCGATGCCGAAATGCGCGGCAATCTGCGCCCAGATCGCTTCGGGTTCGGGAAGACGGCCATAGCCGAACTCGCCGCAGGCCATCGGCCCTTCATCAGGGTGAAGCACCGTCACCCCGGCGGCCTTGAGCAAGCCGACATTGCGCTGGGTGGCAGTGTGTTCCCACATCCGCACATTCATGGCCGGCACGGCCATCACCGGCTTGTCGGTCGCAAGGATCAAGGTTGTGGCAAGATCATCCGCGATGCCCGCTGCCATCTTGGCGAGCAGATCCGCCGTCGCCGGACACACCACCACCAAATCAGCCTCGCGGCTGAGCTGGATGTGGCCCATCTCGGCCTCGTTCTTGAGATCGAAGAGGTTGGTATAGACTTGGTTCTCCGACAGCGCGGCGAGCGCCATCGGAGTCACGAATTGCTGACCGCCCTTGGTGAGGACACAGGTCACCTCGCCGCCGCCCTTGCGGATCAGGCGCACGAGTTCGCAGGCCTTGTAGGCCGCGATGCCGCCGCCGACGACCAGCAGGATGCGAGGGGCGGTGGTGCTCACCGCCGCCGATCCTTACCGATGAAGCCGCAGCTTCGCATGCCTTGCCTGTCTCCCCGTTCGGTGATCGCCGCGCATTCGCTTGATCCGATGCACCTGTGGTGGTTAAAATTGCCCTTACACGCTCTTCTAACCCAGCATCCCGCTCGCGAACAGAGCCCACATCGCGCCAGCGCCGGTGAGCCCGGCCACGATGTAGCCGATCAGCGATCCGCTGCCCTCGCGCCGGTCGGTCAGAAGGGGGATATCGGGGAGCGGCGGCGGTTCGGGCGCACCGCCCTTGGGCGGGAACATTTCCTCCACGCGCCGGATCAGGCCCGGCAGGCGCAGCAGCGTTTCGGTGTCCTGCTTCAAGCGGTCGGCGAGCGCGGCTTCCGGCCCCAGCTCGTCGCGCAGCCACGAACGGACATAGGGCGCCGCCGTGTCCCACATGTTGATATCGGGATTGAGCTGGGTCGCGATCCCTTCGACCATCACCATGGTCTTTTGCAGCAAGAGCAGATGCGGCTGGGTCTGCATGTCGAAATCGCGGGTGATCGCGAACAGCCCGTCGAGCATCTGCCCGACGCTGAGTTCCTTCACCGGCTTGCCGCGCATCGGCTCGCCCACGGCGCGCAGCGCGGTGGCGAATTCGCCGACCGAATGATAACTCGGCACATATTGCGCCTCGAAGTGGATTTCCGCGACCCGGCGGTAATTTCCGGTGGTCAGCCCGTAGAGGATTTCCGCCAGCCATTGCCGCGCGCGGCGGTCGATCCGGCCCATGATGCCGAAGTCGATGGCGACGATGGTGCCATCATCCTCCACGAACAGGTTGCCCTGATGCATGTCGGCATGGAAGAAGCCTGCGCTGATCGCCTGGGTGAGGAAGCTGATCACAAGCTTCTGCGAAATCGCATCGAGATCATGGCCGCGGGCGCGCAATTCATCGACCCTGCTGATCTTGACCCCGTCGATCCATTCGATCGTCATCACCCGGCCATTGGTGCGGTCCCAGTCGATCGCGGGAATGCGGTAGCCGCCGATCCCGGCCATTTCCTGCGCCAGTTCCGAAGCCGAAGCCGCCTCGCGCCGCAGATCCAGCTCCGAATTCGACCAGCGCTTGAAATTGGCGATGGTGAGGCGCGGACGCAGACGGCTGGCCTCGCCGCCCATGGCCTCGACATGCGCGGCGGCCCATTCATAGGTGGCGATATCGCGAGCGAATTTCTCGCGGATGCCGGGGCGCAGCACCTTGATCGCGACGGTGCGGCCATCAACCGTCACGCCCTTGTGCACCTGCGCGATCGAGGCCGCGCCGACCGGCACGGGATCAATTTCGGCGAAGAGCTTGTCGATCGGCTGGCCGAAACTGCTTTCGATCACCTCGCGGATCTGTGCGAAGGGCACGGGCGGCAGGCTATCCTGAAGCGACAGCAGGTTCTGCGCGGCTTCCTCGCCCACCAGATCGGGCCGGGTGGCGAGGCTCTGCCCCAGCTTGATCGCCGCCGGGCCAATCGCGCGGAAGGCCCCGGCATAGTCGCGCGGGCCGTTCTTGCCGGTCAGCGTGACCAGCCGCGCCAGCTTGACCAGACGGCGCAGCGCCGCAGGCGCGTTGGGATCATTCTCGATCCCGACCAGCGCACGGCGGCGCGCCAGCGTCACGCCCCACCGGGCGAGGCGGGAGAAATGAGTCAGCGAAGCGGTCACGCCTTAGATCTTCCATCCCGAATGGATCGCCACCAGCCCGCCCATGATCGGTTCGACCTTGGTGTTCACGAAACCCGCCGCGCGGATCATCCGCTCGAACTCGGGCATCTTGGGGAACTTGCGGATCGATTCGACGAGATAGCGGTACGACGCCGCATCACCGGCAATCACTTGGCCCATGCGCGGCAGCAGGTGATCGGAATAGAGATCATAGACCTCCTTGAGGCCCGCCCATTCCACCGTCGAGAATTCGAGGCAGAAGAACCGCCCGCCGGGGCGCAGCACGCGGTGGGCTTCGGCCAGCGCACGATCGATATGGGTGACATTACGAATGCCGAAGGCGATGGTGTAGGCATCGAAGGTGCCGCTCGCGAAGCTGACGGCTTCGGCATTCTGGCAGGTGAAGACAAGGCTGCCCTCGCCTTCGCCGCTGCCGCGATCGGCGGCACGTTCCGCGCCAACATCGAGCATGTCCTGATTGATATCCGCCACGGTGATATCCGCGCCGCGCGCCGCCATGCGGAAAGCAATGTCGCCGGTGCCGCCCGCCATGTCGAGGATCTGCTCACCCGGCTGCGGCTTCACCCGCTTGACGAAACGATCCTTCCACAACCGGTGCATCCCGCCCGACATGGCATCATTCATGATGTCATACTTGCGCGCGACGCTGGTGAAGACCTCGCCCACGCGGCGGGTTTTTTCTTCGGGGGTGACTTCGGTGTAGCCGAAGGAAACGGTTGCGGGTTCTGACTGTTCGCTCATGCGCCTCCACCTAGAGGCAATTGCGGCCAAGGCAAAGGGTGTTAGAGGCATTCTTTGTTGCGTTTGCCGTGCGCCCGTGAGCGAAAGCGAGCCCAGAGAAAATGCCCGAACTGCCCGAAGTCGAAACCACCGTGCGCGGTCTTGCCCGGCTCCTCGAAGGCGAGGTGGTGACCTCGTTGACGCTGAACCGCGCTGACCTGCGCCGCCCCTTCCCGCCTGATCTGGTGCAGGTGATGACGGGGGCACGGATCACGCATCTGTCGCGGCGGGCGAAATATGGCCTGATCCACACTGACCGCGCCGCCACCATGATCTTCCATCTGGGCATGAGCGGGCGCTGGCGGATCGATCCGGCTGCGCCCGAAACCCATGATCACCTGCTGATGACCACCGCACGGCACCGCTTTGCTTTGTGCGATCCGCGCCGCTTCGGTTCGGTCGATCTGGTGGCGACCGATACGCTCGACGCCTGGCCACCCTTTGCAGCGCTCGGGCCGGAGCCTTTGGGGGCGGGTCTGAGCGTTGCGCATCTCCAAGCAGCGCTGGCGGGCAAGCTGCCTGCTATCAAGCTGTGCCTGCTCGACCAGCGGATCGTGGCGGGGCTCGGCAATATCTATGTCTGCGAGGCGCTGTGGCGCGCGCGGATCAATCCGCGCAAGCCGGGCGGCAAGGTCACCCGCCCGCAACTCGAACGGCTGGTGCCGGCCATCCGCGATGTGCTCGAAGCCTCGATCCGCGATGGCGGCTCCACCTTACGTGACTATGCCCGGCCCGATGGCGAGCTGGGCTATTTCGCCTCGTCCTTCGATGCCTATGGCCGCGAGGGCGAAGCCTGCCGGCGCGAGGATGGCGGCATCATCCGGCGCATCGTGCAGGGCGGGCGCAGCACGTGGTTCTGCCCGGTTTGCCAGAAATGAGGGAATCATTGACCTTTCCCCAGCGCTTGACTATGTGCGCGCCTTTCCGGCGGTCGGGCTTGTGCTCGCTCGCCCCCTTTCGAGCAGACGCAAGACTTCAAACCGGCCGCCTGCGGTGGCCCCACCAGAACGCGAGACAGACGAGACACCATGGCCAACACGCCGCAAGCCAAGAAGCGCATCCGCCGCAACGCCCGCCGTGCGGATATCAACACCGCCCGCATCAGCCGCATCCGCACCTTCATCAAGAAGGTCGAAGCAGCGTGCGAATCGGGTGACAAGGAAGCTGCGGCTGCCGCGCTCAAGGCCGCCCAGCCGGAAATGGCGCGCGGTGTGTCGCGCGGGGTGCTCCACAAGAACACCGTGGCGCGCAAGATGTCGCGCCTCACGCGCCGCGTCGCGGCGCTCTGATTCGCAATCAGCGGAGCGATTCGTTCACACCCGAAGAGGTGTGTTTACGGATTGTTCCGAGGCTTGATCTGCCAAGGGCTGCACCTTCCGGGTGCGGCCCTTTTTGCATTGTGACCGATATGACGGCCTGCCCGGCGGCAAATGTCAGGATTCTCCACGATTCGCACCCCGAAAAAGACCATAAACGTTGTTTTTCAATTGCTTGAACGCAGTCCCTAGGGGTTCAAGCGAGTCAACAGGATTATTTCAGTTTTTTTAAAACTCCTTGCTTGCGCAAATGGCTGCGGGGCTCTTTATTCAGCCCTCATCCGGAGCGGTCGCGCTCGGATTCTAAACAATCGAGTCATCAGGGGAGGCTTCACCGGAAACGCCTGTTCCGGGGAAACGGCGAAGCTGTGTCTGGTGAAAAAGTGGTGTGGATGCGGGCAGGCCTGAACGGGCGGCCACAGGGTTAAGTGGGGAAACCATGGTGCACAGAAATGACAAAGCGCGAGCGACGCGCCGCCATGCCGATGAACATTTGATGGAAGATGCCGAAGCCGTGAACCTTGCCGCAGACTGGGCCGATATCAGCCAGGGGCTGCGTAAGGACTTGGGCCATCAATTGCACAGCCAATGGATCAAGCCGATCCAGCTTGGTAGCCTGGACCGCGAATCCGGCACGCTGGACCTGTTCCTGCCGACCGAGTTTTCCGCCAACTGGGTGCGCGATCGCTTTCATGACCGGCTGCAACTGGCGTGGAAGATCGCCCGCAGCGAAGTGCGCAAGGTCAATATCCAGGTGCACCCCGGCCGCCGCCAATTGCCCGAATTGCGCATCGATGATGGCCGCCGCCCCGCCAATGACGGGGTCAGCGCGCTGGCCATGGCGACTGGCGCGATTGCAGATGCGGGCTTTACCAGCTCGGTCGGGCTCGATCCGACACTGACCTTCGCCGCCTTCGTTACGGGTGAAGCCAATGTGCTCGCCTGCAACGCGGCCCAGCGCATGGCGGCGATCGAGGCTCCGCAATTCTCGCCGCTCTATCTCAAGGCCGCGACGGGCCAGGGCAAGACCCACCTGCTCCACGCGATCGGCCACGGCTATCTGCATGCGCACCCGCGGGCGCGGATTTTCTACTGTTCGGCCGAACGCTTCATGGTCGAATTCGTGCAGGCCCTGAAGGCCAACCAGATGATCGAATTCAAGGCGCGGCTGCGCTCGTTCGATCTGCTGCTGGTGGATGATATCCAGTTCATCATCGGCAAGGCGAGCGCGCAGGAAGAACTGCTCTACACGATCGATGCCCTTCTCGCCGAAGGCAAGCGGCTGGTGTTCGCGGCCGACCGCGCGCCGCAATCGCTCGACGGGGTCGAACCGCGTCTGCTCTCCCGCCTCTCGATGGGGCTGGTGGCCGATATCCAGGCTGCCGACATTGAACTGCGCAAGAAAATCCTCGTCTCCAAGCTGACGCGATTCGCTCCGCTTGATGTCCCCGAGGATGTGGTCGATTTCCTCGCCCGCACCATCACCCGCAATGTGCGCGAGCTGGTGGGCGGTCTCAACAAGCTGGTCGCCTATGCCCAGCTCACCGGGCAGCAGGTGTCGCTGCAACTCGCCGAAGAACAGCTCACGGATATCCTGTCGGCCAACCGCCGCCGGATCACCATTGACGAAATCCAGCGCACCGTGTGCCAGTTCTACCGCATTGACCGGGCCGAAATGAGCAGCAAGCGCCGCGCCCGCGCGGTGGTGCGTCCGCGGCAGGTGGCGATGTATCTCTCGAAAGTGCTGACCCCGCGTTCCTATCCCGAAATCGGGCGCAAGTTCGGCGGGCGCGATCATTCGACCGTGATCCATGCCGTCCGGCTGATCGAAGACCTGCGGGCGCGTGATGCCGATATTGATGGCGACGTGAGGAGCCTGCTGCGCCAGCTCGAAAGCTGATCAGGCAGGCCTGAGACCCACATAATCCGCACAACCTTTGCGGCAGGCTTTTCACCGGCCTGCCCACAGGTTTGCGCACAGGCTCATCCACAGCCTATTCACAGGCTGTGCCCAGCCTGCCAACAGACATGTCCATGAGCTTGTCCTCTGCCCGACTGGAACGCTTTGCCCGCCATATCGTGCTGCCCGAAGTGGGCGGCGCAGGGCAGGTGCGGCTTGCGCAGAGCCATGTCGCGGTGATTGGCCTTGGCGGGATCGGCAGCCCTGCCCTGCAATATCTCGCGGCCGCGGGTATCGGGCAGCTCAGCCTTGTCGATCATGATGTGGTCGATGTCTCGAACCTCCAGCGCCAGACCATCTTCACGACCCGCGATATCGGCCACGGCAAAGCCGTGTCCGCGCGGCGCTGGCTTGCCAATTTCGATGATTCGCTGAGCGTCGCGGTCTCCGATGCGCGGATCACGGCCGATAATGCCGCCCGGCTGCTTGCGGGCGCGGATGTGGTGGTGGACGGCACCGACAATTTCGCCACCCGCCTCGCGGTCTCTGACGTTTGCGTTGCGGCGGGCATTCCCCTGCTTTCTGCCGCCGTCGGCCGCTTTCAGGGGCAAGTCGGAGCCTTCGCCGGGCACCTACCCGATCAGGCCTGCTATCGCTGCTATGTCGGGGATGCCTTCGATGCCGAGGATTGCGACACCTGCGCCGAAGACGGCATGCTGGGGGCGATGGCAGGCTGGGCAGGCAGCTTTGCCGCCTTGCAAGCCGTGCGCGTGCTGCTGCAAGGGGTCAGCGCGCTGGGCGATCCGCAATGGAGCCGGATGCACATTCTCGACGGGCTGGCGCCCGGCCTTCGCACTATCCGCATTGCCAAGGACCCGGCCTGCAAGGCCTGCGCCGCGTTGTGATCGCCTCGGACGGGCGGGGTATCAACCGGGCAAGGCCGGTGAAGTGTACTCGCGAATCTTGCTATACTGCGAAATTTGCCACAATCTTCAATGCCGTCACCGAACTGGCGAACCGGGGACAGTGATGCCAACCCCCGACACCTGAGTCATAAGACGGCCACCCCTTTCTTGAAAATGCATTGCGCTGCTGCGGAGACCCTCGGATGCAACTTGCTGCTCAGCTTAAACTCATTCTTCTGCTTATCTTGATCGCTGGTGTTGGGGCTGCTTGCGCGCAGCAAGATGCAGATTCCCCGACCAAGGTCATTGCAGAATGCAAAGAGTGGATGGACCGCCAGTCGGCAATGGAGGCGACCGCAAGCCGCGAAAATTTTACGGCCAAGGGCTCCGGTGCCTGCATTAACGGAGAGATTGACGACGATTTGCACGAAAAGTTTTTTGCCTGGCTTGGCCAACTCCCTTCGGAAACCAAACCCGTTGTCGTCATTCGCTCAGGCGGGGGAGAGGCCTTTGCCGCGATTGACATTGCAGAAGCGCTTCAACAGCGTGAGGCTGCGGTTTATGTTTACGATGTCTGCGCGTCATCTTGTGCGAACTATATTTATTCTGGTGTTCGCAATCGCCATTCGATTGGCACAACAATTCTCCTGTTTCATGGCGGATTGGCGAAAGACACTGCGCAGGAAATGGCCGCGGTGTTCGATGATTTGTTACGTAGCCCGGACGGCAAGCATATCGAGAACCCCGTTTCGGAACGGAGGGAATTGATGGAGCGCGCTGAAACATACCTGAAAAAGCAGGATAAATTACTCATCGCAGCAGGCATCGATCCGGTAATCATCCACGGTTTCAGTGACATGGAGATGACCGATCTTGCTTCGGCAGATTGCGATCCCGCGCGTGAGCCAGAGCTTGAATACGCCGTATTCTTCTCCGAGGATATGGTCAGAGCTTTGGGCATCTCACCTCTGACCGGGCGGCTCGAATATCGCGCAAATGTGATCAATGAGCGGCTGAACAGAGACACACAGGGCGCCAAGGCCTGCGTGGCGCCGGAAAAATTCTTCCGACCGGCACGGTAACGGCGGCTCGTCCGACGACGGGACGAGACCGCTTGTCAGCTGGTGGTTGTGAGCACCTCTTCGACCCATGCCGGCACCAAAACGCTGGCCGGGCCAAGCCGCGATTCGTCAAAGCGGTGCGAGCCTTCGCTCGGCTCGAGATTGAGTTCGAGCGTGCGCGCCCCGGCGCGGCGGGCTTCCTCGACGAAACCGGCGGCAGGATAGACCGCGCCCGATGTGCCGATGCTGACAAACAGATCGCAGGTTTCGAGGGCTTGGTATATCCGCCCCATTTCGTAAGGCATCTCGCCAAACCACACGACATCGGGGCGCAAGCTCGGCGCGGCACAAACCGGGCAGGGCGGCCGGTCAAGCATCGGCGCGTGCCGCGGGCTGCGGGTTTTGCAGGCGAGACAGAGCGCACTCTTCAGCTCCCCATGCATGTGCAGCACCTGCCGCGATCCGCCACGTTCGTGCAGATCATCGACATTCTGCGTCACCAGCAGCACATCGCCCGCAAATTCGCCCTGCAAGCGCGCCAGCGCGGCATGCGCCGGGTTGGGCGCGACATGGGCCAGCGCGGCGCGCCGCATATCATAGAAGCCGAGCACCAGATCGGGATTGCGGGTAAAGCCTTCGGGCGTCGCGACATCTTCCACCCGGTGCTGTTCCCAGAGCCCACCCGCCGCGCGGAAGGTATCAATCCCGCTTTCGGCAGAAATGCCCGCGCCGGTAAGGATGACGATACGCTTGATCTGTGTCATGGCAGCTATCAAACACCCCCTCACAGATAAGGCAATGGGCAGGACAGCGATGCGTTTCGGAGTCATCGGACACAAGGGCCGGATGGGCGAAGCGCTCGCCGCCGCGATCACGGAGGCCGGCCACACGCTGCAAGTGGGGGTAGATGCCGGCGGCGATCCCGAACCGCTCGCCTGCCAATGCGATGTGCTGGTGGATTTCTCGGCACCCGCCGCGCTCGCCGCTAACCTCAGCGCGGCCCGCGCGGCGGGCATTCCGATTCTCATCGGAACCACCGGGCTGGGAGAGGAGCATGTCGTCATGCTCGCCGAGGCTGCCAAGGTGGTTCCGGTGCTGCAAACCGGCAATTTCTCGCTTGGCGTGACCTTGCTGGCGCATCTGGTGCGCGAGGCGGCGAGCAGGCTCGGCCCAGACTGGGATATCGAAGTGCTCGAAATGCATCACCGCATGAAAGTGGATGCGCCCTCGGGCACGGCCCGCTTGCTCGGCGAGGCGGCAGCGCAGGCGCGCGGCATCAGCCTGCCCGATCATATGGAAAGCGGACGCCACGGGATGACAGGTGCCCGCCGCGAAGGCGCGATCGGCTTTGCCACCTTGCGCGGCGGCACTGTCGCGGGTGAGCACAGCGTGATCTTTGCCGGGCCGTCCGAACGGCTCACCCTGTCGCATTCGGCCGAAGACCGCATGATCTTCGCGCGCGGCGCGGTGAAGGCGGCAGAGTGGCTCCGTGGCAAGCCCGCCGGGCGCTACACCATGGAAGACGTGTTGGGGCTGTAAGCGCATACGCCGATGACCAAGGACCAGATCTTCGAATTCTTCCGCCGTCTGGCCGAAGATGATCCCAACCCGCGCACCGAGCTTGAATATGGCAATGCCTATCAGCTTGTGGTGGCGGTCGCGCTGTCGGCACAGGCGACCGATGTGGGCGTCAACAAGGCCACGCGCGCGCTGTTTGCGAAGGTCGAAACTCCGCAAGCGATGCTCGATCTGGGCGAGGCCGGGCTGAAGGAGCACATCAAGACCATCGGCCTGTTCAATTCCAAGGCCAAGAATGTGATCGCGCTCTCGCAAATCCTCGTCGATGAATATGGCGGGGAGGTGCCCGCTACCCGCGAGGATCTGGTGCGCCTGCCCGGCGTCGGCCGCAAAACCGCCAATGTCGTGCTCAATTGCTGGTTCGGGCAGGAGACCTTCGCGGTCGACACGCATATCTTCCGGGTCGGCAACAGGACGGGACTCGCCAAGGGCAAGACCCCCGATCATGTCGAAGCCAAGCTCGACAAGCGCGTGCCCCAGCCCTTCCGCTTGCATGCACATCACTGGCTGATCCTGCATGGCCGCTATGTCTGCAAGGCGCGCACCCCCGAATGCTGGCGCTGCAAGGTTTCCGACCTGTGCAGCTTCCGCAAAAAGGTGCTCGAAGCGCCCAAAGGCCGCAGCGCGCCACCGCCTGCGGATTAACCGCCGGTTCAAGCGCGGGGTTCGACAATGCAATTCTTGTCTGGAGTATCGCTGATGCCTGCTCGCTTCGCTTTGCTTGCCGCCCTGCCCTTCATCCTCGCCGGCTGCGCTGCCAGCCAGCAGGACAGCCCGAATCGCAACGCGCGGGTGCCCGAAGTCAAGGTGGCGGGCGAGGCGCGCAGCTGCATCCCGCGCAGCCAGGTGCGCCAGTCGCGGGTGCGCAGCGATCAGATCATCGATTTCGAGATGCGCAATGACGATGTTTACCGCGTCACCATGCCGAACCGCTGCCCTGGCCTCGGCTTTGAACGCGCCTTTTCCTACGAGACCTCGATCGATCAGCTATGCAGCGCGGACATCATCTATGTGCTGACGAATATCGGCGGTGTGCCCCAGCGCGGCGCGGGGTGCGGCCTCGCGCCGTTTGTGCCGGTCGAATATGTGAAGCAGGCCAAGTCCGCCTCGTAAGGGCAAGGCTTCAGCCCCGCTCCTCGTAATTGCTCTCATCCAGCTCCAACCCGGCGCGGCCATCGGCGGCGGTGTGGGCGGGGGCGTGGGGGAGTTCGACATAGTCGGGCTCTTCCACCTCCAGCATCCCTTCCCACTTGGTGATGACGGCCGTTGCCACCGCATTGCCGACCACATTGGTCGCGGTGCGGCCCATGTCGAGGAACTGGTCGATCGCAAGGATGATCGCCACGCCTTCGACCGGCAGGCCGAACATCGCCAGCGTACCAGTGATCACCACCAGCGATGCGCGCGGCACGGCGGCGATGCCCTTGGACGAGATCATCAGCGTCAGCAGGATCATGATCTGCGTTCCGACGCTCAGGTCCATGCCATAGGCCTGCGCGATGAAGATCGTCGCAAAGCTCATATACATCATCGAGCCATCGAGATTGAACGAATAGCCGAGCGGCAGCATGAAGCCCGAAATCCGCCGCGGCACGCCAAACCGGTCAAGCTGTTCGAACAGCTTGGGCAGCGCGGCTTCCGACGAGGCAGTCGAGAAGGCAATCATCAGCGGCTGGCGGATGTAGCGGATCAGCGCGAAGATGCGCCCGCCGAGGAACACGGCCCCTGCGCTCAGCAGGATCACCCACAGCAGCACCAGCGAGAAATAGAACTCCACCAGCAAGGTGAGATAGGTGCCAAGGATCGCCAGCCCGCTTGCCGCCACCACATTGGCGAGCGCGCCGAATACCGCGACAGGCGCGTAGCGCATCACGTAGCCGGTGACTTGCAGCATCATTTCCGCGAGCGCATCCGCGCCTTTGACAAGCGCCTGCCCGCGTTCGCCGATGGCGGATAGCGCGACGCCGGCAAAGATCGAGAAGACGAGGATTTGCAGGATGTTGTTGGTTGCCAGCGCCTCGACCGCGTTCTTGGGGAAGATCGAGAGGATGAAGTCGGTCGCCTTCAGTTCCTTCACCTCACCCACGGCAGCGGCGGCTTCGGCAACATCGGGAATCGGTGCGCCAACCCCGGGCTGGAACAGGTTGACCAGCACCAGACCGAGCCCGATCGAGATCAGGCTGGCGGTGATGAACCACGTCAAGGCGCGCACCCCGATGCGGCCCAGCGCGGCGCTATCACCCATATGCGCGATGCCGACGACAATGGTCGACAGCACCAGCGGAGCCACCAGCATCTTGATAAGGTTGAGGAAGATATCGGACAGCAGCTTGAACCACGGCGCGATGGATTCCTTGATCACATCGGCGGGCATGGTCTGATTGAGCACTTGCCCGACGACCACGCCCAGCACCATGCCAATCAGGATATAAAGGGTAAGCTTGCGATCCATTGTCTCTATTCTCTCCCGGCGTTGCGCCGAGGCTAGCCTTCTGCCTCCTCAAGCGCCAGCCCTGCACGGGCAATCCGGGCATAGATGCGCGCCAGCACAGTGAGATCGGGGATCGCAACCGCTTCGTCGCGCTTGTGCATGGTGGCGTTGCACAGGCCGAATTCGATCACCGGGCAGACAGCGCGCAGGAACCGCGCATCGGATGTGCCGCCGCTGGTCGACAATTCGGGCGCGATGCCCGTCTCGGCCTCGATGGCGGCGCTAACCAGCTTCGAGAACGCGCCCGGCTCGGTCAGGAAGGGCTCGCCCGAAATGACGGGGCGCGCCTTGCCGCCGTGCTTTTCGGCAATCGCCGAAACCCGGTCGGACAGGCTCTTGCCGGTATGGAGATCATTGAAGCGGATCGAGACGCGCGCTTCGCCCCGCGCCGGGATCACATTGGTGGCCCGATTGCCGACACTGATATCGGTAATCTCGAGATTGGACGGCTGGAACCATGCCGTGCCGGTATCGAGCGTCAGCGAATCCAGTTCGGCAAGGATCGCCACCAGCTTGGGCAGCGGATTATCGGCCAGATGCGGATAGGCAACATGGCCCTGCGCCCCTTCGACCGTGATCCAGATATTGACCGAACCGCGCCGTCCGATCTTGGCCATGTCGCCAAGCCGGTGGACCGAGGTCGGCTCTCCCACCAGGCACAGATCGGGCTGGTGGCCGTGTTCGGCCATGTAATCGATCAGCGCACGGGTGCCGTGGAGCGCGGGGCCTTCCTCATCGCCGGTGATGATGAAGCTGATCGTGCCCGCTTCCTGCGGCACCGCAACCGCTGCCGTGACCATCGCGGCAATCGCGCTTTTCATATCGACCGCGCCGCGCCCGTGGAGCAATTCGCCGCGCTCCTGCGGTTCGAACGGATCGCTTGTCCAGCCCTCGCCGGGCGGCACGACATCGAGATGCCCGGCAAAGGCGAAGTGGCGTGAACCCTTGGGCCCCTGGCGGATCGCGAACAGGTTCTCGACCGGGGCTTCATCACTGCCCGCTGCGCCCGCGCCGCGGATAAAGCGATGGACGGCAAAGCCATGCGGTTCGAGCATCGCCTGCAAGGCATCAAACACCGCGCCGGTGGCCGGGGTGATGCTGGGCGCGGCGATCAGCCGCTTGGCAAGGGAAAGCGTGTCATCCATCATCAGGACTTAGGGCCAAGTGCGCTTTCGAGCAATTCGGCGATGCGGATGCCCGCCTGCACCACGCGGCGCCGCGCGATCGGCACGCCGGCCACGATATCCTCCTGCGTCAGCGCGGTCTTCTTGGGCAGATCGCCGCTGCACACATCCTCGGTGTGGAAGGCAGTGGGATAGATGAAGTCGCGCGCAATCTGCCAGCTTTCGCGCCCCCAATCCGCCGCAGTGCCGCCGCCCAGCTCCGCCCGCTCGGCAGGGGCATAGCGCCGCGCCACCGGATCGGCGGGATCGCTGATCGCCCGTTCGGCGAGCGGGCCATCCCAGATCCAGTGCAGATTGAGTTCGGGTATAATGCCGTAATCGGTCACCCGGTCATTGCCGCCACGATCATCCTTGTCGCCGGAATGGAGCGGCATGTGGATGTCACCGGCAAAGTGGACCAGAAACGCCAGCGCTTCGAGCCGCACCGGATCGGGCAGGCTCCGGTCGGAAAGGACGCGGTGGGCGCGTTCGATCTGCGCGGTCACGCAATTGCCATTGGCGCAATTGGCGCGCGGGTTATAGGCCTCGCAGATCGGCGTGGTGCGATAATGCCACGGTGCGGTGTAGCCCCAGCGCCAGCCTTCGCCCCGGATGCAATCGGCCCAGACGCTGGCATCCTGCAAGGTTGCAAGCGGACATTTGGGCGTTCCCAGCAGCTTTTCCGCGCGCAGCAGACGGCGGATCTCGGCGCGGGCTGCGGGCGAGATATTCGCTTCGGCAATGCTGGCGGTTTGCCGGTGCGCGTAAAAGCCCCAGGCCTGCGCCTGCCCCGGCAGCACCAGCAGCAGCAGCGCGAGCGGGAGCGCGAGCGCGCCGAGCGCTGCTTTCAGCCGATCTGTTCGAATTGCTCGATCACCCATTCTTCTTCCTCAGCCGCGGCGGTCCATTCGCGCATCCAGCCATGTTCCAGCACCACTTCCATGTAGCTTTGCGCAAACCCCGGCACAGCGATGCCATAGGTGACAAAGCGCGTCACCACCGGAGCATAGAAGATATCAGCCGCGCCAAAGGTTCCGAACAGGTAAGGCCCGGCGCTGCCATGGCGTGCGCGCGCCTCAGCCCACAATTGGAGGATACGCACGATGTCGCTGCGGGTTTCGTCGGAAACCCCGGGCAGCGCAAAGCGGCGGCGGATGTTCATCGGCAATTCGCGGCGCAGGCTTAGATAGCTCGCATGCATTTCGGCGACCATCGCGCGCGCCATGCCGCGTGCGGCGGCATCCTTGGGCCAGAACCGGTCGCGCCCGACCTTGTCGGCAAGATATTCGAGGATCGCAAGGCTATCCCAGATCACCGCATCGCCATCCCACAGGATCGGCACCTTGCCGGCAGAGGGCTGCACCTCACCCATCTCGCGCTTGAGCCGCTCCCACTCCGCGCCTCTGATCGGCACGGTCAGCTCCTCGAAATGCAGGCCCGACTGCTTGGCAGCGAGCCAGCCGCGCAGGCTCCAGCTCGAATAGGTCTTGTTGCCGATAATGAGTTTCATGGCTTGCCTGCTCCACCTTGCCGGGCCCGGCGGCCCTAGCCGTTCATCCCCGCGCTGTCGATGCTTAACGGTGAGACAGTTGAGACACTGTCCTGAAAGGGAAATGTTGTCTTGTCCAAAGCTGACAAGCGCGGCGCGGAAGGCTTCAGGGGTGTCCAGTGGCGCGGTCATAGGTAGAGGCTGGCATGCGGGCGAGGGGTAGGAAAATGCTTTTCCTCACCGGTTCGGGCGCGCTAAGCCATGCGGCATGAGCCTGCCGCCCTTTCACCTCGCCTTTCCCGTCGATGATCTGGCCGCCGCGCGTGCCTTCTATGGCGGGGTGATGGGCTGCGCCGAGGGGCGATCATCCGACGAATGGATCGATTTCGATTTCCACGGCCACCAGATCGTCGCGCATCTGGCACCGGGGCAGGCGGGCGACCGGGCGCGCAATCATGTCGACGGGCATGGCGTGCCGGTGCCGCATTTCGGGCTCGTGCTGGGGATGGCGGAATGGGAAGCGCTCGCCGAGCGTCTGCGCGCGGGCGGCGCGGATTTCGTGATCGAGCCGACCATCCGCTTCAAGGGTCAGCCGGGCGAACAGGCAACGATGTTCCTGCGCGATCCGGCGGGCAATGCGCTCGAGTTCAAGGCGTTCAAGGATCTGGCCAGCCTGTTTGCGAAATAGGGCTGATACGCGTCAGCTTTGGATTCGTTCTGCTTGAAAAGCGGCCGTTCGGGGATCTGACCTTGAGAACCTAGGTTTCCGTCACCCCGGCGAAGGCCGGGGTCGAGGGGCTTGCAGAGCAGCGCCTCCCGCTCTGGATCCCGGCTTTCGCCGGGATGACGCCAGACACGCCAAAGCGGCAGGGGCTACCCCATCCACCCCTCGCCCAGCGCATCGGCGACGACCGCCGCGCGCAAGCGCTCGATCCCCATGCCCTTCTCGCTGCTGGTGAGGTGGATTTCCGGGAAGGCGGCGATGTGCTTCTTGGCTTCGGCAGCGGTCCTTTCCGCGACCGCCGCCAGCTCACTCGCTTTGATCTTGTCAGTCTTGGTGAGGACGATGCGATAGCCGACAGCGGCTTCATCAAGCATCGCCATCATCTCGCGGTCGGTTTCCTTGAGCCCGTGGCGGCTGTCGACCAGCACCAGCGTGCGCGCCAGCACGGCCCGGCCACGCAGATAGCTTTTGACGAGCGCCTTCCACTTCTCGACCACTTTCACCGGCGCCTTGGCAAAGCCATAGCCCGGCATGTCGACGAGCCGGAACAGCGGCAGCGCGCCGTCTTCCTCGCCCCGGCCAATGTCGAAGAAGTTCAATTCCTGCGTGCGCCCCGGTGTCACCGAAGCGCGCGCAATCGCCCGCCTGCCGGTGAGCGCGTTGAGCAACGAGGATTTGCCCACGTTCGAGCGCCCGCAAAAGGCGATCTCGGGCACGATCGGCTCGGGCAGGAATTTCAGCTGCGGGGCGGACAGCAGGAAGTCCACCGGCCCCGAAAAGAGCTTCGATGCGGCTTCCTCGCGGGCGACCTGTTCGGCTTCGTCGCTCACCCGCCTAGCCCTGCGCCGCTTTCTTGCGCTCGGCCTCGGCCTTTTCCTGCGCCGCCGCCGCTTTGAGCTGCGGATGCTTGGAATAGAGATAGCTCTGCTGCGCCAGCGTCAGGATGTTCGAGGTGACCCAGTAAAGCAGCAAGCCCGCAGCAAAGGGTGCCATCACGAACATCAGGATCCACGGCATGAAGGCAAAGATCTGCTGCTGCACCGGGTCCATCGCTGCCGGATTGAGCTTGAAGGTCAGCCACATTGTCACACCCAGCAGGATCGCGAGCGGGCCGATGGCGAGGAAGCCCGGCACATCGAAGGGCAGCATCCCGAACAGGTTGAGGATATGCGCCGGATCGGGTGCCGAAAGGTCCCTGATCCACGCGATGAAGGGTTCATGCCGCATCTCGATCGACAGGATCAGCACCTTGTAGAGCGCAAAGAAGATCGGGATCTGGATCAGCAGCGGCAGACAGCCCGCCAGCGGATTGACCTTCTCATCCTTGTAGAGCTTCATCATCTCCTGCTGCAGACGCTGCTTGTCGTCCTTGTAGCGTTCCTGCAGCGCCTTCATCTTGGGCTGCACCGCCTTCATCGCGGCCATGCTGGCAAACTGCTTCTGTGCAACCGGGAACATCACGCCGCGCACGATCACGGTCATCAGGATGATCGCGACCCCGAAATTGCCGGCGAGCTGGTTTAGCTGGAGCAACAGCCACAGCAGCGGCTTTTCAATCAGCCAGAACCAGCCCCACGAAATCGCCTTGTCGAATTCGGTGATGCCCTGGCCTTCGTATTTTTCGAGGATTTCGCTTTCCTTCGCCCCGGCGAACAGCCGGGTGTCCTGCGTCATGCTGGCACCGGCCGCCACAGTCTGCGGCGCGTAGAGCAGATCGGTGCGGAACAGTTTGCTGCCCAGCGAACGGAAGCCTGCCTCGGCAATCTTGCCTTCGCCCGGCACCAGCGCGGACAGCCAGTAGCGATCGGTGAAGCCGAGCCAGCTTGCCGCACCCGCAGGCATATCGCGCCTGGCTTCGGCGAGATCCTCGTAATTGTTCTCGTCCCACAAGGTGCCGCCAAACACCCCTAGCGGGCCGGAATGGACGAGGAATTCATCCACCGTCGCATGGGCGCTGGTGCGGTTGATCAGCGCAAAGGGCTGGATGATCGCCGCCGCGGCCGAACCATTGGTGACAGTACGGCTGGCGGTGATCATGTAATCCGCATCAATCGCAAAGCGCACGCGGTAGGTGATGCCGTTCGCATCAGTGTGCGTGAAGGTCACCGGGGTTTCCGGCGTCAGCCGGGTGCCATCGGCTTGCCACACCAGCGCAGAAGGCAGGCGCTGGCCGCCTGCCACAAAGCCGAACTCGGCGAAATACTGAAAGGGGGTGCCTTCCGGGGCGAACAAGCGCACCGGGCCGCTGTCCTTGGCGACGCTTTCGCGGTGATCCTTGAGGACGATGTCATCAACGCGCAGGCCGACCGGATTGATCGATCCGGCAAGGCGCGGCGTATCGATCACGACGCGTCCCGGGCTGGCCAGCGCGCTCGCCAAATCGCGGCGGGTCGCCACACCTTCACCGATGTCGGCCCCTGCAACGCCCGCTGCCGCCACAGTATCAGCGGAAGCTGTTGCACTGGTGGCCGCCGCCGGCTTGTCCACCGCAGCGGTCAGCGATGCTTCGGGATAGAAAAACCGCATGCCGATATCCCACCCGAGGATGAGAAGGCCGGAAAGCACGACGGCGAGCAGGAGATTGCGCTGGTTGTCCAAGATGAAACCCGTCAAAGAAGATCAATAAGGTGTATTATGGGATTAACACGCTGCGATTTCCACCCTCACGGTACCGGATCATAGCCATGCCCACCCCAAGGGTGGCAGCGCATTAGCCGCTTAAACGCCATCCATCCACCCTTGAGCGCACCATATTTGCCGATCGCCTCGATCGCATACTGGCTGCATGAGGGAGCATAGCGGCAGGTCGGCGGCAGGATGCGCGACGGGCCAAGCTGCCAGCCGCGCGCGATCAGGATCAGCAGTTGCTTCATGATGCCTTGCTGCCACGCCGCGGGCGGCGGCCATAGGCGGGATCGCTCTTGCCTTCGCCCGCGCGGATGAGCGCTTGGGCGAGCTCTTCGCCCATGCGGTGAAAATCGCGTTCGACCCCGCCAGCGCGCCCGATCAGGACGTGATCGTGATCGGCAAGCCCGTGCTCGGGCAGCGCAGCGCGCAGCAATTCGCGAAACCGTCGCTTCATCCGGTTGCGCACCACGGCATTGCCGATCTTCTTGGTGACGGTGATCCCGTAGCGGATGCCCTGCCCCTGATTCGGCCGGGTCAGCAGGACAAAGCCGGGGCGGGCATTCCTGAGCCCGCTATTGGCGGCCAAAAAATCCGCGCGCTTTGTAAGGACCGAGATCATGCTGCCCGTTTCCCGCGTGTCTGGGGACATCCCCACAGTCAGAACACGACGGGCTCCCCGAAGGGAGCCCGCAAGCGCGAACGCGCGTCGCAGCCTATGCCGCGGAAGCCAAGCGGGCCGGATGGCCCGCGCCTGGCGCCTGAGGGCACCAGAAAATTAAGCGCAGAGCTTCTTGCGGCCACGCTTGCGGCGGGCGCGCAGAACCTTGCGACCGCCCGGGGTCGCCTTGCGGGCGAAAAAGCCGTGGCGACGCGCGCGCACAAGATTGCTGGGCTGGAAAGTCCGCTTCATATCTTCCTCGAAATCGAAATCCGATCATGCCGCACACGCGAATGTGCGCCCGATCATCATGCTGCCACCCTATTGGCGACGGGGATCAAGGGCGCGCGCTTATGGGAAGACAGGACCCGAGTCAAGCGTTGCGCATGCTGCGCGCCGCATGCCGGGGTGCACCCATCACACACGCGGGGTGACCGGCAGGCCGCCAAAAGGCTGCCGCTTATGGTTTCGATTTCCCTTCAAGATCAGATCGTAATGCTCGACAAGCCGTCATGAAAAGGTCATATTATTCAAGTGATTGGTTCATGACAGATAGGAAGGTTGGGGGGATGGTCGCGCTGGTCCAAACCGTCGCTTATCTGGGGCTCGAAGCCCGCCCTGTCGAAGTGCAGTGCCAGATTGCGCCCGGCTTGCCGCGCTTTTCAGTGGTCGGGCTGGCGGACAAGGCGGTGAGCGAAAGCCGCGAACGGGTGCAGGCGGCGCTCGCTGCGATGGGGCTTGCCCTGCCGCCCAAACGGATCACGATCAATCTCTCGCCCGCCGATCTGCCGAAGGATGGCTCGCATTATGATTTGCCGATTGCGCTGGCGCTGCTCGCCGCGATGGGTGTGACCGATGCCGAACAACTGGGTGAATGGATCGTGGTCGGGGAATTGTCGCTCGATGGCCGGATCGTGGCATCGCCGGGCGTGCTGGTGGCGGCGCTCCATGCGAGCGCCCAGCAACGCGGCCTGATCTGCCCGGCGGAACAGGGCTCGGAAGCGCGCTGGGCGAGCGGCATCACGGTGCTGGCGGCGCGCGATCTCGCCAGCCTGCTTGGGCATCTCAAGGGCAGCCATGTCCTGCCCGAACCGCGCCCGGGGGAAATCGCCGAGGGCAAGCCGCACCCCTGTCTCAGGCAAGTCAAAGGGCAGGACAATGCCAAGCGCGCACTCGAAATTGCCGCGGCGGGCGGCCACAATCTGCTGATGATCGGCCCGCCCGGTTCGGGCAAAAGCCTGCTTGCAAGCTGCCTGCCGGGGATCCTACCCGAACTCTCGCCTGCGGAAGCGCTCGAAGTCTCGATGGTGCAATCGGTGGCCGGCATGCTCGAACAGGGGCGGATCAACCGCGCCCGCCCGTTCCGCGCGCCGCATCATTCTGCCAGCATGGCCGCGCTGACGGGCGGCGGCCTGAAAGTGAAGCCGGGCGAAGTCAGCCTAGCCCATCTCGGCGTGCTGTTCCTTGACGAATTGCCCGAATTCCAGCGCCCGGTGCTGGATTCGCTGCGCCAGCCACTCGAAGCCGGGCAGGTCGATGTGGCGCGCGCCAATGCCCATGTCACCTTCCCGGCAAGGGTGCAGCTGGTGGCGGCGATGAACCCGTGTCGCTGCGGCTATGCCGGCGATCCGGCGCGCAATTGCCATCGCTGGCCGCGCTGTGCTGAAGATTATCAGGCCCGCTTGTCGGGGCCGCTGCTCGATCGGATCGATCTGCACGTCCATGTCGCCAGCGTGAGCGCAGCGGACATGGCCCTGCCCGCCCCGTCAGAAGGCAGCGCCGAGGTCGCCGCGCGCGTGGCTGCGGCCCGCGCGGTGCAGAACCGGCGCGGGGTGCGCGCCAACGCGGAGCTGGATGGCGAAGCGCTCGAACAATGTGCCTGGCCCGATGACAAGGGGCGCGAATTGCTGATGCTGGCCGCGCAAAAGCTGCGTCTATCGGCACGGGGTTACACCCGCACGCTCAGGGTGGCGCGCACCATTGCCGATCTTGATCATGCCGAACGCGTCGGGCGGGTGCATATCGCCGAGGCGCTGAGCTATCGTCAGATGGTGGCGCAAGGCTAGCCAGCAACGCAGCCGCTCGCCTATGGGATGGGGGTGACCCCCGCCTCTCCCGAATCCCTCCCCAACGGCCTGGCACCGTCGCCCTTCGGGCGCGCGGCCGGCGATCCGCGCCGCCGGATGATCGGGCTCGCGCTGGCGCTTGCCATCGAGGGGCTGATCATTGCGCTCCTGTTCCTGATCGGCGCACGCTTTGCCGGGAGCGGCGAGGAAAAGGCCGATGATGCGCGGCTCGAAGCGGTGACCTTTGCCTTGCCCGATGCTGCCGAAGAGCCGCCGCCCGAACAACCGCCCGAGCCCCCAGCCGAACCGACATCGCAGACCCCGCCGGTGCCTCAGCCGCCGGTTGAACCCGCGATCATTGCGCCTGAAAACCCACCGCCGCCGATCCTGCGCAATCCCGTGCCCTTGCCGCAGCCGAGCGCCGCGCCGCCCGCCCCGCCTGCGCCTGCGCCTGCTCCGATGCCGCGCCCGGCTGCGCCGCCACGGACCTATGGCCCGGTTGACAGCGGGCCGCAGGGCGAACCCGATAGCCAGCGGGTCGGCACAGCACCCAATGGCGAGCCGCTTTATGCCGCCAAATGGTATCGCGAGCCGACCCGGCAGGAATTGGCAGGCTATCTCTCCACCGCCAGCGCGCCGAGCGCCGCGCTGATTGCCTGCCGGACTGTGCCTGATTGGCGGGTGGAGGATTGCCAATTGCTCGCCGAAAGCCCCGCGGGATCGAACATCGGGCGCGCGGTGCTGGCGGCAGCATGGCAGTTCAAGGTGCGCCCCGCGCGCATCGGCGGGCGATCACAAGTCGGCTCGTGGGTGCGAATCAGGATCGATTACACCGTCTCGCGATGATCAAGCGGTAGAGGGCTTGCCAACCCGCAGCACCACCACCTCACCAGGCAGCACCACCGTGCCATCGGCGCGCTTGCCTAGGTTTTCGGGGCGCACCAGCCACAAGTCCTGATGGCCGAGAATGCGCCCGTCATGCGCGAGGATCGAGACCGGGCCGATCGGCAGGCGGTCTCGCTCGTCCACTAGCACCGGATCTTCTACCACCCGCTCGGCGCCGTACTTCTGCCCCCACTGGCGCAGCGCCAGCATCGCGGGGAGCAGGTCAAAGCCCTTCTCGGTCAGGCGATATTCGATCTTGCGGCGATCATCGGCGCAAGGCTCGCGCTTGAGGATCCCGTGTTCGACCAGCTTGGCGAGGCGGTTGGAAAGGATGTTGCGGGCAATGCCGAGCTCGCTGAGGAATTCCTCGAAATGCTTGAGCCCGTTGAAGCTGGCGCGCAGGATCATGAACGACCAGCGCTCTCCCATCACTTCAAGCGCTTGCGGCAGACCACATTCGATGAGTTCGCGCAGCGGTTCTCTCAAATCACCCATGATCACTTTCCCCTGCCGACATGTGTAACCGCTTTCGCGCGCCGGACAAACTCATTTCAGTTTTAGGTTGCAACCTGCAACTTAATTGGGTAAGTGGTGATTCGCAACTGGTTTCGAATTGAAACGCTGCACTGCACAACGCACCTAGAACGAACCTGTCGAATTGCAACCCCGCATTCCGAGAAAGGACTTGTCATGAGCATTACCCTTCCCCGCACCGGCCGCCTCGCGATCTTCGCCACTGCGCTAGTTTACACCGGCCTCAGCTTTGGCATCGCCACCTCGGCTGCACCGGTTCAGGCTGCGGGCGGCGGCTATTACACCGCCACGCTCGCCACCCCGGCTGACGCCAAGAGCGAAGTGCTCGGCGGTGTCGCCTGGAACTGCCAAGGCACCACCTGCGTCGCCGGCAAGGGCGATGCCCGCCCGCTGCGCATCTGCCGCGGCCTCGCCCGCAAGTTCGGCGCTGTGTCGAGCTTCAAGGCCAATGGCGAAGACATGGCTGCCGAAGAACTGGCCAAGTGCAACGGCCAGTAAGGCCTCTCTGAAGTCCCCTCCGTCCGCCCCTCCCTCTCCAGCGGACGGCAATCCCAGCCCCCGGCACGCATTCCCCAGTGCGTGACCGGGGGATTTTTTGCGCTTCAGAGCAGCCCTGCCGCGAGCAACTGTGCTTCAAGGCTGGTGGCGTCGGTGAAGAGATGGGCATGCCAACCGCGCGCGCGGGCTGCCGCGATGTTGTCCGGATTGTCATCGGTGAAGAACAGCTCACCACCGCGCCGTCCAGTGCGCGCTTCGGCGATGGCGTAGATCGCGGGATCGGGCTTGGCGACTTTCTCCGCGCCCGAGACAATCACATCCGCAAAAAGATCGAAGATCGGCTGCGTCGGGCGGAACCGCGCCCAGAGCTCATCGCCGAAATTGGTGAGACCGTAGAGCGGCACCCCGCGCGCATGGAGCCGCTCGACCAATGCCGACATCCCGGCCACCGGCCCCGGCACGGTTTCGTTGAACCGCGTCGCATAGGCATGGATGTGCGCTGCGTAGGGAGGGAATTCGGCGATTCGCTCTGGCACCATCTCGGAGAGCGAACGCCCGCGATCATGCTGATAGTGCCATTCCTCGGTCACCACATTGGCGACGAACCATGCCAGTTCGTCCGGATCGGCAATCAGCTTGGCAAACAGCGCGGAAAGCTGCCATTCGAACAGCACCCGTCCGATATCGAACACCACTGCTGATGGCACCACCTGCCGTGCTCCTCACATGGAAAAAGCCCGCTCCCCAGGTCGGGAGGCGGGCCATCCGATCACGCGGCTGCCACTGTCAGCAGCCGCCCCAGCACCTCATCAGCCCTGACGAGCCTTGAAGCGGCGGTTGGTCTTGTTGATCACATAGGTGCGGCCACGACGACGGATCACGCGGTTGTCGCGGTGACGGCCCTTCAGCGACTTGAGGCTGTTGACGATCTTCATGTTCGGTCTTTCGAAAAAACAAACGCGCCGGATCAACGCCCGACGCGCGATAAATCTGGATGCGCCGATAGCGACGCTAGCGGCTTTCGTCAATTGGCCTCGGCGGCCTCGGCCTGACGAATCTCGGCCAAACGCCGCTCCCACGCGAGCGCATGGGCGATAATCACGTCGAGATCAGCAAATTGCGGCTGCCACGGCACGCTCGCCATCAGCCGTGCGGGATCGGAAATCAGCGAATCGGGATCACCCGCGCGGCGCGGTTCCATCCGTCGTGCCAGTGTCACCCCCGCCACCCGATCAACCGCATCGAGCACTTCGAGCACTGAAAAGCCGCGGCCATAGCCGCAGTTGAAGGTGAGCGAGCGCGCCGGATCAGCCATGAGCGCTTCCAGCACCAGCACATGGGCGGCGGCCAGATCGCTGACATGGATATAGTCACGCACCCCGGTGCCATCGGGGGTCGCGTAATCCGTACCGAACACGCTGACCCCGCTGCGCGCGCCAAGCGCGGCCTCGGTCGCGACCTTGATGAGGTGCGTGGCGCCCGCCGTCGATTGGCCGCTGCGCGCCTGCGGATCAGCGCCCGCCACGTTGAAATAGCGCAGCACGCCGTAATTGAGCGGATGGGCCAGCGCGACGTCCGCAAGCATCTGCTCGGTCATCAGCTTCGACCAGCCATAGGGGTTGATCGGGCGCTGCGGCGTATCCTCGTTCACCGCCGCGACATCGGGAATGCCATAGGTTGCCGCGGTCGAGGAGAAGATGATGTGCGCGATCCCCGCCGCCACCGCCGCCGCGATCAGCGCGCGGCTTTTGGCGGTGTTGTTGTGATAATATTTGAGCGGATCGGCGACGCTTTCGGGCACGATGATCGAACCGGCAAAATGCATGATTGCCGCGACATCCTCATCGGCAAAGATACGCGCCAGCAAAGCTTCGTCAACGATATCGCCTTCATAAAGCGGCACACCGCCGGGCACGGCAAAGCGAAAGCCGGTCGAGAGATTATCAATTACCACCGGGCGGTAGCCCGCATCCTGAAGCGCCAGCACCGCATGGCTGCCAATATAGCCCGCCCCGCCGGTCACCAGCACGGTTGTTGTCTTGGTTTTGCTCATGCTGCGATCCCTAACACGGATTTTCCTGGAAGGGCGCGGAATTTTGAGCGGGATGTGCCGCTTGTGCCTGCCCCTTCGCCACATTAGAACCAACGCAGAAGAGGATCACCCCCATGCCCCGTATCAGCCCCGCTTTTGCCGCCGCCCTGCTCGCCCCGCTGGCTCTGGGCGCCTGCACCGGCCCCTTCACCGGCCCGGTCGAAGTCACCCGCTTTGTCAGCCCCGATCGCAGCGTGCTAGGCCGCGGCACGATCAGCGTGAGCCTCGCCGATGGCCCCAAGGATGAGCTTGCGCAGGCGGCCTATGTCGCCGCGGTGAGCGAGCAATTGGGCCGCATCGGCTACACCGTCGTCCCGCAAGGTCGCTCCGCCGAGCAGAGCGCCAGCATCCGCACCAGCCGCGCCGCGATTGCGGCGCCGGATACCGCCCGCCGTGGGCCGGTAAGTGTCGGGATGGGCGGGCAGACCGGCGGCTGGGGCAGCGGGGTTGGCCTCGGGGTCGGGATCAATCTGGGCGGCGGTCAGCGCGGGCCGAATGTCACCACCGAACTCAGCGTGCGGATCAATGATGCCACGGGCCGCAGCCTGTGGGAAGGACGTGCGCAAATGGCGACAGCGGTCAAATCGCCCTATTCGCAGGTCGGGCTCAATGCCCGCACCTTGGCGAGCGGCTTGTTCCGTGACTTCCCCGGTGGCAATGGCGAGACCATCACCATCAAGGCCACGGAGCTTCAGCCCGCCTCATGACATCCCTGTTCATTGATTCCGCTTTCGACAGCGGCAATATCCAGGTGCTTTCCATCGCGGGCAACACGGCGCGCCTCGCGATCACCAAGGATCACCTGTCCGACTTTTTCCAGTGGTTCCATTTCCGCGTGGCCTGCCCGGTGGGCGAGGAAATCGTGCTCAAGATCACGGGCCTCAACGCATCGGCTTATCCCGGCGGCTGGCCGGGCTATGATGCCTGCGTCTCGGAAGACCGGGATTACTGGGGCCGCGCGCCGTCCCGCTTCGACAAGGACGAGGATGGCGGGACGCTCACCATCACCTACACCCCGCAATCGAGCCTGGTGTGGTTTGCCTATTTCGCGCCCTACTCAATGGAACGGCATCACGATCTGATTGCCGATGCCGCCGCGAGCGAAGGCGTCGAGGTGGTGCGGCTTGGCACCACGCTCGATGGTCAGCCGATCGACTGCCTCGAAATGGGTGAAGGCACCACCAAGGTGTGGCTCTATGCCCGCCAGCATCCCGGCGAGACGATGGCCGAGTGGTGGATCGAAGGCGCGCTCGATTGCCTGCTTGATGCGGCCGATCCGGTTGGCCGCGCGCTGCGGCGCGATTGCCGCCTCCATATCGTGCCCAATTGCAACCCCGATGGCTCGCGCCGCGGGCATCTGCGCACCAATGCGGCAGGGATCAATCTCAACCGCGAATGGGCCCATCCGACAGCGGAGAAATCGCCCGAAGTGCTCGCGATCCGCAACCGCATGGATGTAACCGGCGTCGATTTCGCGATGGACATCCACGGCGATGAAGCGATCCCGGCGGTGTTTCTGGCCGGGTTCGAAGGCATTCCGTCATGGACAGCGGAACAGGGCGAAGCCTTCTACCTCTATCAGCGCATCCTTGATCGGCGCACCTCGGACTTCCAGACCAAGCTGGGCTATCCCAAGGCGGCCGCGGGCAAGGCCAATCTGTCGATGAGCACCAACCAGCTTGCCGAACGCTTTGGCGCCTGTGCCATGACGCTCGAAATGCCGTTCAAGGATCTCGCCGACTTTCCCGAGCCCGAGCAGGGCTGGTCGCCCGAGCGGTGCAAGCTGTTTGCCCGCGAATGTCTGGCCGCGCTGGTCGAATGGCTGGAGACGAAAAGCTAGGCGAGGTTGCTCGGGCCAAAGGCGTGGGGAAGCAGCACGGAAAGCGGCACGCGCCGCACCTCGGCTTCTCCCACGCAGAGCACCAGCGGATCGCTTGCGCCAAGGGCAGCGACTTCGTTGAGCATCTGGCGACAGCGCCCGCAGGGCGTGATCGGATCGGCCCCAGCGGCCAGCCCGATCACCGCCACAGCGACAAGGCCGCCGCGCCGCCCTTCGCCCAGTGCCTTGGCGACCGCGACGGTCTCGGCACAAAGCGAGAGGCCATAGCTTGCATTCTCGGTGTTGCAGCCGGTGATGATCGCCCCGTCATCAAACAGCAGGGCCGCGCCCACCGGATAGTCCGAATAGGGCGCATAGGCATGGACTGCCGCAGCGCGCGCCGCCGCAATCAGGCGGGCTTCGGTTGCATCATCAAGGCTCATTTCTGCACCACCGCCCATTCGATCGGCTCCTCCGCCGCCTCGCTCACAAGCGAGGCATTGGCGCTCCATAGCAGCCACGGCCGCCCGGCATAGTCCGGCTGGGCGCGATCCCGCATCAGCCACAAATCGCGTTCCAGCGCCTGCGCGCTGCGATGGCGTTCCTGAAAGGCGCGCCCCAGCTTGAGAATCACCGGCTTGCCCGCGTGAGTCTCGATCTGGTTGATGAAGGTGACGAGCTCGCTCTCCACCGCTGCATCGCTGACCGGCTGCGCGCAGCCATCGGCAAGCCGGGTGAGCGCAATCGCCGGCGGGAGCCAGCCGCTATCGCGCGGCACCATCCGGGTGAAGAACGCCGATTGCGCATCCGCCGGGCGGCACGGATCAAACACGTGGATGACCCCGACCTTGAGCCCCGCCTCGCGCGCAGCCGCAAGCCGCGCGGCGAAGCCGGGATCGGGCGGGCCGCTTTCATCAGGCAATTCGAGATAGGCAAAGGCTGCACCCAGCGCCTTGAGCGTGGCAAAGCGGGTGGCAGCGGCATTGCTTGCGATCACCGCGCCCTGTTCGGGAAAGACCGTTTCATCCGGGCGCCAAGCCCGCATGTCCCACCAGAACCAGGCGAGGAAGGCCAGCCCGGTCAGCCCCGCCAGCGCGCCTGCCCGCCACAGCCAGCGGCGCGGCGCTTTGCGCCTCGCTTTGGAAGAACCGCGCGCCATGATCAGCCCTTGATGTGCAGCACGCAGATCAGCGTGAACAGCCGCCGTGCGGTGGCGAAATCGGTCTCGACCTTGCCTTCCAGCCGTTCGAGCAGCATTTCAGCGGCGTTGTTGTGAATGCCGCGCCGGGCCATGTCGATGGTTTCGATCTCGGCCGGAGTCGCTTTGCGGATCGCCTGATAATAGCTGTCGCAGATCGCGAAATATTCGCGGATCGGGCGACGGAACCGCGCCATGCCGATCAGCAGCGTTTCCAGCAATTGCCCGCTGGTATCGCTGACATCCATCGCCAGCCGCCCGTCCCGCACCGCGAGATGGAGATGATAGGGGCCATGCGCGCCGCGCTCCATGCTCCTCACAGGCTTGAAGACATTTTCCTCGATCAGATCATAGATCGCCACCCGGCGTTCCTGTTCGACATCGGCATTGCGCCACAGGATCGTCGCCTCGTCGAGCGTGATCTGCGCAATGCGATGCCCGCCCGCCGGGCCAGCGGCAGGAGCAAGCGACAGGGAATCAGGCGGGAGCGCGGCCATGATTACCGCCTTCGCAGATCGATGGGCCGCACTTCAAGCACTTCGGCAAACTCTCCCCACTATCCACAGGGCGACCGAGCCCTTTTCCGCGGATTGCCCCTTGCGCCCGATACCCCCACGCGCGCATCAGGCCGCTATGGCCGAACCCGAAAAACTCCTGCTGATCAAGAGCGATGACAGCGCAGCCCCCACGCCTGTGATGAAATTGCCCGCCAATCTCGAGGCGGAGGCAGCTTTTCTGGGCGCGGTGCTGATCGATAACCGCGTGATCGAGGAATTGACCGTGCCGATTCGCGCGGAGCATTTCTTCGAGCCGCTGCACCAGCGCATCTATGCCCGCGTGCTCACCCTGATCGAACGGAACGCCACTGCCTCGCCGGTCACGCTGCGCCCCTATTTCGAAGCCGATGAAGCGCTCAGGGAATTGGGCGGCACGACCTATCTGGCGCAATTGACAGCGAATGGCGCAGGCCTGCTCGCACCGCGCGAATTGGCGCAGCAGATCTATGATCTGGCGCTGCTGCGCGAATTGGTAAGCGTCGGGCGCGGGCTGGTCGAAGGGGCGCTGGATACCTCCGAAGACACCTCGCCGCTGGATCGCATCGCGCGGGCCGAGGCCGATCTCTTCAAGGTCGCCGAAGGCGCGGCCACCGGCAGCGAGGCCTCCACCTTCCGCGAAGCTGCGCTCACCGCGATCAAGATGGCCGAAGCCGCGATGAATTCGGGCGGCGGGCTCTCGGGGAAGACCACCGGTCTCGCCACGATCGACCAGAAAACGTCGGGCCTGCACAATTCCGACCTGATCATCCTTGCCGGGCGTCCCGGCATGGGCAAGACCTCGCTTGCCACCAACATCGCCTTCAATTGCGCCGAAGAACATCTCAAGTGGCAGCGCGACGGCGGCGAATTCAACTACGGCGCGCCGGTGGCCTTCTTCAGCCTCGAAATGAGCGCCGATCAGCTGGCCACGCGTATCCTTGCCGAACAGGCCGAGATCTCGTCCGAAGCGCTGCGTTCAGGGAAAATGAGCCGCGAGGATTTCCAGAAGCTCTCCTTCGCGAGCCAGCGCCTTGCCGAATTGCCGCTCTATATCGACGATACGCCTGCGCTCACCATCGCAAGCTTGCGCACCCGCGCGCGGCGGCTGAAGCGGCGGTATGATATCGGGCTGATCATCGTCGACTATCTGCAACTGCTGCAAGGTTCGGGCCGCGGCAACGACAACCGCGTCAACGAGATTTCCGAGATCAGCCGCGGGCTGAAAACGCTCGCCAAGGAATTGTCGGTGCCGGTGATTGCCCTGTCGCAGCTCTCGCGCGCCGTCGAACAGCGCGAGGACAAGCGCCCGATGCTGTCAGACCTGCGCGAATCCGGCTCGATCGAGCAGGATGCCGACATGGTGTGGTTCGTCTTCCGCGATGATTACTATCACCTGCTGGTCAAGCCCGACACGCCGGATGAAAGCTCCTCGGCCGAAATGAGCGAGAAATACCGCGCGTGGGAGGAGAAGTACGAACAGATCGTCGGCAAGGCGACACTGATCGTGGCCAAGCAGCGCCACGGTTCAACCGGTAATGTGCGGCTCCACTTCCAGAGCGACATCACCAAGTTCACCTCGCCCAATTACAAGGATTATTCGGACTACGGGTTCGAATAGGCTCGCCGCTCAGCCCGTGCCCGCCCGGCTGATGCGGTAATCCGCCAGCGACAGCCAATAGACCAGCAACCAGCGCAGCCGGTTGTACCAGGTCGCCCGCTTGGCATACCAGGCTGGTGTGACCGGCACGCTGGCGGCTTCGAGATGATCGATCAGCCCGCGCAGCTGCGCCGCGAGCGCGGCATCTTCGATCCGCACCATCAATTCGATGTTCACGCGGAAGGAGCGCTTGTCGAGATTGGCGCTGCCGACATAGCTGATATCGTCCACCACCAGCAGCTTCATATGCAGCTTGCAGGGGGTGAATTCGCACAGGCGCACCCCGGCCTTGAGCAGCGAGCGGTAAAGCAGCCGTGCCATATCAATCGCCGCCGCAATGTCGGACTTGCCGGGCATCACCATGCGCACCGGGCCGCGCCGGGCAATGTCGGCGACCTGCCGGCGGAAACTGCGCGGCGGGGAGAAATAGGCCGAAACCGTATCGAGCCGCCGGGCGCGCCGCAGATCGCGGCTGAACTGCGAGGCCCAGTGCCCGTGCCGCACAAGCGGGCCGCCCATCAGCAGTTGCACCGGGCCATCACCGCCATCCCATTGCTGGACAAATTCGCGCAGGCGGCGCAGCTGGTTGATCCGGCCTTGCGCCTCGCCCTCCACCCAGCGCGCGAGCAACCCGAACCACTCCACGAATTTGGCAACCACCGGGCCTTCGATCACCACCGCCAGATCGCACCAGCCATTGCGCGCGGGCGGATTGAAATAGTGGTCCGAAACATTGGCACCGCCTGTCATCACCCGCACGCCATCGGCAATCGCGATTTTCTGATGGTTGCGCACCAGATAGCGCTTGCCCCAGCGCGGCGAGAAAATCGCGAAACGGCCCCCCGCTGCGATCAGCGGGGCGAAGAAATCAGCCCCGGCATCATTGCCGAAATCATCGACAATCAGGTGCACCGCCACGCCGCGTGCCGCTGCGGCAATGAGCGCATCGCGCACCGCGGTGCCCGAGGCATCATCATCGAACAGATAATAGAACACCTCGAGGCTGTGCTGCGCCCCGGCGATCAGGCCCAGCAGCGCATCGAAGCGTTCGGCACCGCCGGGATGGAAGGTGAAGTGGTGGTCCGCCGCGGTCACGGTGAAGGAGGGATAATCTGCATAGCCTTGCGCAGCATCGGCGGGCGAAACACTGAGGGCGGAGGCGTCCATGGGCCCAGCATAGCCGCTCTTGCGCGAAGTTGCATTATCTTGACTCTGCGCGCCCATGTGCCTAGTGCGCGCCTTCTTCCCAAATTCTCCGTAAAAGAGGCCGCCCATGGCACGCGTTACCGTTGAAGATTGCGTCGACAAGGTTCCCAACCGCTTCGACCTCGTCCTGCTCGCTGCTCAGCGGGCGCGCGAAATCTCGGGCGGCAGCGAGCTGACGCTGGATCGCGACCGCGACAAGAACCCGGTCGTCGCGCTGCGCGAAATCGCCGAACAGACGATCGTGCCGCGCGAGCTCCACGAAGCGCTGGTTACCGGTCTTCAGAAGATCCTGCCCGATGATGAGGACGAAGCCGACGAAATCGGCTCGCTCAGCCAGTCGGCCGAAGCGCTCCGCATCACCGCGGCTGCGCCGGCGCGCAACACCTCGCTTGGCGGCGATTACGACGGCTGAAACCTGCCGGATCGGATGTCCGAGAATGACAGAGGCCGCCCCACCGGGCGGCCTTTTTCGTTGGGGCGCGCCCTGGCGGCCTTTTGGAAACGGCAGGCCGTGAGCTGGCACGGCACACTATCGCTTGGCCTTGCGATCAAACCGGCATAGCCTGACGCCGCAGGCAACAAGGACCTCGGGCAAGGGCGCGCACAAGCATGGCCAGCATTGCAGTTTACAGCGTCAAAGGCGGGGTCGGGAAAACCACCTTTGCGGTCAACCTCGCGTGGTGTTCGGCCCAGATCTCGCGCCGCAAGACGCTGCTGTGGGATCTTGATCCGGCCAATGGCGCGGGGTTTCTCCTCGGGATTGATCCGGGCAAGAAACACACTGCGCACAGCGTGTTTGCCGATGGCAGCGATCCGGCTAAGCTGATCCAGCACAGCCGCTATCCCGGGCTCGATCTGCTGCCTGCCGATGAAAGCCTGCGCACGCTTGATCGCCAGCTCGACAAGCTCGGCAAGAAGAAGCGGCTCACCAAGCTGGTGGAGCGGCTTGCCAAGGATTATGATCGCATCATCTTCGATTGCCCGCCGGTGCTGAACGCGGTGAGCGCGCAGGTGATGCGCGCCGCCAATGTGGTGATCGTACCGCTGCCGCCTTCGCCGCTATCGGCGCGCGCTTTCGAAACTGTGGTTGAGGAAGTGCGCGGCGCGGGCAAGGGCCATCCGCCGATCCTGCCGGTGCTTTCGATGATCGATATGCGCCGCTCGCTCCACCGCGACGCGCGCGCCGCAAACCCGACATGGCCGGTGGTGCCGCTCGCCAGCGCGATCGAACAATGCGCGGTGGAGCGCCAACCGGTCGGCGCCTTTGCCCCGAAATCACCCGCTGCGCGGGCCTTTGCCCAGCTCTGGACCGCGATCGAGCGCAAGCTCGCCAGCAAGTAAGCCTCTATCGCGGTTCGGCATTTGCTGCCAAGAATGCGGCCCCAGCATGGTGGTGGAAGGGGTGCGGGCGCAATGAACGGTATTGGCGAAGGGATCGGCGCGGCCATCGAGGGCGGATTGCTCGCCCGCGCGGTTGAACCCTCACAGGGCGAGGCGCGCCAACAGCCGCATGCGCCAATCGCATGCCTCAATTGCGGGGCAATGGTAACCGGGGCCTATTGCGGCCAGTGCGGCCAGAAAGCCCATGTCCATCGCAGCCTTGCGGCAATCGGCCACGATATCATGCACGGCGTGCTGCACCTGGATGGCAAGCTGTGGAACACCCTGCCGCTGCTTGCCTTCAAGCCCGGCCAACTCACCCGCCGCTTCATCGAAGGCGAACGCGCCAAATTCGTCAGCCCGATGGCGATGTTCCTGTTCAGCGTCTTTGCGATTTTCGCCGTGTTCCAGATGGTGGGGATCGGCTCGCCCACCGATATCGCCGATGATCTGTTCGGCACCCAGAAGGACAGTCCCTTCCAGGCCGAGATGCAAAAGCAGATCAACACGCTGGAAAAGGAGCGCGCCGCCCTGCCCGCGGGCAGCCCGCGCAGGGACGAGATCGATGGCGAGCTCAAGGGCCTCAACTTCGTGCTGGCGCAGGGCTCCGGCAAGGCAGGCGCAACGGACAAGGTTGTCAGCGTCAACACCGGGATCCCGTTTCTCGACAAGGTCTTGCTCGAAAAATGGCAGAAGAACCCCGGGCTGATGATCTACAAATTGCAGGCCAATGGCTACAAGTTCAGCTGGCTGCTGATCCCGCTCTCGCTCCCGTTCCTGTGGCTGATGTTCGCCTGGCGGCGGCAGTTCAAGGCCTATGATCACGCTGTGTTCGTGACTTATTCGCTGGCTTTCATGTCGCTGCTGTTCATCGCGATGTCGCTGATCAGCGTGATCCCGCAAGGCAGCGGCTGGGCGGCGGGGCTGTTCGTGATCGGCGCGCCGCTGCATCTCTACAAGCAATTGCGCTACGCCTATGGCCTCACCCGGTTGTCGGCGGTGTGGCGGTTTGTGGTCCTGCTGATCTGCACCCAGATCGTAATCACGCTGTTCCTGCTGATCCTCGGCGTGCTCGGCGCGTTCTGAGGTTCAGGGGCAGGGATAGCGTTTACGCACCACCTCGGCGAAAGCTTCGGCGAGGGCTGTGCGGCGCGCCTGTTCGGGGGCAAGGCCGGCGAAATGCGCGAACAGATCATCGCTGTCGAGTTCGGCGGTGGGCGGCAGGCACGCCTCCACCGGCTGCCCGGCAGCCGCGCGCGCTGCCAAATCGCGGCGATAGGCCCTGCCCGCGCCCGCAACGGCTTCGAACAATTGTGCTGCCTGCGGGGTCTTGGTCCAGCCCGGCCCGCTGCGGCTGACTTCGCCGAGCCGTTCGAGGAAGGCCGCCACGCTCATCGCTTGCGATGGCGGCGGCGCTTCGCCGGGCGCGGCGGCCGGAGGCTCCTGCGCCGCCAGCGCGCTGCTTGCCGCCAGCATCATCGCCGCACTGAAGACTGCCCGCATCACCTGGCCTCCCGCTTGATCGCCCGCACGCCATCGCAGAGCCGCGATGAACCGGCGGTGACCGCACGCAAAAAGAGCGCCCGGATCGCTCCGGACGCCCTTTCGTGGTGATCCTTGATGCGGAACGCTTACGCGCCCTGCGGGGCCTCGTCGCCGCCCGGTTCCGTCGCACCGCCAAAGCGCTTGCCTGCCTTGGGAATGGCCGAGCCATGCACCGGTCGGGCAATCGCCGGGCCGCGCGGGGCATCGGGGCGATCAATCTTGCCGTCCTTGAGAAGCTGATCGATCTCCTCGCCGGTCAGCGTCTCGTATTCGAGCAAAGCCTGGGCGAGCAGGTGCAATTCATCCTCGTGGGTCTTGAGAATGTCGGTTGCCCGCTTGTGCGCGCCTTCGACCAGCGACTTGATCTCGGCATCAATCAGCTTGTTGGTCTCGTCCGAAGCCATGGTGCGCATCGTCTGACCCATGCCGAGATAGCCATCCTGGCTTGCCTCGTATTGCAGCGGGCCGAGCTTCTCGCTCATGCCCCAGCGGGTCACCATGTTGCGCGCCAGATCGGTGGCATACTGGATGTCCGAAGAAGCGCCCGACGACACCTTGTCATGGCCGAAGATGATCTCTTCCGCCACGCGACCGCCCATCGAGACCGAGAGGTTCGCGTGCATCTTGTCGCGGTGATAGGAATAGCTGTCGCGCTCCGGCAGGCGCATCACCATGCCCAGCGCACGGCCGCGCGGGATGATGGTGGCCTTGTGGATCGGATCGGACGCCGCCTCGTGCACCGAGACAATGGCATGGCCTGCCTCGTGATAGGCGGTCATCTTCTTCTCGTCCTCGGTCATCACCATGGAGCGGCGTTCCGCGCCCATCATGACCTTGTCCTTGGCGTCCTCGAACTCCTGCATGGCGACCAGCCGCTTGTTGCGACGGGCAGCGAGCAGGGCCGCTTCGTTGACGAGGTTGGCAAGATCCGCGCCCGAGAAGCCCGGCGTGCCGCGCGCAATCACCCGCGGGTTCACGTCCGGTGCGAGCGGCACCTTCTTCATGTGGACGCTGAGGATCTTCTCGCGGCCATCAATATCGGGGATCGGCACCACGACCTGACGATCGAAACGGCCCGGACGCAGCAGCGCCGGATCGAGCACATCGGGCCGGTTGGTGGCGGCGATGATGATGATGCCTTCATTGGCTTCGAAGCCGTCCATCTCGACAAGGAGCTGGTTCAGCGTCTGCTCGCGCTCGTCGTTGGAGTTGCCGAGCCCGTGACCGCGCGAACGGCCAACGGCGTCGATTTCGTCGATGAAGACGATGCACGGCGCGTTCTTCTTGGCCTGTTCGAACATGTCGCGCACGCGGCTGGCGCCAACGCCGACAAACATTTCGACGAAGTCCGAGCCCGAAATGGTGAAGAACGGCACGCCCGCTTCCCCCGCGATGGCGCGGGCGAGCAAGGTCTTGCCGGTGCCGGGCGAGCCGACCAGCAACGCGCCCTTGGGGATCTGGCCACCGAGCTTGGAGAAGCGCTGCGGATCGCGCAGGAATTCGACGATTTCCTGCAACT
>ERZ1066122.397-NODE-397-length-46203-cov-35.101933_pt1 | contig 46203 bp, 45 predicted proteins | sample MGYA00382769_ERZ1066122 | MGnify/ENA primary metagenome ERZ1066122 (study PRJEB33369, sample SAMEA5778352) | biofilm metagenome | biome: Industrial cooling water; feature: Water cooling tower basin; material: Biofilm | place: United Arab Emirates | collected... | reverse complement strand
CCGCCGCGGCGCGCGCCGCACTCGACGCGCAGCCCACCGACGCCGACGCCACGCTCGCGCTGGCCGAGGCGGAGCGCGCGCGCGGCGAGCCGGCGCGCGCCGTGGACGCGCTGGTCGAGCTGCTGGACCGCGAGCCGTACCACTTCGCCGCGCTGGTGCTGCTCGGCCGCACGCTGGCGGACCAGCAGCGCCGCGCCGACGCGCGCCGCGCCTTCGAGCGCGTGCTGCGCCTGGCGCCCGCGCACGCGGACGCGCTCTACCACCTCGGCGCGCTCGCCGCCGAGCAGCGGCGCTTCCGCGAGGCCGTCGAGCGCTGGCAGCAGTTGCTGGACACGGCGCCCGCGCACGCGCTGGCGAGGCACGCCGCCGAGCACATCCAGACGGCGCGCCGCCTGGCGCGCCGCTTCCCCGAGCCGGCCGCCGACCCGGCGGCGGAGGGCTGAGCGATGGCGATCGAGGGCCCGCTGCGCGAGCTGCCGCTGCCGGACGTCTTCCAGTTGCTCGACCTCTCGCGCAAGACCGGTACGCTCAGCGTCTACAGCGAGCAGCACGGCCGCCCGGCCGTCATCCACTTCGACGCCGGCGCCGTCGTCGGCGCCGAGATCCCGGAGGAGGCGAGCCGTCTCGGCCATCTGCTGCTGCGCAGCGGCAAGATCAGCGAGCGCGCGATGCAGCTCGCGCGCGAGGAGCAGGGCCGTCAGCCGCACCGGCCGTTCGGCACGGTCCTCGTGGAGATGGGCCTGGCGCGCCCCGAGGACGTGCGCCAGCAGATCCGCGTGCAGATCGAGCAGACCGTCTTCGAGCTGGTGCGCTGGACCGACGGCTACTTCCGCTTCGAGGAGGGCGAGCCGAACCCGCCGGGCACGCTCGCGGTGCGCGTGAGCACCGAGGCGCTGCTCATGGAGGCGGCGCGCCGCATCGACGAGTGGACGACGCTGGAGGCGAAGCTGCCGCACACCGGCCTGGTGCCGGTGCTGCTCGGCGGCGAGGCGCAGGCCGAGGGCACGCTGGACCTGGGCCCGGCGGAGTGGGAGGTGCTGGCCGAGGTCGACGGCGAGCGCTCGGTCAAGCAGATCGCCGCGGAGCTGGGCCGCAGCGACTTCGAGGTCGCGAAGGTCGTCTACGGGCTCCTCGCCACCGGCGTGGTGGAGGTGCAGCCGCCGCACGCGCTGGCGCCGGCGCCGACGCACGGCCGCGCGCTCGACGACGGCCTCGCCGAGGTGGAGCGGCTATGCGGAGAGCGTCGGCTCGGCGAGGCGCTCGGCGTGCTGGACGAGCTGTCGCGCCAGCACCCGCCGCGCGCGGAGCTGGCGTTCTGGCGCGGGCGCGTGCTCGCCGCGCAGGGCCACTGGGCCGAGGCGGCGGGTTCGCTCGCCGACGCCGTGCGGCGCGACCCGCTGCTGGCGGCGGCGCACTTCCATCTCGGCTTCGCCGCCACGCGCGCCGGCGATCTCTCTCGCGCCGCCGCCGCCTGGGGCACCTACCTGCGCCTGCCCGAGACGCCGCCGCGCGAGCGCGCGCTCGCGCAGACCGCGCTGGAGGCGGCGACCACGCTGCAGCAGGCGCTGCGCCAGACGGGGCTGTAGGTTCAGCCCGCACAGGCGGGCCTCGTATCGTCGTCGCCGCGAGTGACGCTGCACGCTTCGCGTGCACCGCACCACCCGCTCGCCCGGCGCGATGCTCGTCGTACACTCGGGACCAGGCAGGGAACGCCATGCCGCTGGTGAACTATTCGAGCCGCGAGATCACCTGCAAGATCGTCTACTACGGGCCGGGCCGTTCCGGCAAGACGACGAACCTGCAGTACATCCACGCGCGCATCCCGCCGGAGCGCAAGGGCCGCATGGTCTCGCTGGCCACCGAGACCGACCGCACCCTCTTCTTCGACTTCCTGCCGCTGGACCTGGGCACGATCTCCGGCTTCCAGACGCGCTTCCAGCTCTACACCGTGCCGGGCCAGGCGTACTACAACGCCACCCGCAAGCTGGTGCTGCAGGGCGCCGACGGCGTGGTCTTCGTCGCCGACAGCCAGCCGGGCCAGGCGGAGGAGAACCTGGAGAGCTTCCGCAACCTGCAGCTCAACCTGCTGGAGCAAGGCGTGGACCCGCGCTCGCTGCCCACCTGCCTGCAGTACAACAAGCGGGACCTGCCGGACGTGCTGCCCGTGGACGAGCTGGAGGACGCGCTGAACTACCGCGGCCTGCCCTGCTTCGAGGCGACGGCGCTCTCGGGCGACGGCGTCTTCGACACGCTGCGCGCCATGAGCGAGCTGGTGCTGCGCCGGCTGGCCAGCGGCTTCGCCACGCCGGCCGCCGCGCGCTGAGCCGGCCGATGCGCGCGCTGGCCGCGGAGCGGTTGAGCTTCGAGAGCTTCGTAGTGGGGCCGGGCAACCGCCTGGCCGCGGCGGCCGCGCAGCGCGTGGCGCAGGCGCCGGGCGCCAGCTACAACCCGCTCGTCGTCTACGGCGCGCCGGGGCTCGGCAAGACGCACCTGCTGCACGCCATCCGCGGCCTGGCGCTGCGCCTGCGGCCAGACGCGGCCGTGCGCTACGAGCCCACGGCGGCGTTCGTCGATGCGGTCAGCGCCGCGCTCGCCGGCGACCTGGAGGGCTTCCGCGCCGGCTACGACGCCGTCGACCTGCTGCTGCTCGACGACCTGCAGGCGCTCGCGGGCGCGGCGCGCACGCAGGAGGAGCTGCTGCGGCTCTGGCAGCACCTGGCGCCGCGCGGCGCGCAGTGGGTGCTGACGAGCGACCGCCCGCCGGCCGAGGTCGACGGGCTGGACGAGCGGCTGCTCGCGCGGCTCTCCGCCGGGCTGATGGTGGACGTGGCGCCGCCGGACGCACCCACGCGCAGCGCCATCGTGCGCCGCCGCGCGCGCGAGCGCGGCGCCGAGCTGCAGCCCGGCGTCGCGGAGGCGCTCGGCGCGCTGGCGTTCGACAACGTGCGCGAGCTGCAGGGCGCGCTCCAGCGTGTGCTCGCCGTGCAGGAGCGGGAGGCGCGGCCGGTGGAGGCGGCCGAGGTGCTCGCGCTGCTGGAGGCCGCGCCCATGCCGGCGAGCGCCGCCGACGAGTTCGGCGCCTTCCTCGAAGACGTCGCCCAGACGGTCGCCGAGGTGGTGGAGACCGGCCCGTGGCGCCGCCAGCTCGGCGAGGCGATCCTGCGCTGGGAGGCCGAGGGCATCCGCACCCGCCGGCTGGAGGCCGCGCTGGAGGCCGACAGCGCGCCTGACGTGCCCGCGCTGCTGGCCGGCTTCGAGGCCGACGTCGCGCGCCTGCGCCAGCTCGCAGCCGAGCTGCACGCGCGCGACGCCGCGCTCGCCCGCGCCTCCGCCGCGCTGCTCGCCGACCCCGACGCGCTCGCCGCCGTGGAGCAGCTCGCCGGTGGCGAGCGCCGCGAACCGCCGGCGCCGGCCGCGCCCGTGCGCCCGGCTGCGCCGCCCCCGCCGGCGAGTGCGCGACCGGGCGCCCCCACGGAGGACGCCTGGTTTCGCAGCCGCGAGAAGTTCGCCTGGGACTGGACGGCGCTCGCGGAGCGGCTGCCGGAGGAGCTGGGCTGATGGCGATCAAGGGGAGCCTCGGCGAGGCCAGCCTGCCCGACGTGCTGCAACTGCTGGGCATGGGCCAGAAGACCGGCTGCCTGTCGGTGACCGACCGCGCCCGCTTCGGCTACATCTACTTCGAGCGCGGGCGCATCACCTACGCCGCCATCGTCAACCGCCGCGATCGGCTCGGCGACCTGCTGGTCAAGAACGGGCTGGTGGAGCCGGCGGAGCTGGCGGCGGCGATCGACGCGCAGGCGCAGCGCCCGGCGCGGCGGCTGGGCGAGATCCTCATCGAGCGCGGCGTCATCAGCGCGCCGCAACTGGAGCAGTACATCCGCCTGCAGATCGAGGAGGCGGTCTACCACCTCTTCACCTGGACGCAGGGCTCGTTCTACTTCGAGGCCGAGCGCCGCCCCGAGGGCGAGCCGCTGCTGGTCTCCATCAGCCCGGAGAACGTGCTGCTGGAGGGCGCGCGGCGCATCGACGAGTGGAGCCTGATCGAGAAGAAGATCCCCTCGTTCGACCTGGTCTTCGCGCGCGACCCGGCGCACCCGCCCGGCGAGGGCGTGGAGCTGACGCCGGAGCAGCGCCGGCTGCTGCCGCTGCTCGACGGCCGGCGCAGTGTGCAGGAGCTGGCCGACGAGAGCGCGCTGGTGGAGTTCGAGGTCGGCAAGGCGCTCTTCGGGCTGATCCAGGCCGGCTTCGTGCAGCCCGTGGGGCGGCGGCAGCCGGCGGACGCGTCGCCGGCGGCGGGCTTCCGGGTCCACGAGCACCGCAACCTGGGGCTCGCGTTCTACAAGACGGCGATGCTGGAGGAGGCGCAGCGCGAGTTCCGCCGCGTCGTGGAGCTGCAGCCGCAGCACCTGGAGGCGCGCTACTTCCTCGCGCTGATTCTGCTGCGGCAGCGGCAGCCGCGGCGCGCGCTGCGCCTGCTGCGCGAGCTGGTGGAGGTCGGCGGCGCGCGGCCGGCCGTCTTCCACGCGATGGCGCTGGGGCTGGAACAGCTCGGGCGCCTGCCGGAGGCGCAGCTCGCGCTGCAGGAGGCGCTGCGGCGGGCGCCGGACGCGGCGCCGCTGCTGCTCTCGCGCGCGGTGCTGCAGCTCAAGGCCGGCGCGCCCGCGGCGCACGCGGCGTTCGCCGAGTATCGTACGGCGCTGGGCGACGGCACACCTCCGCCGGCCGCCTACTTCGTCTTCGCCGTGCTCGCCGCGGCCGTCGCCGGCCGGGCGGACGAGGCGCTGCGCCTGGGCGAGGAGGGGCTGGCGCTCTATCCGCGCAGCGGCGCGCTGCTGCTGCACCTGGGCGGCGTGCGCGAGCGGCGCGGCGAGTGGGCGGAGGCGGAGGCACTCTACCGCCGCGCCGCCGAGGAGGCGCCGGAGCTGCCGCAGGCGCACAAGTCGCTCGGCGACGCGCTCTACCGCCGCGGCACGCACGACGAGGCGGCCGCCGCCTACGCGCGGGCGCTGCAGCTCGCGCCCGCGCTCGGCGACGACGCCTACCTCAAGCTCGGCAACGTCCACTACAAGGCGCTGCGGCGCGACGAGGCGCTGCGCTGCTGGCGCGAGGCGATCCGGCTGAACCCCGAGAACGCCGTGGCGCGCACCAACCTGGACCTGGTGGAGAACGTGCTGCCATGAGCCTGCCCCGCGGCGCCGAGACGCCCGAGACCACCGCCGTCGAGTGGGAGCTGGAGCAGCTCAAGCGCAAGATCGAGCGCGAGCGCGGCTTCCAGTGCCAGCACTACAAGGGCAAGTGCCTGCGCCGGCGCATCGCCGTGCGCATGCGCGTGCGCGGCGTCGCCGGCTTCGCCGACTACGCCGCGCTGCTGGACCGCGACCCGCTGGAGTACGACGTGCTGCTCGACGCGCTGACCATCAACGTCAGCAAGTTCTTCCGCAACGCCGAAGTCTGGGACGAGCTGGAGCGCGGCGTGGTGCCGGCGCTCTTCGCGCGCCCGGAGCCGCTGGTGCGTGTCTGGAGCGCGGGCTCGGCCGCCGGCGAGGAGGCGTACAGCCTCGCCATCCTGCTGCAGGAGCACGCCGAGCGCAGCGGGCGGCTGGCGGAGCTGCGGCGCTTCCGCATCGTCGGCACCGACATCGACCATCGTAGCCTGGAGCTGGCGCGGCGCGCCGAGTACCCGGAGCTGGCGCTCGGCGAGACGAGCGCGGCGCGCCGCACGCGCTGGTTCACGCCCGCGCCGCCCCACCGGCTGCACGACGAGGCGCGGCGGCGGGTCGGCTTCCGCCGGCACGACCTGCTCGCCGACCCGCCCGAGGCGGGGCAGAGCCTGATCCTCTGCCGCAACGTGATCATCTACTTCGAGCGCGAGGTCCAGGAGCGGCTCTTCCAGCGCTTCCACGACGCGCTGCTGCCCGGCGGCTTCCTGGTGCTCGGCAAGGTGGAGACGCTGCTCGGCGGCGCGCGCGCGCTGTACCACGCGCTCAGCCACCGGGACCGCATCTTCCAGAGGCCGCCGTGAAGACACGCGAGATCACTGTGCGCATCGCGGAGCTGGCGCTCGGCCGGCCGGGCGAGGTGCTGGTCAGCCGCGGGCTGGGCTCGTGCGTGGCGGTGATCCTGCACGACGCTGGAGCGCGGCTGGGCGGCATGGCGCACGTGCTGCTGCCCGACCCCGCGCTCGCGCGCGACGCCTCGAACCCCGCGAAGTTCGCGAGCACCGCGGTGCCGCTGCTGCTGGAGCGCATGCTCGCGGCGGGCGCGGCGCGCGAGCGGCTGACGGCGACGCTCGTCGGCGGCGCCTCGATGTTCACCAGCGCGCTGCCCTCGCCGGCGATGAACCTGGGCGCGCGCAACGTGGAGGTCGCGCGCGAGGCGCTGGGCGCGCTCGGCATCCCGCTGCGCGCCGAGGACGTCGGCGGCGAGCGCGGCCGCTCCGTCCGCTTCGTCGTCGCCGAGGGGCGGGTGCGCGTCACCAGCGTCGCCGCCGGACCGCTGGAGCTGTAGGAGGCGCCGTGCCGTATTCCGTGCTCGTGGTGGACGACAGCGCCTTCATGCGGCGCCTGATCTGCGAGCTGGTCGCCGCCGACCCCGCGTTCGAGGTCGTCGCCACCGCGCGCGACGGCTTCGACGCGCTGCGCAAGCTGCACCGCTGGCAGCCCGACGTGGTGACGCTGGACCTGGAGATGCCCGGCCTCGACGGGCTGCAGGTGCTGGGCTACATCATGAGCGAGGCGCCGCGGCCCGTCGTCGTGCTCTCCGCCTACACCGCCGACGGCGCCGCGGCCACCCTGCGCGCCTTCGACTACGGCGCGGTGGACGTGGTGCTGAAGCCGTCCGGCGCCGTCTCGCCGGACCTGGGCCGCGTGCGCGAGCGGCTGCACGCCGCGCTGCACGCGGCCGTCGCGGCGGAGCTGCGCAACCTGCCCATGCGGCTGGGCCGCGCAGCCCACGCCGACGGGCGCGCCGCGCTCCCGCCCGCCGGCGCGGGCACGGCGCCGGAGGTGGCGGTCGCCGTCGCCGCCTCCACCGGCGGGCCACGCGCGCTGGCCGAGCTGATCCCGGCGCTGCCCGGCCGGCTCGGCGCCGCGGTGCTGGTCGTGCAGCACATGCCCGCGCGCTTCACCCGCTCGCTCGCCGCGCGCCTCGGCGAGCTCGGCCGGCTGGCGGTGCGCGAGGCGGCCGACGGCGAGCCCGTGCACGCCGACACCGTCTACATCGCCCCCGGCGACCAGCACATGCGTGTGGCGCGCGACGAGCACGGCGCCGCGCGCATCGCGCTGGACCGGCAGCCGCCGCTCTGGGGCGTGCGCCCCGCGGCCGACCCGCTCTTCGAGAGCGTCGCCGCGCACTATGGCGCCCGCGCGCTCGGTGTGGTGCTGACCGGCATGGGCCGCGACGGCGCCGCCGGGCTGGCGGCGATCCGGCGCGCGGGCGGCGGGGCGCTCGCGCAGGACCGCGGCAGCTCCGTCGTCTACGGCATGCCCGGCGCCGCCGCGCCCGCGGCCGAGCGGATCCTGCCGCTCGGCGAGATCGGCACCGTGCTCGCGGCCTGGGTGCGCGCGCGTGCCGCGGCGCCGCGCGCGGCCGACGGGCGCGGCCGGTGAGCGGGGCGCCGGGCGGTGAGCGTGCGGCCGGAGCGGGCGCCATGGAGCTGCTGAGCTTTCGGCTCGGCGCCGCGCTCTACGCGCTGCCGCTCGCGCAGGTGCAGGAGGTGGTGCAGGAGGTGGTGCTCGCGCCGCTGCCCGCCGCCCGCCCGCCGCTGCGTGGCCTGCTGCGGCTGCGTGGCGAGCTGCTGCCCGCGCTGGACGCCGCGCCCGCGCTCGGCCTGCCCGCCGAGACGTCGCCCGCCGCCGCGCTCGTGCTGGAGACCGCCGGCCGCCGCTGGGCGCTGCTGGTGGACGCGCCCGGCGAGCTGGTGCGGCTCGCGTCCGCGGCGCTGCCGGCCACCGGCGCGGCGCACGGGCGCGCCGTCGTCGGCTTCGCGCAGCACCAGGATCTGCTGCTGACCGTCGTTGACGCCGCCGGGCTGCGGCTCGGCGCCGCCGCCCTTACCCGCGAACGACCGTGAGAAGAGCCGTTGCTTCCGTCCCGCAGGTGCCGCTCGTCGCCTTCCGGCTCGGCGCCGACGAGTTCGCGCTCGACGTCGAGCGCGTTCACGAGGTGCTGCGCGAGCAGCCGGTGCGCGTGGTGCCGCAGGCGCCGGAGTTCGTCGACGGCGTGCTGCCGCTGCGCGAGCTGCTGGTGCCGGTCCTCGACCTGCGCCGCCGCTTCGGGCTCGGCGCCGCGCCCGCCGGGCTGGAGCCGCGCATCCTGATCGTCGACTTCGGCGGCGAGCCGCTCGGCCTGCGCGTCGACGCCGTCAGCGAGGTGCTGCGCGTGCCCGAGCCCGCCGTCTCGCCGCCGCCCGCCTACTTCCGCGGCCTCGCCGCCGAGTACCTGCGCGGCCTGGTGCGCCTGCCCGAGCGGCTGCTCGTGCTGCTGGACGTGGAGCGCCTCCTCTCCTCGCAGGAGCGCATCGCCTTCGAGGCGACGGACTTCCAGGCCGCCGCCGCGAGCGCGCCTTCCGAGGCGGGCGCGCCGCCGGAGCCGGCATGACGACGCTCGACGAGCTGCTCAACGACCTGCGCGCGCGCCACGACGCCGTCGCCCGCGAGCTGGATGCGGCGCGCGACGCGCCGGCCGAGGAGGAGCGCGCGCGCCTCAAGCGCGCGATCTTCGAGCTGCACCAGGAGACGGACGCCGCGCTGCAGCGGCTCGGCGCGCTGCGCGCGGAGGTGGCGACGCTGGTCGAGCGCTACAAGGTGCTCGCCGCCGCGGCGCCGGCGGACCGGCCGCCCGGGCCCGCGGGCGCGCTGCCGCGCGCCGACCATCTGGGCAGCTCCACTTTCAGCGAGCGCGGCTGGAACGCCATCGCCGGCGGCGACTATGAGCGCGCCGTGCGCGAGCTGGAGCGCGCGCTGGAGCTGGCGCCCGACGAGCCGCGCGCGCTCGGCCTGCTCGGCTGGGCGAAGATGCTGCAGGAGCGCTACGACGAGGCGCTGCTCGCCCTGCAGCGCGTGCTGGCGCGCGACCCGGAGAACGCGCTGGCGCGCGCCAACCTCGGCTACGTCTGCCTGAAGAAGGGCATCTTCGGCGAGGCGATCGAGCACCTCTCGCGCGTCATCCGCCTCGACGGCGACCGCAAGGCGACGCTCTACGCCCACTTCTACCTGGGTCTCGTCTACTTGGAGCGCGAGATGTACGCCGACGCGCGCACCTTCCTCATCCGCGCGCTGGAGCTGGGGCCGAACCTGATCCAGGCCTACTGGGAGCTGGGCCGCGTGCTCTACCTCGAAGGCAACCCCGACGCGGCCGCCTCCGCCTGGCGGCGCGGTCACGAGACGAACCGCTTCAACCCGTGGGGCGAGAAGTGCGCCGCCGCGCTGGCGCAGCTCGAAGCGGGCGGGCCGCCGCCTTTCTAGCGGCGCTCCTCGCCGCGCTTGCGGGGCTCGGCGGGCTCGGCGCGCCGCGCGCGACAGCGCAGCCCGTCGGGGCGCCGGCCTCCGGGCCCGCCGCGCTGCAGCGCGGCGAGCTGCGCGTCGTCTACTGGCCGGGGCAGCGCGGCCGGGCCGAGCGGCTGCTGCGCGCCGCGGGCGCGCCGCTGCCGCTGCCCGGCCTGCAGCGCAGCACCCGCCTCACCGCCGGCACCATCGTGCTCGTTCCCACGCCCGCCGTGTGGGACTCGCTGACCGGCGGCGCCGCGCCCGCCTGGGCCGCCGGCATCGCCATCCCCGCGCGCCGCACCATCCTGCTGCCGGGCTACGCGCGCCGCGGCGGCAGCGGCGACGTGGTGCTCACCCTGCGCCACGAGCTGGCGCACCTCGCGCTGCACGCCGCGCTGCCCGCGCCCATCCCGCGCTGGTTCGACGAGGGCTACGCCACCTGGGTCTCCGGCGAATGGGACGAGAGCAGCGGCTGGCAACTGCGGCTGGCGTTCCTGCTCGGCCGCGCGCCCCCGCTGGACTCGCTCACGCTGCAGTGGCCGCGCGAGGCCGGCCGCGCGCGCACCGCCTACCTGCTCTCCGCCGGCGCCGTCCGCCACCTCGCCGAGCGCGGCGGCGAGCACGGCTTCACCCACCTGCTCGCCGCCTGGCAGCGGCAGGGCAGCCTCGGCGCCGCGCTGCGCTCCACCTACGGCATGACGCTCGGGCAGTTCGAGAAGGAGTGGCGCACCGTGATGCGGCGCCGCTACGGCTGGCTGCTGCTGCTCTCGCAGTGGGGCGTGATCTGGGGCGTGCTCGCGCCGTTGGTCGTCTGGCTGGCCTGGTGGCAGCGCCGGCGCCGCCGGCAGCGGCTCGCCGTGCTGGAGCGCGAGTACCGCATGCTGCCCGCCGTCGCCTCGCCCGGCAGCGACGACCTCTGGCGCGTGCGCCCCGTGCCGCCGACGCGCGGCGAGCCGCCGCCCGGGCACCCGGGCGGCGGCCGCGGGCAGGGTTGACGCGCCGCGGGGCGCGGGCGTAGCTTTGCCCGCATGGCGACCACCACCTCCCTTGCAGGCCGCAGCGGCGGCGAGCGCGACGGCGCGCTGCGCTTCTCCTGGCAGAACCTGGCGCTGCTGGTGGCCGCGCTCGTCGCCATCGTCGCCGGCTTCGCGCTGCTCGCCGGCGGCTCCACGACCGCCGCACCGCTGCTGCTGGTGCTCGGCTACGTCGTGCTGCTGCCGCTGGCGATCATCCGCTGAGCGCGACGCGGCGGGCCACAGCGGGCGCTTAGCTCAGCCGGTTCAGAGCACCTGCCTTACAAGCAGGGGGTCGGGGGTTCGAATCCCTCAGCGCCCATTTCCCAGGTTATTGCTGCGACATGCCTTGCGGCGCCGTGTTACCCCCGCTGATGAGGCGGGGGTCATTTTTCGGGGTGACTTCGCCCTGCGTGCGCCCCGGGCGGGCGCGCTGCCCGCACGCCCACCAGCGCGAGCGCCGAGCCCCCGATTGCCGAGCATGACGCCACCCCCGCTGATCGCCCCGACGGACGACGACCTGCTCAAGGCCGAGGCCGACCTGCGCTTCCTGCTCGACTGCTTCCGCGAGGTGCTGCAGGAGCTGGGCGAGGACGACGTCGCGCGCGCGCTGCCCGGGCCCGGCGCGCCCGGCCCGCACTCGCCGCAGCGGCCGGAGCGCATCGCCCAGGCGTACTCGCTCGTCTTCCAACTGCTGAACATGGCGGAGGAGAACGCGGCGGCGCAGCTTCGCCGGGCGCGCGAGGCGGCCCACGGCCTGGCGGACCCCGTGGGGCTGTGGGGCTACACGCTGGACGTGCTCAAACGGCACGGCCTCGGCGAGCGCGAGATTGCAGCGGCGCTGCCGGGCGTGCGGGTGGAGCCGGTGCTCACCGCGCACCCGACGGAGGCGAAGCGCGCCACCGTGCTGGAGCACCACCGCACGCTCTACCTGCTGCTGCTGCAGCGCGAGAACGGCATGTGGACGCCGCAGGAGCAGGAGGCGATCCGCGAGCAGATCAAGCTGGAGATCGAGCGGTTGTGGCGCACGGGCGAGATCTTCCTGGAGAAGCCCGAGGTGGCCGACGAGCTGCGCGGCGTCATCCACTACCTGCGCGACGTCTTCCCCGAGGTGCTGCCGCGGGTGGACGCGCGCCTGGCGCAGGCCTGGGTCGCGGCGGGCTTCGACCTCGAGCGGCTGCGCGATCCCTCCCGCTTCCCGCGCCTCTCCTTCGGCAACTGGGTGGGCGGCGACCGCGACGGCCACCCGCTGGTGACCGCGGAGGTCACGCGCGACACGCTGCGCGAGCTGCGGCTGAACGCGCTGCTCCTCCTGCACCAGCGCCTGCGCGGCCTGGCCGCGCGCCTCAGCCTCTCCGGCCACCTGCAGCCGGTGCCGGACGCGCTGCGCGAGCGCCTGCTGCAGCTCGCCAGCGAGCTGGGCGAGGCGGGCCGGCAGGCGCTCGCGCGCAACCCCGAGGAGCCCTGGCGGCAGATGGTCAACCTGCTGCTGGCCCGGCTGCCCATCGACGTCGGCCAGGCGCAGGCCCCGCGCCTCTGCGATCAGCCGGGACGCTACCGCCGGGCCGAGGAGCTGCACGCGGACCTGCGCCTGCTGCACGACTCGCTGGTGCAGATCGGGGCGCACCGCCACGCCGAGGGCGATGTGCGCCCGCTGCTGCGCGTGGTGGAGGTCTTCGGCTTTCACCTGGCGCGGCTGGACGTGCGCCAGAACAGCCGCTTCCACGACCTCGCCGTGGCGCAACTGCTCGCCGCCGCCAGCCCGGAGGCCGCCGGCTTCCCCGACTGGGACGAGCCGCGGCGCGTCGAGTTCCTGCTGCGCGAGCTGGCGTCGCCGCGGCCGTTCACCGTGCCCGGCGTGCGCGTGGGGCCCGAGGCCGACGCGGTGCTCGGCGCCTACCGCGTGCTCGGCGAGCACCTGCGCGACTACGGCGCGCAGGGCGTGGGCTCGCTCATCGTCAGCATGACGCGCAACGTCTCGGACCTGCTCGTCGTCTACCTGCTGGCGCGCGAGGTCGGGCTCGCCTTCAACACGCCGGAGGGGCTCGTCTGCCGCCTGCCGGTGGTGCCGCTCTTCGAGACGATCGACGACCTGCGCCGCAGCGCCCGCATCCTGGAGGGCTTCCTCGCCCACCCGCTGACGCGCCGCAGCCTGGAGCACCAGCGCGCCGAGGCCGGCGAGCCGCGGCCGGTGCAGCAGGTGATGATCGGCTACAGCGACAGCAACAAGGACGGCGGGATCATCGCCAGCCAGTGGGCGCTGCAGCGCGCGCAGGAGGCACTCGCGGAGGTGGCGGATGCCGCGGGCGTGCGCCTGCGCTTCTTCCACGGCCGCGGCGGCACCATCAGCCGCGGCGCCGGCCCCACGCACCGCTTCCTCAGCGCGCTGCCCGCCCGCGCGCTCGGCGGCGACCTGCGCATGACGGAGCAGGGCGAGACGATCGCGCAGAAGTACGCCAACCGCGGCAGCGCGGCGTTCAACCTGGAGCTGCTGCTCGCCGGCGTCGCCGAGGCCACGCTGCTGGGCCCGCGCCGTGCCGCCGCGCCGCCGGGGCTGCCGGCCATCGTGGACACGCTCGCCGAGCGCAGCCGCGAGGCGTACGAGGCGCTCCTGCACGACCCCGGCTTCCTCACCTTCTTCGCGCAGGCGACGCCGATCGACGTGATCGAGGCCAGCCGCATCGGCTCGCGCCCGGCGCGCCGCAGCGGCCAGCGCACGCTCGCGGACCTGCGCGCCATCCCCTGGGTCTTCAGTTGGAGCCAGGCGCGCTTCTTCCTCTCCGGCTGGTACGGCGCCGGCACCGCGTTCGAGGCGCTGCAGCAGGAGCGGCCCGCGGACTTCGAGCGGCTGCGCGAGCAGGCATTGCAGTGGTATCCGCTGAAGTACGTGGTCACCAACGTCAGCACCAGCGTGCTCTCGGCCGATCCCGAGATCATGCGCGCCTACGCCGGCCTGGTGGAGGACGCCGAGGGGCGCGAGCGCCTGCTCTCGCGCATCCTCGCGGAGCACGCCCGCACCTGGCGGATGCTGGAGATCCTCTTCGACGGGCCGCTGACCGAGCGGCGCACGCGCACCTACCGCATGCTGAGCCTGCGGCAGGACGGCCTGCGCGTGCTACACCACCAGCAGATCGAGCTGATGCGGGAATGGCGGGAACGGCGCATGGAGGGCAGCCCCGCGGACGCGGAGGCCAGGCTGCTGCAGTTGCTGCTGCTGGTCAATGCCATCGCCTCCGGCCTGCGCACCACCGGCTGAGGCCCGCGCTCACGGCTCGGCGGCCCGCGCCGGCGCGCCCGCCCGCGAGAGCGCCCAGCCGAGGGCGATCAGCCCGAGCCCGCCGAGAGCGAGGAAGAGCCAGTCGTAGGCGGGCACGTGGGCCGGCAGGTCGCGCACATGGTGGAGCTGCAGGAGATGGTGGTCGACGACGCCCTCCACCAGGTTGAACACTCCCCAGCCCAGCAGCATCTGCCCGGTGAACGCCGTCGTCCCCGGCAGCCGTACGCCGGCGCGCGCGTCGCGCAGCAGCAGGTAGACGCCGGCCAGTGTGAGCGCCCAGACGAGCGCGTGGAAGAGCCCGTCCCAGAGCATGTTGCGCTGCATCGCCGCCATCGTCGTCGGCGGCAGCACGGCCGAGCCCATGTTGTGCCACTGCAGGATCTGGTGGAGCACGATGCCGTCGACGAAGCCGCCGAGCCCGATGCCCACCAGGATGCCGGCGCGCGAGAGCTTCCGCTGCCGGACGGCGCGGACGACGGTCATGGGGGGTGTCCCTCCGCTGGAAGGCGAACGCCGGCGCGGATCTGGCCGGTCTGGCGCCGCGACCCCGCCGTAGTCGGGCCGGGACGTCCGCAGGCTACCGCGCCTGCGCCTGCCACGGGCAGCCACGCCGGCTGCACACGAGCCGGTAGCCGTCGAGCTGGCCGCCCTTGCCGTAGCGCTCCTGCTGCAGCACCGCGTCGCCGCAGACGGGGCAGGTGGTGCCCGTGCGCTCGCCCTGCTTCGGCTGCCGGTTTCCGGGGGGTGCTGGCTTCATGTCGCCGCGCGGGCCGAGGGTGCGGCCGCCGCGTCGGCCTGCAGCGCGGCGAAGGCGGCCTCGGCGGTGGCGCCGATGGCGAAGTGCACCGCTCCCGGGCAGGCGGCCAGGTCGCGGCCGGTCGCGTTCGCCGCCGGCTTCGTCTCCGTGCGCCAGGCGATCCAGGTGCCGCCGGCGCCGACCGTATACGTGATGTGTCCGTCCATCGCTGCTCTTCGTGTTGTGGGGAACCAGGGGCCGACGGCGAGGCGGCGGGTCCGCCCCCGCCGGCGGCGTCAATGCGGTGACAGCAGGACGTTGGAGGCCGCCGCGAAGAACGGCGTCGCTACGGCGGCGAGCCGCACCTCCACCAGCGGGCTGCCGTCGCCCGTGCGGCCGTGGACCGACACCAGCGTGCCCTCGCCGCCGGCGCAGTAGACGGTCTCGCCGACCTGCGGCCGCCGGGTATCGCCGCGAATCCAGCCGGGGCGGTCCGCGTCGCTGACGCGGAAGTCGCGGGCTTGCAGGCCGGGGCCCCTGGCGAGGTTCATCATGGCGCTCAACTCTTTGCCGGTCTGCTCGCGCAGGCGCAGGCGCCGCACGAGCAGAGCACGTCGCCGCAGGCGCAGCAGAGGTTGCCGGAGAAGTCGTCCAGCGGCGTGCTGCAGGCATGGCAGCGGGCGCGCCGGCTGGGGCGGCGGTCGGCGGGGGTCGTCTGCACGCCGCGGTACTCGATGCCGCGGGCCGCCATGTAGCGCGCGTGCCGCTGGATCACCTGTTCGCGCTGGCGCTCCAGCACTTCGGTCCGCGCCGTCGCCAGCGCGCTCTCGTGCGCCTGCCGCAGCTCCGCGCGCCGGCCGTAGTCCTGCCGTGCGCGCGCCGAGCGCAGCTCGTCGGCGAGCTCGCGGATCTGCTGCGTGACGACGGCGCGCGGGAAGACGCGCGTCCGCAACTGCTTCAGGCTGAAGAACGAGAGCCGCTCGGCGTAGGGGCTCGCCTCGCTGGGGTCGAAGACGAGGATGTCGCCGTCGGCGGCGTGTTCGCCGACCCACAGCGCCCCGCCGGCAAAGGCGTTTGCCGCTTCACCGCCGGGATCACCGGAGCCGAGCCACACGTCGGCCGCGCGGGGGGTGAGCTGTTCTGCCATACGGGCTCCTGGGAACGAGGTCGGAAGGGGGCGGCTCGGGAGCCGACCGGCCGGCAGCACGAACACAGCGGGAAAACGAGAGGCCCGCAGCGCTCGTCAGCGGTGGACGAGAGCCGCGGGCCTGCTGCAGCCGGGCGGCCGCATGGCGCCCGGCACGATGTAAGCACATACTACCCTTGCGCGGCGAAGCGGTTCCGGTGCTGCCTCCGCGCGGGCGGCCGGCGGCCCGCGCTCATCCACGCGAAGGCACCGATGTCCGAGGTCGAGCAGCCCTGCCCCAGCCACGCCGCCTCCCCGGTGGCCTGGTCGCTCAGTGTGCTCAACGCGCTGGTGGGCGACCACCTGCGCGAGCGGCACTACGGCCTCGCCGTGACCATGGGCTTCTTCGCGCGCAACCGCCCGCTGCGCCTCACGCACGAGGGCCTGCTGCGCGAGCATCCGCAGCCCACGGGCAGGGTGGCCGTGTTCGTCCACGGGCTCGGCTGCCACGAGGGGATCTGGGCGTTCCGCGACCCTGCCCACGGCCCGCACGCCACCTCCTTCGGCGCGCGCCTGCAGGCGGATCTCGGCTACACGCCGCTCTTCGTCCGCTACAACACCGGGCTCTCCATCGCGCGCAACGGCGCGCACCTCTCCGTGCTGCTGGAGGAGCTGCGCGCGTGTTACCCCCGGCCGCTGGATGAGCTGGTGCTGGTCGGGCACAGCATGGGCGGCCTGGTGATCGGGGCCGCCGGCCAGGCGGCGGGCCGCGCGCGCGCCGGCTGGCTGAGCAGCGTGCGCCGCGTCATCTGCCTGGGCACGCCGCGCGAGGGTGCACCGCTCGCGCAGCTCGCGCACCTGGCGACCACGGTGCTGCACGCGGTGCCGAACCCCATCACCCGCCTCATCGGCCAACTGCTGGACCTGCGCAGCCTGGGGCTGAAGGAGCTGCGCGGAGCCGAGCGCGCCGGCCCCGCGCCCTGGCCGGCGGCGGCGCGACACTACCGGATCGGCGGGATGCTCAACGCCCACGCCCGCCACCCGCTGACCGTGCTGCTCGGCGACGGGCTGGTGGGCCTGCCCGGCCGCCGCCTGTGGCTGCACGACGACGGCGGCGACGCGCCGGCCGGCGAGCACGTCCGCCTCTTCCCGCACACGCACCACCTGCGGCTGCCGCGCGACGCCGCGGTCTACGCGCAGATCCGGCACTGGTGCGAGAGCCGCTGAGCCGTCGGCGCCGCGGGCGGCGTCAATCCGCCGCCGCCAGCGCCGCGCCGACGATCGCGCGCGCCTCTTCCTGCACCTGCCGCAGGTGCGGCTCGCCGCGGAAGCTCTCCGCGTAGATCTTGTAGACGTCCTCCGTGCCCGAGGGCCGGGCGGCGAACCAGCCGTTCTGCGTCACCACCTTCAGCCCGCCGATGGCGGCGCCGTTGCCCGGCGCGTGCGTCAGCCGCGCCAGGATCGGGTCGCCCGCCAGCGTCGACGCGCTCACCAGCTCGGGCGAGAGCCGCGCCAGCACGTCCTTCTGCCGCGTGGTCGCCGGCGCGTCGGTGCGCTGGTAGACGGCGTGGCCGAAGCGCTCCTCCAGCGCGCGGTAGTGCTCGCCCGGGTCCTTGCCGGTGTGCGCCGTGATCTCGGCCGCCAGCAGGCCCAGCAGCAGCCCGTCCTTGTCGGTCGTCCAGACGCTGCCGTCGCGGCGCAGGAACGAGGCGCCGGCGCTCTCCTCGCCGCCGAAGCCGAGCGAGCCGTCCAGCAGCCCGTCCACGAACCATTTGAACCCGACCGGCACCTCCACCACCCGTCGCCCCAGCGCCGCCGCGACGCGGTCGAGCATCGAGCTGGAGACGAGCGTCTTGCCGATCGCCGCCGCCGCGCTCCAGCCGGGACGGTGCTGGAAGAGGTACCACACCGCCACCGCCAGGTAGTGGTTCGGGTTGAGCAGCCCACTGCCGCGGGTGACGATGCCGTGCCGGTCGGCGTCCGGGTCGGTGGCGAAGGCGACGTCGAAGCGCTCCTTCAGCCCGATCAGCCCGGCCATCGCGTCGGGCGAGGAGCAGTCCATGCGGATCGTGCCGTCCCAGTCCAGCGGCATGAAGGCGAAGCGCGCGTCCAGCTCGGGGTTCACGACCTCCAGCTTCAGGCCGTACCTCTCCGCGAGCGGCGCCCAGTAGGCGAGCGCCGCGCCGCCGAGCGGGTCGACGCCGATGCGCAGCCCGGCGCCCGCGACCGCCGGCAGGTCGATCGCCTCGGCGAGGTCACGCACGTAGGGGCCGACGTAGTCGTGCCGCTCCACGCGGCCCTCGCGCAGCGCGCGCGCGTACGGCCAACGCTGCACCGCGCGCAGCCCGCCCTCCAGCAGCTCGTTGGCGCGCGCCTCGATCTGGCGGGTCGCGGCGGTGTCGGCGGGGCCGCCGCTGGGCGGGTTGTACTTGATGCCCCCGTCCTCCGGCGGGTTGTGCGAGGGCGTCAGGATCACGCCGTCGGCCGCGGCGGGCGAGCCGGCGCGGCGGTGCGCCAGGATCGCGTGCGAGACGACCGGCGTGGGCGTGAAGCCCAGCTCCGCGTCGATGCGCAGGTGCACGCCGTTGGCGGCGAGCACCTCGACCGCGGTGGCGAACGCCGGCTCGGAGAGCGCGTGCGTGTCCTTGCCCAGGTAGAGCGGGCCCTGCACGCCCTGCTGCCGGCGGTACTCGGCGATCGCCTGGCAGACCGCCGCGAGGTGCGCCTCGTTGAAGCTCTGCCGCAGCGACGAGCCGCGATGGCCCGAGGTGCCGAAGCTGACGCGCTGTGCGCGCTCGCCCGCGTCGGGCTGCAGCGTGTAGTAGGCGCTGACCAGGTGTGGGACGTTCGCCAGCCGCTCGCGCGGCGCCGGCTGGCCGGGCTGGGGAGTAGGCATCGCCATGTCGGTGCGGATGGAGGGCCCAGACGCGCCGCCTGCGCGGTCGGACGCGAGTGCCCCGCGCGCGTGCAGGTTGCAGGCCGCCGGCGGCGATGCGGCAGCGGGGCACCCGTCCCGGACGGGTGCCCCGCTCGCGTGGCCGACGGCTGCATTCCCCCGGCGGGTACGGCTTCACGCCCCCGGCAGGCTCTCCAGCACGCGCCGCAGCCGCTCCTTCACCTGCGCCGCCAGCGGGCCGATCTGCTCGTTGCCGGTCAGCGAGAGCGCCTCTTCCGGGTCCATCGCCGCCACCACGCTGCGGCCCTCCGCGTCGTCCGCGTAGACGACCACGTTGCAGGGCAGCAGCAAGCCGATGTCCCGCTCCGCCTGCAGCGCCTGGTGCGCGAGCGGCGGGTTGCAGGCGCCCAGGATCACGTACGGCCGGAAGTCCACGTCCAGCTTCTTCTTCAGCGCCGCCGCGATGTCGATCTCCGCCAGCACCCCGAAGCCCTCGCCCGCCAGCGCCTCCTTGGTGCGCTCGACGGCCTCTGCGTAGGGCAGGGCCACCGTCGTGCTGATCCCGTAGCGCGTCGTCTGCTTGACCATCCTGCCTCCCGTGTGTGGGGTGAGCGCCGCGTCTTGCCCCATAGATAACTGTATAGTTATGTTAGGGCCGCCCGGGCGTCAACTGCCGCGCGTATACCCGAGACCCGCGCTCCCATGCACGCACCCTCGTTGAAACGCTTCGGCCGCTGGTTCGAGGCGCTGCTCTGGGTGGCGCTGCTCGGCTTCGTCGGCTATCGCTTCGCGCCGCAGGCCGCCGCAGCGCTCGGCATCGGCCGTGCCAGCGAGGCGCCGGCGCCGGAGCTGGCGTTCCACACCCTGCAGGGCGAGACGCTGTCGCTGGAGGAACTACGCGGGCAGGTAGTGCTGGTGAACTTCTGGGCGACCTGGTGCCCGCCCTGCCGGCTGGAGATGCCGGGCTTCGAGCGGGTGTGGCGCGAGAAGCGCGACGAGGGGCTGGTGATCCTGGGTCTGGCGACCGACCGCGGCGGCTCTGGCGAGGTCAAGCGTTTCCTCGCCGAGCGCGGCATCAGCTACCCGGTGGCGATGGCCGGCTCCGAGGCTGAGGCGCGCTTCGGCGGCGTGCGTGCGCTGCCGACCTCGTTCCTCATCGACCGGCAGGGCCGCGTTCGGCACCGCGTCGAGGGCTTCTTCGCCGAGCCCGTGCTGCGCCAGGCCGTGAACCGGCTGCTGGCGGAGCCGGGCGACCGGCAGGAAGGCAGTCGCTGATCAGCGTCCCGTCTCGCCCTGCTGCGGCTTCCGGTGCACGCCGCCGCGGCATCGGCTCCCGCCCGAGGCGTGCCGCGGACGTCGCACCCGAGCCATTCCCGCATTCAGCGCCGCTGTGGGCGTGAGGTCACTCGTGCACCGGACATCCACAGGCGGCGCAGGCATGGCGGTGCCGGAGCCGAGCGTTCCAGAGCATTCCCGCCGCGAGCAGAAGACCACCGGCCACCGTCAGGGGCGTCTCCGGTACGGTCTCCCACCATCCGGAGAGGCCAAGCAGCCAGATCAGCAGCCCGGCGCCGACCGGTACCCAGACCCGCCGGTCGCCGTGACGCCTCGCCGCACTGAGGACCGTGCCGATTCCGAGGGTTGCCGCGATCGCCATCAGGGTCCACTCGATCCCCCTGTTTTCCGCCAGCGCGGGAGCCGCGAGCACGAAGAGCGGCGCACCCAGGCAATGCAGCACGCAAGCGAACGGCGCCAGGGCCGCATAGGGCAAGAGGATCCCGAGCTGCTTACCGGCCTGTGATTCGTACATGGTGCCTATCAGGGCTGAGACGTGCGGGACGCGGATCGGTGCCCCGCCTCGCTATCGATACCGTAATATCAACATAACCTCAAACCCAGACGCACGCCAGGAAGCCAGCGGACCGGCGGCCACGCCCGCGAATGCGCGCTCAAGGGGATTATCAGGGGAGGTCGGGCGGCGATGTTTCGACCGGCGCCGTTCGCCAGGCGTGACCGACGCGAACCTGGGCTGAGGCGTGCGTGATCGGGGCCTCGGCGGGGGTGGCCGGGTGCGCGGCTACGCCTGCCCACGTTGGCGCGGGGTCCGCGTGCAGCCGTGTTCCGCTAGACCGGCTGCTCGTCCACGAGCGGCTTGAGATCGGCGCGGTTCGCTCCGGCGCGGCTCATACGCACTTCGGGTGATTCGTTCACGAGTGGGGGCTTCTCCGCACTCCGATCAACTTGCTGCGCTGGGACCAATCGGATTGCTTCGAAGCCCCCAATCGCTCACTCCTCACCCGAAGTTCGTATCATGCCGGCGGGCGCGCAATCGCGGCTCCCGCTCCTGCGGTAGGCCGTGCACCAGCAACGGTGAGCAACGGGGCATCCCCTTGCTTGCGGCAAAGACTGCCTCGAGACCCGGCCGACGCTCCGGTGTGAGCGGAAGTACGGGGACGTCGTTGGTTCACAGATCGTGGGTGGCGGAGCGGACCTCGCTACAGGTGCCGACCCGCGGTGTGCCCCGCGGGCGAGCGCTGCAACGACGCCCACGAATCGAAAACTGCGAACGGTGGTCGAGTGCTGCGTCGGATGCGGCAGCATGAGCCCGACGCCTCTGCAGCCATGCCGCGGCGTCGCCGGGATGGAGCAAGCACTCAGGCTGTGTTCGCTCGCCGCTGCTCCCAGGTGGCTCGCGGCAGGTGGTAGACGAAGCAGTCGTCCTCCCCGAAGCGGCGGCGCTCGACGAACTCGAAGCCGAGCCGCTCGTAGAACCGGTGCGCTCGCGTGTTGCCGGCCAGCGGATCGATGAGCACGGCCGCAACGGTTGGCTCCGCGAAACAGCGCTCGAGAGCCAGCGTCATGATCCTGCTGCCGTAGCCTCTGCCCAGATCGGCCTGCTCGCCGATCCAGATGTCGATGGCCCGCAGGCCCTCCGGCGCGTCGCCCCAGTAGCGACTCTCCTCCCGGGCTGGATCGATGATCTGCACGAAGCCGATCGGGCGCCCCTCCGCCTCGGCGATCAACTGCTCGCGCCATGCGGGCGTGCGCGCAAGCTCGTGCTCCCAGTGCCAGTCGTCGTTCGGATCCGAGGCGATCACGTGCGGCTGCTCATCCCAACGGCGCAGCAGCGCCAGATCGGCAGGCGTTGCAGGACGAAGCGAGATCATGAGGCCAGCGCACAGGGGTGAACGGCTGCCGCCTTCGTAGCGGTGCGACGGCTATGTCGGAGTGCGACGTCGCGGCCGCTGCGTGGCGGACACCGATCGAATCGCGAGTGTTCCCGGCGGCCCCTCCCGCATCGCGCCGGGGACGGCGGCCACGGCGGCGGCGATCAGCGCCTCTACAGCCGGCTGGTCGAGATCGGCAGCAGCGGCCACCCGGAGGAAACGTGTTTGCTTGCCCCTGCCCGAGAGCAGCCCGTGCGGGTCGTCGAGGCGCGCGCCGTGGAGGAAGCACAGGCTCACCCCTTTCGCCGACGCGGTGATCGAGAGCAGCGCGTCCGAGGGGCGTTCACTCGGCGAGTAGCCGATGACGAAGAAGTTGTAGTTGTCGTACACCAGCTCGTGCGCCGCCGGAAAGCGCGTTCGCAGTGCCGCGCGCACCTCGCAGATGACCCGCTGATGCGGCGCCTCGAACTTCGCCACGAACGCCTGCAGCGTCGCCTCGGCGTCTGTCGAGGCTCGCTGCGCCGGTGATCGAGAGGCCCGTGCCATGTGACGCTCCTCCGCGCGAAGGGGGCGGCGATCTCGGCGACGACCCGCTGCAACCGCGGTATGAACACAGGATTCCAGGCTCGGCTTGGCTCGCGGCGACCTCGATAGGTCAGGCGTGTGAACCTCGCCTACGGCTGTGGCCAGGGCAGCGGCTCATACTCCGCTTCGGCGATGAACGGGTCGGCGCGCTCGACGACCACGGCCTCTGGCGGAACCCCGGCCCGCCTCGCCCCCTCAGTACGTGCGGCTGTGCGCGCAGGTCGGAGAGGCCGATAACCAGCCGGTTCCGATCGAAGGCAATGCCGACGAACACCGTCTGCGGCAGGTGAAGCGGCTGCAGGCGTGCCCTCCCTCGCTGGAGCTGGTGCACATCGTACCTGCCCTGCCGAAAGACAACAGGAACCGTGCGGGTGCCTCGAAGATCCCACCGGTATGCCTCCGGCAGATGGCCGCGCGCCCGCTCCGCATCCGCGAGATCGCGCAGGTACACGACCAGGTGTGCGTCCGGCGCTCCCTCGCCCGGCTCCAGAAAGGAACCTCCATATCCGGGAATGCGGCATGCGAGGTTCCACTCCTCCGGCTGCTGACCCGGCAGCAGGTTCAGCCGTTCGCATACACCCGGGATGCGGGTGCAGCCCGACAGCACCACCAGCAGGAAAGAGCCGGCGCGGAGGAGCGACATGCCTGCAGCACCAGCGGGCGCGGGGCTGTGCGGCCGCATCCGCGCCGAGCAGCGCCGCGGCAAGGCAGGTCAGCGGCAGGGCGGATCGCATGCGGCTCCCCGGGTGGAGGTGGGGCACGGGCGGCCGGTGCGTGCGTGCCCGCACACTCATCTTAGGCGATGTGGCGCCGGTCCGCAAACGGGGTCGTCGCGAGAGCGCGCTCCGGAAATAGCAACGCACGCAAGCCACACCGTAGCATGAGGTTGTGTGCCGTGCGACGAATCGTCGCAGGGGGCGGCGGCGGGGCGGCGGGGCCGGTTGTCAGGAGCTGTGCGCCGGGGTTATCTTCGTCGCCGTTTTCCAGCCCCAGGGCGGCCGCCGCGCGGCCGTCGGCGTTTCCGCTCCTGCACGACCGAGGGTTTCGCAGTCCATGCCTGCTGCCGCGCAAGTCATCGACCTGGCCTCGCGCCGCCCCGAGCCGCAGCCGGCGCCGCGGCGCCTGGCGCGCGTCACGCTGTTCGCCAACCTGAAGGGCGGGGTGGGGAAGACGACCACTGCCGTCAACCTGGCAGGACTGCTGGCGCGCGGCATCGTCGACGCGCAGACGCGCGCCGTCGTGCTGCCGCCGCAGCGCGTGCTGCTCGTCGACTTCGAGCGGCTGCGCACGGCATCGGAGTGGCTGGGTGTCAGGGCGAGCGGCCCGCTGGACAGTTGCGCGGCGCTCTTCGAGCCGCTCGCCGCGGGCGGCGCGGCCGAGGTCGCCGACGCGGAGCGCGAGCGGCTGCTCGCGCTCTGCCGGCCCGCCGCGCACGAGCCCGTGCACGTGGTGCCGGCCGACGCGCGCGGCGTCACCTTCACCGACGAGGCGCGCGGCGAGAGCGAGTACACCTTCGCCGACAACCTGCAGGTGCTGCGCGCGCACTACGACCACATCCTGGTGGACCTGCCCGGCCAGGCGACCTCGCGGATGTTCCGCTCGGCGTTCGTCGCCGCGGACGGCGTGGTGATGCCGGTGGTGCCCGACTCCGGCACGCTGACCTCGATGGGCCCGGTGGCGGTGGCCATCGAGGACGCGAAGCGCGGCGCCAACCGGGGCCTGCAGGTCGACGGCTTCCTGATCTGCCGCGCCGGCGCGAAGGGCGACGTGGACGCGGCGCTGATCCGCGAGGAGCTGAAGGCGTCGAGCCGCTACCACGTCTTCGACGCGATGATCCGCACGCTCAAGCCGATCCAACGCGCGGCGTTCTTCAAGACGAGCGTCTTCGGGTTGGACGGCGCGGCGCGTGCGCAGGAGGACTTCCGCGCCTTCGGCCATGAGTGGCTGCGCCGCAGCGGCGCGCTGGCGGGCTGATGGCGCGCGGAGGATCGCTGGCCGCGCTGCGCGCGGGCATCCGCGCCAGCGTCGACGAGATGAGCACGGCCGCCGGGCGCGAGGCGCAGCGCAGCGAGGAGCTGGAGCGCGCGCAGCGCTCGCGCTGGGCCACACTGCCGCACGAGCAGCTCGTGCCGGACGCGAGCCAGCCGCGCAAGCACTTCGACGCCGAGCGCCTGAACGCGCTGGCGGAGAGCATCCGCGCCGTGGGGCTGCGCGAGCCGCTGCGCGTGTATCCCGTCGCCGGCGGGCGCTACCGCATCCTCGACGGGCAGCGCCGCTGGCACGCGCTGGGGCTGCTGCTGCAGGAAGGGCTGGAGCAGTTCCGCGAGGTGCTGGTACTGCTGGACGACGCGCCGCAGGGCGACGCGCGCCTGAAGGTGGAGCAGTTGGTGACCTCGGTGCACAAGGAGGTCTTCGTGCCGCTGGAGACGGCGTCCGCCCTGCGCGAGATCGCCGCGCATGCAGGTGAGGACGGGCAGCCGCTCGCCGCCGCGCGGCTGGCGGAGCGCTTCGGATTCAACGCCAAGTTCGTGGAGCGGCACCTGCGCGTGGCGCGTGGCCTGAGCGACGCGGAGCGCGATCTGCTGCTGGCCGGCTACCCGCGCGCGCCGCTCGACCCGCTGGAGAAGCTGGTCGGCTGGCTGCAGGGGCCGGCCGGCGCCGGGCTGGACGCCGCGGCACGCGAGGAGGCGGTGCGCCTCTTCGCCGAACGCCGGCCGGCGGCGCGGCTGGTGCCGCAACTGCTGCGGCCGCTGGCGGCGAAGAAGACGGCCGGCCGGCCGCGCGCGGTGCGCGTGCGCGCCGGCCGCACCGCCGACGGCGGCTTCGCCGTCGCGCTCACCATCCCGCCCAACCGCACGCAGGACGGGGCCGAGCTGGATCGCGCGGAGCACGAGCTGGAGCGCGCGCTCGCCGAGCTGCGGCGGCTGCGTGCCGAGTGGAGCGCCGGCGCGCACTGAGTGTCGCGGCACGGAGCTTGACGGCAGCCAGGCCGATCCGCCGCCGCACGCGGCGCCCTCACCTCTCCCGGCCCCGCACGCCTCATGCTCAGCGACGAACAACGCACCCAGATCGAGCAGCGCCTGCTGCGCGAGCGCGAGCTCGCGCGGGAAGCGCTCGACCACTTCCAGCAGCAGCACCGCGAGTCGCTGGAAGACCGTACCGGCGAGCTGAGCAGCTTCCGCTTCCACCCCGCCGACCTCGGTACCGAGGCGATGGAGCAGGAGAAGGCGTTCCTGCTCGCCAGCCAGGAGGGCCGTCGCCTCTACGAGACCGACGAGGCGCTGCGCCGGCTCTACAACGACCCGGAGGGCTTCGACCGCTGCGAACATTGCGGCGAGACGATCCCCTTCGAGCGGCTCGATATCCTGCCGACCGCGCGCACCTGCGCGCGCTGCCAGGCGGAGCTGGAGGCCGTCTGAGCCGGCCCCGCTTCGGCGTGCGGCCGCGTCCGCTTGCTCCGTCGCGCGCCCGCTGCTATGTTGGCGCGCCTGAGGTTCCTGCGCCCACGCATGTCTTCTGCGGCGCCCGGCCCGCCGCGGCCCGGGCCTGGCAGGAGGTGCCGGGCGGGACGTCCGATCATCTTCCAGCGACCGGATAGGGGAAAGCCACATGGCCAGCAAGGGACTGCAGGGAGTGGTCATCGGCCAGACGAAGCTGGCCGACATCGACGGCGACGCGGGTGAGCTGATCTACGTCGGCTACGACATCGACGACCTCGCGCACCACGTCAGCTTCGAGGAAGTCTGCTTCCTGCTGTGGAACGGGCGGCTACCCAAGCAGGCGGAGTTGACGGAGCTGCAGCGCCAGTTGGGCTCGCAGCGCGCGCTGCGCCCGGAGATGCTGGAGCTGCTGCGCGCCTTCCCGCGCGACGCGGACCCGATGGCCGCGTTGCGCACCGCCGTCTCCGCGCTCGGGCTCTACGACTCGGACGCCGACGACATCAGCGACGAGGCGCTGCGTCGCAAGTCGATCTTCCTGACCGCCCAGGTCCCCACCCTCGTCGCGACGTTCCACCGGCTGCGCAGCGGCGCCGAGCCCCTGCCGCCGCGCCCCGAGCTGGGCACCGCCGCCGACTTCCTGTACCTGCTCAACGGCGAAGAGGCCAGCGCCACCCGCGTCAAGACGATGGACGCCGCGCTGGTGCTGCATGCCGAGCACGGGATGAACGCCTCGACGTTCTCCGCGCGCGTCACCGCCGGCACCAAGTCCGACCTCTACTCGGCGATCACCTCGGCGATCGGCACGCTGAAGGGCCCGCTGCACGGCGGCGCCAACGTGGAGGTGATGCACATGCTGCGCGAGATCGACGAGAGCGGCGTCAGCCCGCGCGAGTGGGTGCTGCGGACGCTGGACGAGGGCGGGCGCGTGATGGGCTTCGGCCACCGCGTCTACCGCGCCGTCGACCCGCGCGCCAAGATGCTGCGCGAGATGGCCGACGAGGTGATGCGCGAGTCCGGCGATGCCCACTGGCTGGAGCTCTCCGACCAGATCCGCGCGGTGATGGACGAGGAGATGCAGAAGCGCGGCAAGAAGATCTACCCGAATGTGGACTTCTTCTCCGCCTCCGTCTACACCACGCTCGGCATCCCGATGGATCTCTTCAGCGCCGTCTTCGCCATCGCACGCGTCTCGGGCTGGACGGCGCACCTGCTGGAGCAGTATGCGAACAACCGCCTGATCCGGCCGGAGTCCGAGTACATCGGCCCGCGCGGGCTGACGGTGGAGCCGATCGCGCAGCGCTGAGCGCCGCGCCCCGGCACAGGCCCTACCGGGGCGCGGCGTGCACGCCACGCCCCGGTCCTTTTTTCGCGCCGCCCGGCATCTCCCCCGACCCCCGGAACGAGCTCGCACCCATGACGCAGCAGTGGCAGCCCCAGGTTCCCTCGGATGGTGAGCGCATCGCCCTCCGCGACGGCGTCCTGCAGGTCCCCGAGCGCCCGATCCTGCCGTTCATCGAGGGCGACGGCACCGGGCCGGACATCTGGCGCGCCTCGCAACCGGTCTTCGACGCGGCCGTCGAGCGCGCCTACGGTGGCCGCCGCCAGATCCGCTGGATGGAGGTGCTCGCCGGCGAGAAGGCGTTCCACCAGGCGGGCAGTTGGCTGCCGGACGCGACGCTCGACGCCTTCCGCGAGTACCTCGTCGGCATCAAGGGCCCGCTGACCACGCCGGTCGGCGGCGGCATCCGCTCGCTCAACGTGGCGCTGCGCCAGCAGCTCGACCTCTTCGCCTGCGTGCGGCCCGTGCGCTGGTTCGAGGGCGTGCCCTCGCCGGTCAGGGAGCCGGGCAAGGTGGACATGGTCATCTTCCGCGAGAACACGGAAGACATCTACGCCGGCATCGAGTGGGCGGGCGGCACGCCCGAGGCGCAGAAGGTGCTCGACTTCCTGGCGGCCGAGTTCCCGCAGGCGTTCGCCAAGATCCGCTTCGGCAGCGCGGAGCGCGTCGCCGAGTGGGGCCGCGCGCTGGAGGGCATCGGCGCGCCGCGGCGCGAGCTGCCGGTGCAGGTCGGCATCGGCATCAAGCCGGTCTCCTACCTGGGCACCGAGCGCCTGGTGCACAGCGCCATCGCCTACGCCATCCAGAACGGGCGCACGTCGGTGACGCTGGTGCACAAGGGCAACATCATGAAGTTCACCGAGGGCGCCTTTGCCGACTGGGGCTACCGCGTCGCGCGCGAGTTCTTCGGCGCCGTGGAGCTGGACGGCGGCCCCTGGCACGTGATCCCCGAGGGCCAGCCGGGCGCGGGCCTCGTCATCAAGGACGCCATCGCCGACGCCTTCCTGCAGCAGATCCTGCTGCGCCCGAAGGAGTACGACGTGGTCGCCACGCTGAACCTCAACGGCGACTACCTCTCCGACGCGCTGGCCGCGCAGGTCGGCGGCATCGGCATCGCGCCGGGCGCTAACATCAACTCTGTCAGCGGGCACGCGATCTTCGAGGCCACGCACGGCACCGCGCCCAAGTACGCGGGCAAGGACATGGTCAACCCCGGCAGCGTGATCCTCTCCGGCGAGATGATGCTGCGCTACCTGGGCTGGCGCGAGGCGGCGGACCTGATCATCCGCGGCCTGGAAGGCGCGATCCGCCAGAAGACGGTGACCTACGACTTCGAGCGGCTGATGCAGGGCGCGACCAAGGTCTCGACCTCGGAGTTCGGTCGCCGGATCATCGAGAACATGTAGGATTCGGGATTCAGGGGGATGGGCTGCCGGCTACCGGCTGCCGGCTACCGGCAAACCCCAGGTGTTGCCGGAAGCTGGTAGCTGGAAGCCGGTAGCCTCTTCCCTGAATCCTGAATCCTTAGGGGGAAGGGATATGAACGTCAGCGTTGTACAGACGAGCGCCGCGGAGCAGGCGGCGCCGCTGCTGGTGGTGCTGCTGGCCGAAACGGCGGAGGCTGCGGGCCTGAGTGGCGCCGCGGCGATGCTGGACGAGCGGCTCGGCGGGCGGATCGCCGAGGTGCTCGGGCGCGGTGACTTCCGCGGCAAGGCCGGCGAGACGCTGCTGCTCTACCCCAGCGGCGCGACGGTGGCGGCGGAGCGGCTGCTGCTGGTGGGCGTCGGCAAGGCGGAAGGGCTGACCGCCGAGCGGCTGCGGCAGGCGGGCGGCACGGCGGCGAAGCAGGCGCTGCGACTGCGGCTGCGGCAGCTCGCCGCGCTGCTGCCGCTGGAGGCTCTATCCGTGGCGGCGCTGGGCGTACCCGACGCCGTCCGCGCGCTGGCGGAGGGCGTGGTGCTGGGCGCCTACCGCTTCGACATGCTCAAGACGGCGAAGGCGGACGAGCCGGCGGTGGCGCTGGAGGAGTGCCGGCTGCTCGCCGAGGCCGACGACGCCGCGGCGCTCGTGGAGGCCGCGCGGCTCGGCGAGGTGGCGGCGCGCGCCGAAAACTACGCGCGCACGCTGGGCAACCTGCCGGGCAACGTCGCCACGCCGTCGTACCTCGCGGAGCAGGCGCAGCAACTGGCGGCGGAGCGCGGCCTGCGCTGCACGGTGCTCGGCCCGGAGGAGCTGCGCGCCGAGGGCATGGGCGCGCTGCTCGCCGTGGCGGCCGGCTCGGCGCAGGAGCCGCGGCTGATCGTGCTGGAGCACCGCGGCGGTGCCGACGACGCGCGCCCGCTCGTGCTGCTGGGCAAGGGCCTGACCTTCGACTCGGGCGGCATCTCCATCAAGCCGGCGGCCAGCATGGAGGAGATGAAGTTCGACATGTCTGGCGGCGCGGCGGTGCTGGCCGCGCTCGGCGCCGTCGCCGAGCTGGGGCTGCCGGTCAACGTCGTGGGCGTGGTGCCCTCCAGCGAGAACTTGCTCGCCGGCGCCGCGATGAAGCCGGGCGACATCCTGACCAGCCTGCTGGGCACGACGATCGAGGTGGTCAACACCGACGCCGAGGGTCGGCTGATCCTCGCCGACGCGCTCGGCTACCTGCGCCGCTTCCAGCCGGCGGCGGTCGTCGACGCCGCCACGCTGACCGGCGCCTGCGTCATCGCGCTCGGCCACCAGGCGAGCGCGGTGATGGGCAACGACGACGCGCTCGTCGAGGAGCTGCGCCGCGCCGGCGAGCGCAGCGGCGAGCGGGTGTGGCCGCTGCCGATGCTGGAGGAGTACCGCGAGCAGTTGAAGTCCGACTACGCGGACCTGAAGAACACCGGCGGGCGCGCGGCCGGCGCCATCACCGCCGGCTGGTTCCTGCGCGAGTTCGTCGGCGAGTTCGCCTGGGCGCACCTCGACGTCGCGGGCACCGCGCACGGCGAGGGCAAGCTGCCCTACCTGACCAAGGGGTCGACCGGGGTGCCGACCCGGCTGTTCATCGAATGGGTGCGTGCGCGGGCGGAAGCGAATGCGTGAGACGAGGCAGCAGGGGCAGGGACGGCGCGCCGTGCTACGGCGCGCACTGACGACTACGCTCGGGGCCGCCGCGCTGCTCGGCGTGGCGGCCGTCGATGCGGCGGGGCAGGTGATCCCCCGCGACACCCTCCCGCGGGACACGGTGCGGGCGGAGATCCCGCCGGGGCAGGTGGCGAGCGACACCCTGCCGGCGCTGCCCGAGGTGCCGGACTCGATGATCCCCGCGCCGGTGCCGCCGAGCATGACCGTCGCGGTGCCGACGGGCGCCGCGCTCGGCGTCTGGGAGTGGAGCCGCGACGAGCTGCAGCGGCACCAGACGACCTCGCTGCTGGAGTTCCTGCTACGCGTGCCGGGGCTGGGCTTCGTGCGCGCCGGGCAGTTCGGCGCCGCGTCCGGCGGCGGGCCTCCCGGCCTGGGCGGCGGGCGGCTGCGCGTCTTCCGCGACGGCTTCGAGCTGGACCCGCTGCTCGGCGCCACGCCGGAGCTGCAGGAGCTGCCGCTCTCCGACGTGCAGTCGCTGCGCGTGGTGCGGCTGCCGCACGAGGTGCGCGTGGAGCTGAGCTCCTTCCGCCTCGTCGACCGGCGGCCCTACTCGCAGGTGGAGGCCGCCACCGGCACGCCCGTGCTCCGGCTGCTGCGCGGCATCTTCAGCCGCCCGGTCGGCACGCGCAACCTGGCGACTGTCGGCTTCGACCTGGTCGACTTCGAGGGCTACGGCGACGACTCGCCGTTCACGCTCAACTCCGGCTACGCGCGCTGGAGCTACCTGCTGCGGCCGGATCTGGGCTTCCAGGCTGAGTACCGGCAGGCGGGCGTACAGCGCGACTACGCGCCGTTCTGGGAAGACGGCAGCCGCCGCGAGCTGAGCCTGCAGGCGCTGGCGCAGCCGGTGCCGGGGCTGACGCTGCAGGCGATCGGCGGCCAGATCGCGCGCACGCCGAGCGACGCGGACAGCACGCGGCTCGACCTCAGCGTGGTACAGGCCGCGCTGCGCGCCGCCTATGAGCGCGGCCCCGTCTGGGGCAGCGGCGGCGTGCGCTACCGCAGCGGCGACGAGCGCGGCTACCCCACGCCGGACTTGGAGCTGAGCGCCCAGGCCGGCCTGCGCGCCACCGGCGTGCTGAGCGGCTTCGCGGAGGTCCGCTCGACCACGCAGGACGAGGTGAGCGGCACCGAGCTGGCCGGCAGCGTGCGGGTGGGCCCGTTCGCCGGGTTCTCGCTCTTCGGCAGCGTCGCCGCCGGCACGCGGGCCGTCGGGCTGCGCGACAGCACACTGACCGAGCGACGCATCGCCAATCCGCGCCAGGGCGAGGAGAACCAGCCGGACTCGCTCACCGTCACGGACACCGCCTGGGTCTTCCCGGCGCGCGCCGCCGACGCGAACGGTCTGCGCGCCGGCGCGGAGTGGAGCGCTCGCGGGATCACCGTCGGCGGCGCGCTGCTGCGCTCCGACGGCGACTTCTTCCCGTTCGGCCAGGCCTTCGACGCCGAGCTCGACTCGCTCCCGCGGACTGCCGGCGCCACCGGTTTCGAGGTCTACGGCTCCGTGCCGCTGCTCTGGCAGGCGCTGCGCGCCGAGGGCTGGTTCACGCGCTGGAGCGAGACCGGCAACCGGCCCTACCTGCCGACGCAGGAGTGGTACGCCGCGCTGGAGTACCACGACCTCTACTACACGGGCAACCTGGAGCCGACGCTGCGGCTGGAGGCGCGCTCGCGCGGCCAGTCGCTGGTGCCAGACCCGGAGACCAGCGCCTTCGCGGCGATCAACCCGGCGTACACCACGCTGAACGTCTACTTCCAACTGCGCGTCATCGACGTACGCGCGTACCTGCTCTTCGAGAACGTGCTGGGCGACGAACTCGTCGCCGACCTGCCCGGCCGCGTCCACCGCTCGCGCCTGCTCTACGGCGTGCGCTGGCATTTCAGGAACTAGGGGTCAGGGGTCGGGGGTCAGGGATCAGGGGAACTGCAACCGCAACGGCGGCGCAGTTGTAGTTGCCGTTCCCCTGACCCCTGACCCCTGACCCCCGACCCCCGGGGCGGGGCTGAGGGGCCGGGGAACACATTGACTGTGCCCCGGGGGCGGGGGTAACTTCGGGCCGCAAAGGGAGATTTGATGCTTCGCAGCATGACGGGCTTTGGGGAGGCGGAGCGCGCCACGGCCGCCGGGCGGGTGCGCGTGGAGCTGCGCACCGTCAACCATCGCTACCTGCACGTGAATGCGCGGCTCGCCACGCCGCTGGTGCGCTACGAGCCGGAGCTGCGCGAGTGGCTGCGCGCGTTCTTCCCGCGCGGCGCCGTCACCTGCACCGTGCGGCTGGAGCCGCTGGACGCCGGTGCGGCCGGCCGGCCGGTGCGCGTCGATACGGAGCGCGTCGCCGCGTACCTGGCGGCGTTCCAGCAGATCAGCGACCGCTTCCCCGTCGCCGGCGCACCGGACCTGGCGCTGCTGGCGCGCTACAACGACATCTTCCTGCGCGACGACGAGGTCGGCGAGGAGGAGGTCGCCGTGCCGGCGGAGGAGCTGCGCGCCGCCGTCGAGGCCGCCGCCGCCCAGACGCTGCGCATGCGCGAGGAGGAGGGCGCGCGCCTGCTGCAGGACCTGGAGGGCCGGCTGCACGCCATCGAGGCGGCGCTCGCGCGCATCGCGGCGTACGCGCCCGAGCGGCTGGTGGCCGAGCGCGAGCGGCTGCGCCAGGCGGTCGCCGAGCTGGCCGGCGGCGTCGCGCTCGACGAGGCGCGGCTGGCGCAGGAGGTGGTGCTGCTCGCCGAGCGCTGGGACATCAACGAGGAGCTGGTCCGCTTCCGCGCGCACGTCGACGCCTTCCGCGCGCTGCTGCACGCCGAGGCGGAGGAGCCGGTCGGCAAGCGCCTCGCCTTCCTCGTGCAGGAGATGCACCGCGAGGCGAACACGACGGGCTCGAAGGCCAACGACTCGCGCATCGCGCACCAGGTGGTGGCGATCAAGGACGAGATCGAGCGGCTGCGTGAGCAGGTGGAGAACGTCGAGTGAGCGAGCCGCTCTGGCAGGCCGCGCCGTTCCCGCTGATCTTCGCCGCGCCCTCGGGCGCCGGCAAGACGACGGTCGCGCGCATGCTGCGCGAGCGCCGGCGCGACGTGCTCTTCTCCGTCTCTGCGACCACGCGGCCGCCGCGCAGCTACGAGAAGGACGGCCGCGACTACCACTTCGTCGCCGAGCCGGAGTTCCGCCGCATGATCGAGGTGGGGGAACTCGCGGAGTGGGCCGAGGTACACGGCCATCTCTACGGCACGCCGCTGCGCAACTTCCAGCATGCGGCCGAGCGCGGCGCGCACCTGTTGCTGGACATCGACGTCGCCGGTGCGCGGCAGATCCGCCAGCGCGTGCGCGACGCGGTCGCCGTCTTCATCCTGCCGCCCTCCGGCTGGGCGCTCGCCGAGCGGCTGAACGGCCGCGCCAGCGAGGCGCAGGCGGTGCGGCTGCGGCGCATGACCAACGCGCTCGCCGAGATGAAGGCCGCGGCGGAGTTCGATTACGTCATCGTCAACGACGACCTGCAGGCCGCGCTGCGCAGCGTCGAGGCGATCCTCGCCGCCGAGGCGCACCGCCCCGCGCGCGTGCCCCGGCTGAGCGAGGGCGTCGCGCGGCTCTGCGCCGAGATCGAGGACTACCTGCGGCGGCACGCGCCGTCGTCCCTGCACCCATCCAGCGGAGAAGCGAAGGAATGAGGGTCTTCACACCGGCCGAACTCATCCGCAAGGCGGAGAACAAGTACCTGGGCGTGCTGATCGCCGCGAAGTACGCGCGCGCGCTCAACGAATTCCGCCGCGGCGGAGTTGACGTCGACACCACGGGCCTGGAGAAGCTGACGACCACCGCGCTCGGCGCCGTCGCCGACGGCGACCTGGAGTGGGACCTGGTCGACCGCCGCCGCGGCGAGAGCTGAGGCGATGGCCGCGCCCGGCGCTGCGGCGGGGCGCCGGCCGTTCGCGGGCCGGCGGCTCGTGCTGGGCGTCACCGGCGGGATCGCCGCCTACAAGGCGATCCAGCTCGCGCGCGACCTGACGCAGCTCGGCGCCGCCGTCGACGTGGTGCTCAGCGCCGGCGCGCGCGACTTCGTGCAGCCGCTCTCCTTCGAGGCGCTGACCGGCCGGCCGGTGTACACCGAGCCGTACCTGCCCGGCGACCCGCTGCTGCACATCCGCCTGGCGCGCGAGGCCGAGGCGGTGATCGTCGCGCCCGCGACCGCCAACTTCCTGGCGCGCGCCGCCGCCGGCCTCGCCGACGACCTGCTCGCCACGCTGCTGCTGGCCACCGCCGCGCCGGTGCTGCTCTGCCCGGCGATGAACGACCGCATGTACGCGCACCCGCAGACGCAGGCCAACCTCGCGCACCTGCAGGCGCTCGGCTACCGCGTGGCCGGGCCCGCGGTCGGGCCGCTGGCCTGGGGCGAGGGCGAGGGGCCGGGCCGGCTGCTGGAGCCCGCGGAGATCGTCGCGTACGGCGGCCGGCTGCTGGAGGGCGATTCGCGACTCACGGGTCGCCGCATCGTCGTCACCGCCGGCCCCACGCGCGAGCCGATCGACCCGGTGCGCTTCCTCGGCAACCGCTCCTCCGGCCGTATGGGCTACGCGCTCGCCGCGGCGGCCTGGCGGCGCGGCGCGCAGGTGACGCTCGTCTCCGGGCCATCGCCGCTGGCGCCGCCCGTCGGGGTGCACGTAGTCTGCGTGGAGACCGCCGAGCAGATGCGCGCGGCCGTCGCCGGCGAGCTGCCGACGGCGGACGCGCTGCTGATGGCCGCCGCCGTGGCGGACTTCCGCCCGGCACGGCCCGCCGCCGCCAAGCTGAAGAAGGAGGACCGACGCGCGCCGCCACTGCCGCTGGAGCCCACGCCGGACGTGCTGCGCGCCACGCGTGCGCTGCGCCCCGCCGGCTGCGTGGTCGTCGGCTTTGCGCTGGAGACCGACGACGCGCTGGAGAACGGGCGGCGCAAGCTGCTGGGCAAGGAGCTGGACCTGCTGGTCGTCAACGACGCCACCGAGCCGGGCGCCGGCTTCGAGGTCGAGACCAACCGCGTCACGCTGCTCGCGCCCGACCGCCCCGACGCGGCGCTGCCGCTGCTCTCCAAGCACGAGGTCGCCGACGCGATCCTCGACCGCGTGGCCGCACGGCTGGCGGAGCGATCGTGAGCGAGCGCGTCGACGCCCGCGCGCTGCTCGGCCGCTACCTGCGCCAGCGCGCCGAGCTGGGCGAGGCCGAGCTGATCCTCGACCGGCACGCCGCCGCCGACCTGCTGGACCTGCTCGCGCGCACGCCCGTGGAGGCCGCGGCCGGCGCGCCGGCGCCGGGCGTGCCGGCGGAGGAGCTGGTGCAGCTCGGCTCGCTCGACGCGCTGCGCGAGGTCGCGCTCGGCTGCCCGCGCTGCCGGCTCGCGGAGACGCGCATGCACGTGGTCTTCGGCGAGGGCAACCCGCAGGCCGAGCTGATGGTCGTCGGCGAGGCGCCCGGCGCCGACGAGGACCGCAGCGGGCGCCCGTTCGTCGGCCGCGCGGGCAAGCTGCTGGACCTGCTGCTCGCCAGCGTCGGCTTCGCGCGCGAGCAGGTCTACATCTGCAACGTGCTGAAGTGCCGGCCGCCGCAGAACCGCAACCCGCAGCCGGACGAGGTGGAGGCGTGCAGTCCCTACCTGCGCGGGCAGATCGAGCTGATCGCGCCGCGCGCGATCCTGGCCTGTGGCACCTTCGCCGCCCAGACGCTGCTCGCCAGCAGCGTCTCCATCGGCAAGCTGCGCGGCGGCGCGCACGCCTACCACGGCGTGCCCCTGGTGGCGACGTACCATCCCGCGGCGCTGCTGCGCAACCCGGCGTGGGTGCGCCCCGTCTGGGAGGACCTGCAGCGCCTGCGCGGCCTGCTGGCCGAGACGCGCGCCGCCGCCTGAGCCCCGACCGCCGTACCCCCGGCCGCGCGCGGCTGGTCGTCCATCGCCTGTAGGACCCGGAGTCTCATGTCGTCCGCCCCCACCGCCCCACTGACCGTGCCCGGCCTGCCGGGCGCGTTCGCCGACCGCAAGCCGCCTTACTCGCTGGAAGCCGAGATGTCCGTGCTCGGCGGCATGCTGCTCGACGCCGACGCGATCGCCAAGGCGATCGAGATCGTCGACGACAGCATGTTCCACCGCGAGGGCAACCGCCGCCTCTTCCGCGCCGTCACCCGCCTCTGGGAGCGGGGCGACGTGATCGACGTGGTCACGCTCAGCGAGGAGCTGAAGAACGCCGGCGACTTCGACGCCGTCGGCGGCCCGGCCTACCTGGCGCAACTGCTCGACGCGGTGCCGACCGCGGCCAACATCGAGTACCACGCCAAGATCGTCCGCGAGAAGGCACTGCTGCGCCGCCTCATCGAGGCCGCGACCTCCATCATCCAGGAGACCTACGAGAACCAGGGCGACGTCGACCAGCTCCTCGACACCGCCGAGCAGCGGGTCTTCCAGATCGCGCAGCAGCACGACCGCAAGGGCTTCGTCTGGATCAAGGAGATCCTCTGGCCGACGTTCGAGAAGATCGAGGCGCTGCAGGCCAACCACTCCTCGGTCACCGGCGTGCCCACCGGCTTCCACGACCTCGACGAGCTGACCGCCGGCTTCCAGCCCGGCGACCTGATCATCGTGGCGGCGCGCCCATCCATGGGGAAGTGCCTGGCGCACGACGCGGAGATCGTGCTGGACGACGGTTCCGTCGCCACGATCGCGGAGATCGGGCAGCGACGGCAGGCGCGGCTGCTCACGCTCGGCGACGACTGGACGCTGCGGCTCACCGAACCGAGCGCGTTCTTCGACGACGGCGTCAAGCCCGTCTACCGCGTGCGCACGCGGCTGGGCCGCAACGTCGAGACGACGCTGACGCACCCGTTCCTGACGCTGCAGGGCTGGCGGCGGCTGGAGGAGCTGCGCGTCGGCGAGCGCGTTGCCGTGCCGCGCGAGATCCCCATCTTCGGCCAGGAGCCGATGCGCGAGTGCGAGGTGAAGCTTCTCGCCTACCTGCTCGGCGACGGCTGCCTGACCGACACGACGCCGGAGTTCACCAGCGGTGACGCGCGTCTGCGGGAGGACTTCGCCGCCGCGTGCGCCGAGTTCGGCGGGCTGCGCCTGCGCGGGGAGGCGAACGGAGGCCGCACGCCCACACTGCACGTCGCGCGCGATGCGGGCGCCGCGGCCGGGCGCGAGAACCCGCTCACCGGCTGGCTGCGCGCGCTTGGCGTCTGGGGCTGCGGCGCGCACGCGAAGCACGTGCCGGCGCCGGTCTTCCAGCTGCCGCGCGCGCAGCTCGCGCTCTTCCTCAACCGCCTCTTCGCCACCGACGGCTGGGCGACGGTGCTCGCCAGCGGCCAGCCGCAGGTAGGCTACAGCACGGTGAGCGAGCAGCTGGCGCGCCAGGTCCAGCACCTGCTGCTGCGCTTCGGCGTCGTCGCCTCGCTGCGCGAGCGGGCCATACGCTATCGCGACGGCCGCCGCACCGCCTGGCAATTGGACGTGACCGACGCCGCCTCGCTCGCGGCGTTCGCCGGCGCCATCGGCCTCTTCGGCAAGGAGGAGGCGCTCGCGCGGGTGGAGCGCGCGCTGCGCGGTCGCCGGCGGCAGACCAACCGCGACCTGGTGCCCGTCGCCGTCTGGGATCGGCTGGCCGCGGCGAAGGGCGCCCGCTCGTGGGCCTCGGTCGGGCGGGCGGCGGGTGCCCGCGGCTACAGCAACCTGCACGTCGGACGGCGCGGCCTCTCGCGCCCGCGTCTGCTCGCGCTCGCCGGCGCGCTGCACGACGAGGGCCTGCAGCAGCTGGCGCGGAGCGACGTCTACTGGGACGAAATCGTCGCCATTGAGCCCGCCGGTGAGAAGCAGGTCTACGATCTAACGATCCCGGAGACGCACAACTTCGTCGCCAACGACGTCTGCGTGCACAACACGGCGTTCACCCTGAACGTCGCGCAGCACGCCGCCATCAGCGCGCAGCAGTGCGTCGCCTTCTTCTCGCTGGAGATGAGCAAGGAGGCGCTGGTGCAGCGCGTGCTCTGCGCCGAGGGCCGCGTCGACGCCAGCCGCCTGCGCCGGGGACGCCTGCACGACGACGAGTACGCCCGCCTCGCCACCGCCGCCGGCTACCTCAACACCGCGCCCATCTTCATCGACGACTCGCCGGGCATCTCCGTGCTGGAGATGCGCGCCAAGGCGCGGCGCCTCAAGGCGGACCGGCCGGACCTCTCGCTCGTCATCGTCGACTACCTGCAGCTCATGCAGGGCAGCGGTCGCAGCGAGAACCGCCAGCAGGAGGTCTCCGACATCTCGCGCGGGCTGAAGGCGCTGGCCAAGGAGCTGAACGTGCCGGTCGTTGCACTCTCGCAGCTCTCGCGCGCGGTCGAGCAGCGGCCGGACAAGCGGCCAATGATGAGTGATTTACGGGAATCCGGAGCGATCGAACAGGATGCAGACCTGATCATGTTCCTATATCGCCCGGAATATTACTTCGGGCCGGTAGACAAGGAGGGCAACAGCCTGGAGGGCCGCGCGGAGCTGATCGTGGGCAAGCAGCGCAACGGCGCCACCGGCAAGGTGGACCTGGTCTTCCTCAAGGAGTTCACGCGTTTCGAGAGCTTCTCGCCGCGCTCGGACGGCATGTGATGGCGAAAGCGAAGACGCTCTACGTCTGCACGGAGTGCGGCAACGACACGCCCCGCTGGCAGGGGCAGTGCCCGGCCTGCCACGCCTGGAACACGCTGGTGGAGGAGAAGGTGCAGCCGGCCGCCCGAGCCCGCGGCGCCGCGGCGAGCACGCGCGCTGCGGGCTCGGGCGCCAGTGTGCCGGTGCGGCTGCGCGAGGTGGAGGGCGGGGAAGGGCAGCGCTGGTCCACGGGGCTGGACGAGTTCGACTTCGTGCTCGGCGGCGGCGTGGTGCCGGGCTCGGTGGTGCTGGTCGGCGGCGAGCCGGGCATCGGCAAGTCGACGATCCTGCTGCAGGTGGCGGCGCGGCTGGAGGCGGCGGGGCGCGGCACGCTCTACGTCTCGGGCGAGGAGTCGCCGCTGCAGGTGAAGCTGCGCGCGCAGCGGCTCGGCGCGCCGGCCGGCGAGGTCACCACGCTGGCCGAGACTGACCTGGACGCCATCCTGCAGCACGCCACGGCGCGCCAGCCGAGCGTGCTGCTGGTCGACTCGATCCAGACCGTCTACACGCCGGAGCTGGAGGGCGCGCCCGGCAACGTCGGGCAGGTGCGCGAATGCGCCGCGCGGCTGCAGCGCTACGCGAAGGAGAGCGGCACTGCCGTGTTCCTGGTGGGGCACGTCACCAAGGGCGGCGGCATCGCGGGGCCGAAGACGCTGGAGCACATCGTCGACACCGTGCTCTACTTCGAGGGCGCCGGCGGACTGGACCACCGCGTGCTGCGCGCCACCAAGAACCGCTTCGGCGGGGTGGACGAGATCGGCGTCTTCCGCATGACGGCCGCGGGGCTGATCCCGGTGCAGAACCCCTCGGAGCTGTTCCTGGGCGAGCGCGCGCAGCACGCCTCCGGCTCGGCGGTGGTGCCGACGATGGAAGGCACGCGCCCGCTGCTGGTGGAGGTGCAGGCGCTGGCGACGAAGGCGCCGTACGGCGCGCCGCAGCGCGTGAGCACCGGCTTCGACCACAAGCGCCTGGCGCTGCTGCTGGCGGTGCTGGAGAAGCGCGCCGGGCTGGCGTTCGGGCAGCTCGACGTCTTCCTGAACGTGGTCGGCGGCATCCGCATCGCGGAGACGGCGGGCGACGCCGCGGTGGCGGCGGCGCTGGCGTCGAGCGTCTTCGACCGCGCCGTGCCGGCCGACGCCGCGCTGCTCGGCGAGCTGGGGCTCGGCGGCGAGCTGCGGCCGGTGGGTCAGGTGGAGCGGCGGCTGGCGGAGGCGGCGCGCATGGGCTTCGCGACCGTCTACCTGCCGCCGAAGGCGCGGCCGGCGCGCGGCCCGCAGGGGCTCACGCTGGTGGAGGTGGAAGATGTCCGAGCGCTCCTGGGCCGGCTCTTCCCCTGAGGCGCGGCCTCGCGCCGCGGCGGTGGTGGTGGCGGGCGGCTCCGGCCGCCGGCTGGGCGCCGCCGTGCCCAAGCAGTACCTGGAGCTGCTGGGCGAGCCGATCCTGCTGCGCAGCGTGCGCGCTTTCCTCGCGCACCCCGGCATCGACTGGACGGTGGTGGTGCTGCCCGCCGCCGACGCGGAGGACCCGCCCGCCTGGCTGCGCCGGCTGGAGGTGAGGGTCGTCGCCGGCGGCGCCGAGCGCGGCGACTCGGTGTGGAACGGGCTGCAGGCGACGCCCCCGGAGGCCGAGCTGGTGCTGGTGCACGACGGCGCGCGGCCGTTCGTGCCGGCGGAGGTGATCGACCGCGTGCTGGCGGGCGCGGCGGCCGGCGGCGCGATCGCCGCGCTGCCCGCGGCCGACACGCTCAAGGAGGTCGGCGCGGACGGCGTCATTCGCGCCACGCCGGAGCGCAGCCGCCTCTGGCAGGCGCAGACGCCGCAGGGCTTCCCGCGCGCCGTGCTGCTGGAGGCGTACCGCCGCGCGCGCGAGGCCGGCTACGCCGGCACCGACGAGGCCTCGCTCTGCGAGCGGCTGGGCGTGCCGGTGCGCGTGGTGCCGGGCTCGCCGCTCAACCTGAAGATCACGCACGCCGCGGATCTCGACCTCGCCGCGGCACTGGCGCAGCGCCTGCGCTGACGCGCCCGGACCGTCACGCCGTGTCCGGTTATCCGTTCCCGTTCGGCTGAGCCATGCCCACTGAGTTCGAGCGCGTGCCGGAGACGACGACCTACAACCTGCTCTTCGTCTGCACCGGCAACACCTGCCGTTCGCCGCTGGCCGAAGTGCTCGCGCGTCGCGAGCTGGCGCGCCGCGGCTGGGGCCACGTCAGCGTCGCCTCCGCGGGCACCAACGCCGCCGCGGGTGCGCCCGCCAGCGCGGAGGCGCTCGCGGTCGCCGCCCGGCGCGGGCTGGACCTCGGCTACCACCGCAGCCGTCCGCTCACGCCCGACGCGGTCCGCTGGGCCGACCTGGTGCTGGCGATGGGCCCCTCGCACCGCGCGAGCGTGCAGCGCCTCGGCGGTGACGACAAGGTCGCGCTGCTGACGGACTTCGCCGCCGGCGCCGACGGGATCGGCCACGCCGTCGCCGACCCGTTCGGCGGCAGCGAGGCCGTCTACGAGGAGACGGCGCGCGAGCTGGAAGCGCTGATCGCCGCCTCGCTCGACCGGCTCGCGCCGATCCTGCACCCGTGAGCCCGGCGCCGAGCGCCGCGACGCGCGTCTTCGCGTTGCTCGGCGAGCCGGTGGCGCACTCGCTCTCGCCGCGCTTCCAGAACGCCGCCCTGCGTGCCGCCCACATCGACGCGGTGTACGTCGCGCTGCGCTGCGCGGCGGCCGAGCTGCCGGGTGTGCTGCGCGGGTTGGCGCTCGCCGGTGGTGGTGGCAACGTCACCATTCCGCACAAGGAGCTGGCCGCGCGGATGGTGGAGCGCGCGACCGACGCGGTCGCGGCGACCGGCGCCTGCAACACCTACTGGGCCGAGGCCGGCGTCGTCTGCGGCGACAACACCGACGTGGCGGGGGTCCAGGCCGCCGTGCGCGCGCTGCTGGGCGAGGCGCCGGCCGGCGCGCGCGTGCTGCTGCTGGGCGCGGGCGGCGCGGCGCGCGCCGTGGTGCACGCGCTGCTGCTCGACGGCGCCGAGCGCGTGGTGGTGCTCAACCGCTCGCGCCCGCGCGCGCAGGCGCTCGCCGAGCGCTTCGGCGCGCGCGGCCGGGTGGAGACCCGGGACGACGGCGCCGCACTGCGCGCCGAGCGCTTCGACCTGGCGGTCAATGCGACCTCGCTCGGGATGCACGCCGGCGACGCGCTGCCGCTGCCGCCGGACACCGCGCCGGCGCTCGGCGCCGCGCTCGACCTCGTCGTCCTGCCCGGCGAGACGGCGTGGGTGCGCGCGCTGCGCGAGCGCGAAATCCCCACCGCCGACGGCCGCGAGATGCTGCTGCAGCAGGGCGCCGAAGCGTTCCGCCGCTGGTTCCGCCAGGAGCCGCCGCTGGAGGCGATGCGCGCCGTCCTCTCGCCGGTCCGCCGGTGAGGGGCGCAGAAGGGGATGGGCAGACAAGGGGACAAGGTGAGGGCCCGAGCCGCGGAATCGGCCTGCCGAACACCTCACTTGCTGCTGCACTAGTGGGTCAGTTGGCTTGGGTCTGGCCGAACGGCACCGGGGGCATGAAGCCCCCGGCAAGGCACGGCCCGCCCTGCCGGGCGGACCTACCCGCGTGACACCCGGTTCGCTGTTCGCCCGCGAGGGCGAGGGGTTGCCTGCCGGGGGCTTCATGCCCCCGGCGGCGCGGCGAAGGCACTGTGCGAGCCAACGGACCCACTACGTCACTGTGCACACGTTCTTGGCACGTTCGCCGGCCCTCGCTCCGGCGGCTGAAAGCCGCCGCGGTGGTCCGGTGCATCGCGGCGGCTTCAGCCGCCGGGCGCGAGGGCTGCGGAACTACCAAGAACTTCTGCTCACTTACCTCGCCGCACCCGGACGGCAAGCACGTGGCCGACACGCCGCGCTTGCAGGTGCCCCGTGGCCCATGCGTTGCCGCGGCTTACCATTCCCGCGGCAGCGTGTTATCTTGCAGCGTTCGACGGCGGAAAACCCACGCTTTTCCGTAGCCCGCAGCCCGCGTTTCCCTGCCCGATGAAACGGCCGCCGAGCCCGCGCTCCTGCCCACTTCTCTGCGCGCCACGGCGGCGGTCGCGTCAGAAAGCCGCGTTCCCACTCGTTACATTCCCGAGATTGACACACACGGGTCGGGTGTGGCTTTGTCTGTTGCTCCTGCTGGCCGGCGCGGCAGCGCTGCCGCAGGCCACGCCGGCGCAGAATGCGGAGGCGGTGGCGGGCAGCATCAGCGGGCGCGTCCTGGACGCCGAGAGCGGCGCGCCGCTGCCCGGTGCGCAGGTGCTGCTGGAGCCGCTCGCGGTGAATGGCGCACGCGGCCCGCAGCGGGAGCGGCCGGCCCGCTCCGCGACCACCGATGCGCTCGGCGCTTACGCCTTCGTCGCGCTGCGGCCCGGGCGCTACCGGGTGATGATCCAGCGGCTGGGCTACGAGAGCCGGCAGATGGAGGTGGACCTGGTCAACGGCGCCTCCGCGCAGGTCTCGCAGGCGCTGCGGCCGCAGTCGGTGCCGCTGGACGAGCTGGAGGTGGTCGGCGCCGCAACCCCGCCGTTCGCGCGGACGGAGGCGCCGAATGCCAGCGTGCGGGGCGTGCGCCGCCATGTGGCGCAAGTGCGGCAGCGCCGCTTCCTGGTCAGCGACGCGCGCGAGCTGACCCAGGCCGACGTGGCCGAGGCGATCACGCTGGGCGAGACCGATCTGCTGCGCGCCCTGCAGCGCGTGCCCGGCGTCACCACGCGCGACGACTACACGGCCGTGCTCTGGACGCGCGGCGCCCCGTGGGATCAGACGCGCATCTACTTCGACGGGCTGCCGCTCTACAATCCCACGCATACCGCCTGGCTCTTCTCGGCGATCAACCCGGACGGCATCGGCGAGGCGGTCTTCCTGCCCGGCGTGCGACCGGCCGCCTGGGGCGAGGGCGCCGCCGGCGTGCTGGACCTGCGCTCGCGCTCGGGCCGCACTGCGGACGACGCGGTCCGCGGCGCCGCCGAGGTCTCGCTCTTCAGTGCACGGCTGCGCGCCGAAGGCTCGCTCTTCGACGGGCGCGTCGGCTGGATGATCGCCGGCCGGCGCACCTACGTGGATCTCGTCCGCGGCGTGCTCTCCCTGCTCGACAGCGTTCAGGACCGGCGCATCCCCTACAACTTCTCGGACGTCATCGGCCGCGTCGACGCGCAGTTGCCCGGCGGCTGGGAGCTGGAGGCGAGCACGATCCAGGAGCACGACCGGCTGCGCGGCAACCTGCCCAACCTGGTGGTGGGCAATCGTGCCGGCTGGGGCAACCGCTCGGGGCAGGTGACGCTGCGCAGGGAACTGGCGCGCGGCACGGAGCTGCGGCTCTCCGGCGGGCGCACGCTGTTCGGCACGCAGATCCACGACACGGACGCGCCTGACGAGGCGCTGCGCGCGGACGTCGGCGCGCTGCGACGCGACACGCGGAAGCTGCCGGCGCTGGAGAACACGATCCGCCACGACCGCGTGGAGCTGGCGCTGCGGCGCGACCGCGGCACGCGCTGGGGCTGGGAGCTGGGTGCGGGCTGGATGCAGGACACGGTCGCCTATCGCGGCCCGTACTCGCTGCTCGCCGAACTGGTCGCCCGGGCCCGATCGGACTCGCTGCTCTTCGAGCCGCTGACCAGCAGCGCCGGGCTGCGCTACGCCGCGCTCTGGTCCGACGTGCGCTGGACGCCGACGCCGCCGCTGACGCTGCACTTCGGCGGGCGTGTCGAGAGCGGCAGACCTGTGCTCAACGGCGGCAGGACGCGCTTCGCGCCGCGCTTCAGCGCGCAGTACCGGGCGGACTCGCTGCTGACGCTCACGGCCGGCTGGGGTCAGAGCTACCAGTACACGCAGACGATCTCCTCGATCGGCAGCTTCGGGCCGGCGCTCCCGATCGGCAGCCTGTGGGCGCTGGCGCGCCGGCAGACGCAGGGCGGCTACCCGGCGCTGCGCTCGCGCATCGCGACGCTCGGCGCCGAACGCTGGGCCGGCGACGACTGGCTGCTGACGGCGAGCCTGTACGCGCGGCGCTCCGACGGCATCACCATCCCGGACCCGAGCCCGGGGATCATCGTGCCGGTGAAGGTCTTCCTGCGCAAGGAGTTCCAGGTGGCGCGCAGCCGCGCCTCGGGCTTCGAGCTGGGTGCGCGCAAGCTGGGTGGCCGCTGGACGGCGGCGGCGGGCTACGCCTACGGCGTCGCGACGATGCACATCGACAGCGCCGCGGTCAGCTTCCCGGCCGAGACCGACGTGCGCCACGCGGTGGACGCGACGCTCGCCACCAGGCTGGGGCCGCGCTGGCGCCTGGGCGGTGCCTTCACCTTCGCCTCCGGCGTGCCGTACACGCGGATGATCTTGACGGACCGGGTCTGGCTGGACCGCCCGAACGCGCAGCGCGGCCCCACGTACGCGAGCCTGGACGGGCTGCTGGAATACACGACGCGCTGGCGCGGGCTGGAGCTGACCGGATCGCTGCAGGTGCGCAACCTGATGGGCCGCAACAACGCCGTGACCTATGGCGGTACCGAGGGCGCCGTCGCCTGCAACCCCGATCCGGTGAGCGGCGAGGACTGCAGCGTCTTCCCGGGCCGCGACCTCTTCGAGACCGGGCTGCCGCGGCTGCCGCTGCTCGGGGTTCGCGTGAAGTTCTAAGAGCGACGTGGACTTCCGGCAGCTCTTCGACGAGCACTACGAGCCGCTGTTCCGCTACCTGGTGCGGCTGACCGGCGACGCCGACAGTGCGGCCGACGCCACGCAGGAGGCGTTCGTCCGCCTGGTGGAACGGCCGCCGCAGGAGACGCAGGTGCGCGCCTGGCTGTACCGCGTCGCGACGAACGTGGTGCGCGACGACCGGCGCGTGCAGCGCCGCAGGCTGGAGCTGCTGAGGGAATCGCCGGACCGTGCGCCGCTGAGCGATCAGCCGCTGAACGCCGAGGCCGCGCTGGAGGTGGAGGACCGCCGCACCGCCGTGCGCAATGCGCTGGACCGGCTTTCCGCCCGCGACCGCACCGTGCTGTTGATGCGCGAGGAGGGCTTCTCGCACCAGGAGATCGCGGAAGCGGTGGAGACCACGACCAAGTCCGTTGGCAGTATGATCGCGAGGGCGTTGCAGAAGCTGGCCGCCGAACTCGCGTTGAACCCGGAGGTTCGCGAATGAACCCGACCATCCCGCGCCCCGAGCGCCACCCCGAAGACGGCGACCTGATCCGCTTTCTCGACCGCGAGATGGCGGCGGGCGAGTGCCGCCACACCATGACACACCTGGCGACCTGCCAGGAGTGCGCGAGCCGGCTCGCGCTCTTCCACGACTGGTCCGCCGGGGTCGCGCCGCTGGCCGCCGAGCTGGACCCGGCCGCCGCGGAGGCGGCCGCCGACGCGCGCCCGCGCGT
>ERZ1066122.396-NODE-396-length-46204-cov-35.426315_pt1 | contig 46204 bp, 30 predicted proteins | sample MGYA00382769_ERZ1066122 | MGnify/ENA primary metagenome ERZ1066122 (study PRJEB33369, sample SAMEA5778352) | biofilm metagenome | biome: Industrial cooling water; feature: Water cooling tower basin; material: Biofilm | place: United Arab Emirates | collected... | reverse complement strand
ACCAACACCCTTGCCTCCCGCCCCCCGCCGGAACACCTTCTCTGCAGCGCTGGCCGTTCCCGGGCCGCCGGCCGCTGCGGCCGGCATGGCCCCCTCCGCGGCGTCCTCTCCCCCGGCGCCGCCCGCCTCCTGCCTAACGGAGCCCATGACGCACGCATCTCTGCTCTCCCGCTGTGCGCTGCTGGCCGGCCTGGCGCTGCTCGGCACGGCCGCGGCGCCCGCGCCCGCGGCGGCGCAGTTGCCGCCGCTGCTCGACCGCGAGCTCTTCTTCGGCGATCCCGAGATCGCGAGCGCGCAGCTCTCGCCGGACGGGCGCTTCATCGCCTTCCGCAAGCCGCTCGACGGCGTCATGAACATCTGGGTCGTCGAGCGCGGCCGGCCGTTCGACGCCGCGCGCCCCATCACCGCCGACACCCAGCGCCCGGTGCGCGGCTACTTCTGGAGCCGTGACGGCCGCTTCATCCTCTTCGTGCAGGACCGTGGCGGCGACGAGAACTTCCGCGTCTACGCCGTGGATCCGGCCGCCGCACCCGCCGCCGGCGCCCGCGTGCCCGCCGCGCGCGACCTGACACCGTACGAGAAGGTGCAGGCGCAGATCGTCTCCGTGCCCGAGAACTCGCCCAACCACATCCTGGTGGGGCTCAACGACCGCAACCCACAGCTCCACGACCTCTACCGCGTCAACCTCAGCACCGGCGCGCGCGAACTGCTCTTCAAGAACGAGCAGAACCTCGCCGGCTGGACGGCCGACCTGCAGGGCAACCTGCGGCTGGCCGGGCGCATCAAGGAGAACGGCAGCAGCGAGCTGCTGCGCATCGACGGGCAGACGCTCACGCCCGTCTACTCCTGCTCGCCGCAGGAGACGTGCGGCGCGCTGCGCTTCCATCGCGACGGCCGCCGCGTCTACATGCTCAGCAACCGCGGCGATCCGGACCTGACGCAGCTCGTGCTCTTCGACCCGCAGACGCAGGCCGTGGAAGTCGTCGAGAGCGACCCGGAGAAGCAGGCCGACTTCGGCGGCGCGCTCTTCTCCAACCGCACGGACGAGCTGCTGGCGACGTTCTACGTCGGCGACCGGCTGCGCGTCTATCCGCGCGACCCGCAGTTGCGACGCGACCTGGAGATCCTGCGCCGCGCGCTGCCCGAGGGCGACCTCTACTTCAGCTCCTCCACGCGCGACGACCAGCTCGTGCTGATCACCGTCACCTCGGACACCGACCCGGGCGCGACCTACCTCTACGACCGCGGCAGCGGCAAGGTCGAGTTCCTCTTCCGCCCGCGGCCCAAGCTGCCGCGCGAGAGCCTGGCGCAGATGAAGCCGGTGCGCTACCGGGCGCGTGACGGCGTGGAGGTGCCGGCCTACCTCACCCTCCCCAAGGGCGTGCCGGCGCGCAGCCTGCCGGTGATCGTCGTGCCGCACGGCGGCCCCTGGGCGCGCGACACCTGGGGCTACAATCCCGAGGCGCAGTTCCTCGCCAACCGCGGCTACGCCGTGCTGCAGCCCAACTTCCGCGGCTCCACCGGCTACGGGAAGCGCTTCCTGAACCTGGGCAACAACCAGTGGGGCACCGGCACGATGCAGCACGACATCAGCGACGGCGTGCAGTGGCTGATCGAGCAGGGCATCGCCGACCCGAAGCGCGCGGGCATCTACGGCGGCAGCTACGGCGGCTACGCCACGCTCGCCGGGCTGACGTTCACGCCGGACCTCTACGCGGCGGGCGTCTCCTTCGTCGGGCCCTCCAGCATCCGCACGCTGCTGCGCTCGATCCCGCCGTACTGGCGGCCGATCCGCGCCATCTTCGACGTGCGCGTGGGCAACGTCGACAACCCGCGGGACGACGAGCGGCTGCAGGCGCAGTCGCCGCTCTACCACGCCCGCCAGATCCGCGCGCCGCTGATGATCGTGCAGGGCGCCAACGACCCGCGGGTGAAGAAGGCCGAGTCCGACCAGATCGTGCTGGCGCTGCGCGAGCTGGGCCGCCCCGTCGAGTACCTGGTGGCGCCGGATGAGGGCCACGGCTTCGCCGGGCGCGAGAACCGCATCGCCTTCTACGCCGCGATGGAGCGCTTCTTCGCGCGCCACCTGGGCGGGCGCTACCAGCAGGAGATGCCAGCCCCCATCCAGCAGCGGCTCGCCAGCCTGACGGTGCGGGTGGACACGCTGAAGCTGGCCGCGCAGCCCGGCGAGGCCGAGCGGGCCGCCGCGGTCGCGCCGCCCAGCTTCCGCGGTGCGGCGCTGCAGCCGCGGACGCTGGCCTACGCGCAGTCGATGGAGACGGGCGGCCGGAAGATCGAGGCGAGCGCGACGCGCACGCTCGCCAGCGCCACCTGGGCCGGCAAGCCGGTGTGGGTCGCCGTCGAAGATGCCAAGAGCCCGATGGGCACTGCGGTCGATTCCGTCTTCCTCGACCGCGAGTCGCTGCTGCCGCTGCGCCGCAGCCTGCACTCCTCCAGCGGCATGACGATGGAGGTCAACTACACGCCGCAGGCCGTGCAGGGCAAGATGGCGATGGGCGGGCAGGAGATGCCGCTGAGCGCCACGCTGCAGGCGCCGGCGCTGGTGGAGGGCTGGCCGCTCTCCATCGCGTTCGGCACGCTGCCGCTGACGGTGGGTTACAGCGCCACGCTCAGCACCTTCGACCTGATGAGCCGCAGCGTCCGGCCCTACCGGCTGCAGGTGGCGGGCACCGAGACGGTGCAGGTGCCGGCCGGCAGCTTCGAGGCGTTCCGCCTGGAGCTGACGCCGCTGGACGGCTCGCCGACCGCCGGCACCGTCTGGGTGGAGAAGGCCGCGCCGCACCGCCCGCTGAAGTCGACCTCCAAGCTGCCGCCGCAGATGGGCGGCGGCACCGCCACCGAGGTGCTGACCGGCGTGGGCTGAGCCCGGCATAGCCGGCGCGCGGCTCGCGAGCACCGCCGCCGAGAGATCCTTCCACACGCCGAAGCGAAGAACCTCCCCCCTCCGCGTTTCGAGGGGGGAGGTTCTTCGCTTCGCAGGGAACGGCGGGTCCGGGCCGCCTCATCCGAAGTTCGGGTGAGGAGTGAGCGATGGGGGGCCGCGAAGCAATCCGATTTGTCCGAGCGCAGCGAGTGGATCGGATTGCGGAGAGGCCCCCGATCGGGAACGGAACCCCCGAACTTCGTATTACAGCCCTCGTCCGTCGTGGCGGACGCCGCGGCGCGCGTGCCACCGCTCGTGCTCGGCCTGCTTCTGGGCACGCAGGCGCCGCTGGTACTGCGCGTCGCCGGGATGCTCGGCCGCGAGCAGCGTGTAGCGCCGGTCCAGCTCGCGGTGGAAGGCGGCGTGCGCCTCGTCATACGAGCCGTAGCGCTCCCCGGAGGGGTCGGAGCCTTCCCGCCGGGTAACGCTCTCCCAGCGCGCGTCGCGGCCGTGGCGGGCGTCGTAGCCGCAGTTCTCCGGCGTGCTGTGCGGGTTGCCGCGCCCCAGGCACCAGCCGGGCGGCACGCGCCTGCCGTCGCGCCGCGCTGCGCGCTCGCGGCGGTCGTCGCGCTGGTCGCCGCGCCCGCGGCGCCGCAGTTGCGGGCGCCCGTCGCGCTCGCCCGCGCGCTCCCGATACTCGGACGTCGGCCGCTCCCTCTGCCGCTCGCGCTCCTGCGCATTGACCGGCGCCGCGGCGCTCAGGGCCGCCAGGGCCAGCACCAGGGTACAGCCGAAGACTTGGTTCCACTGCAGCACTCGATCTCCTCTGAGCCAGGGCAACGGCGAATCGCAGATGTTTTTGGCAAGCCGGGTGCCAATCTCCTGCACGGCAACGAATTGAGCCGACACTCGCGATTCTTTGTCGGCGCGGCACCGCGCTCTTCCATCCGCGAGGACGCGGGCGCGGCTGCGCGGGGGACGCGGCCTGCACGCGGGGCTGACAGGAACGAACGCCCGCTCTTGACCCGCGCGGGGGCGCGGGGTAGCTTCGGCACGCCTCCCCCGCGCGTGAGTTCGAGCGGTTCTTCCCCTTTGCTCCAGGAGATCGCCCATGCAGCGTGTGCTGTCCACCCTTCTGCTGGCGAGCGTCGTCGGCTGTGCGTCGCGAGCCGCACCGGCATCGGCGCCGGCCGCCGCGGCTTCGCGCGCTGCGCCGGCCGCCGCGCCGCGCGCCGCCGACCCGTTCCCTTCGACGTACCAGCCGTTCGCCTCGCGCCCGACGGTGATCCGCGGCGGCACCGTGATGACGGCGGCCGGCCAGGTCATCCCGCGCGGCGAGCTGCTGCTGCGCGACGGCAAGGTGGCGGCGGTCGGCGAGCGCGTGGAGGCACCGGCCGACGCGGTCGTGATCGATGCGAGCGGCAAGTACGTGACACCGGGCGTCATCGACACGCACTCGCACCTCGGCGTCTACCCGAGCCCCGGCGTGGACGCGCACTCCGACGGCAACGAGGCGACGAACCCCAACACCGCCGGCGTCTGGGCCGAGCACTCCGTCTGGCCGCAGGACCCCGGTTTCGCGCGCGCGCTGGCGGGCGGCGTCACCACGCTGCAGGTGCTGCCCGGCTCCGCCAACCTCTTCGGCGGGCGCAGCGTGACGCTGCGCAACGTGCCCGCGCGCACGGCGCAGGCGATGAAGTTCCCCGGCGCGCCCTACGGCCTGAAGATGGCGTGCGGCGAGAACCCGAAGCGCGTCTACCGCGCGCGCGGGCCGTCCACGCGCATGGGCAACGTCGCCGGCTACCGCGACGCCTTCATCAAGGCCAGCGACTACCGCCGCCGCTGGGACGAGTGGGAGAAGAACGGCCGCGACGCCAGCAAGCAGCCCACGCGCGACCTGGCGCTGGAGACGCTCGCCGAGACGCTGCGCGGCAACATCCTCATCCACAACCACTGCTACCGGGCGGATGAGATGGCGACGCAGCTCGACGTCTTCCGCGAGTTCGGCGTGCGGCCACGCTCGTTCCACCACGGCGTGGAGGCGTACAAGATCGCCGACCTGCTGGCGCGCGACAGCGTCTCGGCCTCGCTCTGGGCCGACTGGTGGGGCTTCAAGATGGAGGCGCTCGACGGCACCCTGGCGAACATCCCGCTGGTGCACGCGGCCGGCGCGCGCGCCATCGTGCACTCCGACGACCCCGGCGGCATCCAGCGGCTGAACCAGGAGGCGGCCAAGGCGCTGCGCGCCGGCCGCGCCGCCGGCCTGCAGCTCTCGGACGACGACGCGCTGCGCTGGTTCACCGCCAACGCCGCCTGGGCGTTGGGCATCGACGACCAGGTCGGCACGCTGGCGCTCGGCAAGCGCGCCGACGTGGTGGTCTGGAGCGGCCACCCGTTCAGCGTCTACACGCGCGCCGAGAAGGTCTTCGTCGACGGCGCGCTGCTCTACGACCGCACCGACCCGGCGCTGCAGCCGCGCGAGGACTTCGAGATCGGCATTCTGCCCACGGAGGCGAGATGACGAACTGCGGATTGGGGATTGCGGATTGCGGATTGAACGTCATTCCGCGGGCCATGCTCATGCCGGTCGTCGCTCTGGCAGCCGCTCTGGTCGTGCCGCCGACGCCCGCCGCGGCGCAGACGGTGGCGGTCGAGGGCGGGCGGGTCTACACGATGACGGGCGCGCCGATCGAGAACGGCACGGTGCTGATCCGCGACGGCGTGGTGGTGGCGGTCGGCGCGAACGTGGCGGTGCCGGCCGGCGCGACGCGCATCGACGCGCGCGGCAAGATCGTCACGCCGGGCTTCTTCGAGTCCGACACGCACCTGGGGCTGGTGGAGGTCGGCGCCGTGGGGACGACGCGCGACTACGCGACGCAGCACGAGCCGACGGGCGACACCGACGACGTGGTACAGGCCGCCTTCAACGTGGCCGACGGGCTGAACCCGAACTCGATCGTGCTGCCGGTGACGCGCGTGGCCGGCGTGACCACGGCGGTCAGCCGGCCGGACGGCGGGCTGATCGCGGGGCAGGGCGTGGTGATCGACCTGGCGGGCGCCAGCGCCGACGCGCTGCTGGTGCGCTCGCCGGTGGCGATGTTCGCCGCGCTGGGCGAGGACGGGCAGCGCGCGGGCGGCGGCGCGCGCGCCGGCGCGACGCTGCGGCTGCGCGAGGTGCTGGAGGACGCGCGCGCCTACGCCCGCCGCCGCGCCGATTTCGAGCGCGGCGAGACGCGCGCCTTCGCCGCCAGCCGGCTGGACCTGGAGGCGCTGCAGCCGGTGCTGCAGGGCCGCTTGCCGCTGGTGGTGGAGGCGCACCGCGCCAGCGACATCCGCGCCGCGCTGCGCATCGCCGCCGAGTACGACCTGCGGCTGGTGATCCTCGGCGGCACCGAGGCCTGGATGCTGGCCGGCGAGCTGGCCCGCGCGCGTGTGCCGGTGATCGTGAAGGTGCTGCAGAACCTGCCGGAGAGCTTCGAGCGGCTGGGCGCGCGCTACGACAACGCCGCGCTGCTGCGCCAGGCCGGGGTGCAGGTGGCGCTGACGACCAGCGACACGCACAACGCGCGCAACCTGCCGCAGGAGGCGGGCAACGCCGTCGCCTACGGCCTGCCCTACGACGAGGCGCTGCGCGCCGTCACGCTCTATCCCGCGCAGATCTGGGGCGTCGCCGAGCGCTACGGCTCGCTGGCGCCGGGCAAGGTCGCCAACCTCGTCGTCTGGAGCGGCGACCCGCTGGAGCTGCTGACCACCGTGGAGCAGGTGCTGATCCGCGGCCGCCCCGTCCCGCTCGTCTCGCGCGACACCGAGCTGCGCGACCGCTACCGCAACCCGGCCGACGCGCGGCGGGCGTATCCGTGACGGCAGGGGTCGGGGGTCAGGGGTCGGGGGTCGGGGGAACGGCAACTCAGCTCGTGGTTGAAGTTGCCGTTCCCCTGACCCCCGACCCCTACCCCCCCAGCCTCCGCTCGATCTCGGGCTGCGGCAGCCAGCGGCCGTGCACCATGACGCCGGCCTGCTTCCAGAGGTTGGTGATGTCGTCGAGCGGGTTCGCCTCCAGCAGCACGAGGTCGGCGGCGCGGCCGACGGCCAGCGTGCCCCACTCCTCCTGTGCCCCGAAGAACTCGGCCGGCGCGCGAGTGCCGGTCGCCAGCGCCTGGTAGGGCGTCAGGCCGGCGGCGACGAGCAGCTCCAGCTCGCGGCGCGCGGAGAAGCCGGGCACGTTCCACCACTGCGGCGCGTCTGAGCCGAGCGCCAGCGGCGCGCCCGCGTCGTGCAGCGCCTTGATGAGCCTGCGCCGCACCTCCACGTAGCGCCTGGCCCGCTCCGGCGAGAAGCCGGGCGCCTGCTGGAAAGTGCGCTTGCGCTGCGTCCACTGCGCCAGTGTCTGCGGCGGCACGTAGCGCATCTCCGGCCGGCGCGCCAGCACCTCCGGCGGCTCCGGCGAGGCGAGCTGCTCCAGCAGCGTCTGCGTCGGCACGTTCCAGACGCCGGCCGCGCGCGTGGCCGCGGCCAGCGCGGTGAGGCGCGCGTCGTCGACCCGGTCGGTGAGCGCGAAGCCGAAGAAGCCCGCGACCTCCGGGGCGAAGCCGTCGCCGTGGCCGGCGGCCGCCTCGACGTAGCCGTCGAGGTGGTCGATGGAGGCGTAGCCGGCCTGCAGCGCGCGGTTCAGCCCGACGGCGGCGGAGACGTGCCCGGCGTAGCGCAGCCCCAGCCGGTCGGCCAGCGCGTCGACGGTGTCGAAGGTGGCGCGCGCGAGGCCGGGGTGCAGCTTGAGGAAGTCGTAGCCCGCGGCCTTCTGCTCGGCGACGGCGCGCGCCGCGGCCTCCGGCGTCGGTGTGGAGCTGCCGTTCAGCGACGGGCCGGAGGTGTAGATGCGCGGGCCCAGCAGCTCGCCGCGCGCGACGCGCTCGCGCACCGCCAGGTGCTGCGGGTGCCCGAGCATCCCGCGCACCGTGGTGACGCCACCCGCGAGGAACAGGAAGAGCGTGCGCTCCATCACCGTGTCGCCCGCCTGCGGCGGCGGCAGGTGCGCGTGCATCTCCGCGAGGCCGGGTATCAGGTAGCGCCCGCGGCCGGCGACGACCTCGGCGCCGGCAGGCACGCGCACCGAGCCCGCCGGCCCGAGCTGCGCGATGCGGCCGTCGCGCACCACCACCGTCTGGCCGGGCAGCACGCGCTCGCCGTCCATCGGGATCACCGTCACATCGACGAACGCCACGGCCGCCGGCGATGCGGCGCGCGGCGCCGGCGGTTGCGCCGCCGCGACGGACAACGTCGCGCCCGACAGCAGCGCCGCCAGCAGCAGCGAGGCACGGCGCGAAGCGGGAGACTCGATCGCGGGCATGGGCACTCCAGAGGGTTGGGTGGTGGGACGGACGCTGCCGCGGACGTCGGCCCGAGGACCGCAGCGGCGTGGGGCGACGCCGCAGCGGCCGCGCGGGCGGCGAGCTACCAGGCGAGCACCAGCTTGCCGAAGCTCTCGTTCGTTTCGAGCTGGCGGTGCGCCTCGGCCAGCTCGCCGAACGAGTAGACGCGGTCGACCACCGGGCGGATTCGGCCGGCGGAGAAGAGCGGCAGCGCGCCGGCGGAGAAGGCGCGCGCGAGCGCGATCTTCTCCTCCAGCGGCCGCGAGCGCAGCACCGTGCCCTCGACGCGCGCGCGCTTGCGCATCAGCAGGCCCAGGTCCAGCTCGGCCAGGTGGCCCGCCATGGTTCCGACGACTACCACCCGCCCGCCGGTGCGCAGCACGCGCAGGTCGCCGGGCAGGTAGCGCCCGCCGACCAGGTTGAGCACCGCCTGCACGCCGGCGCCGTCGGTGGCGCGCTCCACGGCCGCGGGCCAGTCCTCCTGCGAGGCGTCGATCGCCACGTCCAGCCCCAGTTCGCGCGCGCGCGCCAGCTTGGCCGCCGTGCGTGCGGTGCCGAGCACCAGTGCGCCCGCTGCGCGCGCGAGCTGCAGCGCCGCAGTGCCCACGCCGCTGCCCACGGCGTGGATCACCACCGGCTCGCCCATCCCCAGCTCCAGCCGGGTGAAGAGCGCGTCGTAGGCGGTGAGGAACGCCTCCGGCACCGCGGCCGCCTCTTCCCAGGAGAGGTTCTGCGGCACGTGGATCGCCTCGCGCTCGTGCACCACCACGAATTCGGCGTGCGCCGCGCCGCCCACGATGCCCATCACGCGGTTGCCCACCGCCCACAGCCCGGCGCCGGGGCCGACCGCGTCCACCTCGCCGGCGTACTCCAGCCCGGGGATCTCCTGCGGCACGCCCGCGGGCGCGGGGTAGCGCCCCAGCCGCTGCAGCAGGTCCGCGCGGTTGAGCGCGGAGGCGCGCACCCGCACGCGGATCTCGCCGGCGCCCGGCTCGGGCGTCGGCAGCTCGCGCTGCTCCAGCACCTCCGGCCCGCCGGGCCGGCTGATCACGATCGCTTTCATGGTCCGCGCAGGGAGCGGAAGAAGGCCTCGATGCCCACCGCGTGCGCCTGCGCCAGCCGCTCCACGAAGCGAGCGTCGCGCAGCGCCGCCTCGTGCTGCGGCATCGACATGAAGAGCGACTCGGTGAGCGCCGTGGGCATCCACGTCGGCCGCACCAGCGCCAGGTTGCCGGTGAGCGCGCCGAGGTCGCGTGCCTGCGTCGCGGCGACCAGCTCGCGGTTCAACGTGCGCGCCAGGGCGGCCGAGAACGGGTGGAAGTAGTAGGTGCTGGTGCCGTTGCGGCGGAAGGGGTTGGCGCCCTCGCCGAAGGCGTTGTTGTGGACGGAGACGAGCAGGTCCGCGTCGAGCGCGGCGGCCAGCGCGGGCCGGTCCGTCAGGCCGACCGGCTGGTCGGCGGTGCGGGTGAGCCGTACGTCGGCGCCGCGGCGGCGCAGCTCGCGCACCAGCGGCAGCGCGATGGCGAGGTTCGCCTCCGGCTCCCAGAGCCCGGTGGGGCCGGTGGCGCCGGCGGGCGGGTGGCCGGGGTCGACCACGATGCGCACGCCGCGCAGCGGCGCCGCCGAGTCCACCGGCGGCGGCCGGCGCAGCCGTACGACCAGCGCGCCGTCGGCGTCGTACCACGCCTTGTAGCCCCAGAGCGGCTGCGCGAGGCGCAGCGCGAGGCGCGCCGTGCCCGGGGCCGGCGTGCTCCACTCGGCGCTGCGGACGAACGGGTCCGCGATGCTCGCCGGCGCGCCGGCCGGAAGGCTAACGCCGTAGAGCGTGATGCTCGCGCCCGTGCTGTCGGCCTGCACCAGGAACGGCGCGCGGCCGGCCGGCAGCCGCACGTCCACCCAGCGCGCGGCTGACGCGCTGGCGAGCGGGCCGAGCGGGGTCAGCGGCGGGTCGAGCGGCACCGGCCGGGTCGGCGTACTCGGCGTCGCAGCGGGCGCTGCGGCTGCCGGCGGTGCAGGCGCGGCCGGCGGCGGGATGCTGTCGGCGAGCGCCAGGTTGGCGGCGGGGAACCAGGCGAGCGTCGCGCTGTCCAGCCGCACCTGCAGCAGGTCGCCGCGGCGGGCGACCGCCCACACCCGCGCGCCCGCCGGCAGGAACCAGCGCGGGTTGCCGGTGAGCGTGGCGCGGCCCGTCGCCGCGTCGCTGCCGGTGCGCAGCGTGTCCGCCACGCCGACGACGGCGGCGGCGACCGGCTGCGCGAACGGCACCGTCTCCACGCGCGGCGCGGGCGGCGCCGGCGTGGGCGCAGGGCTGGGCAGGCGGTAGCTCACCACCGCGCTGTCCGCCCGGCCTTCGGCGCTCGCCACCAGCGCCAGCCGCCCGTCGCGCGGCACGGCGACGTACGCGATGAACGCGCCGTTCGGCTCCACCCGCACCGGCGCGCCGTTGATCGTCAGCGTTGCCCCCCCCGTGCCGACGGAGCCGAAGACGAAGCTGGAATCGACGTTCGGCCGCGGCGTGCCCGGCGTCGGGTGCACGACGCGAATGGCGAGCGGGCCGCGCACCGCGGGGATCGGCGGCAACCCGTCGGGCGTCGGGGCCGCGGCCGGCGCAGGCGCGGACACGGCAGGCGCACAGGCCGCGGCGGCGAGCAGCAGCGCCACGGCCGGGGTCGGTACTCTCACGGGCAGAGCAACAGGGTTGAGGTGAATGGTCGCGTAAGGTGGGGCCCTGCGGACGCAAGCGCCAGGCCCTCCCCCGTGCTGGCAGCTTGCCGCCGGGCCGCGCGGGGGGCGCCCGCGAGCTGTGCGACGCGGCCGGGGCGTCCGCAGGATCAGCCCCGGCGTGCCTTCGGCAGCGAACGTCCACTGAACACGGGCCGACGTTCAGTGAACGTTCATCCGGCGCGACGTGGCCTGCCCTCGTAGCGGTAAGTGGCTGTGGATGAGGGAGTTGGCAGGCGAGGGTCGCTGGCCTGCTCGATGCCACCACGAGGCCGGGGCTCCGCTGCCACCCAGAAGAGGGAGGCCACCATGTCGCGCTTCGGTTGCGCTGGATTCCGCCGTTCCCCGATCGCCTCCGCCCTGCGCCGCGGGCTGGTCCCGCTGCTACTCCTCGGCCTGCTGCCGGGCTGTGGGCCGTCCTCGCCCGTTCCGCTCGCGGCGGTGGAACGCGCGCCGCTCGACACCGCGCTGGTCGGCCTGTGGGTGCCCGCGCACGACTCCAGCGCCAGCCCGCTGCTCGTGCTGGCGTTCAACGAGCGCGAGTACCTGGTCGAGGAGCTGCCACCCGGCTCGCATGTCGTGCGGCCAGGGCACGGCTGCGATTCCGCGGGCTCGCTCGATGCGGGCTCCGGCTTCGCCCCGCTGATGCAGGCGGTGCTCCTCAACCGCAGGCGGGCGTACACGACGGTAGTCGATGGAGCGACGTTCTGGAACCTTCAAGACCTCGTCGAGCTGCCGGACGAGCGCGGCTTCCGCTTCGCGCGCTTCCGGCGCAGCGCGGCGGGTGAGCTGCGGGTGCGTAGCGTCATGCGCTTGCCGGCGCCGGAGCAGTTGACGAGCAGCCAGACGCTGCTGGCCTGGCTGCAGGCCCACGCCGCGGAGGACTCGATCTACGCGTCGCCTGAGATGGTGTACCGCAAGGTGGACGAGCAGGCCGACCTGGAGCTGGCGCCGGCGGAGCGGACGCAGCCCTCACCGTAGCGGCCACCTCACCGGCAGGCCGAGCCCCGCCGGCGCAACCGCTACGGGCGTGGAGACGGTATGCGCGCAGGCCGCGGTGGCGAGCCACCGCGCCGCAGCCGGGGTCGGTACGCTCACGGGCAGGGCAGCAGGGTTGGGGGCGAAACGCCATGAAAGGTGCGGCGCGCCGGCCTGGACGATTGCGCTTGCGGACCGCCGGCGCGGCACGCCAACTTGCGGCGGGCCGTCGGCCATGGCGGCCCATCGGCGCCGGACGCCACCACGCCTGCCAATCCCCCGACCATGATCCCGAACGCCCGGTACGGGCATACCAACCTCGTCGCGCGGGACTGGCGCGCGCTCGCCGCTTTCTATCAGCAGGTGTTCGGATGCGTCACGGCGCCTCCGACGCGCGATTATTCCGGCCCTGCGCTGGAGGCAGGCACGGGCGTGAAGGGCGCGACGCTTCAGGGCGTGCACCTGCGCTTGCCGGGCTTCGGGGCGGACGGCCCCACGCTGGAGATCTACACCTACAGCGTCTCCGCCGAGCCCGTGTGGCCAGAGGTCAACCGCCCCGGGTTCGGGCACCTCGCGTTCGTGGTGCCGGACGTCCACGCCGCGCAGCGCGAGGTGCTGGCCGCGGGCGGCTCGGCCGTCGGTGAGCTCGTCACGTTGGAGACCGCCACCGGCGCACGGGTGACCTGGTGCTACACGCGCGATCCCGAGGGCAACGTCGTCGAGCTGCAATCCTGGGCCTGACGCTCGTAGCGCCGGCCTGGCCGAGGCGCCGGGCCAGGGGCGCCGTGGGGGACATCTCGCCGGCATTGACACGCCAGGGCAGCGGCTGCATTGCTTCCGCTGCCGGGAGCCCTCCCGGTGCCTTGTCGCTTCCTTCCCCCGCCGGAGGTGCCTATGCGTTCTGCCCGCTCGTCCCTCGCCGCGCTGCTTCTCCTGGCGCTCGCCGCGTGCGCCGACACGCCCACCCCGCCCCCACCGCCCGAGGCCACCGCCGCGCAGGCCGCCGGCCCCCAGGTCCCCTCGCGCGCCGAGCAGCGCCCCGGTACCTGGCTCGATCTCTCCGACGCCGAGCTGTGGCGCGCCGTCCAGGCGTCCGGCGGAGTGGCGGCGGTGGGGCTGAAGGCGCCCGGCCAGAAGCGCGGCGTCTGGCGCGGCCAACTGCTGATCCGCCGCGCCGAGTGGCTGCAGGCGCGGCAGAACCTGCTGACCCGTCGCGGCATCACCGTGCTCGCCGTGGACGAGCTGCTGCCGATCGTCGAGGTGCGGCTCGCCGACGCGGACGCGCTCGCCGCGCTGCGCCGCCTGCCGTTCGTCGACTACGTGGAGCCGGTGCTCGCCGCGCAGGCCATGCCCACGCTGGCGGACGTCGGCGGCTGCGGCTGGGGCAGCGCCTGGAGCGGCGACTGGCAGTACACGCCCCAGGGCGATGTCTACACCGAGAAGTATACGGCGATGGGCATCCCCGCGGCCTGGGGGCTGAGCAGCGGCCGCGGCGTCACCGTCGGCATCACCGACACCGGCATCTCCTCCACGCAGGCGGAGCTGACGAGCGGCTTCGCCACCGGCGAGAGCGCCGGCCGCACCCTGCGGCTGCTGCGCGTCTCCAGCAAGAGCAGCGCGTACGACCAGTGCGGCCACGGCACGCGCATGTCCGGCGTGCTCGCGGCGCCGCGCAACGGGCAGAACGTGACGGGCGTGGCGTGGGGCGCCAACCTGGTGAGCGTGCGGCACGCGGACGGCGTCGCGGCGGTCTCCAGCAGCGCGGCGCGCGAGGGCGTGCGCGTGGCGGCGCAGAACGGCGCGCGCGTGGTGGTGATGGCCTGGGAGAGCCTGAACTGGTTCTGGCAGGTGAGTGACGAGATAGAATATTGGTACTACAACGGCGCGCGGCTCTTCCTGGCGGCGGCTGGTACCTCCGGCTGCGGCGACCTGATCCCCGACGGCAACGTCGTCTTCCCGGCGGAGATGGGCGAGGTGATCGCCGTCACCGGCTTCGCCTACCCGACGACCAGCGTGCCCTGCGGCATCCACCACGGCCCTGAGGTCGACGTCGTCGCCTACCTCGACGTGCCGACGACCGGCCGCAACACGGGGGAGCTGGTCGGCATCGGCGGCAGCTCGAACGCCACGGCGGTGATGGGCGGCATCGCGGCGCTCGTCTGGTCGGCGAACCCGTCGCTCACGCGCGACCAGGTGCGCGAGCGCCTCTACCGCGCCGCCGCCGGCTACCCGACGCGCAGCAGCCGCCACGGCTACGGCCTGGTCAACGCCTACCGCGCGGTGACGGGGCAGTAGCCGCCCGGCCAGCCCTTCCGCCCCGGCTACCAGCTACCGGCTGCCGGCAACAGAAGCCCTCACCCGGCAGGCCCTCACCCGGCTCGCTCAGGCTTGCTACCCTCTCTCGCACGCGGGAGAGGGCTTGGACGGCGAAGGCCCGGTGTTCTCCCCCTCTCCCAGACTTGGGAGAGGGGGCCGGGGGGTGAGGGCTTCTCTTGCAGTTGACCGACAGCCGACAGCCGTGCCGGCGGGCCGGGCTACCGCTCCCGATGCAGCCGCGCCTCGTCGCCGCCACGGCCAGCGCGGCCGGCACGACCGCCGCGCGCGGGGGGCTCCGGCGCGGGCGGCACCAGCTCGGTGAAGAAGAGCTTGCCCTCGGAGAGGCTGGCGCCGCGCAGCGCGATCGCCAGCGCCTCGTCGATCGTCTCCACGGCGTGGATCGCCAGCGCCTTGAGCACCTCCTGCGGCAGGTCCTCCAGGTCTGGCTCGTTGGCCCTGGGCAGCAGGATCGTCTGGATCCCGGCGCGATAAGCGCCGAGCAGCTTCTCCTTGACGCCGCCGATCGGCAGCACGCGCCCCGTCAGCGTGACCTCGCCGGTCATCGCCACGTCGCTACGCACCGGGCGGTCGCTGAGCGCGCTGACCAGCGCCGTCGTCAGCGCCACGCCCGCCGAGGGGCCATCCTTGGGGATCGCGCCGGCCGGCACGTGCACGTGGATCTCCGAGCCCCACGCCTTGCGCGGGTCGATGCCGTAGCGCGCGGCGTGCGTGCGCGCGTACGTCAGCGCCGCACGCGCCGACTCCTTCATCACGTCGCCGAGCTGGCCGGTCAGCACCAGGCTGCCCATGCCGGTGGGCAGCGCCTCTGCCTCCGGCGCGGGCAGCGGCGCGGGCGTCGGGCGCTGCGAGGCGCTGACCTCGATGAACATGATGTCGCCGCCCATCGGCGTGTAGTACATGCCGGTGGCCATGCCCACCATGTCCTCGCCGACCGCCTTCTCCGGGTGCACGCGCGAGCGGCCCAGGAAGTCGCGCACCTGCTTGGGCTTCACGCGCACCCGCCGCGCGCGGCCGGCGGCGATGCGGCGCGCAGCCTTGCGCGCCAGCTTGCCGACCTCGCGCTCCAACTGGCGGACGCCCGCCTCGCGCGTGTACTCCGAGATCACCAGGCCCAGCGCCGGGTCGCTCAGGCTGAACTCGTCCTCGTTCAGCCCCGCCTCCCCGCGCTGCCGCGGAAGCAGGTAGCGCAGCGCGATCTCCTTCTTCTCCTGCTCGGTGTAGCCGCGGAACTCCACCTGCTCCATGCGGTCGAAGAGCGGGGCGGGGATGTTCTGCACGTAGTTCGCCGTGGCGATGAACAGCACCTCGGAGAGGTCGAACGGCACGCCGAGGTAGTGGTCGGTGAACTCGTGGTTCTGCGCCGGGTCCAGCACTTCGAGCAGCGCCGACGACGGATCGCCCTGCAGGCTGACGCCCAGCTTGTCGACCTCGTCCAGCAGCAGCACGGGGTTGCGGCTCTTCGCCTGCTTCAGCGCCTGCACGATGCGGCCGGGCATCGCGCCGACGTAGGTGCGGCGATGGCCGCGCACGTCGGCCTCGTCGCGCACGCCGCCGAGCGCGATGCGCACGTACTGCCGCCCCAGCGCCCGCGCGATCGACTTGGCGATGCTCGTCTTGCCCACGCCCGGCGGGCCGGTGAAGAGCAGGATGGGGCCCTTCGCCGTGGCCCTCGCCTTGGCCTCCTTCAGCTCCTTCTCCAACTGCTCCGGGCTCGGCTCGGCCTCGGTGCCCTCCAGCGCCTCGGCTTCGGCAGTCGCCTCCTCCTTGACTTCGGCCTCCGCGCGGCGCGCGGCCAGTTGGCGCACGGCGAGGAACTCGAGCACGCGGTCCTTGACGTCCTCCAGGCCGTAGTGGTCCTCGTCGAGGATCCGGTCGGCGGCCTTGAGGTCCAGGTGGTCCTCGGTGCGCACGTTCCAGGGCAGGTCGGCCATCGTCTCCAGGTAGGTGCGGATCACCTGGTACTCGGCGCTCTGCGGGTTGGTGCGCTCCAGCCGGCCCAGCTCGCGCTCCGCCTCGGTCTTGGCGGCCTCGGGCAGCTCCAGCGCCTCGAAGCGCTGGCGCAGCTCGGCGGCCTCGTTGGCCTCGTCCGCGTCGCCCAGCTCGCGCTGGATCGCCTTCATCTGCTCGCGCAGCAGCATCTCGCGCTGCCGCTCGCCCAGCTCCTCCTGCACCTGCTGCTGGATGTCTTCCTGCGCCTCCATCATGATGAGGTGGCGCTGCACCACCAGCAGCAGCGAGCGCAGGCGCTCCTCCACCGAGAGCGTCTCCAGCAGCTTCTGCTTGGTGGGGGTGTCCATCTCCACGTAGAACGAGACCAGGTCCGCGAACGGGCCGGGCTCGGTGACGCCCTCCATGAACTGCTGCAGCATCTCCGGCGGAATGCCGCGGCGCTTGCCCAGCTCCGCGCTGCGCTCGCGCAGCTCGCGGTACAGCGCCTGGAACGCCGCGTCCTGCGGGCTGACGACCGGCTGGTCGTCCATCTCGCGCAGCGAGGCGGCCAGGCCCTTGCCCTCGACCTCCTGGTAGTGCAGCGCCAGTGCGCGCGTCTCGCCGTGGATCAGCAGTTGCACGCCGCCCACGCCGCGCTGCACCTGCGTGATGCGGCAGACGACGCCGACGCTGTAGAGGTTCTCCAGCTCGACGGCCTCGTCGTTCTCCTTCTGCGCTACGGCGAAGATGCGGCGGTCGCCCTGCAGCGCGGCCTCGATCGCCGCCAGCGTGCCGGGCCGGCCCGCCGAGATCGGCACCGCCACGCCGGGGAAGATCACCGTCTCCCGCAGCGGCAGCACCGGTAGCATCAGTCGTTCACTCATCGCTTGGACCTCTCTCCGTATCTGGAGCCCCGCACGGGGCGCTCGTCCCTCTCGTCGCAGTCCGCCGGCTCCTGGTACCCCCACCCGGTCACGGCGGTTGCGCTGCCGGCGGGTGCAAGAGCAAGAACGGCCCCAACTTGGGTGCGCCGTTCCGGCGCAACCCCGGCGCCCGGGCCTGCCGCCGAGGCGCGCTGGCTGCCGCGCCGGCAGGCGGGGATTGCCGAGGCGCCGGTGTGCACGGTAGCTTGGCGCCAGCCGGCCGCGCGCCCGGGCGTGCGGGGCGGCTCGTGCAGCCGGCGTGCGCTGGGTGGGAGTACGGACCGCGACGCGGTGCGGGTTCGCGTCGCGGTGGCTGCGCGAAGCGGCGGGGGAGGCAGCGGGCAGGGGAAGGCCCCGCGCCGGCGTGCGGCGCGGGGCGTGGCGTCAGTCCGCCTGCCGGGCCCGCCGGGGCGGGCGTCCGCGCCGACGCGTCTCTCCGGCGGCCGGCTCGGTGGCGTCGGGCGCTTGCTTCTCGTCGGCACCGGGCTCCCGGACGCGCAGGTACTCCTCTTCGAGCGCGCGGCGGGCGCCGTCGTCGCCGCGCACGATGCGCAGCGCGATCTCCAGCAGCGTGGCGACCTGGGCCCGCTCGTTCTCCGCCAGGCGGCCGCCGTGCGTCACGCCGCTCTCGCCCGCCTCGCCGACGGTGCGGCCGCTGGCGCCGGTGAGCAGCCAGTGGCCGTCCACCCCGAGGATCTCCGGCAGTTGCAGCAGCACGGAACCGCCCGGCATGGTGTCGCGGTTGAACCAGTCGCTCACCGTCGCGTCGCGCACGCCGAGCGTACGGGCGAGCTGGGTCTGCGTCATTCCCTTTCGGCGCAGCGCTTCACGGAGCCGGGCACGGAAGGCGTCGTTTCTTTCCATGGGATGGTCGCGGGGAAACCAAGCGCAAAAGAACACCGCAGCGCGCGCCGACGGCGGCTGCGTTCGGTTGCTTGTCCTGAGAATGTACGCCGTGATCCGATTCCGCAAGGTTTTTTACCTCGCGCTGCCCGCGCTTTCCGCTCGCGGTTATCTTCCTGCCTACAAAGTTGTTCCTTTCGGCCGCGCGGCGCGGGCGGGCTTCCGTCCCGGCGCGTGCGGACGCTCACCCCGGCGTTGGGCCGTTCGATCCCGCGGGCGTCGCGGCGAGGCCGGTGCCGCGGTTATCATGACGGTCGTGAGGAACGTGGCGGGGCGGGCGGAGCACTGCGAATTCCAGGAGGTGAGATGCGGAGAGCCAAGCCGGCCACCGCCGCGGAGACGCCTTCGCCGCGCGGCTGGAACCGCCGGGTGGCGGCGGGCGTCTTCGTGGGGTGGTGGACGGTGTTCGCGCTGCTGTTCGCGAACATGTTCTACTTCATGGAGAAGACGCGCGGGCGCGAGGCGAACTGGGGCCATGCGCTGCTCGCCGGCTTCTTCGACATGTACATGTGGGGGCTGGTCAGCCTGGGCGCGATCTCGCTGGCGTGGTACCTCCCGCTGCGGCGCGACCGGCTGGGCCGGCTGCTGCTGCTCCACCTGGCGGCCGGCGTGACGCTGGTGCTGCTGCGGCTGGCGACCGAGCAGGCGCTCGCCGCGCGGCTGGACTGGTGGCAGGTGCCGTTCTCGACGCGCGTGGTGGTGCAGGGCACGTCGCACCTGATGGTCTACTTCCCGCTGGTCGGCGTGGGCTACGCGATCAGCTACTTCCGCCGCTACCGCGACCGTGAGCTGAGCGCCGCCCGGCTGGAGGCGCAACTGAGCAACGCGCAGTTGCAGGCGCTGAAGATGCAGTTGCACCCGCACTTCCTCTTCAACACGCTGAACGCGATCTCGGCGCTGATGCACCGCGACGTGCGCGCGGCGGACCGCATGCTCGCCCGCCTGGGCGACCTGCTGCGCATGACGCTCGACGCGGCGGCCACGCAGGAGGTGCCGTTGCAGCAGGAGCTGCGCTTCCTGGAGACGTACCTGGAGATCGAGCAGACGCGCTTCGGCGAGCGGTTGGCCGTGCGCATGCAGGTGGAGCCGGAGCTGCTGGAGGCGCTGGTGCCGCACCTGCTCCTGCAGCCGCTGGTGGAGAACGCGATCAAGCACGGGGTCGCGCCGCGCGCGGTGCCGGGCAGCATCGCCATCTCCGCGCGGCGCGAGGGTGCGCGGCTGCGGCTGGAGGTGGTGGACAACGGCCCCGGCCTGGCGGCCGTCGCCCCGGCGCGCGGCGGCGTGGGGCTGGCGAACACGCGCGCGCGGCTGCAGCGCCTCTACGGCGCGGAGCAGCGGCTGGAGTTGTGCAACGGCGAGGCTGGCGGGCTGTGCGTGCGCGTGGAGCTGCCGCTTCGCCTGCTGCCGGCGAATGCGCCCCCCGAACCCGGAGTGATGGCCCATGCGGGTGCTGATCGTTGACGACGAGCCGCTGGCGCGCGAGCGCATCCGCTCGCTGCTCGCCGCCGAGCCGGACGTGCAGGTGGTGGGCGAGTGTGGCGATGGCGGCGCCGCCGTCGACGCGATCCGTGACGCCCGCCCCGATCTCGTCTTCCTGGACGTGCAGATGCCGGACCTCGACGGCTTCGGCGTGCTCGACGCGCTGGCGGGCGAGGAGCTGCCGCTGGTCGTCTTCGTGACCGCGTACGACCAGTACGCGCTGCGCGCCTTCGAGGCGCACGCCGTCGACTACCTGCTCAAGCCCTACGACGTCGACCGCTTCGCCGCGGCGCTGGCGCGGGCGCGCGCGAACCTGGGCAGCGCCGGGGGGGCCGACGTCCGCTCCCAACTGCTCAGCCTGCTGCAGGAGCTGCGGCCGAACTCCCGCTATCTCGAGCGCTTGATCGTGCGCCTCGGCTCGCGGCTGCTCTTCGTGCGCGCCGAGGAGATCGACTGGATCGAGGCGGAGGGCAACTACGCGCGGCTGCACGCCGGCAACCGCTCCTACCTCGTGCGCGAGACGATGAGCCACCTGGAGGCGAAGCTGGACCCCGCGCACTTCGTGCGCATCCACCGCTCCAGCATCGTCAACGTGGACCGCATCCAGGAGCTGGAGTCGGTCTTCCAGGGCGAGTACCTCATCGTGCTGCGTGGCGGCACCAAGCTCAACTCCAGCCGCGGCTACCGCGAGCGGCTGGAGAAGCTGCTCGGCATCGGGACGTAGCCGCGCCGCGCGGAACGCGGATGTATGGTTGTTGCGTGGGGTGCGCGGGCGACAGGCCGTCGTGCGCGCCGCGACGGCATCGCTCCGCGCCGAACCTCGTGCCACCGTGCCCGCCGATCCTCCGAACACCCTCCCGCTCCCCGACGAGGCCGCCGCCGCTGCGCCGCGGCTGGCGACCTCGCACCCCGGCCGCTACCTGATCTCCGCGGCCCACCTGCCGCCCCCCCTGCTGGAGCGGCTGGAGAACCCCCCGCACTCCGCCGTGTCGCCGCGCCCGGCCGCCACCGTCGTGCTGCTGCGCGAGCATGACGCGCCGCCGCGCGTGGAGGCGCTGCTGTTGCGCCGCCCCGGCCGCAGCCGCTTCGCCGCCGGCGCCTGGGTCTTCCCCGGCGGTGTGGTGGACGCGGCCGACGCCGCCGCCGCGCTCGCGGTGGCCGCCGCCGGGCCGCCGCCGGAGGCGTGGGCGGCGCGCCTCGACCTCGCCGAGCCGGGCGCCGCCTTCGCCTTCGTGGTCGCCGCGATCCGCGAGGTCTGGGAGGAGACGGGAATCCTGCTCGCCGAGGGCGGCACGGCAGCCACCTGCGACGCCGCGCGCGCCGCGCTGCTCGCCGGGGAGCGCTCCTTCGCGCAGGTGCTGGGGGAACTCGGCCTGCCGCTCGCCACCGGCGCGCTGCTCTACGCCGCGCACTGGATCACGCCCGAGCCGGAGCCGCGCCGCTACGACACCCGCTTCTTCCTCGCGCGCGTGCCGCCCGACGCGGTATGCCGCCTGCACGGCGACGAGCTGGCCGAGGCGCGCTGGCTGGCGCCGGCCGATGCGCTCGCCGCGTACCACGCCGGCCGGCTGCCGCTGCTGCCGCCGACGGCCGACACGCTGCGCCGCATCGCCGGCTTCGCTTCGCTGGACGCGCTCTGGCACGCGCTGCGCGATCAGCCGGTGCCCACGATCCTGCCCCGCATGCGCCGCACGCCCGAGGGCGTCGTCGTCGAGTACGGGTGACGCCCAGCCCGCACCCCGAACGCGGAACGCGGAATGCGGACCTGCGCTGCGACGACAGCGGTCGCCGTTCAGTCGCCCACCGGCTGCGCCGACCCTGGACGACGAAACCGGGGTTCCCTGAATCCCGAATCCTGAATCCCGAATCCTGTTTCTCTTCAGTGTTCAGGAGAGGGGCCGTGCATTCATTCCATCAGCCAGCGTCGCCGCCCATGCCTTCCGCTTCCCGACCCCCGACCCTCGGCGCGCTGCGCGCCGCGGGCTACCGCCCTCGCTCGGTGAAGACGGAGCTGCGCGAGAACCTCGTCGCCAAGCTGCGGCGCGGCGAGCCGCTCTTCCCCGGTGTCGTCGGCTACGACGACAGCGTGGTGCCGGCGATCGTCAACGCCGTGCTCGCCCGCCACCACTTCATTCTGCTGGGGCTGCGCGGCCAGGCGAAGACCCGCATCCTGCGCCAGCTCGTCGAGCTGCTGGACGCCGAGATGCCGGTGCTCGCCGGCAGCGAGGTCAACGACGACCCGTTCGCGCCGATCTCCAAGTACGGCCGCCTGCTGGTGGAGGAGGCGGGCGAGGACGCGCCGATCGCCTGGGTCGCGCGCGCGAGCCGCTACGTGGAGAAGCTCGCCACGCCCGATGTCACCGTCGCCGACCTGATCGGCGACCTGGACCCGATCAAGGCGGCGCGCGGCGGCCATCTGCTCTCCGACGAGCTGACCATCCACTTCGGCTTGCTGCCGCGCGCGAACCGCGGCATCTTCGCCGTCAACGAGCTGCCCGACCTGGCGGGCAAGGTGCAGGTCGGGCTCTTCAACGTCATGCAGGAGGGCGACGTCCAGATCAAGGGCTACCCCGTGCGCCTGCCGCTGGACGTGCTGCTCGTCTTCAGCGCCAACCCGGAGGACTACACGGCGCGCGGCAAGATCATCACCCCGCTGAAGGACCGCATCGGCGCGGAGATCCTGACGCACTACCCGCGCTCGACCGAGGAGGCGATGGCGATCACGCGCCAGGAGGCCTGGGTGGAGCGCGGCGGGCTGCCGGTGGAGGTGCCGCCGTTCCTCGCCGAGCTGGTGGAGCGCATCGCCTTCCTGGCGCGCGTGGACAAGCGGGTGGACAAGCGCAGCGGCGTCTCGCAGCGCATGCCGATCTCGGTGCTGGAGACCGTCGTCTCCAACGCCGAGCGGCGCGCGCTGGCGGTGGGCGAGCCGCGCGTGGTGCCGCGCGTCAGCGACGTGCACGCCGCGCTGCCCGCGATGACCGGGAAGATGGAGCTGGAGTACGAGGGCGAGCTGCAGGGTGCGGAGGTCGTGGCGCTGGACCTGGTGGCCGCGGCGGCGCAGGAGGTCTTCGACCGGCTGTGGGACCTGGACGCGCTCGACGAGGTGGTCGACCACTTCGACCGCGGCGGCGTGCTGCGCCTCGCGGAGACGGCGGGCGCCGAGGCGGCCTGGGCGGGGCTGCAGGAGGTGCCCGGCCTGCTGCCGGCGCTGGAGGCGGCCGAACTGCACCGGGCCGACGACCCCGCGCACAACGTCGCCGCCGCCGAGCTGCTGCTGGAGGGGCTCGCCGCGCACCATCGCATCAGCCGCCTGCCCGGCGGCCGGTTCGCGCGCGCCCGCGCCCGGCGCGCGGGCTGAGGGCGGCTACGGCCGGCGCGCCATCGCCAGGTCGCCGCAGGCGATGATCGTGCTCATGTTCGTCGGCGAGGCGTGGACGTTGACGGAGTAGGCGCTGTCGGCGAGCAGCGCGGTGGCGAGCTGCACCTGGGCGGTGGCACGGCCGTCGCCGGCGGGGCGCAGCGGCGGATAGGCGCTCGGGTCGCCGACGATGGGGCCGGCGGCCCCGCAGCGGCCGCGGTGGATGTGCCACGGGTGCTCCGCGCCCGGCTGGCTGCCGCCGAGGCTGATGGCGGCCGAGACGTGCGCGCCGCCGCTCTGCACGCTCACGGCGCCGCTGAGCGCGGCGCCCGTGCCCGCCGGCGCGGCGAGCGCGGCGCTCCAGTCCGAGAGCGGCGCGGGTTCGGAAACAGCCGGCGGCGGAGCTGTCGCGCAACCCACCAGGGTGACCAGGGTACAAGCCGTGACCAAACTTCGCATGGCGGTTTCTCGCGTCGTCAGAGCGGGCCGTTGTGCCATCGGGCAGGCGGGAGCGCCTGCAGAAACTGAACCAGATGTGCCCCGGGCGCTGCGCCAGGCCCGGATACAGGGGAGATAACGAGACATGGGGGAGACGAAGGCGGACCTGTCGGAGGGCCTGAAGTCGTTTCTGCGGCCGTTCGGCGGGCTCGTGCGTCGTTCGGAGAGCCGCAGCGCGATGGAGCACTACCTCGCGGGGCTGCTGGCGCCCCTGCCCCGCAAGACGGCGTCCGACATGGCGCGCGCGCTGGCGGGCACGACGTCGCAGCGGCTGCAGGAGTTCCTGACGCGCACCTCGTGGGACAACGCGCGCATGGACGAGCTGCGCGTCGGGCGCCTGCACGAGGCCGGGCACGTGGCGGGCGGGGCGCTGGTCGTCGGCGAGGTGCTGATCCCGAAGCGGGGCGAGCACTCGGTGGGCGTGACCCGGCTGCCGGTCGGCAGCGCCGCGCGGCAGCAGCATGGGCAATTGCTGGTGACGACGCATTACGCCACCGACACGGAGCACTGGCCGGTCGCGGCGCGGCTGTATCTGCCGCCGGACTGGGTGGACGACGAGACGCGGCGCCGCCGCGCGCTGGTGCCGGAGGCGCTGGCGTACCGCACGCTCGACGGCATCGCGCTGGAGCTGATCGACTGGCGCGAGCGCCAGGGAGTGCCGGTGCGGGCGGTGGTCGCCGACGCCGCGCACTCCGAGCGCACCGAGCTGGCGGCCGGCTTGCGCGCCCGCCGGCTGCCGTTCGTGGTGGAGATGACACCCGAGCAGGTGCGCCATCTGCGCGTAGAGCTGCCCGGCCCCAGCGCCGCGCCCCGGGCGGACGAGCCGCCGCTCCTGCAGCGCGTGCCGCGCGACGCCTGGCTGGCGGTCCCCGGCCGGAGCGGCGGCGCTGCACGCGCTCGGCGTTATGCACGTGCCCGCGCCCGGTGGGTGGCGCTGGGGCAGGAGGAAGGCTGGCTGCTCTTCGAGCGGCAGGCGCAGGGCGGGCGTGAGCAGTCGCGGCTCTTCTTCGCCGGTGGCCTGGACGACCGCCCGCTCGCGGAGCTAGCCTGGCTTGCCGAGCAGCGCACCGTGCTGCCCGAGTTCACCGACCGGGCGCGCGAGCTCGGGCTCTTCGACTACGAGGGCCGGCTCTGGAACGGCTTCCACCGGCACGTCTCGCTGGTGCTGCTCGCCCGCTGCTTCCAACTGCTCAGCGGCGAGGACGCCGCGGCAGGCGGGCCTTGCTCGGCGGGCCGGGCCGGCTGAGCGCGCCCGCCCTCCCGCTCACCCCGCGGGCGGTTCTGGCCGCGACGGGCGTGCCGGCGGGCTGCGGTGGATGATGCCGATGAGGTAGGCGGGTGCGCCCGTTGCGTTGGGCACCACCACCGCGTGCAGCCGCGCCGGCACGATGCGGCCGCTCCGGTGCACGTACCGCCGGCGGATCCGGAAGCCGACGCGCTCGCCCCGGCGGACCGCCTCCAGCAGCCGTGCCTCGAGATCGGCCTCGGCGGGGTGCGCCAGCTCGGTGATGCGCAGGCTGCGCAGCTCCGGCAGGCTGTAGCCGAGCAGCCGCTCCAGCGCGAGGTTGGCGTGCAGCACGTACCCGTCCCAGTCGAGGATCGCGATGCCGACCGGTGCGTGGTCGAGGATCGCGCGGAGCTGGGCCTCGCGGTCGCGCAGGCGCTCGCGCAACTGGTGCGTGGCGCTCACGTCCAGCAGTACCAGCACCGCGGCGATGGTCTGGCCGAGTTCGTTGTAGACGGGCCCCGCGCTCGCCTGCAGCACCGCCCAGCCGCCGTCGCCGCGCCGCAGCTCCAGCGTCTCGGCGGCGATCGCCTCGCCGCGCAGCGCGCGCGCGAGCGGCGCGTCCTCGGCGCTGAGCAGCCGGCCGTCGACGTGGAAGGGCGTGGCGGGCTCCACCCGCGAGAGCAGCGACGTGGCCGGCCAGCCGGTGATCTCCTCGACCTGCTCGTTCGCCAGCAGTACCTGCCCGCTTCCCGCCTCCGCGACCAGCACGCCCAGCGGCACCTGTTGCAGCACCGTCGCGAGCAGCGCCCGGCCGGCACGGATCTCCTCCAGCAGGCGCTGGTGCTGCTCGCCGCGCGCGGCGTCGTGCTCGTCCAGGTGCTCCACGACCACCAGGGTCAGCGCGAAGCCCGAGAGCCTCCATCCGGCCGCGCGCACCTGGAAGCGCGCGTCGCCCTGCCGGCTGGCGAGCTCCTGCGAGAGCTCGCGCTGCGGGTGGCCGGCGAGCCGGCGCAGCTCCGCGGCCAGCTCCTCGGCGCGCTCGTCGCTGGTGCCGCAGACCTCACCGCAGCAGACCGAACACGGCAACCCTACTCCGGCGTTGGCGAGTAGCGGCGCCCGCGCGCCCGCGAGCCGGCGGAACGACCGGTTGACCAGCAGGACGGTGCCGTCCGCGTCGAGCACGGCGAGGGGCAGGGGCAGCGCGTCGAGCGCGGGCTGGACGGCCCGCAGGGGGTGGCGCGTCACGGATGATCACGGAGAGGGGGAGCACGGCCGGGCACGGGGAGCGGGTGCCGCTGGCGTGGAGCCACGACCTCCAGATACTACATTTGACGGCGAACGGCAAGGGCGGACGAGCGACGGGCCGGGGCACCCCCACCGCTGCCCCGGCCCGCCCCCACCGCCCTGCCTGACGGCCGGCGGTCAGGCGAGACGGCGGTGACGCAGCACGGCCCAGGTTGCCATCGCGGCGAGCGCGGCGGCCAGCGGAACGGTGGCGGTCACGGCCACGCAGGAGACGCTGCGCGCGCAGTGGGGGCAGCGGCTGCAACGCCGCAGGAGCGGCAACCGGCAGTGCGGACAGAGGGTAAGCGACATAGGCAGCACCTGGCGAGGGAAGCGGAGCGAGGCGCGGGCTCGCGGCCTCATGCTAACAACGAACGGCCCGTGTCGGTTCTGACAGGCGGCGCGGGCGGTGGGAACCGGCGACCGCTGGCGCAGGGTAGAAGCACGCGGGCCGACGCATGCCCGCGCCGGCCCGCACCCCCTACCCCTCTGCTCCGCCACTCCTGTGCGCACACGATTCCCGCAGTTCTTCTGGGGCCTGGCCGCGCTCGGCCTGGCCCTCGTCGTCGCCGCGCTCGTCGGCGCGGGCGCGCTGCGCGCCGTCAAGCGTGCCGGCGACGAGATCCAGGTGACCGGCTCCGCACGCCGGCCTATCCGTTCGGACTTCGTCATCTGGCGCGGCTCGGTCAGCAGCCAGCAGCCCACGCTGCAGGGCGCTTATGCCGAGCTAGCGCAGCACACCGCCCGCGTGCGCGCCTTCCTGCGCCAGAGCGGCCTGGCGGACAGCCTGGTGACGATGCGCTCCATCGAGACCTACGCGGTGCCGGAGGTCGACAACGGCCGTGAGACCGGCCGCGTGCTCGGCTACCGGCTGACGCAGTGGTTCGAGGTGCGCTCGCCCGACGTCGACGGCGTCACCCGCGTGGCGCAGGCGGCCAACGGCCTGATCAACGAGGGCGTGCCGCTGATGAGCCCGCCGCCGGAGTACCTCTTCACGCAGCTCGCGGAGATCCGCACCGCCATGCTCGCCGAAGCCACGCGCGACGCGCGCGCCCGCGCGCAGGCCATCGCCGAGAGCGCGGGCAGCGCCATCGGGCCGGTGCGCAGCGCGCGCATGGGCGTCTTCCAGATCACGCCGCGCCACTCCACCGAGGTCAGCGACTACGGCATCAACGACACCTCGTCGCTGGAGAAGGACATCACCGCCGTGGTGCGCGTCACCTTCGCCGTCGGCGGCTGACGCGCGAGGGGCCAGGCAGGAAACGTCTCCCCCGAGCGTTCCTGCCCGACCCCCCGTTCACCGTGCCCTGCGCCACGCGGTCAGCCGCGAGCGGGGCAGGCGGGGCTACGCCCCGGTCGCGGGCGCCGGAGGCTCGCGCGGTCGGTACATCGGGCTCCTCCAGGGTCGAGGTGGACGCGCTCTTCAGCCCATCTCCAGCCAGCCGCATCGCGGGGCGCACGCCCGCGAAGCGCGTCGGCTCGAAGTAGCAGCCTCTGCGCTCCGCGCGGGCCCTGGTCAGCGGGCTGCTCCCCACGGCGCGAAGATGCGCCGTCCGCCGGAGGGCAGCAAGACGAACGCGCGGCTCCCGGTTATGGAACTCCATCTGGCGCGCGCCGCCGGCCGCGCCGGCGGAATGTCATCATGTCGTTGTGGGTGACAGACTTGTGCATGCGTTGGCCGGATGGCCGGATAACCGGCGCTTATCGATGGCGGACGAACATTCTATTTGTGAACCAGCGGGGGGAGGGGCTATCCTGCCGCGTGGCGCCACGGCTGCGCGGGCGGCGGGCGCCTCCTGGCCAGGCAGAAAGGAGGGAGCGATGGGCACGGCTCGGGCGAACGCGCGTCTGCCGGGCGGCGCGTGGCGGGGTGGTGGGATGGCGAAGGCGCCGCCGGCGGCGCGGGCGGTGACGGTGGTCGTGGGCGAGGGCGTGGGGCCGGAGGTGATGCGGGCGGCGCTGCGGGTGCTGCGCGCCGCCGGCGCGCGTCTGGAGCTGCAAGCCGGCGACGGGGGCGAGGCGGACGCGCGCGGAGCGACGGCCGCGGCGGCGCCGGACGCGCTGGACGCGATCGCCCGCACCGGCCTGGCGCTGGTGGGCCCGCAGGCCGGCGTAGCCGCGCAGCAGGTGCGCCAGCGGCTCGGCGCGCTGGTGCGCGTGCAGCCGGTGCGCGAGCTGCCCGGCGTGCGCACCTCGTACAGCGGGTCCGGGGTGGACTTCGTGCTGGTCAGCGGCGGCGAGCCGGCCGTGCCCGCTGGCGGCGAGCGGTCATCGCCGGCAGGGGTCGTGCGGCCGGCCGGCGCGGTCTCGGCGGGCGAGTCGCAGAGAGTGGCGCGCACGGCGTTCGAGGTGGCGCTCGCCGAGCGGCACACCGCCGTCGAGTGCGTCACGCGCTCGGAGGCGGACGAGGTGGGCGAGGCGGCCTTCGCGCGCGCCTTCGACGAGGTCGCGCGGGAGTACGCCGCGCTGCCCGCGGAGCACAGCGCGCTGAGGCAGTGCGCGCTGCAACTGGTGCTGAGGCCGGAGCGCTTCGGCGTGCTGGCCGCCAGTGCGCCGGCGGCCACGGTGATCGACGAGCTGGCGGCGGGGCTGGTGGGCGGGCGCGGCGTGCTGGCGGCGGCCCGCCTGGGGGAGGAGGTGGCGATCTTCGGGCCCGCCCACGGCTGCGTGGTGGCGCTGGCCGGGCTGAACCGCGCCAACCCCACCGGCGCGGTCCTCGCCGGCGTCATGCTGCTGCGCCACGTGGGCCAGGTGGAGACGGCGGACCTGATCGAGCAGGCGCTGCTGGTGACGCTGGAGCGTGGCCTGCGCACCGCCGATCTGCCCGGCGGCCGGCCGCCGCTGACGACGGAGGCGTTCGCCGACGCGGTCATCACCAACCTGGGGCGGCGGCTGCCCGGCTGGGAGGGGCGCTTGTACCGGGCGCGCACGCTGCCGCGGCCGCCGGAGCCGCCCGCCGGTCATCGACCGGCGCGGCTGCTGGGCGTCGACGTGTACCTGCAGACGGCCGGCGGCGCGGAGGAGGTGGGAACCACGCTGGAGCTGCTCGCCGAGGACCTGCCGCTGCGGCTGCGCTTCGTCTCCAACCCCGGCCGCGTCGCCTACCCGCCGCGGAACGGGACGCCCGCGGAGAGCGACCTCTGGTGCGCGCGCTTCGTGCCCGCCGCCCCCGCGGAGCTCGCGGACGCCACCGTCCTGCTGCTGCTGGACCGGGTGGCCGAGCGCTTCCGCTGGCTGCACGTCGAGAAACTCTACGACGCCGCGGCCCCCGTCGCGGACGTCATTCCGCTGTCGGCGAGCTGAGTGCCGCCGCCGCCGCGCTCGCGCCGTTGCCGGACGCACCGGCGGCGCGTTCGCCGCCGTCCGCCGTGCTGCCGCGCCGGCGCGGACGCGTGGCGCCGCGAGCGCGCGGCGGGGTGAGGAAGAGGTGCTCGCGCGCGGCCTCGGAGATCGCCACCACCGCCGGGTGCTTCAGCCGGCGCTCCACCGAGATGGCGTAGAAGTGCTCGCGCACCGCGTCGATGCGCCCCACGACCTCCACCCGGTACTGCCGCCGGATCTCGTCCTCGATCGCCGTCGGCGCCACGAACAGCCCCACGCCCTCCTGCCCGAACGCCTTCAGCAGCGCGCTGTCCTGGATCTCCGCCATCGGCATCGGGTGCACGCCGCTCGCCTCGAACCACTGCTCCAGCGAGCGGCGCAGCGTGCTGCCCTCGGTGGGCAGCAGGAACGGCGCGCGGTCCAGCGAGCCGGGGAAGTTGGCGCGGTAGACACTCGCCAGCTCCGGGCTGCCGAAGACGCTCACGCCGCACTCGCCGAGCAGGTGGTTGAAGGCGCGCACGTTCATCGTCGGCGGCAGCGGCTGCTCGGCGAGCACGAGGTCCAGGTTGTGGACGGAGAGCTCGCCGAGCAGGTGCTCGATGCGGTCCTCGCGCAGCACGAGGCGCACCGCGTGGTCCAGCCGCAGGGCCGGCGTCAGCAGCCGATAGGCGATGAGCTTGGGCAGCGCGTCGCTGATGCCGACGACCAGGCGCAGCGGCCGGCCGGTGGGGCGGCCCTGCACCGTGTCCACCAGCTCGCGGCCCAGCGCGAAGATCTCCTCCGCGTAGCGGTAGACGAGCTGGCCCATCTCGGTGAGCACCAGGTTGCGGCCGCTCTTGGCGAAGAGCTTCTCGCCGAGCTGCCGCTCCAGCTTCTGCAACTGCGTGCTGATCGCCGGCTGGCTGACGTGCAGCTTGCTGCAGGCGCGCGCGATGCTGCCCTCGCGCGCCACCATCCAGAAGTAGTGCAGGTGCTTGTAGTTCAGCGAGGGCATGCGTGACCCGGAAGAGGGGTGGGAAGACGGCGCCGTGCGTCAGCCCCCCGGCAGCTTCACCCGCAGCGCGCGGAGGGCGCGCAGCAGCCGCGGGTGCCCCGCACTGAGCCCCGTCGGCTCGCTCGCCCGCAGCGCCCCCGCGCGCGGCTGCGCCCGCCGCCAGCTCGGCTCCGCCTCGCGCAGCGCCCGGGCCACGAACAGCGCGGCCACGACGCCATAGGCCAGAACGCCGGCGACTATGGCGTGCAGCGGGTCCATCCACTCCAGCAGGAGGAGCAGGGAGAGGAGCGCGTTCGCCAGCAGCCATGCCCCCACGACGATCCACATCGCGGCCTCCTGCGTCCGGGTGCCCGACGCGGACGGGCGACGATGGCCCGCCCACGCCGAATATGCGCCGTGCCGCGTGGCCCAGCAAGCCGCTCGCGCGTCGCGGCGCGAACGGCCGGACGCGGCGCGTGCGGCGCAAGCGGTCGGCGCGCGCCGCGCGAAGTGCCACGGCCGCAGCGTGTTACGCGTGCGGGTGCGGGTGAAAACATCCACCCGGGTTATTGATCGGCAAAGACATCTGCAGTTGTACGAAACTGTCGGCCGCGCTATCGTTCACGGCGAGCGGGGAGCACAGCGGCACCGTGCTTGCCGCGTACGCTCTATCCTGGCTGGGGAGTAGCCGCCCGCGGGTGCGGGAGAGGCCGGTCGTCAAGCCGGAGCCGTACGGCTCCCGGCCGGCCCGTGCGCAGCGCGCACCGCGCAAGACCATCCGAACACCGGCCGCCGGCCCGCACGGGCGCGGCCCTGGCCCCCGGAACCGCCTCATGAGCCATTCCACCCTGCTGTCTGACCAGCCGAGCGGCGCTGCTCCTGCCGCCCCGGCCGGGCCCTGGCACGCGCTGGCCGCGGAGCAGGTGTTGACCGCCGTGCACACCGGCGCGGAGGGGCTGCGCACCGACGAGGCGCGCCGCCGCCTGGCCGAGCACGGCCCGAACGTGTTGCAGCGCGCCGCCCGCGAGGGGCCGCTGACGCTGATCTGGCGGCAGATCAACACGCCGCTGATCTGGGTGCTGCTCGCGGCCGCCGCGCTGGCCGTCGGCATGGGCAAGACGATCGACGGGCTGGTGGTGCTGGGCGTGGTGGTGCTGAACGCCGTGATCGGCTTCATCCAGGAGTACCGCGCCGGGCGCGCGATCGAGGCGCTCATCGAGATGGTGCCCGAGACGGCGACCGTGCTGCGCGACGGGCAGCGCGCCGCCCTGCCCGCGGCGGAGCTGGTGCCCGGCGACGTGGTGCTGCTGCAGTCCGGCGACAAGGTGCCGGCGGACCTGCGGCTGCTGGCCGTGCGCAGCCTGCAGGTGGAGGAGGCGGCGCTGACGGGCGAGAGCGTGCCGGTGGAGAAGGAGACCGGCGCGCTGCCGGAGGACAGCGCGCTCGGCGACCGGCGCAACCTGGCGTTCGGCGGCACGCTGGTGACCTACGGCACCGGCACGGGCGTGGTGGTGGGCACCGGCGGCGCCACGGAGCTGGGCCGCATCAACGCGATGCTGCACGAGACGACGCACCTGGAGACGCCGCTGACGCGCCAGCTCGCGGTGGTCGGCAAGTGGCTGACGATCGGGATCGTGGTCGTCGCCGCGCTGATGCTGGGCGTGGGGCTACTGCGCGGCTACCCGCTGGTGGACGCGCTGCTGGCCGCCATCACGCTGGCCGTCGGCGCGATCCCCGAGGGGCTGCCGGCGATCGTGACCATCGCGCTCGCCATCGGCGTGCAGCGCATGGCGCGCCGCCGCGCGGTCATCCGCCGGCTGCCCGCGGTGGAGACGCTGGGCAGCACCACGGTGATCTGCTCGGACAAGACCGGCACGCTGACGCGCAACGAGATGACGGTGCAGGCGCTGTGGACGCCGCGCGGCGACTACCGCGTCACCGGCGTGGGCTACGCGCCCAGCGGCGAGTTGCGGCGCCAGGGCGAGCGGCTGCACGAGCCGCCGCCCGACGTGCGCGAGCTCCTGCGTGCCGGCGCGCTCTGCAGCGACGCCACGCTGCAGCAGGCCGAGGGCGCCTGGCAGATCACCGGCGACCCGACCGAGGGCGCGCTGGTGACGGCCGCGGCCAAGCTCAGCTCGGAGGTGGAGGAGATGCGCCGCCGCTGGCCGCGCCTCGACGTGGTGCCCTTCGAGTCCGAGCGGCAGTTCATGGCGACGCTGCACCTGAAGCCCGAGGGCGGGCAGGTCGTCTTCCTCAAGGGCGCGCCCGAGGTGGTGCTGGCGCGCTGCGCCACGCTCGCCGACGGCAACCCGGTGGACGCCGCCGCGGTGCTGCGCGAGGTGGAGCGGCTGGCCGGTGAGGGGATGCGCGTGCTGGCGTTCGCGGCACGCACGCCGGCCGCGCCGCTGGGCGAGCTGAGCGAGGCGGAGGTAGCCGGCGGCTTCGTGCTGCTCGGCCTGCAGGGCATGATCGACCCGCCGCGGCCGGAGGCGATCCAGGCGGTGCAGGCCTGCCACGCCGCCGGCATCCGCGTCAGCATGATCACCGGCGACCACAAGGCCACCGCGCAGGCGATCGGCCGCCAGCTCGGCCTGCTCTCCGGCGAGGCGCGCGCGCTGAGCGGCGCGCAGGTGGCGCAGCTCTCCGACGCGGAGCTGGAGACGGAGGTCACGCGCACCCGCGTCTTCGCGCGGGTGGCACCCGAGCACAAGCTGCGGCTGGTGCGCGCGCTGCAGCGCCGCGGCGAGGTCGTCGCCATGACCGGCGACGGCGTCAACGACGCGCCCGCCCTCAAGCAGGCCAACATCGGCGTGGCCATGGGCATCACCGGCACGGCGGTCTCCAAGGAATCGGCCGACATCGTGCTGACCGACGACAACTTCGCCAGCATCGCGGCGGCGGTCGAGGAGGGGCGGCGCGTCTACGACAACCTGATCAAGGCGCTGGCGTTCGTGCTGCCGACGAACCTGGGGCTGGCGGTCATCCTGGTGACGGCCGTCGCGTTCTTCCCCATCGTCGCCGGCCACCCGCTGCTGCCGATGACGCCCACGCAGATCCTGTGGATCAACCTGGTGGCGACGGTCGCGCTCGCGCTGCCGCTGGCGTTCGAGGCGATGGAGCCGGACCTGATGCGCCGGCCGCCGCGCGCGCCCGACGCGCCCGTGCTCAGCGGCTTCGTGCTCACGCGCACCGCGCTGGTGGCGCTGCTCATGGCCGCCGGCGCCGTGGGGCTGTTCCTCTACGAGTACCAGGCGGAGATCGCCAAGGGCGTGGCCGCGGACCTGGCGCTGCGCGAAGCCCAGACGATGGCCGTCACCACCGTCATCCTCTTCCAGATCTTCTACCTGCTGAACTGCCGCTCGCTCAGGGACTCGGTGCTGAAGATCGGGCTGTGGAGCAACCCGTTCGTCTACGCCGGCATCGCGACGCTGCTGGCGCTGCAGGCGGCCTTCGTCTACCTGCCGGTGATGAACACGCTCTTCGGCACCGCGCCGCTGAACGCCGACGCGCTGCTGAAGTCGGTGCTGGTGGCGGCGGCGGTGCTGCCCGTCATCAGCCTGGAGAAGTGGTGGCGGCAGAGATAGGGCTGCCGGCTGCCAGCTACCGGCTGCCGGCGAACTGCGCCCTCACCCCTTGACCCCCTTTCCCGCAAGCGGGAGAGGGGGCCGGGGGTGAGGGCTTCCGTTGCCGGTAGCTGGCAGCCGGTAGCTGGCAGCCGCTACTCGTCCCGATTGTGCACGAGCGCCGGTGGGTGCGTGACCTCGACGGCGGTGAACGGCTCCAGGATCTTGTAGGTATGCGAGGCGCCCTTCGCCACCACCCAGGAGTCGCCGGGTTCGAGGAGCACCATCTGGCCCTCCAGGTGCAGCTCGGCGCGGCCGCCGATCACGTAGCCGACGGTCTCGTAGTCGCGGGTGCGCGGCGGCTTGGCGTCGGTGGGCTGCTCGTCCTCCCACAGGCGCATCTCCATGGAGACGCCGACCGCGAGGTGTTTCTGACCCTCCGGCCCGCGCGGCGAGTGCTTCGACTGGACCTTGTGGATGCTGGTGTCGCCCATGGCGGCCTCCGTTGCCGGGGGGGAAGGTGCGCCCGGCGGGAGCGCCGGGCGCGCGGCGCCGGTTGCTTGCAAGCGCCACACCCGTGGCGCCGGGCGTGCGCGTGACGCGGGCGGGGCGAGCGGGGCGCTCCGCCCCGGTACCCGGCCGGGGCGGTGCCGGGCCTCTGCGGTTTCGCTGGAGCGTGCCGTCCCCTCGCCCGTATTGCGCCTCACTTGGCGTCGTGCTACGTTGCTGCGTCGCGGACGACTCCGCGATCCGCCCGCGCCGAGCGCTACGGCGCATCGGGGTTCGTCGCCGCCTCTTCCACCATGCACAGCCGCTTTCGGATGTGCCCGCCCCGCTGGCGCCGCCTGCTGCCGACGCTCGCTCTCCTGCTCGCCGCCTGCTCCGGCGACGACCCCGCCCGCCCCAAGCCCGTCAGCGTCATCCACATCAGCCCCGATACCGCCTACGTGCGCCCGGGCACGTCGCAGCAACTGACAGCGTCAGCACGGGACGCCGGCGGTGCCCTGGTGCCGAGAGCGGCGCTGGTTTGGGCCTCGTCGGACACTGCGGTTGCGACGGTGACCCAGACGGGCCTGGTGACCGCGCGGGCGTTGGGCGATGCGGTCGTGACCGCTGTCGCGGATGGGGTCACCGGCCGAAGCATCGTCCGGGTACCGGGGTCGCCAGGCGTCCGTATCCTCTCCGGAGACGGGGTCACGGACACGATCGGCGCCCTGCTGAGCCGGCCGCTGGTCGTGGAGGTGCGCGATGGGCGCGGGCTGCCGCTTCAGGGGGTTCGGGTGGTGTTCCGGGCTCCGATCGAGACCCGCCTTCCCACGGGCGAGTATGAGGACTACGGGCAGGTCGAGCTGGCAAACCTGCTCGACGCCGGCAACTATTACCCGTGGCTCAGTGGTCCCACAGACATTCTCGGTCGTGCCTCTGCGTATCTACGCTTCGGGCCGGCAGCCAAGGAGGCTCGGGTCGAGATCCAGGTGCCGACGCCCGGCTACTCGGATACGGCGCGGTACACGATCCGGCCAGGCAATCCGGCCTCCGTGCGCCTGCTCCCGGCGCACGGTGCCCTCTACCGCCACCGCAGCGCCACCATCCGGGCGAGCGTCCTCGATCGGCGCGGGAACTCGCGGCCAGACAGTGTCGGCCTTGCGGCACGGCCGGGGCTGCGCATCGAAGGACGAACGGTTACGGGCGAGGCGTTCGGCGAATACTGGGTCCGAGCGATCGTGAACGGCCGAGCGCTCGACTCCACGTCCCTGGCCGTGGTGCCAGACGGAACGCTCGCCGTGATACAGATGGACTGGGATATCGCTCTGGAGACGCTGTACCTCGTGGACCTGGACGGCTCGAATCGCAGACGGGTGCGGTCCTTCATTTTCCGCGGGCTGCAATGGATGCCTGACGGATCGGGGGTGGTGGTGCGGGTCGGCCGAGGAGGAGCGGACGAGACCGACGAGCCGGCGCAGTTCTGGTTCATCGCGCCCGATGGGGCGCAACGCCGGGTCGCTCCGGACGCGGTCGGCTTGCCGGATGACTATCCGGCGCTGTCAAGAGACGGCCGGTGGATCTACTTCGCGGGGCGAGGCCGCATCTGGCGGGCTGCGTTCGACGGAGGCGTGCTGGAGCAGATCGGCGCGCCGTCGCAGAACGCGCGCACGGTCAGTCCGTCCCCCGACGGGCGGAGGATCGCGTTCACGACCGGCGGCTACTGGACAGGCAAGCTCTACGTCTACGACGTGGCGACCGGCACGGTCCACGACCTGAAGGTCTCAGCCTTTCGGGTGATCTGGTCACCGCGAGGCGACCAGCTCGCGTACCTCTCGGAAACCGGGATCGGGCTCGTGCGGCCCGACGGCAGTGGCAACCGGCCGCTCACCCCCGGCGCGGATGGCGAATCCGAGTTCAAGATCGATTGGTCGCCGGATGGAGAGTGGATCGTGTGGTCGATGACGGGCAGCGGGATCCAGTTGGTGCAGGTGGAGACGGGATTGAGGATCCCTCTGCGCCACCTGTCGCTGGCGTGGGACGCAGCCTGGAGGCCGTAGAATTGTGGCCGTGCCGCTTGGCCCTCCTCCCCGGCCGCCGCGCCGGGGAGGAGGGCTTTCCGTTGACTGACGACCGACAGCCGACAGCCGGGGTGGAGCGGTCGGGCGGGGCTACTCCCCGTACGGCACCCAGATGTTCTTCACATGCGTGGCCTGCCGCAGGAACGCCTCGCCCTCGCCGGCGCGCGCGTCGAGCCAGTCGCGCGCTCTGCCGTGGTCGACCCAGGTGCGCTTGAGGTTGCCGGCGGAGAGCCGCTCCACCGCGGCGCTGCCCTCGGCGTCGCCGAAGTACCACAGCGCGTCCACGTCGTCGTGCGCGGCGAGCACCGGCGCCAGCTCGTCGCGGCGGCCGGTGACCAGGTTGACCACGCCGCCGGGCACGTCCGAGGTGTCGAGCACCTGGTAGAAGTCGGTGGCGGCGAGCGGCCAGCGCTCCGAGGGCACGGCGACGACGGTGTTGCCCAGCGCGATCGCCGGCGCCAGCAGCGAGACGAGCGCGAGCAGCGGCGCCTCGTCCGGGCAGACGAGGCCGAGTACGCCGATGGGCTCGTGCATCGCCAGCGTGACGTGCCGGCCGGGGGTGGCGTGCACGCGGCCGTCGTACTTGTCGGCCCAGGCGGCGTAGCTGTAGAGCCGGCGGATCGACGCCTCCACCTCCTGCGCGCCAGCCTGCGCGTCGCCGGTCAGCGCGGCGAGACGGTGGGCGAACTCGTCGGCGCGGGCGGCGAGGTTCTCGGCGAGGTAGTAGAGCACCTGCGCGCGGTAGTGCGCCGTCTGCTGCGCCCAGCTCTTCGCCTGGTGCGCGGCCTCGACGGCGTTGCGCACGTCCTTGCGGTTGCCCTCGCCCACCTCGCCGAGCCGCCGGCCGTCGCCGGCGAGGACGGGCCGCGAGTAGCCCGAGTCCGGCCGCACCTGCTTGCCGCCGACGTAGAGCTTGGGCGTGCGGTCGATGGACGGGAGGCTGCCCGCTACCGGCTGCCGGCTGCCAGCCCCCGCCACTCCGCCGCCGTTGCTGGTAGCTGGTAGCTGGTAGCGGGCAGCCGCGGCCGCAGGCCGCAGGTACTCGAACAGCCCCTCGCGGCCGCCCTCGCGGCCGAAGCCGCTCTCGCGGTAGCCGCCGAAGCCGCTGGCGGCGTCGAAGAGGTTGGTGCTGTTGATCCAGACGGTGCCCGCCTTGAGCTTGGGCGCGACGTCGAGCGCGAGGTTGACGCTCTCCGTCCACAGGCTGGCGGCCAGGCCGTAGCGCGTGTTGTTCGCCAGCTCCACCGCCTCGGCGGGCGTGCGGAAGCTCAGCAGCACCACCACCGGCCCGAAGATCTCCTCCTGCACGACCTCCGAGCTGGGCGCGACGTCGGTGATCAGCGTCGGTGGGTAGAAGCAGCCCTCCTCGGGGCAGCTCCACGACGGCTGCCAGAGCGTGGCGCCCTCCGCGCGGCCGCGCTCCACGAGCGTGCGGATGCGCTCCCGTTGCACGGGCGCGATGATGGCGCCGAGGTCGACGCCCTTGTCGAGCGGGTCGCCCAGGCGCAACCGCTCCATGCGCGCGCGCAGCTTCTCGGTCAGCCGCTTGGCGATGCCCTCCTGCGCCAGGATGCGGCTGCCGGCGCAGCAGACCTGGCCCTGGTTGAACCAGATGGCGTCGACCACGCCCTCGACGACGCTGTCCAGGTCGGCGTCCTCGAAGACGAGGAACGGGCTCTTGCCGCCCAGCTCCAGCGTGAGGCGCTTGCCGCTGCCGGCGGTGGCGATGCGGATCAGCCGGCCGACCTCGGTGCTGCCGGTGAAGGCGATCTTGTCCACCTCCGGGTGCCGGACGAGCAGCTCGCCGGTGCGGCCGTCGCCGGTGAGCACGTTGAGCACGCCGGGCGGCAGCCCCACCTGCTGGGCGAGCTCGGCGAAGAGCAGCGCGGTCAGCGGCGTGAACTCGGCAGGCTTCAGCACCACCGTGTTTCCCATCGCCAGCGCGGGCGCGACCTTCCAGGCCAGCATCAGCAGCGGGAAGTTCCAGGGGATGATCTGCCCGCAGACGCCGAGCGGCTCGTAGCCGGGCAGCTCCACGTCGCGCAGTTGCGCCCAGCCGGCATGGTGATAGAAGTGCCGCGCCGCCAGGGGGATGTCGAGGTCGCGGCTCTCGCGGATCGGCTTGCCGTTGTCCAGCGTCTCCAGCACGGCGAAGAGGCGGGCGTGCTTCTGCACCTGGCGCGCGAGCGCGTAGAGGTAGCGGGCGCGGGCGTGCGGGTCGAGCGCGCTCCAGGCGGGGAACGCCGCGCGCGCCGCGGCGACCGCGGCGTCCACGTCGGCGGCGCCGGCCTGCGCGACGCGCGCCAGCGGCCGGCCGGTGGCGGGGTTCAGCGTCTCGAAGCGCTCACCGTCGGCCGGGTCGCGCCACTCGCCGCCGACGAAGAGGCGGAAGACGCGCGCGTGCTCGTCCAGCCAGCGCTGGGCGGGGCCAGCGCTCTCGGGGGCGGGGCCGTAGTCCATGCTCGCGAAGATCTCGGCGATCGTGCTCATCGGTCGGGCTCGGAGGGTTCGGCAGAGCCGAGCAGGCGCAGGCCGCGGACGAGGGCGTCCACGCCCGGCCAGCGCTCGGTGGTGCCGCGGAAGCGGCGCTCCTCCAGGATCACCTGCTCGGGCGTGCGGCCGCCGTGCTCGGGGTGCGGCGTGGTGAGCCAGGCGCGCATGCGCCGGTGCATCTCGGCCTCCAGCCCCGCGTGCGACGGGTAGTTCTCGTCGTGCAGGCCCGTCAGCGCGGCGCGGCTCATCTGGCGCAGCAGGCGCTGCTCGGTGGGGCCGGCGCCGCCCTCGCGCGCCCCGTACTCGCGCGGCGAGAGCCCGTCCAGCTCGCGGCGGCTCGTCACCTGCCAGGCGACGACGAGCAGCCCGGAGAGCACCTGCGCCTCCGCCGGCGTCCAGGGCTGGATGCGCTCCTGCAGCGCGACCAGCACCTCCGCCGGCGACTGCGCCTCGCGGATCTTGCGCTCCAGCGTCGCCCAGGTGTACGGCTCGTTGTCCAGCGCCTCGCGCAGCGCCTCCCAGAACGCCTTCACCTCGGCGCGGCCCTCCAGCTCCTCGATCCAGTCGAAGTTGGCGCCGAAGAGCGTGCGCTCGAGCAGCGGCGCGGCGTCGGCCGGGTCGACGTCGCGCAGCTGCTCCTGCGCCGCCCGGGGGAGCGCTGCGGCCAGCGGCGTCATCGCGCCGAGCACCCAGTCGCCATCGGCGAGCGGGAAGACGGCCCCAAACAGCGACCAGCCCTGCTCGACCTGGTGGCTGGCGAGCCGTTCGCGCACGCGCACGCGCTGCTCCGCGATGAGGCCGCGCAGCGTCAGGCCCTCCCCGCGCCGGACCTTCTCCACCTGCCAGACGTCCCAGAGCGGGTGGGAGAAGCGGTCGCGCTCGTCGTAGGCCTCGTCGTCGAGGTCGTCGGCCGCGTCGAGCGCCTGCTCGGCGAGCGTGAAGCCCAGCGGCGGCAGCGGCATCAGGAAGAGCGCCCAGTCGAGGAAGCGGCCCATCGCCTGCTCGCGCGCCAGCTCGCTGTCGTCGGGCAGGTGATCGGGCGAGGGGCGGTGGAAGAACGACCAGGCGAGCCGGTGCAGCACCGCGCCGCTGTCCGGCAGCCGGGCGATGCGGTCGCGCAGCTCGGCGAGCAGCGGCGTGTTGCCGCCCTCGCCGCTCGGCGTGGGCGCGAGGCCGAGCCGGCTCAGCGCGCGCTCGCGCTCCGTCTCCCGGCCGTCGGCCATCGTCTGTGCGACGTCCGGCAAGGGCGCGGGGTAGACGATGCGCGCGGTGGCGTCGCTGCCGTCGGCGCGTTGCAGCGGGATCGCCTCTTCGAGCGGCTCGCCGCCGCGCAGCCGCCGCCCGTACCGGCGCACTATTTCGCGCACGGCGTCGGCGGCGAGGCAGAGCAGCTCGATCTCCTCGGGCGTCGGGTCGAGCGTCTCGGCGGGCGGGCGGGTGCGCATCGGCCGCGGGAAGGCCGCCGGCCCCGCGAGCTTCCACTTGTGGCGCCGGCGCTCGGCGCGCAGCGCCTCCTCAACCTCGGACTCGGGCTCGTAGGTCAGCGCGAGCGCGTCGGGGAACACCTCGGGCAGCGCCTCGCTCTCCAGCAGGCGCAGCAGGTCGGCGGCGGAGAAGTGCAGCACGAGGCCGTGCTCCATGCCGCCGGCGCCGAGCACGGAGGCGAGCACGGGCCGGTCGTGGCCGGGCAGGTGCAGCTCGACCGGCGTATCGTCGAGCACGCGCCAGGGTGCGGCGGCGTAGTAGTCGGCCGCGGCGCGGAAGAGGCGTTCCTTGAGCGGGAGCGGCAGCGTGTCGCTGGCGAGCGGGTTCGTCGGGGCGGGCGAGTCGCCGAGGTCGAACAGCTCGTGCAGCGAGCTGCTGACTGCGTCCCAGACCGGCAGCGTCTCGACGACCTCCACGCGCACGCCGGCCTCGGCGGCGCGGGGGCGGACGGCCTCGGCGAGTGTGGCGTCGCGCAGGCGCACGCTGCGCGGCCGGCGCGGCGGGCCGAACTCCGGGTGGCGCATCGACTCCAGCAGCAGCGCGGCCAGCGCCTCGGCCGCCTCGTCCGAGGGCACCAGGCTGACGCCCACCGGCGTGCCGTTGGCCGCATCGACCCAGAGCAGCGCGTCGGCCGGCGGGACCGCCGCCGCGCCGAGGCTCGGCGGCAGCGGCAGTGCCTCCATCAGCTTCGCCAGCGGGAGCGTGTCGCCCTCCCAGGCCGCGAGGTCCTGCGGCAGGCGCAGCAGCGGGACCTCGGCGCGCGGGCCGCCCTGGCGCGGGCGGCCGTGCTTCTTCTTCGATGTGTGCTTACGGCGGCTCATCGGCGTAGCGAGGGGACGGGGCGGAAGCGAACGGGGCCGCGCCGGACACGGCGGAAGATAGTGGCGCCGCCGGCAGCGCGACAGCCGCCGCGTCAGGCGCGCGGCTCCCGCAGCCGCGTGACCTCGCGCTCCCCGTCCGGCAGCATGAGGTCCTGCAGGAAGAAAGCGGCCAGCCCGGCGCGGCCGGCGAGACCGGTCTTCTCGTAGACGACCACCGCGTGCTGGCGCACGGTGCGCTCGCTGCGGCCCGTCTGGCGCGCCACCTCCTTGTGCGTGTAGCCCTTGAGCAGCATGAGCGCGACCTCGCGCTCCACGGGCGTCAGGCCCCAGTGGCGGAACTGGCGGTCGAGAGCTTCGGCCAGGCCGCGCAGGGCGAGCTGTGCGCTGTGGCGCCAGGCGTCGCGCTCCGCCTGGTGCTGCTCCAGCGAGCGGCGCAGCTCGCGGACCGAGCGCTCCGCCCGCCACCAGCCGAGCCACAGCGCCGTCGCCATTGCCAGGCTCAGGGCGATCGTCAACAGCTCCACCAGCATGTGGACGGAGAGCCAGTGCAGCGGGGCGTCGAGCGCGAGGTTGACGAGGCCCTCGACGGCGATGATAGCGAGCGCCAAGACCAACGCCGGCCGCAGCCAGCGGCCATTCTCAACCTCCATGCGCCACCCCCGTCGTTTGCCGGATCCGCCGCCCCCCGGCGACTGTCGCCTGCCGGATGGCCCTGTCGCCGTGCCCGGGCAGATTTCGGGCCGGGCGAGGGCCTGGGCGGCGGCCCCTGGCGCGCGGCGGCAGGGAGTGCCAGGTTGCGGCCAAGGCCCCGCACCGGCCCGCATTCCCTCTGCACCTCCACCGGCCTGGCGAAGATGGCGGCACGAGGAACCAGCTCCAAGCTGACGCAGCTTTTCTTCGGGCGGGCAGACACCGACCCGGCCGCGCAGGAGGCGCGCTTCTACTTCCGCGTCACCGCGCTGGTGACGCTCGGCGTGCTCGCCGGCGCGCTGCTGGAGCACCTGCCCGCGCAGCCCTCGCCCTGGCGCTGGCTGCCGCTCGGCTTCGCCTACCTCGCCGGCGGCTGGCGCATCGCGCAGGACAGTTGGGCGGAGCTGAAGCGGCGCCGCCTCTCCATCGACTTCCTGATGGGCGCCGCCGCCGTCGGCGCCGCCGTCGTCGGGCAGCCGCTGGAAGGCGCGGTGCTGATCTTCCTCTTCAGCCTCTCCAAGGCGCTGGAGGCGTACGCGATGGGCCGCACGCGCAGCGCCATCTCGCGCCTGGTGGAGCTGCGCCCGCAGGAAGCGACGCTGCTCGACGAGGCCGACGCCGAGCTGGGCCGCGTCGGCGTCGAGACGCTGCAGCCGGGGCAGGCGATCCTGGTGCGGCCGGGCGAGCGCATCGCCGCCGACGGCGTGGTGAAGAGCGGCCAGAGCGAGGTGGACCAGGCGGCGATCACCGGCGAGTCGCTGCCGGTGCGCAAGCGCCCGGGCGACGAGGTCTTCGCCGGCACCATCAACCAGGGCGGTGCGCTGGTGGTGACGGTCACGCGCCACAGCGGCGAGACGCTGCTGGCGAAGATCATCCACCTGGTGGAGGAGGCGCAGGAGCAACGTGCGCCGGCGCAGCACTTCATCGACCGCTTCGCGCACCCCTACACGCTGGCCGTGGTGGCGGCGACGCTGCTGGCCGCCGTGCTGCCGCCGCTGCTGGCGGGCGTCGCCTGGGCGGACGCGTTCTACCGTGCCATGGCGCTGCTCGTCGTCGCCAGCCCCTGCGCGCTGGTGATCTCCACGCCCTCGGCGATCCTCTCGGGCATCGCCAACGGCGCGCGGCACGGCATCCTCTTCAAGGGCGGCGCCTACCTCGACCGCGCGGGGACGATCGACACCGTCGCCTTCGACAAGACCGGCACGCTCACCGAGGGCCGCCCCCGCCTGCTGGAGGTGCTGACGCTCGCCGCGGCCAACGGCCCCGCCGGCAGGGTGCCGGCCGCGGCGCCGCGCGACGACGACGCGCTGCTCGCCCTGGCCGCCGCCGTCGAGCAGAGCTCCGAGCACCACCTGGCGCGCGCGATCGGGGAGGCGGCGCGGGGCCGCGGCCTTGCGCTGGCCGAGGTCGGCGACTTCGTGGCGATGCCCGGCGAGGGCGTCGCCGCCTGGGTAGATGGGCACGCGGTGTGGGCGGGCAACGCTTCGCTGGCCGGGCGCCGCGGCGTGCGGCTGAGCCCGCTGGTGCAGGGCTGGACGGCGGAGCAGAGCGCGCTCGGCCGCTCCGTCGTCTACGTCGGCGGCGAGGACGGGCTCTACGGCGCGCTCTCCTTCGGCGACCGCCTCAAGCCCAACGCCGCCGCCACCGTGCGCCACCTCAAGTACGAGGGCGTGCGCTGGGTCACCGTGCTCTCGGGCGACCACCCCGAGGCGGTGCGCGCCGTGGCCGCGGAGCTGGGCGTCGACGACGTCAAGGCCGGCCTGCTGCCGGACGAGAAGGTGGAGGCGGTGCGGCAGTTGACCGCCGCGTCGCGCGGCGTGGCGATGGTCGGCGACGGGGTGAACGACGCGCCGGCGATGGCCGCGGCCTCGCTGGGCATCGCCATGGGCGCGATGGGCACCGACGTGGCGATCGAGACGGCCGACGTGGTGCTGATGAGCGACGACGTCGAGAAGGTCGACTACGTCATCCACCTCGGCCGGCGCGCGCGCCGGGTGGTGCGCCAGAACGTGGGCTTCAGCATCGGCTGGATGCTGACGCTGGTGGGAGTGACGCTGACGGTGGGCATTCCGCTGCCGCTGGCGGTGGTGGCGCACGAGGGCAGTACCCTGCTGGTGGCCCTGAACGGGCTGCGGCTGCTGGGCGGCCGGCCGCACCCGCCGGTGGTGCCGCTGCGGCCGCGCGGCCCCTCGCAGCCGGTGCAGGCGCCGGCGCACGGGGCGCACGCGGGGGCGGGTGCGGGCCGCGGCGGGTAATCTCGACCCAACTCCTTCGCGGGCACCGGCAGGACAAGGACGCCGCCGGCTGGACGGCCGCCGCGCTGGCGGTGTAACGCGGTTTCCCGGGTGGCGCCGGGGGGCCGGGGCGGCGCGCCGGCTCAGCGCCGGGCAAAGGCGCCGGCCGCTACCTCGTCGATCGCTGCCTGATCGGTGGATTCCGCAACGGCGCGAAGCTGCACTACCAGCGAGGCCGGCAGCGAGGCAAAGGCCGGCACCCGGACTCTGCGGAGTGTCTGCGCCTGGTAGCGTAAGCTGCCACCCCGCATCTGCACCGAATGCGCCTCCACCTGGCGGCGCACGAACCGGCTGCGCAGCAGCGCCTTCAACGCGCGCAGGTCCCACTCCTCGGAAGTGATCCAGTAGAGGTTGTGATGGGGGTAGTAGCGCCCTTCGTCCAAGCCGATCGTTGCCTCGCTGCCCTGGATGTCGGGGATCAGCAGCTTCGGGCGAGTGCGTAGCGCCGGCCAGATGCGGTCGATGGTGCGGTACCAGGCCTGTGGCCGGGTTCGGGCCACGTGCCGGTTGCGGAGCCGCTCCCCGTGAGGTTCCAGGTACGCGGCCAGGCCCGGCCAGCTTGCCAGATCCACCAGCGCGCCGCTCTCGTCGTCTGCGAACGGGTTCACCAGATAAGCGCCGGACCAGCTCACGCCCTGGTTCGATAGGTCGCGCGCCATCACCAGCGGAATCTGGCGGGTGTCCTCGATGGTGGGATCGCGTTCGGTGAGGATGAACACCCGATCTGCCCCCGTGGCCACCCCGATGCCCACCCGGGTGCCGCCGGCGGATTGCTCGAGCAGGGGGTGGCGTTCCAGCTCTGCGAGCCTCTGCCGCTCCGCGCGCGAGGTGCTCACCCAGGGCGCGCCGCGCGGATACCACTCCGCGAATTCCGCCAGGACCTCGGCTGAACCGGTGTGCGCGTCCCGCCGTACGGCCGCCAGGGTCGCCTCCTCCAGGTCCGACAGGGTGCCTGCGCGGGTCGGCACGCCCTGCCTCCGGTCGGCCACCAGGATGGCAGGGTACGCCGATACCTCCGAGAGAAACGGCTGCGTGTGCTCGAGGTTCAGGTATGTGTGCACATGGTAGCGCTGGGCAATCAAGCTGCGTAGGGCGGCCCCATACGCGTTCTTGGCGAACCGGTTCGCGCAGATCACCGCCAGCACGCCGTCTGCGGAGAGTAGCTGGAGGCCTCGCTCGAGGAACGCGATGTACAGGTCTGCCCGGTCGGTCATGCTCCGGAACTCGGCACGGTAGCGCTGCAGGAGTGGCCTGGGCAGGTCCTCGATGCGGACGTAAGGCGGGTTGCCCACCACGAGATCGAAGGGCTCGCGCCAATCGTGGAGCAGGAAGTCCGTACGGACCAGCCAGGAGCCGACCAACTCTTCGGCGCGGGGCGTAGGGCAACCCGCGGCTGTCAGCTGGTCGCAAATGGCGGCACGTGCCCGAGCCAGCGCGGATGCGTCGATGTCGGCGGCGCGCAGCGCGTTGTCCAGGTAGCGGTTCCCCCAATCCACCGCCTCGCGCCCGGCTCGATGCTCGGACGCCAGCAGTCGCGCGATCACTTCGCTCAGGAAAGCGCCATCGCCACAGCTGGGCTCCAGCACCCGGCGCTCCGCCAGTCGCCCGGCGTCGGGCGCGTAGCCTGCGAGATCGAGGATCAGGCGGACGACTTCCGGGCGCGTAAAGACCGCTCCGACGCTCTCGTGCCGAGCCGCGTCTCCCCAGAGGTCTTCCCAGTTCTGCGCGATCAGCTCCAGCATGGCGTTACCCGCACGCGATGAGGTGCCCGTAGAGCGCACGGACGAAATGGGTGAACCCCAGCTCCGGCGAGGGCTCGCGATACTCCCCGTCTGCGCCGCGCGGTGACAGAAGGAGTGCCGCGGCGGAGTAGTTACGCTCGCGCACCATGCGTTCGCAGAGGAGGTGGTATCGCTGCGCGTACGACGTGGAGTGGAACTCGGGGTCGGGCGCGAACGCTGAGGGGGCCAGCTTCACCGGCCGCGTCGATCCCGCGGCTTCTTCCAGGAAGAAGAAGTAGCCGAGCCAGGGCTGGTGCAAGCCCAGCAATCCCGCCTGAACAGAAACAGGGGCCAGGGGTCGGGGGTCAGAGGTCAGGGAAACGGCCCC
>ERZ1066122.395-NODE-395-length-46265-cov-40.905497_pt1 | contig 46265 bp, 42 predicted proteins | sample MGYA00382769_ERZ1066122 | MGnify/ENA primary metagenome ERZ1066122 (study PRJEB33369, sample SAMEA5778352) | biofilm metagenome | biome: Industrial cooling water; feature: Water cooling tower basin; material: Biofilm | place: United Arab Emirates | collected... | reverse complement strand
TCAAGCTCAAGCAGCTGCAGAAGGGCCTGGCGCAGCTGAGCGAGGAGGGCGCCACCCAGTTCTTCCGGCCGCTGATGAGCAACGACCTGATCCTCGGTGCGGTCGGCGCGCTGCAGTTCGACGTGGTCGCCTACCGGCTCAAGGACGAATACGGCGTGGACGCCAGCTTCGAGCAGGTGCAGGTGGCCACCGCGCGCTGGATCCGCTGCGACGACGCCAAGAAGCTGGAGGAATTCCGCGACAAGAACGCGATGAATCTCTCGATCGACGCCGCCGGGCAGCTGGTCTATCTGGCGCCGACGCGGGTCAATCTGCAGCTGGCCCAGGAGCGCTCGCCTGCGGTCACCTTCCTCGCCACGCGCGAGCACGCGCACGCGGTCGGCATCGACTGAGCGCGGGACGCGACGGCATGTTCGGCACGTTCGGCACCTGGTGGCGCTATCTGCTCGGCAAGCGCAGCGAAGTCGCGCAGATGGACTACAAGGACGCCTACATGGGCAAGGTGGTCCTCGACATCCATCGCAAGCGCAGCGGCAAGCGCAGCACGCGGGTGCCGCTGAGCGCGCTGGAGCCGATCCATCGCATCGACCGCGAGAGCGCACTGGCCGCCACGCGCGAGCGCACGCAGGCGCTGCGCGCGCATCGCGAGGCGCTGCTGGCCACGCGCCTGCTCGACAGCGCGGCGCTGCACGCGATCATTCCTTCGGTGTCGGCGATCAAGGTGGTGCGGGACGCCGAACGCTGGCTGGCGTTCGAGGGCAACGGCCGTCTGTACGCGATGCGCGAGGCGTTCGCGCCGGAAGATGATATGCAGGTGGAAGTGGAGGAGTACCAGTTCACCGATGCGCCCGGCGACGCGCGCAGTATCGTGCGCAGACTGCGGCGAGTGCGGCGGCTCAACGGCCTGGAGTGAGGCTCAGCCCCGATCGGCTGCCCGCGTCGCGGCCAGGTCGCCGGTGGCCCTGGTGTCGGCGTCATCGCTGGCCTCGCGTGCGGGCGACGGCGTGCCGCCTTCCAGTGAGTCGATCAGCGCTTCCATCTCGTCGATTTCCCTGCGCTGGGTCTCGACGATGCTGTCCGCCAACGCCCTGACCCGCGGGTCGCGCAGATCGGCGCGGGTGCTGGTCAGGATGGCGATCGAGTGATGGGGAATCATCGCCTTCATCCACGCGGCATCGCCGATGCTGGCCTGTGCCCGGGTCATCCAGGCGCCGGCACCGATCAGCGCCACGCCGGCTGCGACGATCAGCGCATTCTTGCGCGCGTCGCGATACATGTGGCGCATGAAGAACAGCATCACCAGGGCCATCGCGCCGGTCATCATGAGATTCATGTACAGCCGTGTGCGACTGAATCTGACGTGGTCGAATTCGTAGGTGCTGACATAGGTCAGCGCGAACATCAGCACCGCAGAGCTGGCGATCATCAGAATGAAGGTGCGGTAGTTGGCGTGTTGTTTCGGATCGGACATGGGATGCTCCCGGTGTGTCGACTCGCGTCCAGCATGTGCCGCGCGCTTTGAGCCCACACTGAATTCGACCTGCCTGCACGCGAATGCATGAGTGAATCCTTCGCTTCGCACGAAGGGGCATGCGCATTGCGGCATCGTGTCTGCGTGCATCGTATCTGGGGTCATCGTATCTGCGGTCATCGTGTCCGCATTCCTGGCGCTGCGCTGCACAAGGGGATGCGCCCGCGAATGGCATGACGGCTTCCCTGCGCTGGGTGGCGCAAGGGAGCGGTTTTCAGCCAGCCGAGCTCAGGCTGCGCATGTCGATTCGCTGGTGGCCGGCGCTGCAGGACGGTCCTGCAGCGGGCGCCGCCCCGGGGCTATGCATCCGCGGCGGTTGCGCTTAATCTGCCGATGCCCCGTCGTGGGGCCTCTATGGGGAGTCTGGGCATGTATTTCGTGGGAGCCATCCTGACACTGATCGGCGCGATCTGGATGACGGTCAACGCCGCCAAGAAAGACGGCGCGCTGGCGGCCATCTTCTGCTTCATCTGCGGCATCTACACCATTTATTACGGCATCAAGAATTTCGACGAGAACAAGATTCCGCTGCTGTTGTTCATCGGCGGCGTCGTGCTGAGCGTGATCTTCCGCCCCGACATGGCGGCGATGACGGCTGGCGCGGTCTGATCCCGGCGCAGGTCCATCCTGCATCCTGGCGTCATCCCAGACATCCGTCCCAGGCCGGATGTCTGGTTTCTGGACCTGCTCAGCCTGCGGCGCGCGGATTCCCCAGCCACTCAGGCTCCGGCTGCGTAGTGTCGTAATACTCGAAGATCAGATGGACGCGGTCGGTGTCGCCGTCGTTGGCCACCGCATGCACGCCCATGTTGTTGACCTCCACCGCCTCGCCCTCGGGGAGGTGATAGATGGTGCCCTCGATGAAGAAGCCCACCTTGTCGTTGGTCACCAGCGGCACGTGGATCTTGTGCGGCCATTTCGCTGCGGGGTTGGTGTCGCGGTGCGGTTTGATGACCCCGCCCGGCGCCATCCGGGCCAACATCACCCGCGGGAAGGCGCCGGCCGGATAACCGTAGGCGGCCGTGGCTGAGGCCAGCACCGGCTCCAGCAGTGCGCGCCATTCCGTCCACAGTGCGCGGTCGTGCGAGCCGCGCCAGTCGCGCACGTCGTCGACGAAGCGGAACACGATGTGACGGGTACGGTCGAGCGCTTCGAAGCGATTGGGTTTGTCGGCGTTCTCCGCGTCCCAGACCGCCTCGGGAATCGCCAGCACCGCATCGCGCAGGGCGGCGATGTCGACCTTGCCCAGCGGGCGGATGGCGGTGGTCTTGCGCGGGTTGGGGTAGGGAGCGTGCATGGGTGTCGTCTCCGCCGCGGCCGATGCGGCGCGGGGCTCGGAAGGTCGGTTCAGAAGGTATACCCGAAGCGTTCCAGGTCGCCGGCGTACAGCGCGGCGACGCCGTCGATCAGCGGCTGATCGTAATACTGCCGGTAGTCGCCGCGGCGCGAGCTGTTGACCCGGTCCAGTGCGCGGCTGGGGATGCCGATCCGCGCGCAGGCCTCGTCGTAGCTGTCCTGCATGGTCTCCACCCGGCCGACCAGGTCCATCTCCAGTTGCCCGGCCTCGTCCACCAGCAGCGTCCACTGCGGCTGGAAGTGGATATGGTCGAGCGGGCGCAACTGGAACAGGATCTCGCGCATCGTCCCTTGCGGGTCGCGGTCGAACGCGCCCTGCTGCCGGGTCATGAACGCGCAGTAGGAGACGAAGCGGTCGAACGGATTGCGCACGAAGGCGAACTTGAAATAGGCATCGCACACGGCATCGCCCAGATAGGGGCGGACCTGGCGCACGCTCAGGTGGCCATGCGAGATGCGCGCGATGTCGGCGTAGGGGAAGCGCTTGTTGACGAACAGCCCGACCTGTTCGATGTCGTCCGGCCCCAGCCGTTCGCGCAGGGCCTGACGCACGGCGTGGGTGCCGGTCTTGGGCGTGGCGACGAAGATGAAGCGATGCTGGTGGGAGACGATCATGCCGGAGCGCAGCGACGGTGCGGCCCATGATCGCACAGGCCGCCGCGCGGGCGGGTCGCAGACCGCACGCCCGGCGGGTGCTAAGCCGTGGTTGGACTGTCGAAGGCGCGGTTTGGAGCAATTGCACTATCGCCGCCCGGCATGGTCGGCGGATGACCGACCGCATCGACACCGTCCGTGAAGAAATCGCCAGTGCGCTGACCCATGGCCTCGGTGCCGCCGCAGCGCTCGCAGGCGGTGCGGTGCTGATCACCCTGGCGGCGATCTACGGCGATGCCTGGGCGGTGGCGGCGTCGATCGTGTTCGGCATCACCCTGCTGCTGCTGTACGTGGCCTCGACCCTGTATCACGCGATCCAGCACCCGGTGGTCAAGGGCCGGCTGCAGGTGTTCGACCACTGCGCGATCTATCTGCTGATCGCCGGCACCTACACGCCCTTCACCCTGCTCGGGCTGCGCGGTGCGCTGGGCTGGTGGCTGTTCGGCACGATCTGGGCGCTGGCGCTGGCCGGCGTGATCTTCAAGCTGTTCTATACCGGCCGCTTCCACCGTCTCTCGCTGGTGTTCTACGTGGCGATGGGCTGGCTGGTGGTCGTGGCCGCCAAGCCGGTGATGGAGGCGCTCGATCCGTGGACCTTCGGCTGGCTGATCGGCGGCGGTGTCGCCTACACGCTGGGCGTGTACTTCTACTGGCATCCGAGGCTGCCGTACGCGCATGCGATCTGGCACATGTTCGTGATCGCCGGCAGCGTCTGCCATTACGTGGCCGTGCTGGAGCAGGTGTTGCGCAGCTGAGCGCGGCGGCGATGCCGGGCCGCGCCCGATGCTGCCGGGTCGGTGCGCTGTGCGCTCAGCACTCCACCAGGCGCTCGGCGACCCAGGTGTTCCAGTAGCGCACGACCAGCGCGATGCCCGGGTCGCGGCGCATGTCGCTGCGGGTCAGCGGGATCGCAGCGCTCCACTCGGCATTGGCGATGGCCTGGTACTGCGCCTGCGGTGGTTCGCAGAAGCCCATGTGCCAGGCATCGAAATGACGGGCCGGGACTTCGCCTTCGAACAGCACCTGGATGCTGTGGTGCATCGAAGAGCCCAGAATGCGCGCATAGGCGGCGTGCACACTGTCCGCAGCCCCTTCCAGATACTGGAAAAAGCGCCCGCCGTGGTGCAGCAGCACGCCGGTCACGCCGACCTGCAGGTTGAAGCTGCGCGCGTCTTCGAGCAGGCGCTGCAGTTGCCTGCTGTCGGGTCGACGGAAGGCGCGGCTTTCGTAGGCCAGGCCGTGCAGGGGGAGCTGGCGACTCATGCCGTGCCGGTTCCGTGCATGCCGCATGCGGACGCCGCTGCCGCGGGCGAACCGTTCAGGCGAGGGGAATTCATGCGCGGAGGCATGCTTGGGGTCATGGAGATGGCCTGCGGATGAAAGGCCGCGGACCATAGCCGAGCTCGGCTTGCCGGTGCATTAAGCGCGCTTAATCACCTAAGGAACCTCTGATAAATTCAGAGGTTCCGCGCGCCATGGATGGCGCGCTCGCACATCGATCGCGCAAGCGATTGATTTGGCGGGAGCGGACTCAGGCTTGGCCTGAGTCCGCGACGTCTGAACGACTCCAGGATGGAGTTGTTCAGACCTTCCCTAAATGGGCAGACAGGCGCAAACGGTCCTTGGCGAGCACCTGGCGTCTGGTCGGGCTGCACGAGCGCTTCCATGCATGCCGCGCCCCTGAGCGACGTCGACGGGTCTGCCCGCACCGCAACCGATCCGCGCCGGCTGCGATTCGCCGGTGGTCCGCGCCGGCGCTTCGCTGGTGCGGGCAATCGCGAGCGTCAATCCTGCGGATGAATGCTGCGGATCACCTTCGCCGGCCGGTACCTGTGCTCAATCGCGGGGGAACCAGGAGGTGTCGATGCGGAAATGACGGTCCTCGAAATCCACGTCCCGCTTCATCCGCGGTTCGTCGACCAGCTCGATGCCGTGGCGTTCGCGGGTGATCAGGCCTTCGCGCTGCAGACGGGTCAGCGCGCGGCTGACGTAGACGTTGGTCAGCCCCACCGCATCGCCGATCATGCTCTGGCTGAGCGGCAGTTCGAAGCGGGCGCCCAATTCGCGCCGGGTCACCCGCAGGCGCGAGACCACTTCCAGCAGGAAGTGCACCACGCGTTCGCGCGCGCCGCGGCGGCCGATGATGCGGATGCGGTCGGCCAGCACCGCATGCTCGACCATGCCGATGCTGAACAACAGTGCGGACAGTCGCGGCGAACGCACGAAGACGTCGTCCAGCGCCGATTTCGGGAAGGGGCAGAGCACACCGTCGGTGGCCGCGGCCAGGGCCGCGCCGGTGCGCTGGAACGCGATGTCGGGGATGCCGACGATATCGCCGGGGTAATGGATGTGCAGGATCTGGCGGCCGCCATCGGGCAGCAGGGTGTAGGAGAAGAACCAGCCGGACTTGACCACATACAGGCGTTCGGACGGTTCGCCCGCGTCGCGCACCAGACTGCGCGCGCTGAACTCTTCGCGGGTCTCTTCCATCGCGGCCAGCAACTGCGCATCGCGCTCGCCGATCGGGATGTGGTAGCCGATTTTCTCGATCAGGCAGCTCTTGGACATGCTGGCGGGCCCTGCGCTGTGGTTATGCTTGGAACGTGTCGCGCACTTTACCCGCGCCACGCCGTCCGCGCTCGGCGGCGCCGGTTCGGATCGCCCTCCCATCGTCTTCTGCGGCGCCCCTCATGCCCCTGTCCTCGTCCTCCGCATTGTCACGCTACCTCGCCCTGCGCGATCACCTCACCGACCACTTCGGCGGCGGCCCGCGGGTGTCCTTCGCATGGGTCATCAACCTGCAGAAGGGCGCCACCCTGCCGGTGGTGCTGGCGATGATGGCGCTGTACGACACGTGGTCGGCCACGGCATGGACCTATCTCGCGCTGCATGGGGGCTACGGCCTGGTCTGGCTGCTCAAGGAGGCCGTGTTCCCCGACCCGGCCTGGCGGCGTCCCATCACCCTACCCGGCGCGCTGAACGCCTGGGTCTTCGTGCTCGGGCCCTACTGGCTCGCGCCCTGGCTGATCGTCGCGCACGATCTGCAGCAGCCGCCTGCGGTGCTGGCCGCGGCCTCCCTGCTGTGTGTGCTCGGCGTGGCGCTGATGGTGGGCGCGGACGCCCAGAAGTTCTTCGTGCTGCGCGCCAGGCCGGGGCTCATCGATGACGGATTCTTCGCGCGCACGCGCAACCCCAATTACCTGGGCGAGATGCTGATCTACGGCAGCTTCGCGCTGGTGGCCGGCCACTGGCTGCCGTGGCTGGTGCTGGCCTGGGTGTGGCTGGGCGTGTTCCTGCCCAACATGCTGGCCAAGGACGCGCGGATGGCGCGCCATGCCGAGTGGGAGGCGTACCGCCGGCGAAGCGGTCTGCTGCTGCCGAGGCTGCGCAGGGCGCGCTGAGGTTCTCTGCGGGCGATCGCAGGCCTGGCGCTCAGCGCCCAAGCCACCAGGCCAGGGCGAGCGCGAGCGCATACAGCGCCAGCTCGGGGCCATGGTGGGTGAGCAGGGTGAGTGTCCAGGCCAGATCGGGGCCCAGCGACTGCATCCCGTCCAGCGGACCATAGCCGAAGGCGCGGCCCGTGCGGCTGCCGGCGATGCCCCAGTTGGCGGCGGCGATCGTCGCCGCGGTGGCCGCCATGCACAGCAGAGCGCGGCCGCGGCCGGGCAGGGTGCCCGCGATGCGCAGCAGCAAGGCGATATCGGCCGCGGTCATCAGCGCCATCCAGGGGCTCAGGCGCTGCAGGAACAGGGTGGCCACCACCCAGAGCGCGGCCATGCCGCCGATCCCCAGCACCGCGAAGAACAACGGCATCGGCGACAGGGCGCTGTGACCTGCGGACGCGGATCGTGCCGGATGCGGACGGGGCGTGGAGAGGGCGGACATGCGCCATAGGGTAGCCCACGGCGGTGCGATCGCAGCGGAACAGCGGGAGTCCCCACTCACGGCGTCCCCTCTTCGCGACTCCGACAGCGCCGGTCGGCGTCGGTGCGGTGCGATGCGGTCCCTGTCCCGGTCCCGGTCCCGGTCTGCCCCGTGTGCGGCGCCAGAGGCCCTGCGCAGGCCCGGCGCACACTGCGTGAGGGTTCCCCGGTACAATCCGTACCGAATTCCTCCTGATTGCATCCGCGCCTGCGCGGGGCAGCATCTCCCACCACGAACCGGTCAGAGCCTCGCGTGTACTCCCGCAGCAGCGAACCCGTGCGTTTCGAACGCGATTGCAAGGCCGTCCTGGTGCCCCAGGGCGAGGAAGTGACCCTGCCCGCAGGCAGCGTCGGTTACATCACCCAGGCCCTCGGCGGCAGCTGGACGGTGTTCGTGGAAGGCAACCTGATGCGCATCGCGGGGGCGGACGCCGACGCCATCGGCAAGGAGCCGCCGCCGCCGATCGAACTGCCCGAGGGCGCCAGCGACGAGGAAGTCGAGCGCATCATCTGGAACCAGCTGCGCACCTGCTTCGACCCGGAAATCCCGATCAACATCGTCGATCTGGGCCTGGTCTACGCGGTGGACCTGCAGCCGGGCGATGCCGGCGACCGTCGCGTCGAAGTGCGCATGACCCTCACCGCCCCCGGCTGCGGGATGGGCGACATCCTGGTCGACGACGTGCGCAGCAAGCTGGAAATGATCCCCACCGTGCGCGAGGCCGATGTCGATCTGGTGTTCGACCCGCCGTGGACGCGCGAGATGATGTCGGACGCCGCGCGGCTGGAAACCGGGATGTTCTGAGCACGCCCGCTGCGGCATGCCGTCCAGGCGTGCCCCGCCGGGCCGGGCCTCAGCCCCGAGCCTGCAAGCGCCAGCCTGTAGGACCGGGCATGCAGTCCCGGGCATGCAGTCCCGGGTCTGCCTCCCCTCTACTGACAGCGGCCGGCGCGCCCTGCGCCGTACACCATCCCCTGCGCGTGGTTCCGCCCTTGCCTGCCAGCATCCCGGCGGATGCCGGCAGCCGTGTCCGACCGCCTGGTCCCGTGCCCCTCAAGTGACCGGCGCGCCCCAGTCGCCCGTGGACCGCATGCCTGCCGATGGCCTGCCCGGGGCCTCCGATGCGGCCTCCGCGGCGGGTATTTCGCGCACGCGAATGCTCAAGAGCAGGTTCAGCGGGCTTTCAGATAAAAGCGTGACGTGCGTCGCATAAATTGCAAGTGTCTGACGCATTTCCCTTTTTTGACGTCGATCTGTCGCAAAAACGGCGTCGTGGCACGTCGCAAATGGCCGTGATCGGTCACCTATTGACAATCTCTCCGGATGGACCTTAGCGTCCGTTTGCCGTCTGTTCAGGTTGATCCGGGCAGCGGCATCTGAGGGATTCGGGGCGGGGGGGCGATACCGAATCCAGTTCAGGCCCATCGCCGCCGCTCTCGCGGGGCCAATCACCGTCCGCTTCGCCATCTCAGGAGAGATCTTCAGTGAACAGTTCGTACTCGAAGTACGTGCTTGCCAGTGCCATCGCGCTGGTCCTCGGCGCAGGAAGCGCCGCCGCCGCCACCCGCACCGATCTGCATCGCAGTGACCTGGTCGGGGCGAAGCAGGCCAACGCGAACATCGCCGCCACCGCCGCCACCCGCACCGTGCACGCGCGCCATGCGAAGGCCATCGGCCTGGACAACGAATCCCACCTGCTGCTGCTGCAGCGCAAGAGCGATCGCGGCGTGCGCGCCCATCGTTACCAGCAGACCTTCCGCGGTCTGCCGATCTTCGGCGAGCAGGTGGTGGTGGCCGAAGACCTCAACGGCGACATGAAGACCCTGTTCGGCCAGAAGATTTCGGGCCTGGCCTCCGAGATTCCGGCCACGCCCGTGCGCATCGACCCCGTGCGCGCCGCGGAGATCGGCAAGAGCGCAGGGCTGGGCCCTCGCGTCGGCTTCATGCGCGTGTTCAACAACGAGTCGAAGCTGTCGATCTGGCTGGACGATGCCGGACGCGCGCACCGCGCCTACGTGGTGACCTATTTCGCCGACACCACCCTCGGCGGCATGCCGACCCGTCCGACCCTGGTCATCGACGCCGACAGCGGTCGCGTGCTCAAGCAGTGGGACAACCTGCAGCACGCGTTGATCGGTACCGGCCCCGGCGGCAACCAGAAGACCGGCCAGTACGAATACGGCACCAACCGCGGCTTTCTGGACGTGACCCAGTCGGGCAGCACCTGCTCGATGAACAATGCGCGGGTGAAGACCGTCAACCTCAACGGCGGCACCTCCGGCAGCACCGCGTTCTCCTACACCTGTCCGCGCAACACCGTGAAGACCATCAACGGCGCGTTCTCGCCGCTGAACGATGCGCACTTCTTCGGCGACGAAATCTACCGGATGTACAACGCCTACCTCGGTCGCAACCCGCTGACCTTCCAGCTGGTGATGCGCGTGCATTACAGCTCGAACTACCAGAACGCGTTCTGGAACGGGTCGAGCATGACCTTCGGCGACGGTGGCACCACCTTCTACCCGCTGGTCAGCCTGGACGTGGCTTCGCACGAGGTCTCGCACGGCTTCACCGAGCAGAACTCCCGTCTGGTCTATTCCGGGCAGTCGGGCGGCATGAACGAAGCCTTCTCCGACATGGCCGGCGAGGCCGCCGAGTACTTCTCGCGCGGCAGCAACGACTGGCTGGTCGGCTCCGAGATCTACAAGGCGACCGGTGCGCTGCGCTACATGTGCACGCCCACCCAGGACGGCCGTTCGATCGACAACGCCGCCAACTTCACCACCGGCATGGACGTGCATTTCTCCTCCGGCGTTTACAACAAGGCGTTCTGCCTGCTGGCCAAGACCAGCGGCTGGAACACGGCGCAGGCCTTCCGCGTGTTCGCGCGCGCCAACGACCTGTACTGGACCTCCAGCAGCACCTTCAACCAGGGTGCCTGCGGCGTGCGCACGGCGACCACGGATCTGGGCTACTCGGTGGCTGCCGTCGACGCAGCGTTCAGCGCGGTGGGCGTGAGCTGCGGCACCACGCCGCCGACCGGCACGGTGGTGCTGAACATCACGATCCCGTCGATCGCGTCGAAGGCCTACTCGTCGGTGTATCCGGTGAGCATTCCCACCGGCACCACCTCGCTGGTGGTCGAGACCTCGGGTGGTTCCGGCGATGCCGATCTGTACGTGCTCGCCAACGGAACTCCGACGACGACCACCTACACCTGTCGCTCGAATGGCGGCACGAACACCGAGAAGTGCACCATCACCAATCCGGTGGCAGGCAGCACCTACAACATCCGCGTGTTCGGCTACACCACGGTCTCCAACGTCAATCTCAAGGCCACGCGCTCGCCCAACTGAGGGCAGGCGTCCGCATGTCCATGCCCGTCGTGCGACGGGTGTGGACGTGCAGTGATCGGGTCGGCATACGGAGATGCCGCCCGGTCTCGAATTCGAAGCCCTCCGCGTTCGCGCGGGGGGCTTTTCGTTTCCGCTCCGGCCGTGACCACGCCCGTCGCCGAGCAGCTCGCCCGCGATGCGCGTGCGTCGAATCCATACCCATACGGCAGCCGCGCTGCCGAACGACAGGACCGTCGACATGAAGATTCAACAGGGCTCGCGCCACGCACTCGCCTGCGTCGCGCTTCATTTCGCATGCCTCGCCCAGACCGGCGCGGCGATGGCCGCAACCGGCGAGGATGCGGGGGCGGGCAGCCGACCGGATGCCGCCGCGGCGCAACATGCAGACGCAGGCACGCATGCACATGCACGGGCGCACGCACAGGAGCAGCTGGCATCGCTGCGCCTGGAGCTGGACCCCACCGCGCCGGTGTGGATCGTCACCGCCGACAGCACCTGGCGTGGTCTGGCTGCGGTTTCGAAACAGATCGCCGTCGACGCCACGCTCACCCGCGACAGCCTCGGCACGCCGCTGCGCATCGCGAAGATCCAGGCGGGGCAGCTGAGCCGGGTGAGTGCCTTCGTGCATCAGCGCGAGCTGCGCTGCGGCGGTTATTTCGCATTCCGCAGCCAGGCCGAGGCCGAGGCCTTCGTGCGCGAGGAGCGCTCGGCGCAGGCGGTGGCGCCGAAGCTGCTGGCCACCTACACCATCGACAATCGCACCACGGTCGATCCCTGGCTGCCGCAGGTGCAGCACACCAACATCTACACCACGATCAATACGCTCTCGGCCTATCAGAACCGCTATTACACCAGCGCCGACGGCAAGGCCTCGGCGGAGTGGATCCGCAGCCGCTGGCAGGCCCTCGCCGGAACCCGCACCGATGTGACCAGTGAGCTGTCCACCTGCGCCAACTGCTCGACCCAGCCCTCGGTCATCCTCACCGTACGCGGCAACGAGCTGCCCAACGAGATCGTGGTGCTGGGCGCGCATCTGGACTCGATCACCTCCAGCGGCGGCGGCAGCACCACGCAGCGCGCGCCCGGCGCCGACGACGATGCTTCGGGCATCGCCACACTCACCGAAGTCATCCGCATCGCGCTCGCGAACGGTTGGAAGCCGAAGCGCACGGTGAAGTTCATCGGCTACGCCGCCGAGGAAGTGGGCCTGCGCGGCTCCAACGCGATCGCCCAGGCGCACAAGGCCGCCGGTGCGAACGTCCACGCGGTGCTGCAGCTGGACATGACCAACTACCGCTCGGGCGGGGCCGACATGCGCCTGATCACCGATTACTCCAGTGCGGATCTCAAGACCTTCCTGACCTCGCTGTTCGACACGTATCTCGCCCCGCTCGGACTGACCCGCGGCACCTACACCTGCGGCTATGGCTGTTCGGATCACGCGTCGTGGACCAGTGCGGGCTACCCGGCCGGCATGATGTTCGAAGGCGGCGCCAGCGGCTATTTCACCAGCATCCACACCCAGAACGACACGCTGGCGAACATGGGCAATTCGGCGCAGAACAGCGCCAAGTTCGCCAAGCTGGGGCTTGCCTTCCTCGGCGAGGCGGCGAAGACCGCAGGCAGCGGCGGTGGTGGTGGCGGCAGCACGGAAGTGTTGAATCTGGTGTTGCCCAATGTCGCAAGAAGCGCGTGGTCGCCGACCTATCCCGTGACCATTCCCGCAGGCACCACGCGACTGGTCGTCGCCACCTCGGGCGGCAGCGGCGATGCGGATCTGTATGTGCGCCTCGGCGCCGCGCCGACGACCACCACCTACACCTGCCGGCCGTATCTGAGCGGCAGCAACGAGACCTGCACCATCGACAACCCGACTGTGGGCGCAACCTACTTCATCGCGGTACGCGCCTATTCCGCCATCTCCGGCGTCACGCTGAAGGCGACACGGACACCGTAGCCATTGCGCCGGGCCGTCGATGCGGCGGCCCGGCCGCGGGACGCGGGACGCGGGATATGAAATACGGGATGCGGGATACGGGATACGGGACATGGGAACGGTATCCGACCCATGGCCGCCGCCTGTCGCAGTCCAGTTCCATCGCTGCATCGCGTCAGCGAACCGTTCACCATTGCACTGCTCCGCACGCATCCGCGCAATCCGGCGTGCCAGTCCATCGCGCTCATCCCCGCCACGCGATGCTGCGAAGCGTCATTCCGTCGCGAATGGTTCATCCAGCGGCAGGCAGCATGCTTCGGTCGCGGGCGGAGACGTTCAAGATTCGCCATCGCTTCGGGCTGGCATTGCTGGCCACACCGCGATTCGGGAGGTGTCAGACGCTGGCGCTGTTCGAGATAATGGACGAATTCCGCCAAAAATCTCCAGCGGATCGGCATCGCGACGACAGCGCTGTCGCGGGTCGAGGATGCATGAGGCCGCGCGGTGTCTTGCATGTACCGAAAAACTCGCTTAGGTTCCAGATGCGGACCCGGCGCCATGCCGGGTCGACGCAGGCCGGCTTGGGGAGTCGGTCGACTACCGGGGTTCCCCCTTCGCCCGTAGTCAGCGCACTGCACAGGACGCAGTTGCGTCAGCCCTGCCGCAGGAAGACGGTGGATGCCGATCGAAGACCTGCACAGGCTGCGTCGATAGTCAGGCTGTAGTGATGTCCGCGTCACCATGCGTCCGAACGACGCATCCCGACCAGCGGCCCGAGGGCCGCTTATGAGAGAGGAATGACCGTGAATCGTCGAGTTTCATTGCTGTCAGTCGCCATTGGGGCCTCCGTCATCGCCGCGTCCGTGCCCATGTGCGCGTTCGCGGGCGAGTTCCGCACCGCACAACGCCCCACCAACAACGGCGACTACATCGTCGTGTTCAAGGAAGAGGCGGCCAGCCTCGCCACCGAATCGACCTCCCGCGCGCGCGTGCCCAACGTCGCCCGCGAGATGGCGGCGAGCCACGGCGCCAGAGTGAAGCGCAGCTTCAGTCATGCGCTCCGCGGCTTCGTCGCCAATGCCGACGACAAGGCGCTCGCACGGCTGCTCGCCGATCCGCGCGTGGCCTATGTGGAAGAAGACGGCTATGTCTCCATCAACGCCACCCAGACCGGCGCCACCTGGGGCATCGATCGCGTCGACCAGCGCAATCTCCCGCTGGATTCCTCCTACACCTACGACACCACCGCCTCCGGCGTCCATGCCTACATCATCGACACCGGCGTGCTGCTGTCGCACACCCAGTTCAGCGGTCGCATGGGCAACGGCTTCGACGCCGTCACCAGCGGCGGCAACGCCAACGACTGCAACGGCCACGGCACGCACGTCGCGGGCACCGTCGGCGGCACCACCTACGGCATTGCCAAGGGCGTGACCATCCACCCGGTGCGTGTGCTGGGCTGCACCGGCTCGGGTACCAACTCCGGCGTGATCGCCGGCATGGACTGGGTGGCGCAGAACCACATCAAGCCCGCCGTGGCCAACATGAGCCTGGGCGGCGGCGCCTCGCAGGCCACCGACGATGCCGTGCAGCGCATGGTCAACGCCGGCGTGACCGTGGTCGTGGCAGCGGGCAACGACAACGGCGACGCCTGCACCAAGTCGCCGGCGCGCGCGCCTAATGCGATCACCGTGGGTTCCACCACCAACACCGACGCGCGTTCGTCGTTCTCCAACTACGGCACCTGCCTGGACATCTACGCGCCGGGCTCCAACATCACCTCGGCCTGGTACACCAGCAGCACCGCGACCAACACCATCAGCGGCACCTCGATGGCGTCGCCGCATGTCGCCGGCGCCGCCGCGCTGTTCCTCGCGAGCAATCCGACCGCCACGCCGGCGCAGGTGACCTCGGCGCTCACCGGCAGTGCGACTCCGGGCAAGGTGACCGATGCACGCACCGGTTCGCCCAATCTGCTGCTGTACACGCTGGGTGGTTCGGCCCCGCCGCCGCCGCCCCCGCCGCCGCCGCCGCCGAGCGGTTCGCTCACCAACGGCGTGCCGGTCACCGGTCTGGCCGCGTCCACCGGCAACTCGCTGAACTACACGATGACCGTGCCCGCGGGCGCGTCCAACCTGTCGTTCACGATGTCCGGAGGCACCGGTGATGCCGACATGTACGTGAAGTTCGGCAGCGCGCCGACCGACACGGTCTACGACTGCCGTCCGTACCGCAGCGGCAATGCCGAGACCTGCTCGTTCGCCGCACCGCAGGCAGGCACGTACTACGTGCGCGTGAAGGCCTACTCGTCGTTCTCCGGCGTCAGCCTGACCGGCAGCTACACCGCCGGCGGTGGCGGTGGTGGCGGCACGCAGACCTACACCAACGGCACCGACTACACGATCAACGACAATGCCACCGTCGAGAGCCCGATCGCGGTCTCCGGCCGCAGCGGCAACGCGCCGAGCGCCACCTCGGTGTCGGTCAACATCGTGCATACCTACATCGGCGATCTGAAGGTCGACCTGGTCGCGCCGGACGGCAGCGTGTACGTGCTGCACAACCGCTCCGGCGGCAGCGCGGACAACATCGTCCAGACCTACTCGGTCAACCTGTCGAGCGAAGCGCTGAACGGCAACTGGCGCCTGCGCGTGAACGACAACGCCAGCGCCGACACCGGCTACATCAACAGCTGGAGCGTCACGTTCTGATGCACCCAGGCGATGCCGGGCACCCGGCATCGCCGCACAAGCACCACCCCGTCCGCCGCCCCTGCGGCGCGACAGCCCTGCCGCCGGGTACTTCGGTACCCGGCGGTTCTTTTGCGCAGGGCGCTGCGATGATCCGAGACGTTCCAGCTCCTTTTTCTGCTCGTGCTCCTGTTGCTGCTCCCCTGTCTGCTTTCTGATTCGCCTGTCTGATCTGCGTCTTGCCCGTGCTCACGGCTTGCGCGCAGCGCAGTCGCGATGGTCGAGCGCAGTCCTCCGACCTTCGTGCCGGCACATCGCCATATCGTCCCGATCCGCGCCTATGTCCCATCGCCTGTTCCGCATCCTGATCGCCGGCATCGCATTGACTTCCGCTTCCTGGGCTGCTGCACAGGCTGGCGATGTGTCCATCGGTGGCTCCGCGGCGACTGGTTCCGATGCGGAAACACCGGATGCGCGAGCGCAGACCGCGCACGAACCCGGTGTGGAGGAGCGCGACCAGAACCAACATGACGCGAGCCGACATGACGCGAGCAGGCACGACGCGGGCAAGCAGGACGCAGGCAAACACGACGCGGGCGAACACGACGCGAGCCGGCACACGCCGAGGCAGCTCGATCTGGTGCAGGTGACCGCGAGCCGTCGCAGGGAATCCCTGCTCGATGTGCCCATGGCGGTTACCGTGGTCGATGCCGATACCCTGCACGATGCCTCGATGCAGACGCCGATGGACGCGCTGCACGGTGCGGTCGGCACCTACGTGCAGCAGACCACGCCGGGGCAGGGCGTGGTGATCGTGCGCGGCCTCAAAGGCTCGGAAGTGCTGCATCTGGTCGACGGCTTCAGGCTCAACAACGCCATCTTCCGCAACGCACCCAACCAGTACATCGCGCTGGTCGATGGCCAGAGCCTCGACCGGATCGAAGTGGTCCGCGGCCCCAGCGGCACGCTGTACGGTGGCGATGCCATGGGCGGCGTGGTGCAGATGCTGACGCCCGCCCTGCGCTATGCCGAGAATGGCGGGCGGCAATGGCACGGCGCGCTGCGCACCGTGCTCGCCAGCGCCGACGATGCGGCGATCGCGCGCGGCGAGTTGTCCGGCGGCGGCGAACGCCACGCCTTCGCGCTGGGCTATACCGCGCAGAATATCGGCGACCTGCGCGTGGGCGATGGCGACACGCTGCCGTTCACCGCGTTCCGAGCGCGTTTCGGCGATCTCAAGTTCGGCCTGCGCCCGGCACCGGGCCACACACTGCAACTCTCGGTGCAGGCTGCCGAGCAGCCGCGCACGCCGCGGCACGATGCGCTGGTGCCCGGGTTCGGGCAGACCGTGCCGGAGAATGCGGTGTTCTTCTTCGAGCCGCAGCGCAGACGCTTCGCACAGCTGGTCTGGGCGATCGGCGGTGACGATGCCGACGGCGACGGCGACGCGTCGCCGGGCAACGTCTTGTTCGATGCCGCCGAACTGCGCATCGGACGCCAGGTGGTCGACGACGATCGACGCACCGTGGCGTTCGGCAGCCGCAGCGAGGATCGCGAGCGCAATCGCGACACCACCGACGGGGTGGCCGGCCAGTTCACGCGCGCACTCGGCGGCGGGCACACCATCAGTTACGGCGTGGAGTGGTACCGCGACCGGGTCGCGTCCTCGCGCCTGCGCACGCAGCTCGACACCGGCGCCGTGTCGCAACGCGCGCCGCGCTTCCCCGATGGCGCACGCATGGACAGCCAGGCCGTGTACCTTGTCGACGACTGGCGCCTGGGCCGTTTCGACATCGAAGGCGGCCTGCGCTACAGCCGTTTCGACGTGCGCATCCCGGCCTCCGCCGACGTCCCGGGCGTACGTCTGCGTCCCGACGATCTCACCGGCCATCTCGGCGCATCGTTCGCCGCCAGCGACGCGCTGCGCGTGATCGCCAATCTCGGTCGCGGCTTCCGGGCGCCGAACATCTTCGATCTCGGCGTGTTCGGTCCGCGCCCGGGCAATCGCTGGAGCGAGCCCAATCCGCAGCTCGAACCGGAGACCGTCACCAGCATGGATGTCGGTCTGAAATACGCCGATATGCGCTGGACGGGCGAGCTGATCGCGTTCCGCGCGCGCTATCGCGACAAGATCGCCGCCGCGCTCACCGGCGAGTTGCGCCCGGACGGCGCACTGGTGGTGCAGAACCGCAATCTCACCCGGCTCGACCTGCGCGGCGTGGAGGCCGGCCTGCGCTGGCGCGGTGAGCGCGTGGACGCCTACGCCACCGCCACCTGGACGCGCGGCGACGAGTCGATGGATGGCACGCGCGACCCGGCCGACCGCATTCCGCCGCTGTTCGGTCGGGCAGGGGCGGTCTGGCACGGCGATGCGCTCACCCTGGAAGCCTATTCGCTTTACGCCGGCGCGCAGAAGCGGCTGAGCCCGCGCGATCGCGTCGACCCGCGCATCGACCCGCGCGGCACCGCCGGCTGGGCCACGTTCAATCTGCGCCTGGAATGGCGCGTCGTCGATCGACTGTCGCTGGCCCTGCGTGGCGAGAACCTCGGCGACAGGCGCTACCGCGAGCATGGTTCCGGCCTGGACGAGCCGGGACGCAATCTGATCCTCACCGCCGATTATCGCTATTGACCCTCGGCACCGATCGCCGAACCGCATCTCACCCCAGCGCAACCCATCCACGCACCGCGATTCATCTTCCAGGCCTCCACAGCATGCCCGACGCACAGTCCCGACCTTCTCCGCTGCACCGCACCCGCATCTTCACCTCGTGCCATGGCGAGGCGCGCGCACTGCGCGGTTCATGCCGGTCATTCGGGCTGCTCGCGGCGCTTGCCCTCGGCTGCGTCGTGCTGCCGGTGTCCGCGCGCGATGCCATCGCCGACCAGTCTGTGCCCGAGGTGGATGCCGAGACAGTGCCCGAGGCCGCGCGCATCGATCTGAGCTTCACCCTGCCCGCGGGGCAGACAGTGGAAGTGGACAACCCCTACGGCAGCGTCTATCTGCGTTTCGGCGGTTATGTGCACCAGCTCGACGTGCGCGCCACCGTGCAGCAGCCCGAAGGTGCGCCCGTCTTCGGCTTCGCGCCGGGCGTGCAGGGCGAGGTGTTCCGTGTGGCGCCGACACTGCCGGAAGGGGCCGCGCCGGCCGCCACCCAGCGCATCGACCTCGTGCTGTATGTGCCCGAGGGCCATCCGCTGCGTGTGCGCACCGCTGCCGGCACCATCGAGAGCCGCGGCGTGCGTGCCGATGTCGATTTCCGTTCGCTCTCGGGCGACATCGTCGCCCGCGGCACCGTCGGTGCGATCCAGGCGGACACCGGCAGCGGCGCCATCCGGGTCATGCTGGAGCCCGCGTCCGCCGGCGTGCGGCAGCGGCTGTCCACCCGCACCGGCGACATCTCGGTCGGCGTGACCGATGCGCTGGGCGCGGAGCTTCAGCTCTCGAGCTCCGGCAGTCTGACCACCGACTACTCGATCCAGATCGAGCGCCGCGACGGGCAGGAGCCGGACAAGCGCGCCCTGGCCACGGTCGGTGTCGCCAAGGGCGCGAAGCCGGGCCTGATCCAGGTCGAGAGCCTGCGCGGCAACCTGCGCCTGTGGCGCCGCATCGAATTCGTCGATGCCGCTTCGCCGGAAGGCGGGGAGGCGGACGACTGACCGCGCTCCGGCGCGGTTCCGCACACGCCACGCCCGTCGAGACATTCGACGGACGGGCGCACACACTGCCGTTTCTGCACACGAGTCTGTCGTTGGCTGTACTTCCGCGTCTTCTGCGCATCGTACGTATCGCCGTTTCGCGCCCTCCGTCGCGTCGGCCCCTGTCGCATTCCACCTCAACCCATCCACCCGAGGTCAGCGTCATGACATCCAATTCCCTGTTCCGGGCCTGCAGGCTGGCGGCGTTCGCGCTGCTGATGCCCTGCATGGCTTTCGCCGCCGGCCCGCGCACGACGCGCGAGGTCGAACCCGAGCGCCCCGAGCGCGCCGCCCGTCCGCAGCTCGGCGCGCCGGTGACGCCGCACAGCATCGATATCGATCTGCGCGTGCTGCCCAAGGCCGCCCAGTGGAAACCGGGCATGCCGATCCGCGAAGCGCATCGCCGCCAGTATTTCCCGCTCGGCAGCACCCGCCCGCATGCGCCGGCCGACAAGCCGGTCGCCGCCGATACGCTGTCGGAGCTGCAGTCGCTGTGGGACGAAAACGCACCGCCGCAGGCGCGCGCCAAGTCCGCCACGCGCAGCCGCGTGAGCATCAACAACCCGAACACCGGCGTGAGCCCCGGCGACCCGGTGGTCGAAGTCGGCGCCAACCACGTCATCTACGCGGTCAACGGCACCACCACCACCTTCAAGATCTACAACAAGGCGGGCACCCTGGTGTCCGGTCCGACCAGCTTCGGTTCGCTGGCGCCTGCGGGCAATTCCTGCAGCAGCGACCGCGGCGACCCGCTGGTCCACTACGACCGTCAGGCCGGGCGCTGGTTCATGCTGACCATGGACGACGCCGGCTTCTGCACCTTCGTGTCGAAGACTTCCGACCCGGTCAGCGGCGGCTGGTGGTTCTACGGCTATTCCGCGCCGCGCCTGCCCGACTATCCGCACTGCGGCGTGTGGAACGACGCCTACGTCTGCGCCTCGAACGAGGGCAACGCGCAGGTGACGGTGTACGCGTTCGATCGCGCCAACATGCTCAACGGCGCCACCGCGCGTGCGGCGCAGCGCTTCCAGACGGTCGCCAAGCTGCCGGGCTACGGGTTCCAGATCCTCACCCCGTCCACCTTCTACGGCACCACCGCCGCGCCGGCCGGACGCAAGCAGATCCTGGCCCGCCACCGCGACGACGAGGCGCATGACGGCGCCAGCGCCAGCGGCACGCAGGACTTCCTGGAGCTGTTCGAGATCACGCTCGACTGGAACAACCCCGCCAACAGCGGCATCGCCGCGCTGCCGCGCGTGGGCATCACCGAGTTCAACAGCTGGTTTCGCGACTACAGCACCTTCGCCACCGTGCCGCAGCCCGGTTCCACCGCGCGCCTCGACCCGATCCGCGAAGTGCTGCTGAACCAGCTGAGCTATCGCAACTTCGGCACCCACGAGTCGCTGGTCGGCACCTTCGCCACCAATCAGAACTCCGCGCGTACCGGCACCGTGGTCGATGCCGGCGTGCGCTGGTTCGAGCTGCGCCGCAGCGGCACCGGCAACTGGGCCCTGCACCAGGAAGGCACCTTCAGCCCCGGCGACACCAGCACCCATCACCTGATGGGCACCGCGGCGATGGACAAGTTCGGCAACATCGGTCTGGGCTACAACGTCACCAGGACCACCGCGCCGACCAAGTTCGCCAGCCTCGGCTACACCGGCCGCAGCGCCTCCGACGCGCTGGGCGTGATGACCCTGGGCGAGAACGAGGTGGCGCCGGGCGCCGCCGCCGAGACCTCCGGCCGCTGGGGCGACTACTACCAGATGACCGTCGATCCGGTGGACGACTGCACCTTCTGGTTCGTCGGCATGTACCGCCCGAGCGGCAGCTGGCAGACCCGCATCGCCGACTTCCGCTTCCCGGCCTGCGGCGGCACCACGCCCACCACCTATTCGGTGTCGGGCACCATCGCCACCAGCGCAGGCGCCGGCATCTCCGGCGTGAGCGTGAGCAACGGCAGCACCAGCGTCGTCACCAACAGCAGCGGCGTGTTCACCTTCACCGGCGTGGCCAACGGCACCTACACGCTCACGCCCAGCCTGTCCGGCTACACCTTCTCGCCGGCCACGCGCAGCGTGAGCGTGAGCGGCGCCAACGTGACCGGGCAGAACTTCACCGGCACCGCATCGGGCGGCGGCGGCAGCACGCTGACCAAGGGCGTCCCGGTCACCGGCCTGACCGCGACCACCGGCAATTCGTTGAACTACACCCTCTCTGTGCCGGCAGGCGCGAGCAATCTCACCTTCACCACGTCCGGCGGCACCGGCGATGTCGACATGTACGTGAAGTTCGGCTCCGCACCCACCGACACCGTGTACGACTGCCGTCCGTTCCTCGGCGGCAATGCCGAGACCTGCACCTTCGCCACGCCCTCCGCGGGCACTTGGTACGTGCGTCTGAAGGCCTACAGCACCTTCTCCGGCGTCAGCCTGGTCGGCGATTACACCACCGGCGGCGGTGGCGGTACCCCGCAGACCTACACCAACGGCACCAACGTGAACATCGGCGACAACACCACGGTGGAAAGCACGATCTCGGTGTCCGGCCGCAGCGGCAGCGCCCCGGCCAGCACCCCGGTGCAGGTGACGATCGTCCACACCTACATCGGCGACCTGAAGGTCGACCTGATCGCGCCGGACGGCAGCGTGTACGTGCTGCACAACCGCTCGGGCGGCAGTGCGGACAACATCAACACCACCTACACCGTGAACCTCTCGACCGAGGCGCTCAACGGCACATGGCGTCTGCGCGTGAACGACAATGCCGGCGGCGACACCGGCTTCATCGACAGCTGGAGCATCACGTTCTGATGCCCGCCTGTTGCTGATCGCATCTGCCGCGCGGGTCCTCTCGATCCCGCACCGGCTCCGCGATCCAATGCGATGCAGAGCCCCGGCCCGTGCCGGGGCTCTTTCGTTCAGGGCGATGCAGCGCCCTCGCTGCGATGCGTGACTCGGCCCCATGTCCTCCGTTTGGCCATACGTTTTTCAAGACTTTGCGGTATGGTGTGCCGAAATGATCGCAGGGGTACGGAATGGAGGCGCGGAAACAACGGCAGCGTGGCGGACAGGTGCGCGCGGTGGCGACACCGGCCTCTCGCACCGTGGCCGAGCCCGGCAACGCGCAGCGCAGCTCCGCGCGCAAGCCGGCGGCCCGCGTGACCGCCGCACCCGCGATCGACCGCACCATCAGCGTCCAGATCGCTCGCGAGGTGCGTCGGCGCATCCTCTCCGGCCTGTATCCCGGCGGCAGCCAGCTCTTGCAGGACACCATCGCCGCCGAATTCGGCGTGAGCAAGATCCCGGTGCGCGAAGCCCTGACCCGGCTCGCGGCCGAAGGCCTGGTCGAACTCCAGGCGCATCGCGGTTTCCAGGTGCGCAAGATGTCGCGTGCCGAAGCGCGCGAGCTGCATGACCTGCGTCTGCTGCTGGAGCCAAGGATCTGCGCCCAGGGCGCGCGGCTGGCCGGTTCCGCCGATCATCAGGAAGCCGCGAGCGCGTTGGCCGCGCTGAATCGCCAGGTGGCCGCGGGCGACTACGACGACACCGGCGAGCTCAATCGCGATTTCCATCTGTGTCTGGCCACGCCGCGCCTGCAGCCGGTCGCCACCGAACTGCTCACCCGGCTGCTGACGCTGTCGCAGCGCTATTCCCAGATCCACCTCACCGTGCCCGGCCGCCCCGAGCGCGCGATCGAAGAGCACAACGCGATCTTCATGGCCTGGCAAAAGGCCCAGGCATCGCGCGTCGAACGTCTGGTGACCCGCCACATCCACGATACGCGCGAAGACCTGGTGACGCTCCTGGCGTTCGACGATTGAGAAGCGTTTCGCGCAGGCGATATGCGGGACACCCGCACATTGTGATTTCAATCACGTTTATCCTGGGTTACGGAATTCTTATGAATAAATTTCATAAGAGGGGCGTTGCGGCCATCGCCTGCGCGTGAGGCGGTCTGCTGCCCCCGCGGTATGCGGAATAAGTCAATAAAAACAAAGGTTTGAATATATTTTACAGCGCTCGAAACAGGCGCTGCGGCGCGCTTTCGGAGCTGGGGACGGAGGGCTTGCGCTCCAGCCTTCTACACAGACCGGCATGTATACCGTATACGAATAGCCGCTCCCAAGTGCGCATTCAGGCCGCTTGGTGGTGCGGTGATTCCCCGCGACGCATCCCCGTGATGCATCCCCGCGGCGATTCCCTGCGGTGTTCCCCCAAGGTGTTTCCCCACGGTGTTTCCCCCGATTCCTTCGAACCGAACCCGTCTCACAGGAGTGTTCCGTCATGCCCAGCTCCACCCGCTGTCCTGCCGTCCGCCCCCTCGCGACCGCCCTGCTGCTGGCCGCAGGTGTGTGTGCCTCCCCGGCCTTCGCCGGGAAGATGGTGACCTCCGGACTGCAAACGCAGCAGGAATTCGACCAGTTCATCGTGAAGTACCGCGACGGCAGCATCGAGCGTCGCGACGTCAACGCCCTCAACCGCGGTCTGGAGCGCGTCGAGCAGACGCTGCGCACCGAATCGGCCGCGCGCGGATTCGCCAAGGCCGGCCGCGGCGACGTGAAGGTTCGCCATCATCGCCGGATGTCGCTGGGTGCCGACGTGGTGCGCACCGGACGCCGGCTGGATCGCAGCGAGGCCGAGTCGCTGATGCGTCAGATCGCCGCCGATCCCAACGTCGAGTACGTCGAAGTCGACGTGCGCATGTATCCGCTGCTGAACCCGAACGACACCAACTACAACGTGCAGTGGGGCTTCAACGACGCCGATGCGGGCATCAACGCGCCGGCCGCCTGGGACGTGTCCACCGGCAGCGGCATCATCGTCGCGGTGCTCGACACCGGCATCACCAGCCACAGCGATCTGGCCGCGAACGTGATCGCTGGCTACGACTTCGTTTCCAGCAGCACCAATGCGCGCGACGGCAACGGCCGCGATTCCAATCCGGCGGACCAGGGCGACTGGTCGGCCGCTGGCGAGTGCTACGCCGGCAGCCCCGCGAGCAATTCGTCCTGGCACGGCACCCACGTCGCCGGCACCGTCGCGGCGGTCACCAACAATGCCAAGGGCGTGGCCGGCACTGCGTTCGGCGCCAAGGTCATGCCGGTGCGCGTGCTCGCCAAGTGCGGCGGCAGCATCTCCGACATCGCCGACGCCATCACCTGGGCCTCCGGCGGCACGGTCAGCGGCGTGCCGACGCTGTCCGCGGCCAACGTCGCCAAGGTCATCAACATGTCGCTGGGCGGCGGCGGTGCCTGCGGCACCACGACGCAGAACGCGATCAATGGCGCGGTGGGCCGCGGCACCACGGTGGTGGTGGCTGCGGGCAACAGCTCCAACGATGCGATCAACAACAATCCGGCCAACTGCGCCAACGTGGTCACCGTGGCCGCGATCGACAACGCCGGCGTGCGCCCGTCGTGGTCCAGCTACGGCAGCGTGGTGGACGTCGCCGCTCCGGGCGTGCAGATCGCTTCCACGATCAACGCCGGCACCACCACGCCCACGACCGAGAGCTATGCCTACAACAGCGGTACGTCGATGGCGGCGCCGCACGTGGCCGGCGTCGCCGCGCTGGTGCAGAGCCGTCGTCTGGCCCTCGGCCAGCCGCTGTACACGCCCGCGCAGCTGGAAAACGTGCTCAAGACCACCGTGCGTCCGTTCCCGGTATCGCAGACCCGTCCGATCGGCACCGGTATCGTCAACGCCAGCGGTGCGGTCGCGGCGGCGGGCGGCGGTGGCGGCGGTGGCGGGTCCACCCAGACCTACACCAACGGCGCCGACGTCAACATCCGCGACAACACCACGGTGAGCAGCACGATCACGGTCTCCGGCCGCAGCGGCAGTGCGCCCAGCAATACTGCGGTGGCGGTGAATATCGTCCACACCTACATCGGCGACCTGAAGGTGGACCTGATCGCACCGGACGGCAGCGTGTACGTGCTGCACAACCGCGCTGGCGGCAGTGCGGACAATATCGTCACGACCTACACGGTCAACCTGTCGACCGAAGCCCTCAACGGCAACTGGCGGCTGCAGGTGAACGACAACGGCGCGGGCGATATCGGCTACATCAACAGCTGGAGCATCACGTTCTGATCCATACGTCCTGACCCACGCATCCTCTCCCGCCCGCGCGTGAGGGGATGCGCGATCCGCCTCACGGCGCATCGTGCGGACGCGTCGCCACGAAGCCCCGGCTCCGCCCGGGGCTTCGTGCGTCTGGAAGCATCGTGTGCGATGTCAGGCCGCCACTCCGGCCCATCTCCGACCTTGCTCCTGAATGATCCCGCCAGACCCGTTCGCACCGTCAACGCTGCGGTCCTCGGCTGTGTCCGCAGGCCGTGGTTCGAGCGCCTGCTAAGCTTCCCCCTGTACCGCTGGCCGGTACGCCATGTTCAGGTGGTTCCTCATGACCCGCGCGCTCCCATCGGCAGGCCCCGCCATGTCCCTACGCCCGATGTATTCGCTGTCGTCGCTGCTGCGGCTGGCTGTTGTGGGCCTGCTCTGCGGCGCCGTGCCTTCGATGTCGGCCCCCGTGTCGCAGGCTGCCAGCGCGGCAGACCCGCCCCGGGTCTCCCTCGCGGCCACGACAGATCGATCGATGCGCACCGGCCATCGTGACGCGCAGGCGCGTCCGGCCGCGCGCGGGCGCACCTTCGTGCAGCGCACGTCCGTCGAGCGCGAGCCCGCGCTGCCGCCCTGGCCCGGGAGTGCGCCGCCCCCGTCGAGCGATCAGCTCCAGCCGGTGTATCTGGTGATGTCGCGCGACACCTACCGGCGCATGCCCGATCTGGTCCGCGGCGGCGAGCCCAAGCGCGATGCGCTCGGCACCGAGCTGATGCTGGTCGAGACCCGCGCGCAGCGCCTGCCGGCGGTCAGCGAGCGCATCCATGCCAGCGAGCGCCGCTGCGGCGGCTATTTCGCCTTCGACTCGCGCGCCGAGGCCGAGGCCTTCCTGCGCGAGGACCGCAGCATCCACAGCAACGCCGTCCACAACAAATACAGCCCGCTGGTGCGCGTGCGCTACACGGTCGACAACGCCGCCACAGTCGAGCCCTGGCTACCGCAGGTCGCGCAGGACAACATCCGCGGCACCATCGTCCACCTGTCCTCCTACCGCAACCGCTATTACACCGCGCCCACCGGACGCCAGGCCGCGGAGTGGATCCGCGACACCTGGCTGGCCCTGGCCGCGGGCCGCGAGGACGTGAGCGCCGAGCTGGTCGGCTGCAGCAACTGCAGCACCCAGCCGTCGGTGGTGCTGACCATCCGCGGCAGCGTGCAGCCCGAGGAGATCGTGGTGCTGGGCGGTCACCTGGATTCCATCGTCATCGGCGGCAACGGCAGCATCACGCAGTACGCGCCCGGCGCCGACGACGACGCCTCGGGCATCGCCACGCTCACCGAAGTGCTGCGCATCGCGATGGCCTCGGGCTGGAAGCCGCGACGCACCGTCAAATTCATGGCGTACGCCGCGGAAGAAGTGGGCCTGCGCGGGTCCAACGCCATCGCCCGCGCGCATCGCGCGCAGAACGCGCAGGTGGTGGCGGTGCTGCAGATGGACATGACCAACTACAACGCCGGCGCCGGCGTCGACATGCGTCTGGTCACCGACTACTCCAACCCGGCGCTGCAGAGCTTCGTGCTGCAGCTGTTCGACACGTATCTGGCGCCGCGCGGCATGAAACGCGGCTACGACACCTGCGGCTACGCGTGTTCCGATCATGCCTCGTGGACTGCGGCCGGCTATCCCTCGGCCTACTTCTTCGAGGCGGGTGCGCCCAATGGCAGCTACTTCCCCTACATCCACACCGGCAACGACACCCTGGCGAACATGGGGAATTCCGCGCAGCACAGCGCCAAGTTCGCGATGCTCGGCCTGGCTTTCCTCGGCGAGGCGGCGAAGACGACGGGGCCGTGAACCGAGAGCGTTTCGACGTCGCCCGTCTCTTTCGCCAATCGCCCGTCCCCGTCGCCCGTAGCCCGGGTAGAGCGCAGCGAAACCCGGGAGCCGGACTATCGCGAAACTTCGGGCGTGTTCACTCCGCCGCTTCGAAACGATTGGCGGCGACGTTCTTGCGCACCTTCAGCGGGTCCCAGATCCGCCCGTTCATCGCGATGTACACGCCCGGCGGCAGCGACTGCACGGCGCCGACCGCGGTGCCGATGTTGAATTCGGCGTCCGAGCCCCGGAAACGCGCAGGATTCAGCGCGCCGGTCAGCACGATGGTTTTGTCCTCCAGCCCGGCCAGCACGCGGGCGGTGTCGACCATGGTGTCGGTGCCGTGGGTGATCAGCACATGGCGTGCGGGCTGCGCGGCGATGGCGGCGCGGATCAGCATGCGGTCGCCTTCGTCGATGTGCAGCGAGTCCTTGCGGATGATCGGGATGACCGTGAACCGGAAGGCCACGCCCAGCTCTTCGAGGATGCGGCCGATCTGCGGCTCACCCACCTGGTAGTCCGACTTGTCGTCGAAGTAGACCTTGTCGATCGTGCCGCCGGTGGTGACCACCAACAGCTCCTGCATCGGCTGCTGCGTCTGCTCGGCTGCGGAGGCGGGGGGCGGCGAAGGCGTGGGCGAAGTCATGGGCGAAGACATGAGCATGATGTCCTGAGCGTGATGTCCTGCGGAGGCGCGGGCCGGCATTTTCGCACAGCGCCCGCGGCCAGTCGGACGCGGCCTGTGTTCAGGCGTCCGGTGCGGAGGGCCGCGGCCCGGCCGGCGGATCGGCTGCCGGGTGTGCGGGAGGCTTCCCGCGCGAGAAGCGCGCGGCCAGGCCGCGCATGCTGGAAGCGAAGACCACCGCGATCGCCAGCGCCGCAGCCAGCAGCGCATAACCGCGGCCCGCGGGCTCCGACCAGGCCAGCATCACCGCATGCGAGAACCAGAACAGCGCCAGCACGCCGGCCCAGAAGCCGGCGGTGCGCCGGCCGGCGGCCACGCCGATGGCCAGCGCCAGCGGCGGCAGGGCGAAGACCACCAAGGCGAGGATCGGGAAGGCATCGCCCTGGAACCAGACCGCATAGGTGGCGGCCAGGGCCATGAGCGCGGCGATCAGCACGCCGCGTTCAGCCCCCGCGGCGCGCGGCGTGGGCGGGGCGTGCGGCTGTTGTTCGGGCGACCCCTGAGGCGCGGCGTTCATGCCAGCTTCCCGGCAAGGGCGGCCAGACGCCGGCCCAGCGCGCGGGCGAGGGCGGTCTCCTCCTCGCTCAGTGCGGGGTCGTCGCGCGGCCCCGCGACATGACTCGCACCGTAGGGTGTGCCGCCGGTACGCGTGGTCGAGAGCTGCGGCTCGGTGAACGGGATGCCCACGATCACGCAGCCGTGGTGCAGCAGCGGCAGCATCATGCCGAGCAGGGTGGATTCCTGGCCGCCGTGCTGGCTTGCGGTGGAGGTGAACACCGCCGCCGGCTTGCCGACGAGTGTGCCGCTGGCCCAGTCCGCGCCCAGGGTGTCGATGAAGTGCTTGAGCGGCGCGGCCATGTTGCCGAAGCGGGTGGGGCTGCCCAGCGCGATGCCCGCGCATTCGCGCAGGTCCTGCGGCTCGACGTAGGGCGCGCCTTCCTCGGGTTCGGGCGGCGCCGCCTGCTGCGTGACGGACGCCACCGGCGGCACCGTGCGCAGCCGCGCCGACATGCCCTCCACCTCGCCCACGCCGCGCGCGATGGCGCGCGCAAGGCGTGCGACCGAACCGCCGCGGCTGTAGTACAGGATCAGGATCTCGGGCATCGCGGGCAGGCTCGGCGGTGGGCGGTGGTCGAACGCACAGCATAGCCGCCCGCGACGACGCGGGTCACCCGCGCGACCGTGCCGGCGCCGGCCTGCTACTCTTCGCCGATGCCGTCCCTGCCGCCTCGGCCACTGCTGTCCCTGCTGCCGCCGCCGCTGGCCCGCGTGCTCGGCGACCGTGCGCGCACCGGCACGTTTTTCCGCTTTCTGGCGCGGCGCTTCCTCGACGACCGTCTGTTCCAGGCTGCCGGCGCGCTGGCCTACACCACCGCGTTTTCGCTGGTGCCGCTGAGCATGGTGGTGTTCGGCGTGCTCTCCGCCTTCCCGGTGTACGAGCAGTGGAGCGACCAGCTCAGCGCCTACATCTTCTCCAACTTCGTGCCCTCCGCCGCGCGCTCGGTGGAGTCGTATCTGCGCGAGTTCTCGCAGAACACCGGCCAGCTCACCGCGGTCGGCGTGGTGGTGCTGATCGCCTCGCTGCTGATCACGATGAGCGGCATCGAGGCCGCGTTCAATCGCATCTGGCGGGTGCCGACGGCGCGCCCGAAGCTCAGCCGGTTCCTGATGTACTGGACGGTGATGACGCTCGGTGCGCTGCTGGCCGCAGCCAGTCTGGCGACCTCGGCGAGGTTCTTCGCGCTCTCGATCTTCGCCACCCACGAGGGCCAGGTGCTCGGCGGCTGGCTGCAGGGCATCAGCCCGGTCGTGATCGAATTCCTGCTGCTCACCCTGGTCTACCGCGTGGTCCCGCACCGCACGGTGGAGTGGCGGCACGCACTCACCGGCGCGGCGCTGGCGGCGCTGCTGATCGAAGCCGCCAAATCGGCGATGGGCCTGTATCTGGGCAGTTTCGCCACCTACCAGAAGGTCTACGGCACGCTGGCGCTGGTGCCGATCTTCCTGGCCTGGATCTACATCACCTGGATCGCGGTGCTGCTCGGCGCCTCGCTGGCCTCGGCCCTGGCCGCCTTCCGCTACCAGCCGGCGGCGCTGCGACTGCCACCGGGCTACGAGTTCTACGGCCTGCTGCGGCTGATCGGGCGTTTCGCCGAAGCGCGCACCAAGGGCCTGGGTCTGCATCTGGAAGACATCCGCGCCCTGGAGCCGGTACTGACCGACGAGACCGTGCAGTCGCTGCTCGGCCAGCTGGACACTGCCGGCATCCTGATCCGCGCCGAACGCGGCGACTGGCTGCTGGCGCGCGACCTCGGTGACGTCACTCTCGCCGACCTCTACCAGGCCTGCGGCCTGCGCATCCCCATCGCCGAAGCGCATCTGCCCGCACAGGCCGATCCGCTGGGCGTCATCGCCACCGGCGCGCTCAACGACCTCAGGGTGCCGCTGCGCGATCTGCTGCGCAGGCCGGTGGCCGAACTGTATCGACAGGAGACCGCATGACCCCGATGTATCGCATCACCCGCCGTCCGCTGCCCGGCATCGCCGCCCTGACCCTGTGCCTGCTCGCCGGCTGCGGCGCGGCGCAGAGCCCGGCCGCGCCGAGCGTCGACGCCGAAGCGGCACCGGCAGCCGTCGCCGCGGCCGACGCCGCTGCGCAGACGCCCGCTGCTTCGCCGCAGACACCCTCGCTGCGCATCGCCACGCTCGATCACGGCGAGTATTCGCTGGCGGAGCGCCGCGGACGCTGGGTGGTGGTGAATTTCTGGGCCACCTGGTGCGCGCCCTGTCTGAAGGAGATGCCCGAACTCGACGCCTACGACAAGCGCCGCGACGACGTGGAGGTAATCGGCCTGGCGTATGAAGAGACCACGCCGGACGACCTGCGCGCCTTCCTGCGCGAGCGGCCGGTGGCCTATCCCATCGCGATCGTCGACGTGTTCGACCCGCCGGCCGATTTCGTCACTCCGCAGGGTCTGCCGCTGACCCATCTGATCACGCCGGACGGACGCCTGGCCAAGAGTTTCATGGGCCCGATCACCGGCGAGGACCTGGATGCGGCCATCGCCGCGCATGCCGGCGCAGCGCCCGGCGGCGCAGCGAAGCAGGCTGCGGACAAGGGTGCATGACCGACCCAGACCACACCGCGCAGACCGCCGCGCGCTTCCGCATCACCGGCCGCGTGCAGGGCGTGTATTTCCGCGCCTCCACGCGCGAGCAGGCGCAGCGCCTGGGCCTGCGCGGGCACGCGATCAATCTGCGCGACGGCAGCGTGGAAGTGATGGCCGCCGGCAGCGCCGACGCGGTCGAAGCGCTCGCCGCCTGGCTCGCACACGGGCCGCCGATGGCGCGGGTGGATCGGGTCGAGCGCGAAGCGGTCGCAGCCGTACCCGATTCTTCCGAGCGGTTCGCGATTGGCTAGCGATGCCTGCCGGCCCACTCTGCCGCGATGCGTCTATGCCGCTCCCGGCATGATGGACTCCTGCCCGTCGCGCCATTCCCGCTCCTGTGCAATCGCGCCGTTGCGCGCCAGCCAGCGCAGGATCGCGCGCACGGTCACCACCGGGTAATCGCCGGACAAGCGCGTGCCGATCGGATGGTCGGTAAAGGCCACATTGGCCGCGAACAAGCCGCCGACGATGCGTTTGCGGTAGGCGATGCGCACCGTATCCGGCTTGAAACCCTGCAGCTGCGCCAGCGTGAACGCCGCGCCGCGGTCGCGCACCGTCAGCCCGCGCGCGCGGCCTTCGGCCAGGGCGAGGGTTTCGAGCAACCATGCGGTCGAATTCTGATAATCGCTGCTGCCCGGTCGGGCGATGGTGCTGTAGCGCGGCGTATGCAGCCGCGGGGTGCTGTGGTCGCCCAGCGCGAGCAAGTGTGCGGCGAGTGCGTCGGCGAGGTCCCTGCGCAGCCAGGTGATGCGCGTATCCGGGCGCACCAAGTCGTCGGCATAGAAATTCACCAGCCCCTGCGCATGCAGCGCGGAGCGGTCGCTGCCGCAGTCGTTGAGCAGATGGATCACGGTCCAGCGCCCGTCCGGATGATCGCGCAGCGCGAACCCGGCGTGGCTGTAGAACAGCTCGTGCTTCGAGAGGTCGGTGCCGACCCGCGACACGATGGCGACTGGAGCGTCCTCCGCATCCAGCGCCGCCGCGACGCGCAGTGCGTTGTCGGCCGCGGCGGCCACGGCCTGCGGCGGCAGGGTGATGTCTTCGCAGGCGTCGCCGGCCTGCGCCTCAGGCGCCAGACAGATCGCGAGCGACAGGGCGATGGCGCGAAGGCGCGCGTGCAGGCGACGCATGTTCACAGCTCCCGCGAGCGCAGATGCGCGCGTGCGTGATCGTCGGCGATGAAGCACAGGGTCTCACCTGCAGCGCGCAGCAGCCAGCCGCCGCTCACGGCCACCACCTCCAGTGCGCCGCCCACCACCAGGCCAAGCGCATGCACGGCACCGGCGGTCAGGGTGACGACGAACGATGCGCCGGCCACCCCGACCGCCGAAACCGTCACCATCACCACTGCGCCGCTCACCACCAGCGACTCCACCACGAACTTCCCGCCTTCCGACAACGCGCCGAGCACCGCCACCGGCACCTCCACCGACGCCGCCGCGCTCACCTGCGACTGCCGGCTGGGGTCGATGTCTTCGGCCTCCGCAGGCGGGATCAGCAGTGTGGCGAAGGTCACCGCCAACACGGCGGCGAGCGTGGCGGGGCGATGGCGGGTCGAAGGGCGCATGGAAGCCTCGGCGAGTGCAGACAGGCTGCGATGGGGGCGATCACGCGGCCTGCGGCCCGCGTTTGCAATCGCCATCCGCGCGGTGTACACAGGCACGAATCACCGGTATAGGAATCCGATACGCATGGCCGTTTCCATCGACATCGTCGACGCGCTCAAGCGCCTGCTGCGCGGGCAGGGCATGACCTACCGAGAGCTGGCCTCGCGGATCAAGATGAGTGAGGCCGCGGTCAAGCGCATGTTCTCGCTGCGCGCGATCAGCCTGCAGCGGCTGGAGCAGATCTGCGACGTGCTGGATGTCGGCCTGTCCGACCTGGCCGCCGAGGCTGGCCGAGGCCGGGAGAGCATGGCCGAGCTCAGCGAAGCGCAGGAGCGCGCGCTGGTCGCCGACCCGGCCCTGCTGCTGGCGATGTTCCTCAGCCTCAACCGCTGGCGGCAGGAGGACGTGCTGGCGCAGTTCGCCTTCACCCTGCCGAAGTGGACCGGCCTGCTGGTCAAGCTGGACCGCCTCGGCATCATCGAACTGCACGCCAACAACCGCGTGCGCCCGCTGACCGCGCGCAACTTCCGCTGGCGTCGCAACGGGCCGATGGAGCGCTATTTCCGCGAGAAACTCGCCGCCGATTACTTCCGCGACCCGTTCGACGGCGAGCAGGACAGCCTGCTGCTGCTCAGCGGCAGTCTGAGCCTGGACGGCGTGAAACAACTGCGCCAGCGCCTGGACGACGTGGCCCGCGAATTCGATACGCTGCTGGTCCGCGACGCCCCGCTGCCCGCCGCCGACCGCATCGGTATGAGCCTGGTCATCGCGCAGAAGCCGTGGTTGCTGCAGTCGTTCGAGCAGTATCGGAAGGCGCAGTGAGCGCCATGGGTTGAGACGTTCGTTTCACTTGGCGTAATGCGCGGCGCATATTGAAAAGCAGAGCTTCCGCGCTGGCGCGCGGGTAACTTTCTTTGGCGCAAAGAAAGTCACCAAAGAAACATTGGGGTGAGTCCAAACCTTCCGCTAGCGGCTTATTCTCGTCCCGGATTTTTCGACGAGACATCCGTGTCTCGTCGAAAAACGCCCCGCGTCCATGCGGGGCGCCCTACGGGTCTCCTCATTTCCTTTCCAGTTCCGATTCGTATTCCTTTAATCTGCAGTGTTCGAGAGCATGGTTTGGCATGCCGATTTATTGGCTTCCGAGTCGCGAGTCGCGTCGAGTTTCCTGTCTGATCGTCGTTTTGGCTCTCACGCGCCGGGTATGGAGATGTGATGCGAATGCGTATGCGCCTGTTTGAGACAAATCTTGAATTCGATGCTTCGCATGTCCGCCCGATGCTGGCCGCAGGCATTCAATCGTATTGCGTCAGTCCGACGTTCGGCAAGATATGGACGCTGCCGAAATTGTTGGGGCGCTATTGAACAGCGCAGCGAGCGGGTGTATTGCTCACTGGGCGCAAGCGGCAGTCTCGTTCATCTTTGCACGTTGACTCTGCTGGTATTTATTTTTGTTTGAAATCGAAACGATGATGAAGTATGTAAACCCAGAGGGCGCCCCGCATGGATGCGGGGCGTTTTCCGACGAGACACGGATGTCTCGTCGGAAAATTCTGGCCGAGAATGACCTGTCTACGGGAGGTTTGGACTTATCCACTGTTTCTTTGGTCACTTTCTTTGCGTCAAAGAAAGTGACCCGCGCGCCAGCGCGGAAGCTTTGCTTTCAGCGTGATTGAAGTCGCTGGATGCGTCGCAGGCTCACGCTCCGCTGTACGGCTTCACCGGCTCCACCACCGAATACTTCTCCTTCTTCGGCTTGCCCTCGAGCGGTGGATAGTCCACGCCGTTGAACGGCACATCGGTATCCGGCAACCGATCCAGCAGATCGCGGATGAGCGTCAGTCGGCCGCGTTTCTGGTCGTTGAAGTCGACCAGCGTCCACGGCGCGTGTTTGGTGTGGGTGGCCTTGAGCATGGCCTCGCGGGCTGTCGTGTATTCGGCGTATTTCTGCCGGGCGGCGAGGTCGATGGGCGAGAGTTTCCAGCCCTTCAACGGGTCTTCGCGGCGTTCGGCGAAGCGTTCTTCCTGTTTCTCCTGGTCGCAACACAGCCAGTACTTGAACAGATGGATGCCGTCGTCGACCAGCATCTTCTCGAACACCGGCGTCTGCTTGAGGAAGGCCTGCACTTGGGCTGCATCAGCGAAGCCCATCACCTGCTCCACGCCGGCGCGGTTGTACCAGCTGCGGTCGAACAGCACGATCTCGCCGGCCGCGGGCAGGTGGGCGATGTAGCGCTGGAAATACCACTGCGTGCGTTCGCGATCGTTGGGCTTGGGCAGCGCGACCACGCGGCATTGGCGCGGGTTGAGATGGCGGCGGATGGCGTCGATGGCGCCGCCCTTGCCGGCGGTGTCGCGGCCTTCGACCAGCACCAGCACGCGCTGGCCGGTGTGCTGCGCCCAGCGCGCCATCGCGGCGAGTTCGCGCTGCATGGGTTCGAGGAGGATGTCGTAGTCCTTGCGCTTGAGTTTGCCGGGGTTGCTCATGGGCGGCGGGTTCTCGGTTGGTCGGTCCGGTGAGACGGGTGGGGCGGCGAGATTAGGAAAGAATGCGGGTTCACTGCCTGCGCAGGGATCCGATCCGTTGCCGCGCGTCGACTCGTTTGTCGTCCGGAGTGCAGCGAGGGACCTGCTTTTCAATCCTGCTGCGATGGAGATCGAAAGCAGGTCCCTCGCTGCGCTCGGGACGACAGGATTTGCCTATGTCCGCTTCGCGCGCGCGCGCTTCGCAGGCGCGCGCTTGCGCGTCGTGCGCGCAGGCGGTGCATCGTCTTCCGGTCGTGCGCCTGCGGCCATGCTGTTGGCCACTTCCAGCAGCGCGCCCTGCTGTTTGGTGTTGAGCGCGCGGTAGGCGGCGAGCAGGCTGTGTTCGCCCTTGGTGCGGGCGGGGTCGAGCGTGCTGGCGAGTTCCGACAGCAGTGCGCCTGCGGGCACGCCAAAGGTGCGGGCGATGGCGTCGACCTGGTCGCGTCCGGGCAGTTTCTCGCCCTTGAGCCAGGCGCTGACCGTGCTGGCGCCGGCGCGCGGAATGGCGGTGGCCAGGTCGGTGGCGGTCATGCCGGTGGCCTTGGTCAGCAGGCGGAGCGTATTGGCGATGGACATGGCGGAGTCCTCATTCCTTCAGGCGTGGGCGCAGCATCGCCAGGTTGCACGGGCGTGTGCGCGCATCGAGCTGCGCACGCACGATCCGCTCCCAGGCGGTGCGGCAGGCGGAGGTGGAGCCGGGCAGGGCGAACAGGAAGGTGGCGTTGGCCAGTCCCGCGAAGGCGCGCGACTGCAGAGTGCTGGTGCCGATCTCCTCGAAGCTCAGCGCGCGGAACAGTTCGCCGAAGCCGGGCATCGGTTTGTCGAGCAGCGGCAGCAGCGCCTCGGGCGTGGAATCGCGGCCGGTGAAGCCGGTGCCGCCGCTGACCAGGATGCCGTCGACGGCCGCATCGGCGATCCACGCCGACACCTGCGCGCGCAGGGCGTATTTGTCGTCGGGCAGCAGTGCGCGCTGGTGCAGGCGATGGCCGGCTTCGACAAGCGCATCGACCAGATAATCGCCGGAACGGTCGTCGGCGAGCGTGCGCGTGTCCGAGACGGTGAGCACGCACAGGGATAGCGGGATGAAGCCCTGTGCGGCAGGGGATTGCGCGGGGTCGGTGGCGCCGGTCATGGGCGCAGGGTAGCACCGTGGCGGCCAATCGCCATCCCGCATCGCAGGCGACAAGACGCGCTCACCCGCCGCGCGTCAGCTGCGCCAGGGCATCGGCCTGATGCTCGCGCGCCAGGCGTTCGATCAGGGCGTCGAGGTCGCCTTCGATCACGTTGGGCAGGTCGTACAGGGTGAGGCCTTCGACGCGGTGGTCGGTGATGCGGCCCTGCGGGAAGTTGTAGGTGCGGATGCGCTGGCTGCGGTCGCCGCTGCCCACCTGCAGCTTGCGTTCCTGGGCCTGGGCGGCTTCGCGCTTTTCGATCTCGGCCTCCAGCAGCATCGCCTTGAGCCGGCGCATGGCCTTGTCGCGGTTGGCGTGCTGGCTGCGTTCGGTCTGCGATTCGACCACGACGCCGCTGGGCATGTGGACGATGCGGATCGCCGATTCGGTCTTGTTGACGTGCTGGCCGCCGGCGCCGCTGGAGCGAAAGGTATCGATGCGCAGGTCGGCGGGGTTGATCTCGATCTCGGCCTCGCCGGCCTCCTCGGCGATGATCGCCACGGTGGCGGCCGAGGTGTGGATGCGGCCCTGCGATTCGGTGGCGGGCACGCGCTGCACGCGGTGGGTGCCGGATTCGAATTTGAGCTTCGAATACGCGCCGCGGCCGTCGATGCGGGCGATGATTTCCTTGTAGCCGCCGTGTTCGCCGGGATTGGCCGATTCCACTTCGACTTTCCAGCCCTGGCGTTCGGCGTAGCGGCTGTACATGCGGAACAGGTCGCCGGCGAAAATCGCCGCCTCGTCGCCGCCGGTGCCGGCGCGCACTTCCAGGTACAGGCCGCCGTCGTCGCGCGGGTCCTTGGGCACCAGCTGGGCCATCAGGGTGGTGTCGATCTCGGCCAGCCGCGACTCGGCTGCGGTCACTTCCTCGGCGGCGAGTTCGGCCAGTTCGGGGTCGTCGCGCATCGCCTGCGCCGCGGCCAGGTCGGCGCGGGCGCGGGCTTCGTCGGCCAGGCCGGTGGCGATGGGTTCGAGCTGCGCGAACTCGCGCATCAGCGTGCGGTAGCGCGTGGCGTCGGCCACCGTCGCCGGGTCGGCGAGCAGGCGTTCGATTTCCTCGCGGCGCTCGGCCAGGGCTTCAAGCTTGCGGCGGAGCGTCGGGATCATCGGCGGGGCTGTCGGGGAGTGCGGCGGAGAGGGAGGAATTCAAACTGCGGCCGACCGCATCGGACCGGGTGTTGTGCGTCGGCATCTCGCCCGCGTCGTGGGTCTGGCGGAACAGGCGCTCCACCGCGCGCACGATGTCGGCCTCGCCGTTGGCCGCGGCGTCGCGCAGGGCCACGGTGGGCGCGTGCAGCAGGCGGTTGGTCAGGGTGTGGGCGAGCTGTTCGAGCACCGCCTCCGGCGGATGCCCGGCGGCGAGCAACTGGCGTGCCCTGGCCAGCGAGGCGTCGCGCGCGGCTTCACCGTGGGCGCGCAGCTGGCGCAGCGGCCCGTGGTGGGCGCTGGCGTGCAGGGTTTCGAGGTAGCGCGCGACCTGCAGTTCGACGATGCCTTCGGCCGCATCGGCCGCTTCGCGCCGGCTGCGGCGGTTGTCCTCGATGACCTTTTCCAGGTCGTCGACGCCGTAGAGAAACACATCCTGCAGCTCCGCCACCTCCGGCGCGATGTCGCGGGGCACGGCGAGGTCGAGCAGCAGCATCGGCCGGTGGCGGCGCTGACGCAGCGCGGCGGCCACATCGGGCTTGTGCAGGATCGGCTGGCGGCTGGCGGTGGCCGACAGCACGATGTCGGCTTCGGCCAGGTGGCGCTCCAGCTCGGTCAGCGGCAGGGCGACGCCGCCGTGGCGGCTGGCCAGCTCCTGGGCATGGGCGAGGGTGCGGTTGGCGAACAGCAGCCGTTTGGCCTTGGCCTGCACCAGGTGCAGGGCGGCGAGTTCGATGGTTTCGCCGGCACCGACCAGCAGGATGGTGCAGTCGGAGGGCCGGGCGAAGGACTCCTCGGCCAGACGCACCGCGGCCGAGGCCACCGACACCGGGTTGGCGCCGATGCGGGTGTCGGTACGCGCGCGCTTGGCGGTGACGAAGGCGTGCTGGAACAGGCGGTCCAGCCGGTTGCCGAGCGCACCGGCGCCGCGTGCCGCGGCCCAGGCCTGTTTCACCTGGCCGAGAATCTGCGGTTCGCCCAGGACCATCGAATCCAGCCCGGTCGCCACCCGGAACAGATGCCGGGCAGCGGCGGCGTCCTCGTGCACATATAGATAGTCGTGCAGCGGCAGCGGGGTGCCCTCGGCATCGGCGCTGGCGGCCAGCCAGTCGGCCAGCGCGCCGGGCTCGCCTTCGGTCAGGGCGTACAGCTCGGTGCGGTTGCAGGTGGACAGCAGCGCCGCCTCCTGTACGCCCGGCACCGTGCGCAGCCCGTGCAGGGCCTGCTCCAGACGCGCGTCGGCGAACGCCACCCGCTCGCGCAGGGCGACCGGCGCGGTCTGATGGTTGAGGCCGAGGGCGACGAGACGGGTCATGCGGGGGCGTGGGCGCCGGTCAGGGCGAGTTCTGGCGGTTCGGGTAAGCTGGCGACCGGTCATTTTACGTCCCTTTTCCTTGACTGCCCCCACGCCGATGCCCGCACATCTCCGCGCGATGGACCGTTCCGTCGCTGTCCGTCTGCCGATCGCCTTCGCTTGCGCCCATGCGATCAAGCGGTCCGGCGTCATTGTGCTGCTCGCGCTGGGCCTGCTCGGCCCGGCTGCGGTGTCGGCGCAGGCGCGTTCGCCACAGGCCGCCGGGACGCCCGCCGAAGCTCAGCTCGAAGCTCCGGCCAAGGCCGGCGACGCAGCGGCGGGCACATCCGTTGCCACCGTCACGGCACAAGCCGCCGCCCAGTCCGGCGACGACCCGCTGACCGCGGCGCTCGCCGCCGAGTACGCGCTGCAGGCCGGCAAGCTGGACGAGGCCGCCGCCTGGTATCTCCGCGCGGCCCAGGCCGCCCCCGGCGATGCCGCGCTGGCCGAGCGTGCCGCGCGCGCCGCGCTGCTCGCCAAGGACGATGACCGCGCCGCCGACGCGCTGAAGCTGTGGCGCGCACGCGCCGGGGACAGTGTGCCCCTGCGCGCGGCCGAGGCCAGCCTGGCGCTGCGTCGTGGCCAGCTGCGCACGGGCACCCGGCTGCTGCAGGGCATGCTGCGCGAAGACCTGGACCGCGCGGGCGAGCAAGGCTGGCGCTATGCATTGCGCGCACTGGACGCCGCCTCGGGCGACCCCGAGATCGCCGGACGGGCGCTGGAGCGGCTGATCGCGCCCAAGCGCATGCCCGACGATTTCGGCGCCTGGCTCGGGTTCGCCGACATGGCCGAACGTCTGCGCCGCGACGACCTGGTCGAGACGCTGATGACGCAGATCATCGCCCGCTACCCCGACGAGCCCGCGGCCCGGCTGCTGCAGGCCAGCCAGCTGCGCGAGTCCGGCAAGCCCGATGCCGCGCGCGCGGTGCTGGACGGGCTGCTGCAGTCCGATCTGAACCCGGGCCTCGCCGACCGCGTGGAACTGAAGATCGCCATCGCCCGCGAATTTGCCGAGCTCGGCGACCGCGCCAGGGCCGAGGCGCTGCTGGCCCAGGGCCCGCAGAGCGACCGCCTCTACGGCATCCGTGCCGCGTTTCTGGCCCAGGCCGAGGACAAGGCCGCATTGGGCCGTCTGTACGACGAGCTGCGGCAGGTTTCGGCGAGCCCCGCCCGTCGGCTGCTGCTGGGACAGATCGCCGAGTTCCTGGAGCGTCGCGAAGAGGCGCTGGAGTGGTACGCCGGCGTGCCCGGCGGCGAGCAGCGCCGCACCGCGCGTCTGCGCAGCGTCGCCGTGCTGCACAAGCTGGGCCGGCGCGAGGAGGCCTATGCCCGGCTGCGCGCACTGCAGACCGACGCCACTCTGGACGAGGACAGCCGTCGCGACGCGTATCTGTTCGAGGCCGATCTGTACAAGGAGGACGGCCGTCTCGACGCCGAACTGGACGCCTATGCCCGCGGCCTGGACGCCTTTCCCGACGACCCGGTGCTGATCTATGCCCGCGCGCTGATGTGGGAGCGGCGCGACGACATCCCGCGCGCCGAGGCCGATTTCCGCCGCATTCTGGCCATCGACCCGGACGATACCAATGCGCTCAACGCGCTCGGCTACACCCTGACCGACCGCACCGACCGCCACCAGGAAGCCCTGGAGCTGATCGCCCGCGCCCTGGCCGCCGAGCCCGACAATGCCGCGATCATCGACAGCTACGGCTGGGTGCTGTACCGGCTGGGTCGGCACAAGGAGGCGCTGGTCGAACTGCGCCGCGCCTTCACCAAGCAGAAGGACGCGGAGATCGGCGCACACGTGGCCGAAGTGCTGTGGGTGCTGGGCCGGCGCGAGGAAGCGCTGCGCTATTTCGAGGAGGCCCGGAAGATCGACCCGGAGAGTCGCTCGCTGCTGCGCGCGCTGGAGGTGACCGGTGCGGTGCTGCCGCCGCTGCCGCCGAAAGCGGAAGACGCCCCGACGGGTGCGGGATCGGCGCCGGAGGCTGGCAACGCTGCCGAGGCCGGCGCGGATGCCGGAGCCGACGCCGACGCCGACGCCGGGTCTGCCGACACGGGCCGCGCATCGCCGCCCACCTCCGCCGGTGATATGCCATGACCGCGGTCCGTCTCCGCAGCCGCGCGGGAGTGACCGCGCTCGCGCTGTTCGCGGTAGTGGCGCTCGCCGGCTGCGCGAGCGCGCCGCGTCCTGCGCCTGCGCCGGCCCTGTCGGAAGCGGCCCTGGCCGAACGCGTGCAGGCCCGCGAGGCCTGGCTGGCGCAGACCGGGGTCTGGTCGTTCAGCGGCCGCGCCGCGATCCGCCGCGCGGGGCAGGGCGGCAGCGGCCGGATCGAATGGGAGCAGGACGGCGACGGCCGCTACCGGATCGCGCTCAGCGCGCCGGTCACCCGGCAGAGCTGGCGCCTCAGCGGCGACCTCGCCACTGGCGCCGGCCGGCTGGAGGGCCTGGACGGCGGCCCGCGCGAGAGCGGCTCGGCCGAGACCCTGCTGCGCGAGGCGACCGGTTGGGAGATCCCGGTGACGTTGCTCGGTCACTGGGTGCGCGGCGCGCCTTCCGCCGCGGTGCCGGTGGAGGCGCTGGCCTACGACGGCGAGGGCCGCCCGACGGTGCTTCGCCAGGCCGGCTGGACCGTGCGCTACGACAGCTGGCGCCCCGGCCCGGCCGGCCAGCCCGACCTGCCGGTGCAGATCGAGGCCGAATCCGGCGATGCCCGGGTGCGGCTGGCGATCGACGACTGGACCTTCGCCAGCCCTTGAAGCCCGCGGGTTCCGATGCGGGCCGGCGTCTGAGTCGCGCTCGCACACGCCACCTCCTGTTGCCCTCGCGCGCCGGCACCCCGCGGCGCAGCCGCTTTCGAGCCTTTCGATGACCGACCTGCCCGCACCCGATCTGCCCGGCGAAGGCTGGAGCGCCTGGCCGGCGCCGGCCAAGCTCAACCTGTTCCTGCGCATCGTCGGCCGCCGCGCCGACGGCTATCACCTGCTGCAGACCGTCTTCCGCCTGCTGGACTGGGGCGACACCGTGCACCTGCGGCTGCGCGAGGACGGGCGCATCGTCCGCCACGGCGGGTCGGTGCCGGGCGTGGCCGAGGCCGACGACCTCGCGGTGCGGGCCGCCATCCTGCTGCAAAAAGAAGCGAAAATCGCCCAAGGTGTCGACATCGCCATCGAAAAGCGCATTCCGGCCGGCGGCGGCTTCGGCGGCGGCTCCAGCGATGCCGCGACCGTGCTGCGGGTGCTCGACCGGCTCTGGGGCTGCGATCTGGGTGTCGACGCCCTGGCCGCGCTGGGCCTGCGTCTGGGCGCGGACGTGCCGGTCTTCGTGCGCGGCCACAACGCCTGGGCGGAAGGTCTGGGCGAACTGCTGACCCCGCTCGACCTGCCTCCGGCCTGGTATCTGCTGGCCTTCCCCGACGCGCATGCACCGACCGCGGCCCTCTTCCAGGCCCCGGATTTGACGCGAAATGCTGCGCCCGCGACAATATCGGGCTTCGCATCCGACCCGTTCCTGCAGGGGCCAGCGCTGGGCAACGCCTTCGCGCCCGTGCTGCGGGGGCGCGAGCCGGCGGTAAACGCCGCGCTGGCAGCCCTCGCCGCGCACGGCGCCGCACGGCTCACCGGCTCCGGCAGCGGCTGCTTCGTCGAATTCGCCCAGCGCGAACCCGCCGAACGCGCCCTGCAGGCCCTGCCGCACGGCTCGAACGCACGCGTCGTCGCCGGCGCGCCGCGCTCGCCGCTGCTGGACAGGCTGGAATCGCAAGGCGCGCAAGCGTAGTCGCAACACCCGTCCGCATGTCGGACGGAACAGGTCGAATTGGAGCAAGCAGCCCCCGGAGTCCGGGGGCGACCATCGCGGCGCAGCCGCGATGGTGGGGGTGTGGAGGTGCGGCGCCATGTGTCCGAAGACACGCAACGCCGGATCGCCGCGCCACCCACCTGTTTCACCCGCCCCCGATGTTCGGGGGCAGCCGGCCCGCAAGGGCTGGGGGGGGCTTAGGAGGTACGGCGCCATGTCACCGAAGACGTGATCCGCCGGATCGCCGCGCCACCCACCGAAGGGGCGTCGCCAAGTGGTTAAGGCACCGGGTTTTGATCCCGGCATTCGTAGGTTCGAATCCTTCCGCCCCTGCCATCTTTTGGACGTGATTCGGGATTCGGGTTTCGGGATTCGCAAAGCAGCAGGCATCGACGCTTCGGCTTTTGCGAATCCCGAATCCCCAATCTCCAATCCCGGCCTCCCCACCGCCAAGGTCAGAGCGAAGCGGAGCCCAGCATGAAGTCAGACGATCGCCAGTTGCTCATCTTCACCGGCAACGCCAACCGCCCGCTGGCCGAAGCGGTCTGCCGCGGGCTCGGCGTCCGCCCGGGCAAGGCGCTGGTCACGCGCTTCTCGGACGGCGAGACCCAGGTCGAGATCGAGGAAAACGTCCGTCGGCAGGAAGTCTTCGTCGTGCAGCCCACCTGCGCGCCGTCGGCCGAGAATCTGATGGAGCTGCTGGTCATCATCGACGCGCTCAAGCGCGCCTCGGCCTCCACGGTCACCGCGGTGGTGCCGTACTTCGGCTACGCCCGCCAGGACCGCCGCCCGCGTTCCTCGCGCGTGCCGATCACGGCCAAGGTCGCGGCGAAGATGTTCTCGGCAGTCGGCGCCGACGGCCTGCTCACGGTCGACCTGCACGCCGACCAGATCCAGGGCTTCTTCGACATCCCGGTCGACAATGTGTACTCCTCGCCGCTGCTGCTCGCCGACATCTGGCGCGCCTACGGCACCGACAACCTGATCGTGGTCTCGCCCGACGTCGGCGGCGTGGTCCGCGCCCGCGCCATCGCCAAGCGCCTGGACGATGCGGACCTCGCGATCATCGACAAGCGCCGCCCGCGCGCCAACGTGGCCACGGTGATGAACATCATCGGCGACGTCTCGGGCAAGACCTGCGTGCTGGTCGACGACATCGTCGACACCGCCGGCACCCTCTGCGCCGCCGCCGCGGCGCTGAAGGCGCAGGGCGCCAGCAAGGTGGTCGCCTACTGCACCCACCCGGTGCTGTCCGGCCCGGCCATCGACAACCTCAACAAGTCCCAGCTCGACGAGCTGGTGGTGACCGACACCATCCCGCTCTCCGCGGTCGCGCGCGGCTGCGGCCGCATCCGCCAGCTCAGCGTCGCCGAGCTGCTGGCCGAAACCATCCGCCGCATCGCCTTCGGCGAATCGGTGAGCTCGCTGTACGTCGATTGAAAGCCGGGATACGGGATTCGGGATACGGGATTCGTAGAGCAGCGACACGCGCTTTTCCGAATCCCGAATCCCGAATCCCGAATCCCGTCCCAACAGGCTCTTCTGGTCGCGGAAGAGCCACCCCACCGCCGCGAGGCGGTTCATTCCAAGCAAAGTGAGTCATCCACATGTCTGAACACAAGATTTCGGCCACCAGCCGCAAGGACGAGGGGAAAGGTGCGAGCCGCCGCCTGCGTCATGCCGGCATGATCCCGGCCGTCGTGTACGGCGGCGACGCCGCCCCCCAGAGCATCCAGCTCGAGCACGAGAAGACCTGGCTGCTCAGCCAGAACGAGTGGTTCTACTCCTCGATCATCGATCTCGAGATCGACGGCAAGGTGCAGCAGGCCATCCTGCGCGACATGCAGCGCCACCCGTACAAGCAGATCATCATGCACCTGGACTTCCAGCGCGTGGATGCGTCCAAGGCCCTGCGCACCTCGGTGCCGCTGCACTTCATCAACGAGGACACCTCGCCCGCCGGCAAGTCCGCCGAAGTGGTCGTGACCCACGAGCTGAACGAAGTGGCCATCGAGTGCCTGCCGAAGGACCTGCCGGAGTTCATCGAGGTCGATCTGTCCGCGCTGAAGTCCGGCGACATCGTCCACCTCTCCGACATCAAGCTGCCGGCCGGCGTGAGCATCCCCGAGCTGAAGCTGGGCAAGGAGCACGATCTGGCGGTGGTGATCGCCAAGCTCGGCCGCGCCGAGAGCGCTGCGGAAGGCGAAGAGAAGTGATCCCGCGCGGCGGCGTTCGCGCCGCCGCCGGTCGGGAAAGCGGGCTCCGGCCCGCTTTCTCCATTTTGCGTCGGCCGGTTTTTTCGCCTGCGCACGCCTCATCGCCCGATGCTTCGGCCCGCCCGTCGGTCCTGCCTCCGCGCCCGTTCGCTTTCGACTGTTTCCGCTCAGCCATCGCAGCCCTTCCATGACCGGTCTTCGCCTCATCGTCGGCCTGGGCAATCCCGGCCCGGAACACGCCCGCACCCGTCACAACGCCGGGTTCTGGTTCGCCGACGCGCTCGCCGCGCAGGCGGGGGCGCGCTTCGGCCTGGAGAGCAAGCTGTTCGGCGAGACCGCCAAGGTGGAGATCGCCGGCCAGTCGGTGTGGCTGCTGAAGCCGGCCACCTTCATGAACCTCAGCGGCAAGTCGGTCACCGCCGCGCTGCGCTACTGGAAGATCGAGCCGGAGCAGATGCTGGTCGCCCACGACGAGCTGGATCTCCCGCCCGGCGTCGCCCGCTTCAAGTTCGACGGCGGCCACGGCGGCCAGAACGGCCTGCGCGACATCATCCGCCTGCTGGGCCACGGCAAGTTCCACCGCCTGCGCGTCGCCATCGGTCATCCCGGCCACAAGGACAAGGTCACCCCGTGGGTGCTGGGCCGCCCCGGCCAGGCCGACGAGGCCCTGATCCTCCGCGCCATCGACGACGCCCTCGCGGCGCTGCCGCTGGCCGTGCAGGGCAACATGATGGATGCGATGACGAGGCTGCATACTGCGAAGCCGTGATTCGAGATTGGGGATTGGGGATTCGCAAAAGCACGACGTTCCTGCGTGCTGCGGTTGCGAATCCCCAATCCCGAATCCCAAATCCCGGATCTGCACCATGGGCATCAAATGCGGCATCGTCGGCCTGCCGAACGTCGGCAAGTCGACCCTTTTCAACGCGCTGACCAAGGCGGGCATCGCCGCGGCCAACTTTCCGTTCTGCACCATCGAGCCGAACGTCGGCGTGGTGCCGGTGCCGGACCCGCGTTTGGGTGAGCTGGCCGCCATCGTCAAGCCGGAGAAGGTCATCCCCACCGCGGTCGAGTTCGTCGACATCGCCGGCCTCGTGGCGGGCGCGGCCAAGGGCGAGGGCCTGGGCAACAAGTTCCTGGCCCACATCCGCGAGGTCGACGCCATCGCCCACGTGGTGCGCTGCTTCGACCATCCGGACGTGATCCACGTCGCCAACCGCGTGGACCCGATCGCCGACATCGAGACCATCGACACCGAGCTGGCCCTGGCCGACCTCGAATCCGTCGAGAAGGCCCTGCAGCGCGCCGAGCGCTCGGCCAAGTCCGGCGACAAGGAGGCCAAGGCCCGCGCCGAGATCCTCGGCCGCATCCGCGACGGGCTGGACAGCGGCCGTCCGGCCCGCGCGCTCGGCCTGTCCGACGAGGACCGCGCCGCGGTCCGCGACCTGTTCCTGCTCACCCTCAAGCCGGTGATGTACGTCGCCAACGTGCTGGAGGACG
>ERZ1066122.394-NODE-394-length-46271-cov-35.916176_pt1 | contig 46271 bp, 41 predicted proteins | sample MGYA00382769_ERZ1066122 | MGnify/ENA primary metagenome ERZ1066122 (study PRJEB33369, sample SAMEA5778352) | biofilm metagenome | biome: Industrial cooling water; feature: Water cooling tower basin; material: Biofilm | place: United Arab Emirates | collected... | reverse complement strand
GCCCGGCGTTCCGGTTCAGCCGAATGTGGGGAACGGATAGCGGGCTTGAGAGAGGGGGTGGCGATTGAGGCACGAGCGAGCCGGGGGTGAGGGCGCCTGGCAGGCTCGGTCTGTATTGGAGCTCACCGCAGACGCGAGTTGATCGTGTACTCGCGCACGGCGCTACGGCCACCTACGGACCTCGTGCTGCCCGGCGCCGGCCTGCATGACCTGCTCGGCGCAGCCGCGCGCGGCGCTGCCTCCCTGGTGTACCGGCACCCCGGATCGATACCGCCTTCCTGCTGCCCCTCGCCGCTCGCCGCTTCCTCGGCATCGCCGCCCCGGTTCGCGTCGCCGAAGTCGATCAGAACCAGGGTGTTCGCCTGGACCTGCTCCGCCTCGCGACGACCCGGGGGGGAGTCTGCTGCTGTACGACGTGCGCACGTTCCCGGGCGGAGGACCCCGGGTGCGTCGCCGCAACCGTCCCGCCGACATGCGCTTGCGACGGCGCGGCCGTGCGGCGGACCGCAGGAGCATCTACATACGGCATGGGAGTTGCCTGCCGCAGCCGGCGGAAGTCCGCCGCACCGCACGGGTTCGCGCGGAACGGGCGGCGGCCGGCGGGCACGGGAGGGAGGGCGCATGCGTTCTGCCGTGGCGGAAGTCACCACCGAAGAAGCGGCGATCCGGGGGAGGCTCTTCACCGAGCTGGACCTGCTGGCGTTCGCGCTGGAGATGGAGGCGGCCCAGGCGCTGGAGGCCGACGCGGCGGAGGCGGAGCGGCTGCAGGCGCAGCGGCTGGGCGTACGGCTGGCGCAGCGGCTGGTGGCGGGCGTGTGGGCGGAAGAGGTGCAGCGGCGCCTGGAGCGCTGGCAGGGCGAGTACGCGGCGCGTCTGCGCGCCGCCGGCTGAGCGCGAGAGCGAAACGATCCTTCGAGCGGGAGGTGGGGCGTGGCGGGACGCAGAGTGCTGGTGACGGGCGGGGCGGGGTTCGTGGGGACACACCTGGTGGATGCGCTGCTGGCGCGCGGCGACGAGGTGCGCGTCTTCGACAACCTGGACGCACAGGTGCACGGCCCCGCGCGGCGGGTGCCGCCCTGGCTCTCGCCGGGCGCGGAGCTGGTGGTGGGCGACATGCGCGACGCCGACGCGGTAGCGCGCGCGCTGGAGGGCGTCGAGATCGTCTTCCACCTGGCGGCGGCCGTCGGCGTGGGCCAGTCGATGTACCAGATCGCCGACTACACCGCCGTGAACACGCTCGGCACCGCGCACCTGCTGCAGACGCTGGTCGACCGCCGGCAGGAGCTGCAGCGCCTGGTGGTCGCCAGCTCCATGTCCATCTACGGCGAGGGCCGCTACCGCCGGCCCGACGGCCGCCCCGCGATGCAGGCGCAGCGCAGCGTGGAGCAGTTGCGAGCGCACGAGTGGGAGCTGCGCGACCGGGACGGCGTGCCGCTGGAGCCGGTGCCCACCGACGAGGCCAAGCCGCTGGAGCCGTCCAGCATCTACGCGCTCACCAAGGCGGACCAGGAGACGATGGTGCTGCAGATCGGGGCCGCCTACGGCATCCCGAGCGTGGCGTTGCGCTTCTTCAACATCTACGGCCCGCGCCAGGCGCTCTCCAACCCGTACACCGGCGTGGCGGCGATCTTCAGCGCGCGCCTGCTCAACGGCGAGCCGCCGCTGATCTTCGAGGACGGCGACCAGCAGCGCGACTTCGTCAGCGTGCACGACATCGTGCGCGGCCTGCTGCTCGCCGCCGAGCGCGACGCGGCGCTCGGGCTGGCGCTGAACCTGGGCTCCGGCGTGCCGACCAGCGTGCGCCAGGTGGCGACGACGCTCGCATCGGTGCTCGGGGTGGACGTCGAGGCGGTCTTCAATGGGCGCTACCGCGTCGGCGACATCCGGCACTGCTATGCCGACATCAGTGCCGCACGCGCCGCGCTCGGCTACGAGCCGCGCGTCGGCTTCGCGGCCGGCATGCAGGAGCTGGTACAGTGGCTGCGCGAGCAGGAGCGGCCGCAGGACGCGATCGCGAGCCATGCGGCCGAGCTCGCCGCACGCGGACTTACGCTCTGAGAGGGGGGACGATGGCCCGGGCGAACTACATCCTCATCACCGGCGGCGCGGGCTTCGTCGGTTCCAACCTCGCGCACTCCGTCCTCGCCGACGGCGAGCGCGTGGTGGTCGCGGACAACTTCTCGCGCGCCGGCGTGCGGCTCAACGCCGAGTGGCTGCGGCGCGAGCACGGCGCGCGCGTCCGCATCGAGGACGTCGACGTGCGCGACGCCGCGACGATCGGCCCCCTAGTGCGCGACGCCAGCCGGGTGTACCACCTGGCGGCGCAGGTCGCCGTGACGACCTCGCTCGACGACCCCGCGCACGACCTGCAGACCAACCTGCTCGGCACCTTCCACGTGCTGGAGGCCGCGCGCGCGCGGCCCTCGCCGCCGCCGATCCTCTTCACCTCCACCAACAAGGTCTACGGCGAGATGGAGCGCGTGCCCGTGGAGCTGGACGGCGACGCCTACCGCTACGCCGACGGCCGGCCCGGCATCGACGAGGAGCAGCCGCTCGACTTCCACTCGCCCTACGGCTGCAGCAAGGGCGCGGCCGACCAGTACGTGCACGACTACGCCCGCATCTTCGGCCTGCCGACCGTCGTCTTCCGCATGAGCTGCATCTACGGCACGCGGCAGTTCGGCACCGAAGACCAGGGCTGGGTGGCGCACTTCGCGCGCTCGCTGCTGGCGCGCGCGCCGATCACCATCTACGGTGACGGGCGCCAGGTGCGCGACATCCTCTGGATCGACGACCTCGTCGCCGCCATGCGCAGCGCGATGGCGCGCATCGAGCGCACGGCGGGGCAGGTCTACAACATCGGCGGCGGTGCGGCCAACGCGGTCTCGGTGCGCGGCGTCATCGACGAACTGATGCGCGTCCTCGGCGAGCCGGTGCCGGTCGGCATGGCCGAGTGGCGGCCCGGCGACCAGCGCGTCTACGTCTCGGACACGCGCAAGGCCGAGCGGGACCTGGAGTGGCGACCGCGCACCTCCTGGCGCCAGGGCCTCGCGCGCCTGGTCGACTGGCTGCACGAGGGGCACCTGGAGAGCGCGCTCGCGAACGACGCGGCGCTGCAGGACGAGTTCCACCCGCGGCTGGCGAAGGCAGCGCGATGAGCCTGGCCGCGACGGCCACGATGCAGGCCGCGGTGCTGAGCGGCCCCGGCCGGCTCGAGCTCCGCGAGGTGCCGCTGCCCGAGCCGGCGCCGGGGCAGGTGCGCATCCGTCTGGAGGGCTGCGGCGTCTGCGCCAGCAACCTGACGCCCTGGGCAGGCACGCCCTGGATGCGCTACCCGACCGAGCCGGGCGGCCTCGGCCACGAGGGCTGGGGCGTGGTCGACGCGCTCGGCGCGGGTGTGCAGGGCCTGCGCGAAGGCCAGCGCGTAGCGGCGCTCTCGTACCGCGCCTACGCCGAGTACGACCTGGCCGACGCCGACGCGCTGGTGCCGCTGCCCGATGCGCTCGCGGGCCGGCCGTTTCCCGGCGAGCCGCTGGGCTGCGCGCTGAACATCTTCCGCCGCAGCGAGATCCGCGCGGGGCAGACGGTGGCCATCATTGGCGTCGGCTTCCTCGGCGCGCTGCTCACGCGGCTGGCGACCAACGCCGGCGCGCGCGTGCTCGCCATCTCGCGCCGCCCGTTCTCGCTGGAGGTCGCCCGGCAGATGGGCGCCGCGGAGCTGATCCCGCTGGACGACCACTGGCGGATCATCGAGCAGGTGAAGGACCTCACCGGCGGCGCCTTCTGCGACCGGGTGATCGAGGCCGTCGGCAAGCAGTGGCCGCTGGACCTGGCGGGCGAGCTGACGCGCGAGCGCGGCCGGCTGATCGTCGCCGGCTACCATCAGGACGGGCCGCGGCAGGTGAACCTGCAGCTCTGGAACTGGCGTGGGCTGGACGTGATCAACGCGCACGAACGCGACCCGCAGCTCTACCTGGCGGGCATGCACGCGGCGGTCGCGGCCGTCGCCGCCGGCGAGCTGGAGCCCGCGCCGCTCTACACCCACCGCTTCCCGCTGGCGCGCCTCGCCGACGCGCTCGACGCCACGCGCGACCGGCCGGACGGGTTCCTCAAGGCGCTGGTGGTGGCATGAGCGGGGAGCTGTCGGCTTCCGGCTACCGGCTACCGGCTACCGGCAACGGCAGCCCTCACCCCCTGGCCCCCTCTCCCGCCGGCGGGAGAGCGGGAGAACGGCAGGAGGCCGGCGCAGGTCCCCCTCTCCCGCAAGCGGGAGAGGGGGTGGCGCGCAGCGCCGGGGGTGAGGGTGCAGTTCGCTGGCAGCCGGCAGCCGGCAGCCGGCAGCCTCCCCGCCTCGGCTTCCTGGGCGTCGGCTGGATCGGGCGGCACCGCATGCAGGCCATCGCCGACGCGGGCGTCGCCGAGGTCGCGGCGCTCGCCGACACCTCGCCCGAGGTGCTGGACGCCGCGGCGGAGGGTCTGCCGCGCGCGCGGCGGGCGCGCACGCTGGACGAACTGCTGGAGCAGGCGCTCGACGGCGTGGTCATCGCCACGCCCAGCGCGCTGCACGCCGAGCAGGCGATCCGCGCGCTGGAGGCCGGGCTCGCCGTCTTCTGCCAGAAGCCGCTGGGCCGCACCGCCGCCGAGACGCGGCGCGTGGTGGACGCCGCGCGCGCCGCCGACCGGCTGCTCGCCGTCGACCTCTCCTACCGCTTCACCCGCGGGATGCAGGCGATCCGCGAGCGGGTGCAGGCCGGCGAGCTGGGCCGCGTGTACGCGGTGGACCTCGTGTTCCACAACGCCTATGGCCCGGACAGGGCCTGGTTCTACGACCCGTCGCTCTCCGGCGGCGGCTGCGTGATGGACCTGGGCGTGCACCTGGTGGACCTGGCGCTGTGGACGCTCGGCTTCCCGGCGGTCGAGCAGGTGAGCGGTCGGCTGTTCGCCGGCGGCGCGCCGCTGCGCGACGCCTCCGTGCAGGTGGAGGACTACGCGCTCGCGCGGCTGGACCTGGCGGGCGGCGCCGCGGTGCAGCTCGCCTGCTCCTGGCGGCTGAGCGCGGGCCAGGACGCGGTGATCGGCGCCCGCTTCTACGGCAGCGACGGAGGCGCCGCGCTGCGCAACCTGCACGGCAGCTTCTTCGACTTCGTCGCCGAGCGCTACCGCGGCACCGCGCGCGAGACGCTGGCGTCGCCGCCCGACGAGTGGGGCGGCCGCGCCGCCGTCGAGTGGGCGACGCGCCTGGCGGCGGGCGAGCGCTTCGACCCGGCGGCCGAGCGGCTGGTGGAGGTCGCCGCCGCGCTCGACGGGATCTACGGCCGATGAAGCTCCTGCTGACGACCGACACCGTCGGCGGCGTGTGGGACTACACCGCCGCGTTGGCCGCCGCGCTCGACGCCTCGGGCCACTGCGTGCTGCTGGCCGTGCTCGGCGAGCCCGACGCGGCGCGGCTGGCGCAGGTGCCGCCGAGCGTGGAGGTGGTGGCGCACCCGTTCCGGCTGGAATGGATGCCGGACGCCGCGGCCGACGTGGCGGCGGCGGGCTCGTGGCTGGCGTCGCTGGCGCGCGGGCTGCGCGCCGACGTGGTGCACCTGAACCAGATGGCGTACGGTACGCAGCCGTTCGGCGCGCCGATGCTGGTGGTGGTGCACAGCGACGTGTTCTCCTGGTTCGGCGAGACGCTGGGAGCCGCGCCGGCCGGCGCGGAGTGGGCGCGCTACGCCGCCCGGGTGAAGGCCGGGCTCGCCGGCGCGCACGCGGTGGTGGCGCCGAGCGCCTACCAGGCGCGGCTGACGCTCCGCCACTACGGGCGCGCCGTCGACCGCGTCATCCACAACGGCGTCGCCGCGCCCGCCGAGCGGCCGGCACCGCGCGCCGAAGCGCTCGTCGTCAGCGCCGCGCGCGCCTGGGACGCGGCCAAGGGGGTGGACGTGCTGGACGCCGCGCTCGCGCGGCTGGGCGCCGCCGCGCCGCCGGCGCACCTGCTGGGTGAGCTGGCGTCGCCCGCGGGCGAGGGCTTCCAGCCGCGGCGTCTGGTCGCGCACGGCAAACTCGGGCGGCCGGAGACCGACGCCTGGCTGGCGCGTGCGTCGCTCTACGTCGCGCCTTCGCGCTACGAGCCGTTCGGCCTGGCGCCGCTGGAGGCCGCGCTGCGCGGCTGCGCGCTGGTGCTCAGCGACCTCGGCAGCTTCCGCGAGCTGTGGGACGGCTGCGCCGCCTTCTTCCCCGTCGGCGATGCCGACGCGCTCGCCGCGCTGCTCGGCGGGCTGGCCGCGGACGCGCCGCGCCGCGCCGCCCTCGCCCGCGCCGCGCAGGCACGCGCCGCCGAGCGCTACACCGTCGAGCGCATGACGGACAGCTACCTCGCGCTCTACCGCGAGCTGGCGGGGCACGGCTCACGACCCGTGGTGCTTCCGCCGCCCAGCGCAACGACGCCTGCTCAGTCCTCGCCGCGCGTTCCCAGACCCGCGACGTCGTAACGGGGTTCCCCTGAATCCCGAATCCTGAATCCCGAATCCTTTCTCTGTTCAGCGCTGATCGTCACTCGATGAACCTCGTCTTCTTCGTCCACAGCGCCGTCTCGGACTGGAACCACGGCAACGCGCACTTCCTGCGCGGGCTGATGTCGGCGCTGGCGCGGCAGGGCCACGGCGTGCGCAGCTACGAGCCGCGCGACGCCTGGTCGGTGCGTAATCTCGTCGCCGACCACGGCGCGGTGCCGATCGTCGAGTTCGCGCGCGCCTACCCGGAGATCGCCGTCCACAGCTACGCCGCCGCCGCGCCGGACCTCGGCGAGCAGGTCGCGCGTGCGGTCGAGGAGGCGGACGTGGTGCTGGTGCACGAGTGGATCGAGCCGCACGTGGCGGCGGCGGTGCGCGCGGTGCGCGAGCGACGCGACTTCCTGCTGCTCTTCCACGACACGCACCACCGGCCCTGGAGCGACCCCGAGACGATCGCGCGGCTGGAGCCCGCGGCGTACGACGGCGTGCTCGCCTTCGGCGACGTGCTGCGCGAGATCTACCGCGAGCGCTTCGGCGTGCGCCGCGCCTGGACGTTCCACGAGGCGGCCGACGTGCAGCGTTTCCGCCCGCTGACGCGCGAGAAGACGCAGGATGTCGTCTGGATCGGCAACTGGGGCGACGGCGAGCGGACGGAGGAGCTGAAGCGCTTCTGGCTGGACGGCGCCCGCGCGCTGCCGGAGCTGCGCTTCGTCGCGCATGGCGTGCGCTACCCGGCCGCGGCGCGGCGCGCGCTGGCGAAGGCCGGCGTCGAGTTCCGCGGCTGGGCACCGTCGCTGCAGGTGCCGGAGGTCTTCGCGCGCAGCCGCGCTACGCTGCACGTGCCGCGGCGCGCCTACGTGCAGGCGCTGCGCGGCATCCCCACCATCCGCGTCTTCGAGGCGCTGGCCTGCGGCATCCCGCTCGTCTGCGCGCCCTGGCTGGACAGCGAAGCGCTCTTTCGCCCGGGCGACTACGCCGTCGCGGAGACGCCGGCGGAGATGCGCGCCGCGCTGCACCGCCTGGCAACCGACGCCGACGCGGCCGCGGCGCAGGCCGAGCGCGGCCTGCAGACGATCCTCGCGCGGCACACCTGCGAGCACCGCGCGGCCCAACTGCTGGAGATCGTCGCCCAGTTCAGCCGCGCGGGCAGCGCGGGCTCACTCCAGACGGCGGAGACCTGATGCACCTGACCTTCTTCGGCTCCTCGCTGGTCTCGTCGTACTGGAACGGCGCGGCCACCTACTACCGCGGCCTGCTGCGCGCGCTGCACGGCCTCGGGCACGAGCTCACCTTCTGCGAGCCCGACGCCTACGGCCGCCAGCAGAAGCGCGACCTGGCGGACGAGCCGGCGTATGCGCGCGTCGTCGTCTACCGCACGGAGGCCGAGCGCGACGCGCTGGTGGCGCGCGCGTTCGACGCGAGCGACTGGGTGATCAAGTGCAGCGGCGTCGGCGTCTGGGACGCGGAGCTGGAGCAGGCGCTCGCCGCGCGCAGCGGCGGCGAGGTGCGCACCGCGTTCCTCGACGTGGACGCGCCCGCGACGCTCGCGCGGCTCGACGCCGATCCGGCCGACCCGTTCCGCGCCTGCGTGCCCGCCTACGACCACGTCTTCACCTACGGCGGTGGGCCGCCCGTGGTCGCGCGCTACCTCGGCGTCGGCGCGCAGGCGTGTACGCCCGTCTACAACGGGCTCGACCCCGAGGAGCACCGTCCGCCCGAGCGCGCCGCGCCGCCCGCGTTCGACCTGCTCTTCATGGGCAACCGCCTGCCGGACCGCGAGGCGCGCGTGGACGAGTTCTTCTTCCGCGCCGCCGCGCTCTGTCCGGAGGCGCGCTTCGCGCTCGGCGGCGAGGGCTGGGGCGACCGTGCGATGCCGGCCAACGTGACGTACCTCGGCCACGTGCCGACCGCGCGGCACAACGAGGTGAACGCCAGCGCGCGGCTGGTGCTCAACGTCCACCGCGAGAGCATGGTGGCGAACGGCTGGTCGCCGGCGACGCGCATGTTCGAGGCGGCCGGCGCCGCGGCCTGCCAGGTCACCGACGCGTGGGAGGGGATCGAGGAGTTCTTCACCCCCGGCGTGGAGATCCTGGTGGCGCCGAGCGCGGAGGCGGTGGCCGCCTGGACGCACGCCATCGACGACGACGACGCGCGCCGCATCGGCGAGGCCGCCCGCGAGCGCGCGCTGCGCGAGCACACCTATGCCCAGCGCGCACGGCGGATGGACGCGCTGCTGCGCGCGCCGCGGCGCACGCGGTTCGGCGCCGCGAGCGGGAGCGCGGCATGAAGCTCGTCGTCTTCGGGCTCTCGCTCTCGTCGAGCTGGGGCAACGGCCACGCCACCACCTACCGCGCGCTGCTGCGCGCGTTCGCCGAACGAGCCCACGAGGTCGTCTTCTACGAGTGGGACGCGCCCTGGTACCGCGGGGAGCACCGCGACCTGCCGGAGCCGGGCTTCTGCACGCTGAAGCTGTACGACGAGTGGGAGCGCGTGGCGCCCGAGGCGCTGGCCGAGGCGCGCGACGCCGACGCGGTGCTCGTCGGCTCGTACGTGAACGGCGGGCCGGCGCTGATCGACGCGCTCGCCGGGGCCGGCGTCGAGCCGCTGTTCTTCTACGACATCGACACGCCCGTCACCGTCGCGCAGTTGCGGGCCGGCGGCGCCGAGTACCTGCGCAGCGACCAGGTGCCGCTCTTCACGCGCTACCTCTCGTTCAGCGGCGGGCCGTTCCTGCAGGAAGTGCTGGAGGCCGAGTTCGGCGCGCGCGAGGCGCGCCCGCTCTACTGCGCGGTGGACGTGGAGCGCTACCGCCCGCGCGCGCCGGACGGCGAGCTGGCGTGCGAGCTGGGCTACATGGGCACCTACGCGCCCGACCGCCAGCCGACGCTGGAGCGCCTGCTGCTGCACGTCGCCGAGCGGCTGCCGGAGCGCGGCTTCGTCGTCGCGGGCCCGCAGTACCCTGCGGAGGTGCGCTGGCCCGCGAACGTGCGGCACCTCGCGCACCTGCCGCCTGCTCGTCATCCGGCGTTCTACTCCAGTGGCGCCTGGCAGCTCAACGTCACGCGCGCGGACATGATCGCCGCCGGCTGGTCGCCGTCGGTGCGGCTCTTCGAGGCCGCCGCCTGCGGCGCCGCGCTGGTCTCGGACCACTGGCCGGGCATCGAGGAGTTCTTCACGCCCGGCCGCGAGATCCTGCTGCCGCAGGGCACCGATGAGGTGGTCGAGATCCTCACCCGCACGCACCCCGACGAGCGCCGCGCGATCGGCGCCGCCGCGCGCGCGCGCATTCTCGCCGAGCACACCGCCGAGCACCGCGCCGCCGAGCTGGAGAGCCTGCTCGCCGTGCCGGTCGGCTGAGTGCGCGCTCCCGCGCGGCGACGATTCGTCGGCGGGCGGTGCAAGTCTCGTTGGAGGAAACGCTTGCGCCGTCCTGCATTTCGGCCCGACCCCGGCTCGGGCGGCTGTTGCAGTTGACCGACGACCGACGACCGACAGCCGACAGCCGACAGCCACCACCCGCCTTGCGCCGTTCCGCCGCCGCGTTAGCTTCCGCGCCATGCGACCCTTCCGGGCTTTCCTCCTCTCCGCGCTGCTGCTCGCGGCGCCGCCGCTCGGCGCGCAGCCGCCGCTGACCGAGCACGAGGGCGCCGCCGGCCTCGGGCTGGCGCTGCGCCGCCTGGGCGTGGACGCGCGCGTGCTCATGATCGCCGCGCACCCGGACGACGAGAGCACGCAGATCCTGGCGACGCTCGCGCTGGGGCACGGCGCGGACGTCGCCTATCTCTCGCTGACGCGCGGCGAGGGCGGGCAGAACGGCATCGGCCCCGAGCTGCAAGAGGCGCTGGGGCTGCTGCGCAGCGAGGAGCTGCTGGCGGCGCGGCGGCTCGACGGCGCGCGCCAGTTCTTCACCCGCGCCTACGACTACGGCTTCTCCAAGGACGCCGACGAGGCGTTCCGCCACTGGCCGCGCGACACGCTGCTCGCCGACGTGGTGGAGGTGGTGCGCGCCTTCCGGCCGGACGTGATCGTCTCCGTCTTCACCGGCACCGAGGCCGACGGCCACGGGCAGCACGAGGCCGCAGGGCTGCTCGCGCGCGAGGCGTTCGGCGCCGCGGCGGACCCGGCGCGCTTCCCGGAGCAGCTCGCGCGCGGGCTGCGACCGCACGCGGCGGCCGTGCTCTACGGCGGCGTCTGGAGCCGGGGCGGCCCGGCCGACGTGCGGTTGCAGACGGGCGAGCTCGACCCGCTGCTCGGCCGCTCGGCCTATCAGGTGGCGATGGCCAGCCGCAGCCGCCACCGCTCCCAGGACATGGGCCGGCCGCTGACGCCGGGACCGCAGGCGAGCGGGCTGCGCGTGCTCGCCGCGCGCGCCGACGCGCCGGCTGGCGGCACGAACGGCGCACCGCCGGGCGAGCGCGCGTCGTTCTTCGCCGGGCTGGACACGACACTCTCGCAGCGCGCGGCGCAGGCGAGCGCTGCGGCGGCCGAGGCGGCGGCGCGGCTGCGCGCCTACGAGGTGGCCGTCGGCCAGGCGCGTGCGGAGTTCAACCCAATGCAGCTCGCGCCGCTCGCGGCGCGGCTCGACGCCGCCTCCGGGCTGCTGCGGCAGGCCGAGTCCGCCGTCGCGCGGCTGCCGGCGGGCGAGCGCGCCGAACTCGGCTTCCGACTCGCCGTCGAGCGCGCCGAACTGGACGACGCACTCGTCCGCGCCGCCGGGCTGGTGCTGGACGCCGTCGCCGAGGCGGAGCAGGTGGTGCCGGGGCAGGAGTTTACCCTGACGCTGACGCTCTGGAACGGCGGCGCCGTGGCGGCTGAGGTCGATACGCTCGCGCCCACCGTCCCCGTCGGCTGGCAGGCGACGGCGCTCGATTCGCTGCCGGCGCGGCTCGCGGCCGGCGAGCTGCTGACGCGCCGCTTCCGCGTGCGCGTCGCCGCGGACGCCGCGGCCACGGAGCCGTTCTTCCTGCGCGCGCCGCGCCGCGGCGATCTCTACCGCTGGCCGCACGGCACGCCGCCCGGCATGCCGTTCGAGCCGCCGGCCGTTCGCGCCGGCGCGGTGGTCCGCCTCGGCGAGGCGCGGCTGCCGCTCCGGCGCGAGGCGACGTTCCGCGGCCTGGACCGGCGCCAGGGCGAGTTTCGCCGGCCGCTGCGCGTGGTGCCGCCCGTCACCGTCGCCGCCGCGCCCCAGGTGCTGGTGCTGCCGCTGGGGAACGGCGCGCCGCGCGAGCCGCTGCGCGTGCAGGTGCGCGTGGCGAGCGCGTCGCCGGTGGGCGCCGCCGGACGGCTGCGGCTGGAGCTGCCGCCAGGCTGGCGCAGCGAGCCCGAAACCGTGGTGCTGCGCTTCGGCGGGGCGGGGGAGGAGCGGCCGGCGGAATTCCGCGTCTGGCCGCCGACCGCGGTGCGCGCCGGCGAGTACCGCGTCGGCGCCGTCTTCGTCGACTCGGCGGGCACGCGCTTCGCGCGCGGCTTCAGCCTGGTCGACTACCCGCACGTCCAGCCGCGCGCGCTCTACCGCCCGGCCGAGGTGCAGGTCAGCGCCTTCCCGGGCGCCGTCGCGCCGGGGCTGAATGTCGGCTACGTCATGGGCGCCGGCGACGACGGGCCCGAGGCGCTGCGCCAGCTCGGCGTGCGCGTCGTGCCGCTCGACGCGGACTCGCTCGCACGCGGCGACCTCGCGCGCTACCACGCCATCGTCACCGGCGTGCGCGCCTACGAGGTGCGGCCGGACCTCGCCGCGCACAACGCGCGGCTGCTCGACTACGCCCGCGCCGGCGGCACGCTCGTGGTGCAGTACAACAAGTACGAGTTCACCGAGCCGGGCGTCGCGCCGTTCCCGCTGAAGATGGCGCGGCCGCACGACCGCGTGACGGACGAGACCGCGCCCGTGTCGCTGCTGCAGCCGCAGCACCCCGCCCTGAGCTGGCCCAACCGCATCACGGCCGCCGACTTCGACGGCTGGGTGCAGGAGCGCGGCCTCTACCACCTGCGCGAGTGGGACGCGCGCTACACGCCACTGCTGGAGATGGCCGACCCCGGCGAGCCGCCGCAGCGCGGTGCGCTGCTGGTGGCGCCGCTCGGCAAGGGCACCTACGTCTACACGGGCCTGGCGCTCTTCCGCCAGCTGCCCGCGGGCGTGCCGGGCGCCTACCGGCTGCTCGCCAACCTCGTATCGCTGGGATCGGCGCGGCGCTGAACGGAACGCAGGGGTCGGGGGCCGGGGCTCAGGGGAACGGCAACCCCGTTGCCTCCGTTCCGGTCCGCGCAGAGGGCGGGCGACTGAAGAGGTCGATCGTGGCCGAATCCGGCCGCAGGTCCACGGCCTCGCCTTGCAGGATCCGGTCGTAGACGCAGCGCGCCGTGCGGGGGTCTGCCTCGGGAGGGAGGAAGCGAAAGGCCGACGCGGCGAGGTACTCCCGGTCCAGCTCGAAGGCGAGCCACCGCCTCCGCTCCGCCTCCGCCACCGCGCCCGTCGTGTTCGAGCCCGCGAAGATGTCGACGACCAGGTCCCCGGGGTCGGTGAGCAGGCGGATGAAGAACTCCGGGAGCTTGGCCGGGAAGCGCGCCGGGTGGCCCTTGATGCCCAGCGCCTTGCAACCCGCCAGGTAGCCGCCGTTCGATTCCGAATTCGCGATCTGCAGCAGGTTGGAAGGGATCGCCCCCCCGTTGTCGATCCCGAAGGTGTCGGCGATGTCGTGCCCGGAAGGGCGTTTCTTCGGCGTGTAGAACTTCGCCGGATCTGCAAGCAGCTTCTTCATGCGCGCGCTGTACGGGGCCAGCACCTTCCGCACGTCGGCCTTCGGCCACGCCGTCTTGCTGAACCACCAGACGGTGTTCACGGCGTCCTTCGCGCGCAGCTTCCGCTTGTTCACCCACTCGATGGGGCTCGGCAGCTTCGAGGGGTTGAACCAGTAGAAGTCCTGCGCGAGCTTGAAGCCCAACTCGTCGCAGAAGTGCAGAGGCACGCGGAAGTTGTACAGGCTGCGCGCCGGCACGCCCTTCTCGTACGCGCCACCCAGATCGAGCACGAAGCTGCCGTCCTCACGCAGCTTCTCGCGCACCAGCCGCGCGAAGCGCGCCAGCCACGCGACGTAGTCCTCCTGCGCGTGGTTACCGTATTCCTTTTCGCGCTGCAGTGCGAAGGGAGGGCTCGTCACCACCAGGTTGATGCTGTCGTCCGGGAGCTGCGCCAGCAGCTCCAGCGCGTCGCCGCAGTAGGCGGCCCCCAGCTCCGTCCTGTACGCAGGCCGGCGTTGCGTGTCACTCAGCGGGTCGCTCATGCTCTACTCGTGCCAGGAAGATCGGGGGAGTGCTACTTATAGTCTGTGGCCGACGCGTCGTCCGCTCTGGTAGAATGGGGCCATGCCGAGCCGCAAGCCGCCGTCCACCGCCCGCGAGGTGTTCGCCCGCAACCTGCGCGAAGCCCGGCGTCGGCGCGGTCTCTCGCAGGAGGCGCTGGCCGAACTGACCGGCTTGCACCGGACGTACGTGGGCTCGGTGGAGCGGGGAGAACGCAACGTTTCCATCGACAACCTGGATCGCCTGGCGGAAGCCGTGGCTGTGCCGCTGCCCGTGCTGCTGACGCGGGGAGCGGAATGAGGCCCCATCCGGACGCTGCGGTGCTCGCCGCTCTCTTCCCCTACATCCGGCAGTACCAGGAGCTGGCTTCCCGACACGGCATCCACGACATCTTCCAGGACAACGGCGGCAAGCTGCTGCAGGTCCTGCTGCTGACCGGCCTCGAATGCCTCAGCGGCCGGGAGGGCAACGACGCACGCGATGCCGAGGGCAACGAGTACGAGCTGAAATCGGTGAATACAAAGCTAACTCGCAGCTTCTCGACGCACCCTCACATCAACAACCCGGTTATCATCGCCAAGTACCGCGGGGTGCAGTGGCTCTTCGCCGAGTACTCCGGCATCGAACTCCAGGCCATCTACCGGCTGGTCCCTCAGCAGCTCGAGCCCTTCTTCGAGCGGTGGGAACAGAAGTGGCACGCTGCGGGCGGGCGAGACCTCAACAACCCGAAGATCCCGCTGAGCTACGTCGTCCAACAAGGCGAGCAGGTCTACCCGACGTTGCCGACCGTGTGACCGTCGGCCCCTCCGTCCCTCGACATCGCGCTTCGGCTATGGCGCTTCGCACGGTATTCCCGGTGGTCGCGCTCCTGCTCATCGCTGCCTGCAGCGGCGACGGCCGCACGCCGCTCGTCGTCTACTCGCCGCACGGCGCGGACCTGCTGCGCGCCGTGGAGCAGCGCTACGAGCAACTCCACCCCACGGTGGACGTGCAGTGGGTGGACATGGGCTCGCAGGAGGTGCTGGACCGGCTGCGCTCGGAGAAGGCCAACCCGCAGGCCGACGTCTGGTTCGGCGCGCCGGCCGAGACGTTCGCGCAGGGCGCGGCCGACGGCCTGCTGCAGCCCTCGGCGCCAAGCTGGGCGGAGCAGGTGCGCGAGCACAGCGAGCCGCGCGGCCTCTACCACGGCATCTACCTGACGCCGGAGGTCATCGCCTACAACACCGACGCGGTCAGCGCGGCCGAGGCGCCCAAGGACTGGGACGCGGTGCTCGACCCGCGCTGGAAGGACCGGGTGCTGATCCGCGACCCGCTGGCCAGCGGCACCATGCGCACCATCTTCGGCATGATCATCCAGCGCGGGCTGCGCGCGACCGGCGACACCGCCGCCGGCTTCGACTGGCTGCGCCGGCTGGACGCGCAGACGAAGGAATACGTGCTGAACCCGACGCTGCTCTACCAGAAGCTGGCGCGCGGCGAGGGCGTCCTCACGCTGTGGACGATGCCGGACATCGAGCTGCTGAAGGCGAAGACGGGCTACCCGATCGACTACGTCTTCCCGACGAGCGGCACGCCGCTGGTGGTCGACGCGGTCGGCGTGGTGCAGGGCGCGCCGAACGCCGAGGGCGCGCGCGCGTTCGTCGAGTTCGTCGGCGACGTGCCGGCCATGCTGCTGGCGGCGCGCGAGTTCCACCGCCTGCCCGCGCGCGCCGACCTGCCAGAGGACTCGCTGCCCGCCGACCTGCGCCGCGCGCGCCAGGAGCTGCGCCCGGAGCCGATGGATTGGGAGCTGCTGCAGCAGAAGGGCGCGGAGTGGATGCGCTACTGGGACGAGCACGTGCGGGGCCGTCACTGATGCTGGAGCTGCAGGCGCTCGGCAAGCGCTTCGGGGCGGTGGAGGCGGTGCGCGAGCTGTCGCTGGAGGTGCCGGCCGGCGAGCTGCTGAGCCTGCTGGGCCCCAGCGGCTGCGGCAAGACGACGACGCTACGCATGGTCGCCGGCTTCGAGGCGCCGACCTCGGGCCAGGTGCGGATCGGCGGGCGCGACGTGACCGCGCTGCCGCCGCAGCGCCGCGGCGTGGGCATGGTCTTCCAGAATTACGCGCTCTTCCCGCACCTGGACGTGGCGCAGAACGTCGCCTTCGGGCTGGAGGCGCGCGGCACGCCGCGCGGCGAGCTGCGCCGGCGCGTGGGCGAGGCGCTGGAGCGCGTGGACCTGGCGGGCTACACCGCGCGCAAGGTGCAGGAGCTCTCCGGCGGGCAGCAACAGCGGGTGGCGCTGGCGCGCGCGCTGGCGCCGGAGCCGCCGGTGCTGCTGCTGGACGAGCCGCTCTCCAACCTCGACACGGTGCTGCGCGAGCGCACGCGCACCGAGCTGCGCGCGCTGCTCAAGCGCATCGGCATCACCTCCATCTTCGTGACGCACGACCAGGAGGAGGCGTTCGCGCTCTCGGACCGCGTCGCCGTGATGTACGCCGGGCGGCTGCAGCAGGTGGGCACGCCGGAGCAGCTCTACCACGAGCCGGCGAACGCCCTCGTGATGGGCTTCATCGGCCAGAGCAACGCGCTGCCGGTGCACGTCGTCCACGCGGACGGCGACGGATTGCTCTGCGAGCTGCCCGGCGGCGCGCGCTGGCGTGCAGGCGCGCCGCGCGACGCGGCGCGCGCTCCCGCCGCTGGCGACGCGCTGCGGCTGATGGTGCGCCCGGAGGCGCTGCGCCTGCGCCGCGCGGACGCCACGTATGGCACCGACGCTGAGGCGGGGCAGGGTGCCGACGCGGGGCGCGCGGCGGAGCTGGCGGCGGTCGTCGCCTCGCGCCGCTTCGCGGGCGCGCTGGTGCAGTACCGCCTCGCCGCGGAGGGGTTGCCGGAGCTGCTGGTCACGGTGCCCGCGGCGCACGACGGCGACGCGGCGGTCGCAGAGGGCGAGCGCGTGCGGGTGCGGCCCGCGTCCGGCGCGCGGCTGCACGCGTTCGCGGAGCACACGCCGTGAGCGCGCGCGGCGTGCGCACGCTGCTGCTGGCGCTGGTCGCGCTGCTGCTCTGGCTGGTGCTCTATCCCAACCTGATGGTGCTCGCCGACAGCCTGAGGACTCCCGCGGGCTGGGGGCTGGCGGCGTACGCGCGCTTCCTCGCCAGCCACGCCGAGCGGCTGGCGCTGTGGAACAGCGTCTGGATCTCGGTGGCCAGTGTGCTGCTCTCGGCGCTGATCGGCGTGCCGCTGGCGTTCCTCTTCTCGCGCTACGCCTTCCCCGGCCGGCGCGTGCTCGCGGCGCTCGTCTCGCTGCCCGTACTGCTGCCGCCGCTGGTGGGCGTCGTCGCCTTCCTCTTCCTCTACGGCGAGACGGGCTTCCTGACGCGCGGCGTGCAGCTCCTGCTCGGCCTCGACGAGCCGCCCTGGCGGCTGGCGGGCGCCGGCGCGGTGCTGCTGGTGCACGCCTACACGATGTACGTCTACTTCTTCGCCTTCACGCGCGCCGCGCTGGCACGGCTCGACGAGAGCCACGCCGAGGCCGCCGCCGCGCTGGGTGCCGGGCGCTGGCGCACGCTCACGCGCGTGACGCTGCCGATGCTGGCGCCCGCGCTCGGCGGCGCGGCGCTGCTGGTCTTCATGACCTCGATCGGCTCGTTCAGCGCGCCCTACGTCTTCGGCGGCGGCTTCCGCGTGCTGACCACGCAGGTCTTCGCCAGCAAGCTGAACGGCGACCTGCAGATGGCGGCGGTCGAGACGGTCGCGCTGGCGCTCGCGTCGGTGCTGGCGCTGGCGCTGCTGCAGCGCTTCGAGGCCGGGCGGCGCTACACGGGCGCGGGCAAGGGCGCGCTCGGCGGCGCGCGGCTGCGCCGCCTCTCGCCGCGTACCCGCGCGCTGCTCAGCGCTTTCGCCGTCGCGCTCGTCGGCTTCCTGCTGCTGCCGCACGCCACCGTGTTCCTGGTCTCGCTGGTGCCGGAGGGGAGCTGGACGACGCAACTGCTGCCGCCGCGCTACACGCTCGCCAACTACGCCAGCCTGTTCGGCGACGCGCAGATGCTGCAGCCGGTGGTCAACTCGCTGCGCATGGCGAGCGTGGCGACGCTGGCGAACGTGGTGCTCGCGGTGGCGGCGGCCTACGTGCTGGCGCGCCCGGGGCGCCTGCGCGGGCGCGGGCTGCTCGCGCTGCTGATCGCGCTGCCCTGGGCGCTGCCGGGCACGGTGCTGGCCATCGCGCTCGCCACCACCTTCAGCGTGCAGCAGCCGCTGGCCGGGCGCTTCGTCTGGGTCGGCACCTTCGTGATCCTGCCGCTGGCCTACTTCCTCCGCAACATCCCGCTGGTGACGCGCGCCGCGCTGACCAGCTTCCAGCAACTGGACCCGGCGCTGGAAGAGGCCGCGGCCTCGCTCGGCGCCTCGCAGGCGCGCACGCTGCGGCGCGTGGTGCTGCCGCTGGTGCTGCCGGGCCTGGCCGCGGGCGCGGTGCTCGCGTTCGTCACCGCGCTGGGCGAGTTCGTCGCCTCCATCCTGCTCTACACCCACCGCACGCGGCCCATCTCCATCGAGATCCTCTCGCAGTTGCGCGCCTTCGACTTCGGGCTGGCCGCCGCCTACGGCGTGCTGCTCATCGCGCTCATGCTCGTCGCCTTCCTGCTCGCCTCGCGCACCGAAACGCCGGCGACCGGCGCCTGAGCCCGCGCTCGGGACCGACATCCGCAACGCGGCGCGGGAGCGGGAGCGGGGGCAAGTTGGGGCGCCGCACCGCAACGTGGGGACATTCCGTACCTCGCGGTGTGGGAAGCTGGCGCGCCAACTTCCGCATGCGACCGACAGACGCGTTCGGGCGCGCGGCCTATCTTCCGCCCGATCCGCGTGGGCGCCCGCAGGGTGCCTGCACCCCCGCCCCGGCCGCGAGGCCGCGGCTGACCCCGGTCCGAGCAGCGCCACGCCCGACCCATGCCCACTGCACCGGCCAGTGTCCTGTGGAGCGAGCCTGCGCCCGGCGATGACGCCGTGCGCGAGCGCATGGCGCGCCGCTCCCGCCGCGTCGCCGCCTCAGACGGCTGGCGCCGCGCGGCGCGGCCGCTGCTGCGCCTGCCCGTCTTCCACAAGATCCTGATCGGCAGTAGCCTGCTGGCCGGCCTGGCGGCGGTGACCGCGGGCTGGCTGCTGCCGCGCTTCACCGATGGCGGGGCGCAGGCGCCGCCGCTGCTGCTCAGTGCTCTGCTGCTGCTCGGCGTGCTCGTCGCCGCGCCGCTGAACGCGCTGCTGCTGCACTTCGCGCTGGCGCCGCTGCGCGCGCTGGAGCGCGTGGTGGAGCGTGGCCGCTCGGGCGACCTCGACGTGCGCGTGCGGGCCTCCTCGCTCGCGGACGCGCACCTGCGCCGGCTCGGCGACAGCTTCAACCGCCTGCTCGAACACAACGCCAGCGACCGGCAGCGCCTGCGCGACCTGGCGGCGCGCGCGCTGCAGGCGCAGGAGGCCGAGCGCCGCCGCCTCGCCGCCGAGCTGCAGGAGCAGACGGCGCAGGAGCTGGGCGCGCTGCTGCTGCACCTGCGTGCCGCGCGCCGCACCGCCGACGGCGACACGCGCGACCAACTGCTGGACCACGTGCGCGGCGGCCTCGTCTCACTGACGGAGGAGATCCGCCGCTTCGCGCGCGGCCTCTACCCGCCGGTGCTGGAGGAGCTGGGCATCCTCGCGGCCACGGAGGCCTACGCGCGTGCGCTCACCGAGGGCTCCGTGCTGCGCGTGCAGGTGGAGGGCAGCGTCGCCGCCTGGCCGGCGAGCGGCGAGCAACAGCTCGTGCTCTACCGCATCCTGCAGGAGGTGCTGAACAACGTGGCACGGCACGCGCACGCCTCGCGCGCCAGCGTGCGCATTCGCGTGGAGGACGGCGTGGTGGAGGCGCTGGTGGAGGACGACGGCGCCGGCTTCGACCTGCCCTCCACCCTGCAGCAGGAGCCCTGCCTGGGGCTGGTAGGCATGCAGGAGCGCGCCGCGTACATCGGCGGCTCCGTCTGCGTGGAGAGCCGGCCCGGCGAGGGCACACGCGTCTACGTGCACCTGCCGGTCGGCGGGCGCGACGCCGACGCGCGCCCCGCGCCCTGCGACGCCGAACGCCTCGTCGGCGTGTAGCCCGCACCGCGCGCCCGCCGCTTGCCCGCGCCGCCCACGGCGCGGTAGCTTTCCCGCCTCCAGTCCCAACTCACCCCTGCAGGAGAGTGCCGATGGCGCGCTGGCTCCCCGGGTCGCTCGCTCTGCTGACGCTCGCCGGCTGCGCGACGGCCGCGCCGACCGCCCGCACCACGCCGCCGGGCGGGCCGCCCACCGCCGAGCGGCCGCTGCCGCAGGCGCTCCCCGTGCCGGCCGAGTTCCAGCGCGCCGTCGAGCGCGGCACCCGCACCGCCACCGGCGAGCCCGGCCCGCGCTACTGGCAGAACTGGGCGCGCTACCAGATCCGCGCGCGCGTCGACCCCGCGGCACACCGCGTGGAGGGCACCAGCGCCATCGTCTACCACAACCGCTCGCCCGACGCGCTCGCGCAGCTGCACGTGGACCTGCTGCTGAACCTGCACGCGCCCGGCTCCCCCCGCAACGAGCCGGTGGAGGAGACCGGCGGCGTGACGGTGCGCGCGGTGCGGGTGCAGGATCAGCCGCTCGCCGCCGCGGGCACGGGCATCGGCTACAGCGTCGTGGGCACGCGCATGGTCGTCGTGCCGCCGCAGCCGGTCGCGCCCGGCGACTCGGTGCGGCTCGCCGTCGACTACGCGTTCAGCATCCCGCAGCGCGGCGCCGGCGCACGCATGGGCTGGGACCGCGACAATCTCGTCTTCCTCGCCTACTGGTATCCGCAGATGGCCGTCTACGATGACGTGGGCGGCTGGCACACCGACCCGTTCCGCGGCATGGCGGAGTTCTACATGGGCTTCGCCAGCTACGACGTACAGATCGAGGCGCCGGCCGGCTGGGTGGTCGCGGGAACCGGCCGGCTGCAGAACGCGGAGGACGTGCTCGCGCCCGCCGTGCTGGCGCGCTGGCGCGCCGCCGAGCGCAGCGACACCGTGGTGCGCGTGCTGCGCGCCGCCGATGTCGCCGGCGCCACGCGCGCCGCGCCCGACGGCTGGCTGCGCTGGCGCTTCGCCGCCGACAGCGTGCGCGACGTGGCGTTCAGCCTCACGCGCGAATCGCTCTGGGACGCGGCGCGCACGCCGGTTGGCGACCGCAACGGCGACGGCGTGGTGGACTACGCGCGCGTCGACGCCCTCTACCGCGCCGGCGCGACCAACTGGCGCAACTCCGTGCGCCACTCGCAGCATTCGCTCGCCTTCTTCTCGCGCTACCTCGGCTTCCCCTACCCCTGGCCGCACATGACGGCGGTGGAGGGCGGCGGCATCATCGGCGGCGGCATGGAGTACCCGATGATGACGCTGATCGGCGCCTACACCGGCCAGCCCGAGCTGGCGCTCTACGAGGTCACCGCGCACGAGCTGGCGCACATGTGGCTGCCGATGATCGTCAGCACCGACGAGCGCCGCTACAGTTGGATGGACGAGGGCACCACCACCTTCAACGAGAACCTCTCGCTCGCGGACCTGATGCCGGCCGCGCGTAACGTCTTCGCCGACGAGCAGGCCGCCTACGTCGGCTTCGCGCGCGCCGGCGGCGAAGCGCTGATGATGCTGCCCAGCGACGAGCACGCCAGCGGCAACGCCTTCGTGGTCGCGTCGTACCCGAAGCCCGCGGTCGTGCTGCTGGCGCTGCGCGGCGTGCTGGGCGACAGCGTCTTCGACCGTGGCCTGCGCGAGTTCGTGCGGCGCTGGGCCTACCGCCATCCCCAGCCCTGGGACCTGTGGAACAGCTTCGAGGCGGCCAGCGGGCGGGACCTGGACTGGTTCTGGTGGAGCTGGTACTACACCACCTGGCGGCTGGACCAGGCGGTCGCCTCCGTGCGCGAGAGCACCGACGGCGTACGCATCGAGCTGCGCGACCTGGGCAACGTGCCGATGCCGGTGCCGCTCACCATCGTGCGCGGCGGCGAGACCGTGCGGCACACCGTGCCCGTCGAGGAATGGCTGCGCGGCGCACGCACCGCGGTCGTGCAGTTGCCGGCGGGCGCGCCGGTGACGCGCGTGGAGATCGACGCGGCGCGCGCCTTCCCGGACGTCGACCGCGCCAACAACGTCTGGGCGCACTAGTGCAGCTTCAACGGAGGTACTCGGCGATGGGAGGCTCTGCGGCTCGGGCCCTCACCCCCGGCTCGCTCGTGCCTCGCTCGCCACCGCCTTGTCTCCTGGTCCCCTCGATGCCCCCGCCCCTGCCCGCGCTCCTGCGCCAGCTCGCCGCCGGCCTCACGGACCTGGTCTTCGCGCCGACCTGCCTGGGCTGCGGTGCGGCGCTGCCGACGGCCGCCGCGGAGCGGCTCGTCTGCGGGCGCTGCTGGTCGCGCGTGCGGCCGCTGCCGGAGCCGCGCTGCGAGCGTTGCTGGAATCCCCACCCGCCGGGGCCGTCCCCGCCGCCGTGCCCGCTCTGCGCCACTCTGCCTGCCGCGCTGCGCGTGGTGCGCTCCGCCGGCGTGATGGAGGGGCCGCTGCGCGAGCTGGTGCACGCGCTGAAGTACGGCGGCTGGACAGCGCTCGCCGCGCCGCTCGCGCAACGCCTGGCGGCGCTGCCGCTTCCGCCGGACGTACAGGAGGAGGCGCGCCTCGTCTGCCCGGTGCCGCTCGGCCGCGCCCGGCGCCGCCAGCGCGGCTACAACCAGGCGGAGCTGCTGGCCGCCGCGTTCGCGCGGCAGACCGGCCGCGCCTGCCGTCCGGAGCTGCTGCGCCGCACCCGCGCGACTTCCTCGCAGACGGCCTTGCATCCCGCCGAACGGCGGGCTAACGTTGCCGGCGCGTTCGGGGTGCCGCCGCCCCTGGAGCCCGACTTGCAGGGTGAACACGTCCTCCTCGTCGACGACGTGTGGACGACGGGGGCCACCGCCCTCGCCTGCAGCGCGGCGCTCCGGGCCGCGGGCGCGCGCGTCGTCAGCGTGCTGACGCTCGCCCGCGCGCTCCCCGAGCTCGACCGCGGCGAAGTTCCGCGCGACCGCCCTGCCTGAGCGGCCGCGCGCGCCCGGATCACGGATCACCTTTCTCCCGTAGGAGAACCACCATGCCCGTTCGTGTTGCCATCAACGGCTTCGGCCGCATCGGCCGTCTCGTGCTGCGCGCCGCCAAGCAGAGCGGCGCCGACATCGACTTCGTCGCCGTCAACGACCTGACCGACACCAAGACGCTGGCGCACCTGCTCAAGTACGACTCGGTGCACCGCCACTACCCCGGCACCGTGGAGGCGCGCGAGGGCGCCATCGTCGTCGATGGCGACGAGATCAAGGTCTTCGCCGAGAAGGACCCGGCCGCGCTGCCGTGGCGCGACCTCGAGATCGACCTGGTCATCGAGTCCACCGGCCGCTTCACCAAGCGAGCCGACGCCGCCAAGCACCTGGAGGCCGGCGCCAAGAAGGTGATGATCACCGCGCCCGCCAAGGACGAGGATATCACCATCGTCATGGGCGTCAACGAGCAGAAGTACGACCCGGCCAACCACCACGTCGTCTCGAACGCGAGCTGCACGACGAACTGTCTGGCGCCGGTGGTGAAGGTGCTGCTCGACAGCTTCGGCTTCAAGCGCGGCGTGATGACCACCGTGCACGCCTACACCAACGACCAGCAGATCCTCGACCTGCCGCACAAGGACCTGCGCCGCGCGCGCGCGGCCGCGCTCTCCATCATCCCGACGACGACCGGGGCCGCCAAGGCGACCGCGCTCGTCATCCCGGAGGTCAAGGGCAAGATCGACGGCGCCGCCATGCGCGTGCCGACCGCCGACGTCTCCATGGTCGACCTGACCTGCGAGCTGGAGCAGGCGGTCACCAAGGAGCAGGTCAACGCCGCGCTGAAGGCCGCCTCGGAGGGCCCGCTGAAGGGCATCCTCGGCTACGAGGAGCAGCCGCTCGTCTCCATCGACTTCACCGGCAACCCCAACAGCTCCATCGTCGACGCGCAGTCCACCAACGTCATCGCCGGGCTGACGAAGGTCATCGCCTGGTACGACAACGAGTGGGGCTACTCCAGCCGCTGCGTGGACCTGGCCGTGCTGATGGCCAAGAGCCTGTAACCCCCCGGCCTCTGGCCACGGCATGACGCCGTCGTCACGCTGAACGAGGCGAAGAGCCGCCCGGCGCCGCAGGCCGGGAGGTTCTTCGCCTCGCTGCGTGCGGCGCGTGGCCGGGCCGCCGAGGCAGTGCCCTGCGTGTACCGATCAATCCGAGACTACGATGAACAAGCTCCGCCTGACCGACCTCCCGCCCGAGCAGTTGCGCGGCCAGCGCGTGCTCGTGCGCGTGGACTTCAACGTCCCGCTCGACGAGCAGCGCCAGGTCACCGACGACACGCGCATCCGCGCGACGCTGCCCACGCTGCAACTGCTGACCGACGCGGGCGCGCGCGTCCTCCTGATGTCGCACCTCGGCCGGCCGAAGGGCGGGCCGGACCCGAAGTACTCGCTGCGCCCCGCCGCGCAGCGCCTCGCCGAGCTGATCGACCGCAAGGTCGACTTCGTGGGCGAGACCGTCGGCGCGCAGGCGCTCGCCGCCAGCCGCCAACTGCAGGACGGCGAGATCCTGGTGCTGGAGAACACGCGCTTCTCGCCCGCCGAGGAGAAGAACGACCCCGAGCTCTCGCGCCAGATGGCCGAGCTGGCCGACCTCTACGTCAACGACGCCTTCGGCTCCGCGCACCGCGCGCACGCCTCCACCGCCGGCGTCGCCGAGGTGCTGAAGAGCCAGGGCAAGCTCGCGGTGGCCGGCCTGCTGATGGACAAGGAGCTGGAGTACCTGGGCCGCGCGCTGGACGAGCCCAAGCGCCCGTTCGTCGCGATCCTGGGCGGCGCCAAGATCTCCGGCAAGATCGACGTGATCGAGGCGCTGCTGCCCAAGGTCGACCGCATCCTCATCGGCGGCGCGATGGCGAACACCTTCTTCCGCGCGCAGGGCCACGAGACTGGCCGGTCGCTCGTCGAGGAGGACCGCATCGAGATGGCGCGCACGCTGATCGAGCGTGCGGGCGAGACGCTGATGCTGCCGGTGGACGCGCTGGTGGCGCCAGAAGTCGCGCCGGGCCAGCCGACGCAGGTGGTGGCGCTGGGCGCGATCCCGGCCGAGCAGCGCATTGTGGACGTCGGCCCGCAGACCGTCGAGCGCTTCGCGGCCGAGATCGGGCAGGCCGGCACGGTGGTGTGGAACGGGCCGATGGGCGTCTTCGAGGTGCCGGAGTTCGCGCGGGGCACCGAGCTGGTCGCGCGCGCGGTGGCCGACGCGACGGGGCAGGACACCATCACCGTCGTCGGCGGCGGCGACTCGGCGGCGGCGGTCGCGGAGTTCGGGCTGGAGGCGCAGATGACGCACGTCTCCACCGGCGGTGGCGCCTCGCTGGAGTTCCTGGAGGGCAAGCTGCTGCCCGGCGTGGCGGCGCTCTCCGAGCCGGACGAGGCCCGCTGATGGCCGCGCGGCGCACGCCGGTGCTGGCCGGCAACTGGAAGCTGCACCACGGCCCCGCCGCCGCGCGCGCCTTCTTCGAGGCGTTCCTGGCGGCGTACCCCGAGCGGGCGGACCGCCGCGTCGTCGTCTTCCCCACGGCGCTGGCGGTCGGCGCCGCGGTGGAGGCGACGCGCGCCCGCGCGGACGTGCAGATCGGCGTGCAGAACGTCTACTGGGAGGCGAAGGGCGCGTTCACCGGCGAGATCTCGGCGCCGCTGGCGCAGGAGGCGGGCGCTACGGTCGCGCTCGTCGGGCACAGCGAGCGCCGCGCGCTCTTCGGCGAGACGATCGAGCAGACGGTGCGCAAGGTGCAGGCGGTGCTCGCCGCCGGGCTGGAGCCGATGCTCTGCATCGGCGAGACGATCGAGGAGCGGCGCGCCGGCCGCGCCGAGGCCGTCGTCGCCGAGCAGTTGCAGCCGGTGCTCTGGGCGCTCTCGGGCGAGCAGCTCGGCCGGCTGCGGCTCGCCTACGAGCCGGTCTGGGCGATCGGCACCGGCATGACCGCCACCGCCGAGGACGCGCAGCAGATGCACGCTGCCATCCGCGCGCTGGTGGCCAGCGCCCACGGGCCGGAGGCCGCCGCGGCGATGCCGATCCTCTACGGCGGCAGCGTCAAGCCCGAGAACGCCGCCGAGCTGATGGCGCAGCCGGACGTGGACGGCGTGCTCGTCGGTGGCGCGAGCCTCGACGCCGGCGGGTTCGCGCGGATCTGCGAGGCCGCGCCAGCTTGACAGGAACGGCTGACGCGTTATCGTTCACCGCTTCCTTGCATGCACCTCCGACTGGCTAGCCGCCGTGTACTACTTTCTGCTGACGCTGCTGATCCTCGACGCGCTGCTCCTGATGGTCGTCGTCCTCCTGCAGGCCGGGAAGGGCGGCGGGCTGGCTGCGATGGGTGCGGCCGGCGCGGGCGGCGACACGCTCTTCGGCACGCGGCAGGCCGCCACGCTGCTGACCAAGGCGACCTGGTGGACGGGCGGGCTCTTCCTCGCGCTCTGCCTGCTGCTCTCGATGATGTCGACGCGCAGCACCACGCCGCGCTCGATCCTGCGCGAGGGCTTGCAGGGCGCGGTGCCGGCGGCTCCGGCCCCGGCGCCGGCGATCCCCGGCACGCGCCCGCAGGCGCCGGCGGAGGGCGGCGCGACGGCTCCCGCCCCGCAGGGCTCGGCGCCCGCGACTCCGGCCCCGGCGCAGCCGCAGCCGTAGGGCCATCGGCCGAACGTCGTCGCACGGCGCCCCGCCCGGGTTTCCCGGCGGGGCGCCGTTCTTCTTGCCCCCTGGCTGGCCCGCGGTTTGCACCCCTGCCGCCCCGTTTTGCCGGCGCCGGGAGCGGCGGCGGCCGGGCGAACTCGCCGAACGACACCCAGGGGAGGTGGCAGCCGTGGCCCTCACGAAACCCGCGTCGCGCACGCTGCAGCGACAGATCGATCTGACCACCGCCGTCTGCCAGGAGCGGCTGCTGACGACGCACCTGCGGCACCTGCTCGCCTTCGTGGAGCTGGTGGAGCCGAGCGTGCCGTTCGACGCCGCGCTCGACATCTACGTGCGCATCCTGCGGCTCTCGCCGGAGCAGGCACGCAACGTCGGCAGCCGTGCGCTCGCGGAGATCGGCCGGCGCAGCGGCGTGCCTTCCGAGCTGGGCGCGCAGCTCTCGGCGATGCTCGACGAAGGCCCGGACGACGAGCCGGAGTCGGCATCGGTGGAGGAGGAGCGAGGGCGCAGCAACGCGATGTTCGCCCGGCTGCGCCGCCGCATCCGCGGCCGCGTGCAGGACGAACTGCGCTTCCGCATCGACCTCGCCGCCGCCCGCGCCGAGGACGCGCTGCTGGAGACGCACGTCGAGAACGCGCTCATCTTCGTGCGCGCGCTGCGCGACGAGCTGCAGCCCACGGAAGCGGTGGAGCTCTACCTGGAGACGATGCTGCTGCCCGAGGGCCTGGCCGACGTCATCTACAACCGCACGCTGCGCCTGCTCGCCGACGAGGCGCTGCCGCCGCTCGATGCGCGCGACGCGCGCGAGCGCCGCGAGCCGGTCGTCCTGTCGCCCGCCAGCCCGGCCGCGCCGGCCGCCGCCGGCTGAGCGCTCGCCGCGCCCGCGCAGTCGCCCGACTCACGGGCCGCCGATGGGCGGCCCGTTCGCGTATCTGTTCGCCGCGACGGCGCTTGCGGCCCGCGCGCTCGGCGCTGCGCACGACACGGGCACCGATCCTGCAACAGGCACGCGTCGCCTGGCCGCGCCCACTCGGCGCCACTCGGCGCCACTCGGCGCGGCCGGAGCCGCGACCCACGGCTGCAAGCTCGCCCGACCGCCAGCCTCGGGAAACGGATGAACCGCGTCGCGGGGTTACGGGCGCCCGCGAAGGAGTTGCGAACAGACGAGCTAGAGACGAGTCAGTACCCGAAGTTGCGGTAGCGCCTGGCACCGATCTTGAACACGTGCCGGCGCGGTGCGGATCCCCCACAGGGGGGGAGCGTACATGTTCACTCGGTTGCGGAGAGGTCTCGATGAAAAGACTGTTCACTACCGCCGTCGCCGCTGCGACGATGCTGGCGGGGGGAGGACGGGAGGTGCAAGGGCAGGAGGTGCGGGCGAGCCTTTTCGATCTGGGCTTCTACGCCGGCCACTCCTTCACCACCGACTGGGCGGAGACCAGCCAGGGCGGCGTCGGCATCGGCGCCAACAACCCGGTCTTTGGCGTGTTCGCCAACTTCTGGGCGACTCCGGCGTTCGGCATCCGTACGCACGTCGGCTACATCCCATCCGGCTACGGCAACGACAACTACGAGGACGAGATCCCGGACTTCACCTCCTCGAGCGGCCGCTTCGTCAACAACTACTTCTACGACATCAACCTGGTGCTGCGGCCGTTCATGGCCCGCACGGACTGGATGCCGTTCATGCGCTCGCTCTACCTCTTCGCGGGTGGCGGCGCGCTGACGAGCAACCCCGGCGGCAGTGACGGCTGCGTGGAGAGCGACCTGCAGCAGCCGCTCGATTCGGGCACCTGCCTGCACCGCAACTGGGAGTTCTCGACGGTCGGCCAGGGCAACGCCGGCCTCGGTATCGACCTGATCCCGCTGGGCCCGGTCGGGCTGTTCGCCGAGTTCGGCGCGTACATCTACGACTCGCCGACGCACGTCGGGGGTGGCTGGGCGCAGCCGGTCGGCAGCCAGGTGGAGGACAACGACTGGACGGTCTCGACGCGCGCCGTCGCGGGCCTGAAGTTCTCGTTCGGCGACCATGCGCCGGCCGTCCCGGTGGTGCCGATCGCGCCGCCGCCGCCGCCCCCGCCGCCGCCGCCGCCGCCGCCGGCCGACGTGATCAGCACGATCAACGTCTGCGTCGTCGACCCGGCCACGGGCGGGCTGAGCACGGTGCAGGCGCAGTACAACCAGACGCGCGGCGACACCACGGTCGCCACCGGCCAGCCGTTCTCGCAGGCCTATGCCGCGACGGCGCCGGCCTACGCCGCGGGCGCGACCTGGTACATCAACCAGGACTCGATCACCTTCCAGGGCCGCCGCTACGAGCGCTATGGCCTGACGCGCGTGATCCCGGCCGAGCAGTTGACGCGCCTGGGCGAGTTCCAGGGCACCAGCGTGTTCGTGGAGACGGGCACCACGGGCCAGCCGCAGGTGATCTACTTCCCGGTGCGCCCGGGCTGCGAGTTCCAGGCGTACCAGCTCAGCACCGTGACGCGCGGCGTCCGCGGCTAAGCTGAGGCCAGCGCAGGGCAGTACGATGGAGGGCGTCCCCGCTGGGGACGCCCTCTCGCCGTTGGCGGCTCGCCCGGCGCGCGACGCGGTGGTACATTCCGGCCGCGCCCGCCGTCACGGTGGGCGCGAGACCCCGCGGAGCGAACGAGCAACGACGATGGACGGAGCGGAGCACAAGCGCGCCGCCGCCGAGTACGCGGCGGGCCTGGTGCAGAGCGGCATGCGGCTGGGCCTGGGCAGTGGCTCGACGGTGCGCTTCTTCTTCGAGCTGCTGGCCGAGCGCCTGCGCGCCGGCGAGCTGCGCGACGTGGTGGGCGTGCCCACCTCGCGCGAGACGGAGCGGCTGGCGCGCGCGCTGGGCATCCCGCTGAGCACGCTCGCCGCCTGCCCGGAGCTGGACCTCGCCGTCGACGGCGCCGACGAGGTGGACCCGGCGCTGCGGCTGATCAAGGGCCTGGGCGGCGCGGCGCTGCGCGAGAAGATCGTGGCGAGCGCGGCGCGCCGCTTCGTGGTGGTGGTCGACGAGAGCAAGCTGGTGGAGCGGCTGGGCACGCGCGCGCCGCTGCCGCTGGAGGTGGAGCCGTTCGGCGAAGCGGTGCAGCACCGCTTCCTGGAAGCGCTCGGCGGCGTTCCCGTGCTGCGGCGCGGCGGCGACGGCGCCCCATTCGTCACCGACGGCGGCCACCACGTCATCGACTGCCGTTTCCCGGACGGCATCCCCGACCCCGAGCGGCTGGAGCGCACGCTGGCGCTGCGGCCGGGGATCCTGGAGAGCGGGCTCTTCCTCGGCGTCGCCTCGCGGGTGGTGGTGGCGGGCGCGGCGGGCGTGCGCACGCTGGAGCGCGACGCCGAGGAGGCCGCGTGAACCGCCCGGTGAAGCTGGCCCCGTCGATCCTCTCCGCCGACTTCGCGCGGCTCGGCGAGCAGGTGCGCGAGGCCGAGGCCGCCGGCGCCGACTGGATCCACGTGGACGTGATGGACGGCCACTTCGTGCCGCAGCTCAGCTTCGGGCCGCTCGTCGCCGCGGCGGTGCGCCGCTCGACGAGCCTGCCGCTGGACGTGCACCTGATGATCGAGCGGCCAGAGCGGCAGTTGGCGGCGTTCGCCGAGGCGGGTGCTCACCAGTTGACGGTACACGTGGAGACCTGTCCGCACCTGCACCGTACGCTGGAGCAGATCCGCGAGCTGGGCGTGCGCGCCGGCGTCACGCTCAACCCCGCCACGCCGCTGCCGGCCGTCTTCGAGGTGCTCGACCTCGTGGACCTGGTGCTGGTGATGTCCGTCAACCCCGGCTTCGGCGGGCAGCGCTTCATTCCGGCGAGCGTGGAGCGGGTGCGGCGGCTGCGCCAGGAACTGGACGCGCGCGGGCTCGCGGGCGTGGAGCTGTCGGTGGATGGCGGCATCGACGCGCAGACGGCGCTGGCGGTGGTGCGCGCGGGCGCGACGGCGCTCGTCGCCGGCTCCGCCGTCTACGGCGGCGGCGCGGGCGTGGCGCAGAACCTGGCGGCGCTGCGCTCCGCCGCGCGCCGCGCGCGCACTGCGCAGGCGTAGCCGCCCCAGCGCCGGCGCGTTAGCTTGCGGGCTGCGGCCCGGGTGGTGAAATCGGCAGACACAGAGGACTTAAAATCCTCCGCCGCGAGGCATGCGGGTTCGAGCCCCGCCCCGGGCATGACGGAGAGTTGCGAGTTGAGAGTTGAGAGTTGAGAGTGAACGGCAACCCCACCCTTCCACCGCCCCTGCGGCGGTGAAGGGGTGGGGTTCTCTCAACTCTCAACTCTCAACTCTCAACTCTCAGTTTCCAGAGCGCGACGGCGGTGGCGGCGCCGGCGAGCAGGCCGAGCAGCCAGAGCACCGCACGGTCGGCGGGCCCACGCGGGGCGCTCGGCAGCGGCACGGTGCGGGCGCCGATGCCGAGCGCCGGCTCGTCGAGGTGCAGTGTCCGGCGTGCGGGGGGTCGTGGCGTCATCATCAGGCGGTGGCGGTTTCGGGCAGCGGCGGGTGTGAGATCTCGCCCTCGGAGCGCGCGACGAACGCGGCGGCCGAGAGGTCGCCGGTGACGTTGACGGCGGTGCGCAGCATGTCCAGCACGCGGTCCACGCCCAGGATCAGCGCGATCCCCGCCGCCGCGTACTGCGCCAGCCCAATGGACTCCAGCACCAGGATCAGCGTCACGATCCCCGCGCTGGGCACGCCCGCCGTCCCGACGGAGGAGAGCGTCGCCGTCAGCACCACCGTCAGCAGCGCGGCCAGCGACAGCTCGATCCCGTAGATCTGCGCGATGAAGACCACGGCCACCCCCTGGTAGAGCGCGGTGCCGTCCATGTTCAGCGTCGCGCCGAGCGGGAGCACGAACGAGGCCGCCGCGGTGGAGACGCCCAGCTTCTGCTCGGCGGTCTCCATCGTCACCGGCAGCGTGGCGTTGGACGACGAGGTCGAGAACGCGATGAGCTGCGCCTCGCGCGCCGCGCGGAAGAAGCGCACCGGGTTCATGCGCGCCAGCAGCGTCACCAGCGTGCCGTAGGTCAGCAGCGTGTGCAGCGCGAGGCCGGCCACCACGACGCCGGCGTAGACGGCGAGGCTGCGCAGCACGTCGAGCCCGAAGCGGCTGGTCACCACGGCCAGCAGCGCGAAGACGGCGTAGGGCGCCAGCCGCATGATCCAGTCGATGACCCGCATCGCGGCGTCGTTGACGCCGTGGAAGAAGCGCAGTACCGCCTCGCGCCGCTCCGGCGCCACCAGCGAGAGTGCCGCGCCGAAGACGAGCACGAACACGATCAGCGGCAGCAGGTTGCCCTGCGCCGCGGCGGCGACCGGGTTGCTGGGGATCATCTCCAGCAGCGTCTCGGCGAGCGTGGGCCGCTCCGCCGCCACCTGCACGCGGCCGGCCGCCTCTGCGCCGTACTCGGCGGCCAGCGCGTCGCGCGAGCCCGCACCCAGCCGGCTGCCCGGCTTCACCCACAGCGCCAGCGCCAGCCCCAGCGTGATCGCCACCGTGGTGGTGCCCAGGTAGTAGACGATCGTCTTGCCGCCCATCCTCCCCAGCTTGCGCAGGTCGCCCAGCGAGGCGACGCCCGTCAGCAGCGACGCGACCACCAGCGGAATCACTACCATGGTGATGAGGCGGATGAAGGCGCGCCCCACGAAGTCGAGCAGCGGCAGCACCGCGTCGCGCCAGGCCGGCTGCTGCGCCAGCCCCAGCAGGTTGACGGCGAAGCCGACCGCCACGCCGAGCGCGAGGCCCAGCAGGATCCGGGTGTGAAGTCGCATCGCCGACGCGCTGCAGGGTAAGGCCGATACCTACGCCTCGCACGCTGCGTTGCAGGTTTCCGGCCGCTCTTCCCCGGACGGGGTGACCGGGTGGCACGGAGCGGCCGCTCCGCCGGTCCGGGTCGCGCGTCACCGTGTCGCGCCGTCCCCCGGCGGGTGCGGCACCGGCAGCGCGGGCCAGCCGTCGGCGAGCGGCTGCAGCTCCGGAGCGGGCGCCGGCTCGGGCAGCAGGCCGAGCGCGAAGTCGGCATCTGCGGCGACTCCCAGCTCGCGGCGCGCGGCGTCGACGATGCCGTGGCGCAGCGCCGCCTCGCCGACGCGCAGCAGCCGCTGTGCGTCGGCCTCGGCGGCGGCGTGCAGCAGCGGGCGTCGGCGCAGGCGGGCGTCGTGCTCGGCGGCGACCTCGGCGCTGAGTGCCGCCAGGTGCTGCAGGCGCGCGTGCATGCGCTCGCGCGCCCGCTCGGGCGCGCCCGGCCGGTGCGCGGCCGTGGGCGGCGGCGAGCGGCTCAGCAGCTCGCGCACCGGCGCCGTCACGCCGGCGACGCGCCCGGCCCCGCAGGCGCGGAGGAAATCGCGCTCACCGGCCTCGTGCAGCAGCCCGGCGTGGCGCAGCACCGGCAGGAACGCCTCCGCGACCTGGCCGCGCGCATCGGGCACGATGGCGAGGCCGTGGCCGGGCAGCGCGTCGTCCTGCACACTGCTGAGATAGCCGTTGCTGCGGCCGTGCGCGGCGAGCGCGTAGGCGACGTAGCCGTCGAAGGTGCGCGCGAAGGTCTCCGCCGGGCGTCGCGCGAAGTGGTGGGCCGCCACGCTGTCGCGCAGCGGCGCGGCCACGGTCGGCAGCGCGCGCACCGCGGCGGCGAAAGGGTCGTCCTTCTTCCGGCGGCGCAGCGCGTGGTCGGTGGCGTAGGCGAGCCGGGTACCGTAGCGGCGTTGCGCCGTCTGCCAGTCCAGGTCGTGCGCCAGCTCGTGGGCGAGCACGCCGGCGCTGGTGGCAGGCGGCAGCACGACGGTGCGCCCGTGCGGGTCGTGGATGGCGAGCGCCGTGCGCTCGCGGCCCGTGCGCCCGAAGCGAACGCCGAGGCCGCGCAGCTCCAGCGTGGGCACCGCCCGCCGCAGGTCGTCCAGCGCGTGCGCGAGCATGCGGCGGTAGAACGGGCGCCAGGCCTGCGGCACGTCGGCGTCGAAACCGACACGCGCCAGCCCGTAGGTGCGCTTCAACTGCGCGGTCGTGGGCGCGGAATAGCCGGGATACCAGATCGGCTCCTGCGCGAGCGGCCGCATGGCGACTGCGGCTTCCAGCAGCGCCAGCGGCAGCAGCGGCGCGTCGCGCGGCGCGAGCCTCGCGGCGGCGAGCACGTGCTCTGCCGCGAGCTGCTCTTCGCGCTCGCCGCGGGTGAGCAGGCGCTGCAGCGCGGCGCGTGCCCGTGCGCTGCCCGCATCGCGCAGCAGCGCGCGGCGGTAGCGGTCGAGCGCGACGCGCAGCGCCGCCTGCGGCGGCATGCGCAGCGAGTCGGCCAGCCGGCCGAGCCGTCGTGCGCTCAGCGTGTCCAGCCAGGGCCGCGCCGCGGCCGGCGAGTCGGGCAGCGGCGCCCGTTCGCGCAGCGCGTCCAGCAGCAGCGGAGCGCGGCGTGCAGCCTCGCGCTCGGTGGCGGCCGGCAGCGGCGCGGCGGTCGGCCGCTCGACCTCGAAGTGGCGCGCGCGGCGCCACTCGGGGAGGATGCGGAGCGGGTGCTCGCCGGTGGCGGCGGAGTGCGCCAGCAGGCGCTCGACGTCGCGGCGCGCCAGCTCGCGGTCGCGCGCCAGCGCGGCGGCGAAGCTCAGCAGGCGCGGCGCGTCGGGCGCGAGCGCCGCCTCGGCGCTGCGCAGCTCGTAGGCGAGGCGCAGCGCCAGCTCCGCCGCGCGTGGGTCGCGCGAGCCGCGCATCTCCTGCGCGACGAACGCCAGGTGCCACGCCCCGTCGTCCGCGCTCCAGAGCTGACCCGGCGGCGCCATGCCTGCCAGCGCGTCCGCGTCCGGCGCGTAGCTCACGCCGGCGCGCGTGGCCTGCAGCACCGCCCAGCCCGCGGTGGACTGCAGCGCCGGCGCGAGGCGGGGGTCGAAGAGCGCGAACTCGGCCAGCCGCAGCGGGCTGCCCAGCCCGAGCCGAAGCCGTTCCAGGTAGCCGAGCACGATCAGTTCCTGCGGCTGCAGTGCCGCCGCGTCGCGCTGCTGCCGCGCCCGGATCTCGGCCAGGCGGGCCGCCGCTGCCTCGGCACCGAAGCCGGTGGGCGCCGGCGCGCTCTCTCGGCCGCACGCCGGCAGCAGGAGCAGCAGCGCGAGTGCCGTGAGCGCGAGCGCTCTCCGCCGGGTCACGTCGGGCGCGCTCATCGGGCGACCGCGGCCGCGGAGGGTGGCGCGAGCGACCGCACCACACGGCGCAGCGCGCGCAGCACGCTGCGCGCGTGCACGTCGTGCCCGACGAAGGCGGAGTAGAAGCCCTGGTTCGCCAGGTGGTAGGCGCGGAAGAAGCCCAGCAGCCAGTTGTCGAGCGGGGCACCGTAGCCGGTGCGCCAGGCGCGCAGCCAGCCGCCGGGCAGCGCCTGGCCGAAGAGCGGGCCGTGCAGCACCGCGGCGCTCGCGGCGTCCATCTCCGGCAGCCCGCCGAGCGCCGCCTCCAGGTCCAGCAGGCCGACGCAGCGGATCTCGTCGCCGCGCACGCTGCAGAGCACGTTGCCGAAGTGCAGGTCGTTGTGCACCAGCACGGGGCTACGTGTGCCCGCACGGCGCGCCGCCTCGGGCGCCCGCGCGAGCAGCATCCGCAACGGCGCGTCGCCCTCTGGCCAGTTGTCCTGAACGGCGGGCAGCAGACGCTGCGCCAGTTCCACGCGCAGCCATTCCTGCAGCCCGCCGGGCGGCGGCGGGCCGGCGGGCAGCGCGGCGAACGCGGGCGCCTGCACGCCGTGCAGCGCCCGTGTCAGCCGCCCCCAACTGCGCAGCGCGGAGCGGCGCTGCGCCGCCGTGAGCCGCGGCCAGAGCCGCTCCAGCGTGGGCAGGTCGAGGCGCCAGTAGGCCTGCAGCGGCTCGGCGCGCAGCTCCGGCGGCAGTGCCAGCGGCCTCGGCGCGAGCAGCTCCCGCTGCGTGCCGAGCAGCCGCGCGGCGCGCTCGGCCGTAGCGAAGCGCGCCGCCGCCCACGGATAGCGGCCCCGCTTGACGATCAGCGCCCGCCCGTCGGCGAAGCGCAGCTCGGTCACGTCGTTGCTGTGCCCGCCGCGGAAGCGCACGCGCGCCGGCCGGCGGCCGTCCGTCTCGCGGCGCAGCGCCGTGAGCAGCCGCGCCAGCGTGGCGGCCGGCAGCGGCGCCGCGCCCGGTTGGGTCTCCCGTTCCTTCACGCCGCTCTCCTCCGCTCCGCTGGCATCATCGGCTCCCGAGCGGAGCGTACCCCGCGCGCCCGGCCGAGTGGCGCCATATGGCTGCTCCAGGGCGAAGGCGGTCGGCGAGATGCCTTTCGCGCCGTACCCGGCCCCGCACTCGCCGACCGCCGAGCGCCGACAGCGCCCCGCCCTGGCCCGCGCTGCCGCGCCGGTGCTAAACTTCTGCGGAGGCGCGGCCGTCGGCGCCGCGTTCGCTGCCGAGGAGCGAAGATGGAGACCAGGCCGGGAATCCAGATGGGCGTGCGCAAGAGCATCGCGCTCATCGCGCACGACAACCGCAAGCGCGACCTGCTGGAGTGGGCGGAGTTCAACCGCGAGAGCCTGCGGCAGCACGACCTGTACGCCACCGGCACCACCGGCCGCCGGCTCACCGACGAGCTGGGGCTGGAGGTCACGCGCTTCCGCAGCGGCCCGCTGGGCGGCGACCAGCAGATCGGCGCGGCGATCGTGGAGGGCCGCGTCGACTTCGTGATCTTCTTCTGGGACCCGCTGGAGCCGCACCCGCACGACCCGGACGTGAAGGCGCTGCTGCGCATCGCGGTGGTCTACAACATCCCCATCGCCTGCAACCGCGCCACGGCCGACTTCGTGCTCTCCTCGCCGCTGATGCGGCAGGAGTACGTCCGCCAGATCAACGACTGACGATGAGCGACGAAGGCGAGCTGATCGCGGCGCTGCAGCAGGCGTCGGCGTTCTCGGACGAGGGCGACTGGGAAGAGGCGTTCCGCGTGCTGCGCGAGCAGGAGCCGGAGCACGCGGACGACGCCACGCTGCTGTGCATGCTCGGCGTGGCCGCGCGCGAGCTGGGGCACGAGGGCCACGCCTACGAGTACTTCCGCCGCTGCGCGGCCACGGAGCCGAGCGACCCGCTGGTGCTGGTGACGGCCGGCAGCGCGCTGGCCGCGTTCGACGACGCGGGCGCCGAGCCGCTGCTGCGGCTGGCGGCGCTGACCGCGCCCGCGCTGCCGATGACGCGCCTGCACTATGGCGCCTATCTGGCGCGCGAGGGGCTGTTCGTGGAGGCGCTCACCGAACTGGAGGCGGCGCGCGAGCTGGACGCCGACGACGTGGAGATCCGCGCGCAGCTCGGCGTCGCCTACCTGCGCGCCGGCCGGCTGGATGACGGGCTGGCGGAGCTGGACGAGGCGGAGGCGCGCGGCGGCGAGGACGGTGCGCTGCGCGTGCTGCACGGCGTCGCGCTCTGGCAGGCGGGTCGGCAGGACGAGGCCGCCGAGGAGCTGTACCACCTCTCGCTCGCGATGGCCGACGACGGCGAGCTGCAGGTGGCGGCGGCGCTGGCGGCGGCGGCGCAGGGCTGGGACGCGGAGGCGTGGAACGCGCTCGCGCGCGCGGAGGGTGCCGCGTTGCCCGCGCCCTCCACGCTGCTGGCCGAGGCGGAGGAGGCGGTGGGCGAAGGGCCGGACGCGGCCGCCGCGCTGCTCAGCGACGAGGTCGCCGCCTCGCTGCTGCACGAGCGCCTGCTGGAGCGCTGAGGCCGCGTGCGCACGCTGGCGCGGCTGTTCGGCTGGCTGGTGCTGCTGGCGCTGACCGGCTGGCTGCTGACCGTCGTCGCCGTCTACCTCTACGGCCGCCGCGACGAGGCCCGGCCGGCCGGCGCCATCGTGGTGCTCGGCGCCGCGCACTACGACGGCCGCCCCTCGCCCGTCCTCCGCGCGCGGCTGGACCACGCGCTCGACCTCTACCGCCGCGGCTACGCGCCGGTGCTCATCATGACCGGCGGCACCGCGCCGGGCGACACCGTGAGCGAGGCGGTGGTCGCGCGGCGCTACGCCGTGCGCGCCGGCGTGCCGCCGGACGCGGTGCTCACCGAGCGCGGCGGCGAGAACACGCTGGAGTCGATGCGCGCCGTCGCGCGGCTGATGCGCCAGCGCGGGCTGGAGGGCGCGCTGCTGGTCAGCGACCCGTTCCACATGCTGCGGCTGCGCCTGCTCGCGCTGCGCCTCGGCCTGCCCGCCGCCACCTCGCCCACGCGCAGCAGCCCGATCTCCGCTGACCCCGCCGTCGAGTGGCGCCACGTCCTGCGCGAGAGCTTCAGCCTCCCCGCGACGCTGCTGGGGCTGACGGGGTAAGCCCGGCTACCGGCTGCCGGCTGCCGGCTGCCGGCAGCCGATGCCCCGGCGCATGCCTTGCGTCGCCGCCCGGCCGGCTCACGGCACCACCGACCCCAACTCGCGCGCCCATGCAGATCCCCATCGAGCGCTTCACGCTGCCCAACGGCCTGCGCGTCGTCCTCTCCGAGGACCACGCCAGCCCGGTGGTGGCGGTCAACCTCTGGTACAACGTCGGCAGCCGCAACGAGCGGCCGGGCCGCACCGGCTTCGCGCACCTCTTCGAGCACATGATGTTCCAGGGCTCGCAGCACGTGCCGGACACCGAACACATCGCGCACATCGAGCGCGTCGGCGGCGCGATGAACGGCTCCACCTGGCTGGACCGCACCAACTACTACGAGACGGTGCCGGCCCACCAGTTGGAGCTGGCGCTCTGGCTGGAGGCCGACCGCATGGGCTTCCTGCTGCCCGCGATGACGCAGGAGAAGCTGGACAACCAGCGCAGCGTGGTGCAGAACGAGCGCCGCCAGCGCGTCGACAACCAGCCCTACGGCGACTGGGACGAGCGGCTGCAGGCACTCGTCTTCCCGCCCGAGCACCCGTACCACCATTCGGTCATCGGCAGCATGGAAGACCTGGACGCCGCCACGCTCGACGACGTCGCCGCCTTCTTCCGCACCTACTACGCGCCCAACAACGCGGTGCTCACCGTCTGCGGCAGCTTCCAGCCGGCGGAGGCGAGGCGGCTGGTCGAGCGCTATTTCGGCGAGTTCCCCGCCGGCCCGCCGGTGCCGTCGCTGCCCGGCACGCCGCAGGTGCCGGAGCGGCTGGGCGGCGAAGTTCGCGTGGAGGTCGAGGCCGAGGTCGCGCTGCCGCGCGTTTACCTCGCGTTCCGCATCCCGCCGTACGGCGACGAGCGCTTCTACGCGGCAGACATCGCGGCGCACCTGCTGGCGGCCGGCAAGGCGTCGCGGCTCTACCGGCGGCTGGTGCGCGAGCGGCAGGTGGCGCAGGACGTGGTCGCCTACGCGTTCCCCATCGTCACCGGCGCCTCCATGCTGGTGCTCTGGGCGACGGTGCGGCCGGGCGTGGCGGTGCAGGCGGTGGACGACGCGCTGGGCGAGGAGCTGCGGCGGCTGGGCACGGAGGGCCCGACGCCGCTGGAGATGGAGCGTGCGCGCACCGAGATCGAGGCGCACCACGTCTTCGCGCTGCAGCAGGTGGGCCAGCGGGCGGACCACCTCTCGCTCTTCACCACCTTCTTCGACGAGCCGGAGCGCATCAACACCGAGCTGGACCGCTACCGCGCCGTCCGCGGCGACGACGTGCGCGCCTTCGCGGCTCACTTCCTGACGCCGGAGAACCGCGTGGTGCTCACCTACCTGCCGCGCGCCGAGCGCGCGGAGGCCGCCTGATGGCCGCGCCCGCACTGGACCGCAGCGCGCCGCCCGCGCCGGGGCCGCTGCGCCCGTTCCACTTCCCGGACGTCGAGCGGCTGACGCTCTCCAACGGCGTGCCGCTCTGGGTCGCGCCGGTGCACCACTTCCCGGTCGTCACCTGGAGCGTGCTGCTGGAGGCCGGCGGCATGCACGAGCCGGCGGAGCGCGCGGGCGTCGCCGCGCTGACGGCCGAGCTGCTGGAGTCCGGCGCCGGCGAGCGCAGCGCCGCCGAGCTGGCCGAGCAGATCGAGGGGCTGGGCGTGGAGCTGCACAGCACCGCCACCTGGGACATGGCGCACGGCGGGATCACCGCGCTGCGCGCGCGCGTGGAGCCGGCCATCGAGATCCTGGCCGACCTGGTGCGCCGCCCGACCTTCCCCGACGACGAGGTCGAGCGGCTGCGCGCCGAGCGGCTCGCCGAGATCCTGCAGCGCCGCGCGGAGCCGCGTGCGCTCGCCGGCGAGATGGCGGCGCGCTTCCTCTTCTCGCCCGGCTCGCCCTACGCGCGCCCGCTGGCCGGGACGCCGGAGAGCGTGGCGGCGCTTGCCCGCCCGGAGGTCGTCAGCTTCCACGCGCGCCGCTTCGCCGCCGGCGCCGCCTTCGTCGTCGCGGGCGACCTCCGGCCGCAGGAGGCGCGCGCGCTGGCCGAGCGCCACTTCGGCGACTGGCAGGTGGAGCCGGCGCCGCCGCCGGCGCTGCGCGTGGAGCCGCGCAGCCGCGTGCGCGAGGTGGTGCTGATCGACCGGCCGGGCTCGGTGCAGTCCGAGCTGCGCGTCGGGCACGTCGGCGTCGCGCGCTCCACGCCCGACTACTTCCCGCTGGTGGTGATGAACACCGTCCTCGGCGGAGCCTTCTCCTCGCGGCTGAACCTGAACCTGCGCGAGCAGAAGGGCTACACCTACGGCGTGCACTCCGGCTTCGCGATGCGCCGCGCGCCCGGCCCGTTCGTCGTCTCCACCGCGGTGCAGACGGAGGTCACCGCGCCGGCCGTCGCCGAGATCGTGCGCGAGCTCGCGGGCATGCGTGCGGAGCCGGTCTCGCCGGCCGAGCTGACCGACGCGCGCACCTACGTCGCCGGCGCCTTCCCGCTGCGCCTGCAGACGACCGACGGGCTCGCCTCGCGGCTCAGCGAGCTGATCGTCTACGGCCTGCCGGCCGACTACTTCGCCGACTACCGCGAGCGCATCCTGGCCGTCGAGGCCGCCGACGTGCTGCGCGCCGCGCGCGAGCACCTGCGCCCCGAGGAGCTGACGATCGTCGTCGTCGGCGACAGCCGCCAGGTGCGCGGGCCGCTGCAGGCGCTGGGCCTGGGGCCCGTCACCGTCTACGACAAGGAAGGCAACCCGCTATGAGCGAGCCGGAACTCGGGCAGCTCTCCACGCGCCCCGTCTACGACGGCCGCATCGTGCACCTGGACGTCGACACCGTGCGCTACCCCGACGGCTCCACCGGCGAGCTGGAGATCATCCGCCACTCGGGCGCCGCCGCCGTGCTGCCGCTGCTCAGCGACCCCGAAGGCGACGACCCCATCGTCCTGCTGGTCAAGCAGTACCGCTACGCCTCCGGCGGCTACCTGCTGGAGGTGCCCGCCGGCCGACCCACGGAGACCGGCGAGGACTGGGAGCTCTGTGCGCGCCGCGAGCTGGAGGAGGAGACGGGGCTGAAGGCCGGCCGCATGCAGCACCTCACCACCATCTTCACCACGCCCGGCTTCACCGACGAGCGGATCCACCTCTTCCTCGCCACCGAGCTGAGCGAAGGCGCCGTCAACCGCGACGCCGACGAGTTCCTGGAACTGGTGCAGATGCCGATGTCGCAGGCGCTGCGGCTGGTGAAGGACGGCGAGATCACCGACGCCAAGTCCATCGTCACGCTGCTCTACGCCGCCGGCTTCGTGCTGGGGATGTAGGCGTTCGGCGCGACGACGACGCGCCGCCACCGTGTCCACCCGCTGGCGGACGCTGTCTCGTGGCGAGGACACACCGGCGGCCGGCGGAATCCTGGGCGGGTGGCTCAAATCTATGGTTTGTATAGCGTTAGCCCGCTGCGGCGCCCGACCCCGTGGCTGGTATGGAACCTGCCCCCTGTGGACGGCGTAGAGCGGGCGGACGCGTGCGTGAGGCACGGTTCGTTCCTCTGCGCCACTTCCTTTTCCGCACGCAGGGGGTTCCGCATGAGTGAGGTACTGGCCCACGACCAGCGCGCGGCCACGGGGTTCGGGCCCCGGCGGGACTCGCTGCAGGACCTCGACGACAGCGCGCTGGTGGCGCGCTTCCTCGACGGCGAGAAGCGCGCGTTCAACCACCTGGTCGAGCGCTACCAGACGCGGCTGCTCAACTTCGTCTACCGCACCACTGGCGACCGCGAGCGCGCGGAAGACCTGGTGCAGGAGACGTTCATCCGCGTCTACCGGCACCTGCACCGCTTCGACCAGACGAAGAAGTTCTCGACCTGGATCTACACCATCGCCAGCAACCTGGCGAAGAACGAGCTGCGCAACCGCTCGCGCAACCCGCTGGTGCTCTTCCAGGCGATCAAGCGCAGCAACGAGGCGGACCAGCGCCCGCTGGAGTGGGAGGACAACACCTACCGGCCGGACGACCTGTACCGCAAGCGGCACCTCAAGCGGATGGTCGACGCCGCCGTGGGCCAACTGCCGGAGCACCACCGCGAGGTCTTCGTGCTGCGCGAGATGGAGGGCAAGACCTACGAGGAGATCGCCGAGATCACCGGCTGCAACCTGGGCACGGTGAAGAGCCGGCTGAACCGCGCGCGCAACAACTTCGCCCTGCGCATCGCGCCGCTGCTGGACTAGCGGCGGCACTCGCCCGCCGCGGGAACACTGGCTGAGGTACCGCGTAGAAAGGGGCTGATTCCGGCCGCCCGGTCTCGTACCGTGCGGCAGCGATTCACCTCCGGGCGCGGGTCGACATGCTGGATTGCGCGCGTTTTCTCGAAGCGTACTCGGAATTCCGGGACGGCCTCCTCGAGGAGGGCACGCAGCAGGAGTTCGAGCTTCACCTGACGGACTGCGCGTCTTGCCGCCGCTACGACCGAGTGGTGCGGCGGGGCGCGCAGTTGCTGTGTGCGCTGCCGACGGTGCAGCCCTCGGACGATTTCGTGGCGCGGCTGCAGCACCGCCTCGACGAGGTGGACGCCGAGGCGCAGGTGCGTCGCGTCAGCCGCGACTCCGGCGCACCCATGCCGGCGCTGCTCGCCATCGCCGCCACGCTGGCGGCCGTAGCCTGGGGGCCGGCGCTGCAGCAGGACGAGCCCGCCCTCTTCCAGTTGCCGCCGGTGGCGGCGCACGCGCCGGCCGGCCCGGCGCCGCGCGCGGCGTTCGGGCTGGACGCCATGCCTTACGAGCTGCCGTCGCCGCCGTGGGCGACGTGGTCGCAGCCGGGCGTGTCGGTGGCGCCGCTCGTCCGGCAGGCCGCGCTCGGCGCCGGCGGCTGGGACGGGACGCCGGTCTCGGCCGGGCCCTTCTTCGTGCGCCGCTAGGCGCGCGTCCAACCGCCCGCTCGCCTTGCCCCAGCTCAGCTCCGAGGCGCTGCCGCGCCACCTGCGCGAGCGCCGCTCCGGCGGCACGTTCTTCCTCCACGGCGACGAGGCCTACCTGCGCGACGCGGCCGTCGCGCAGGTGGTGGCCGCCTACCTCGACCCCGCCACCCGCGACTTCAACTTCGACCAGCGCCGCGGCGCCGAGATCGGCGCGGAGGAGCTGGCCTCGCTGCTCGCCACCCCGCCGCTGATGGCGGAGTGGCGCGTCGTGGTGCTGCGCGACGTGCAGGGCCTCTCGCAGCGCGCGCGCGAGGTCGTCGCCACCGTGGCACGCGCTACGCCGCCGGGGCTGGTGCTGGTGCTCTCCGGCGCGATCCCCGCCGGCTCGCAGGCCAAGTTCTACACCGAGCTGAAGGACGCCGCCTGCAGCGTCGAATTCGCGCCCGTCGACCCGCTGGACGCGCCCGGCTGGCTGATGGAGCAGGCCGCGGCCGCGCACGCGCTGGAGCTGCAGCCCGAGGCGGCGCGCGCACTGGTCGTCGCGCTGGGCAGCGACCTCGGCCTGCTCAGCGCCGAGCTGACCAAGCTCGCGGCCTACGTCGGCGAGCGCCGCCAGGCCACTGCCGAGGACGTGCGCGCCGTCACCGGCAAGCTGCCGCGGCAGGACCGCTGGGCCTGGTTCGACCTGGTCGCCGAGCGCCGCTGGGCCGAGGCGCTGGCCGCGGTGCCCACGCTGCTGCAGGCCGGCGAGACGGCCGTCGGGCTGGTGATCGGCATGGCGGCGCAACTGCTGCGCGTCGGCCTCGTCTGCGCCGGCGGGCAGACGGCGCTGGAGCGCGAGCTGAAGCCCTACCAGCGCTGGCTGGCGCGGCGCATCGTGCCGCAGGCGAAGCGCTGGACGACCGGCGAGCTGGAGGCCGCGCTCGCCGAGCTGCTGCGCGCCGACCGGCTGCTGAAGTCGGCCTCGCTCTCCGAGCGACAGGCGCTGGAGGAACTGCTGCTGCGGCTGGCCGCGCTGCCGACGGCGCAGAGCCGCGCCGCGTGAGTGCCGCCGCACCCGCCCTCTCCATGGCTCCCGCGGACACCCCGCTCATCCAGCAGTGGCGCGAGGTCAAGGCGCGCCACCCCGACGCGCTCGTCTTCTTCCGCGTCGGCGACTTCTACGAGATGTTCAACGAGGACGCCGAGGAGGGCGCGCGCCTGCTGGGCCTGACGCTGACCTCGCGCAACAACGGCAGCTCGCGCGCGCCGCTGGCGGGCGTGCCGGTGCACGCGCTCAACACCTATCTGCAGCGGCTGGTACGGCTCGGCCGGCGCGTGGCGATCTGCGAGCAGGCAGAGGACCCGGCGCTGGCGAAGGGCATCGTGCGCCGCGAGGTGGTGGAGACGGTCACCCCCGGCACCGTGCTCAGCGACGCGCTGCTGGACGCGCGGCGCAACAACTACCTCGCCGCGCTCGCCGGCGCCCCCGAGACCGACGCGCCCGTCGGGCTGGCCGTCGCCGACCTCTCCACCGGCGAGCTGCTGCTGGAGCGCCTCGCCTGGCACGAGCTGGGCGACGCGCTGGCGCGCGTGCAGCCGTCCGAGCTGCTGCTGCCGCGCGCCTGGGAGCTCTTCCCGCTGCCCGCCGAGCTGAAGAGCCTGCGCACCTACCGCGGCGACTGGCTCTTCGACGCGCGCGGCGCCGCCGAGGAGCTGCGCCGCCACTACGGCGTGCTCAACCTCGCCGGCTTCGGGCTCGCCCGCGACGACGACGTGCGCGTCGGCGCGGCGGGCGCGCTGCTCGGCTACCTGCGCGAGGTACAGCCCGCCAGCGGCGCGCTGCTGCGCCCGCCGCGGCTGGTGCAGCCCGGCGACGCGATGGCGCTCGACGAGATGACCGCGCGCAACCTGGAGCTGGTGGAGCCGCTGCGCGGCGCCGGCAGCGAGGGCACGTTGCTCGCCGTGCTGGACCACGCCGCCACCGCCATGGGCGCGCGCCTGCTGCGCCGCTGGCTGCTCGCGCCGCTGCTGCGGGTCGACGCCATCCGCGCGCGGCACGACGCCGTCGGTGAACTGGCCGAAGACGGCGAGCTGCGCCGGGCGCTGCGCGCGCGGCTGGCCGAGATCCGCGACCTGGAGCGGCTGGCCGTCAAGGCGGCCTCCGGCCGCGCCACGCCGCGAGACCTGCTGGCGCTGCTCGCCTCGCTGCAGCAGGTGCCGCCGCTGGCCGACGTGCTCGCGCCGGCCGGCGCCGCGCTGCTCGCCGCGCACCGCGCCGGGCTCGACCCGCTCGCCGAGGTGGTGGAGCTGCTGCAGACGGCGCTGGCCCCCGACGCGCCCGCCAACCTCGGCGACGGCGGCGTCATCCGCGCCGGCCACCACGCGGAGCTGGACGAGCTGCGCGCCACGCGCGAGGGCGCCGTCGAGTGGATCGCGCAGTTGCAGGCGCGCGAGCGCGAGCGCAGCGGCATCGCCTCGCTGAAGGTCGGCTTCAACAAGGTCTTCGGCTACTACCTGGAGGTCACGCGCTCCAACCTGGAGCGCGTGCCGGCCGACTACGAGCGCCGCCAGACGCTGGCCAACGCCGAGCGCTACGTCACGCCCGAGCTGAAGCAGTGGGAGGAGAAGGTGCTCGGCGCCGAGGAGCGCATCGCGGCGCTGGAGGCGCGGCTCTTCGCCGAGCTGCGCGGCCGGGTGGCGGAGCAGGCCGGCCGGGTGCAGCGCCTGGCCGAGCACGTCGCCGCGCTGGACGTGCTCGCCGCGCTCGCCGAGGTCGCCGTGCTGAGGGACTACGTGCGCCCCGAGGTCGACGACGGCGCGGCGCTGGAGATCCGCGGCGGGCGCCACCCGGTGGTGGAGCTGATGATGCCGCGCGAGGAGTTCATCCCCAACGACGTGCGCCTCGACGCCGCCGCGCGGGTGCTGATCCTGACCGGGCCCAACATGGCCGGCAAGTCCACCATCCTGCGGCAGGTGGGCCTGATCGTGCTGCTGGCGCAGATCGGCTCGTTCGTGCCGGCGGCGAGCGCGCGGCTCGGCGTGGTGGACCGCGTCTTCACCCGCGTCGGCGCGTCGGACCAGTTGGCGCGCGGGCAGAGCACCTTCATGGTGGAGATGACGGAGACGGCCGCGATCCTGCACGGTGCGACCGCGCGCTCGCTGGTGCTGCTCGACGAGATCGGCCGCGGCACCTCCACCTGGGACGGGCTGAGCGTCGCCACCGCCGTCACCGAGTTCCTGCACGACCAGCTCGGCGCCAAGACGATCTTCGCCACGCACTACCACGAGCTGACGCGGCTGGCCGAACGGCTGCCGGGCGTGGTCAACTTCAGCGTGGCGGTGCGCGAGGACGAGCACCGCATCGTCTTCTTGCGGCGGCTCATCCCCGAGGGCGCGGACCGCTCCTACGGCGTGGAGGTCGCGCGGCTGGCCGGGCTGCCGGCGCCGGTGATCGCGCGGGCGCGAGCGCTGCTCGCGGAGCTGGAGCGCGAGCCGGGCGCGGCGTCGGCGCCGCCTGCGGGCCGGCGCAGGCCCGCGCCGCCG
>ERZ1066122.392-NODE-392-length-46418-cov-21.483769_pt1 | contig 46418 bp, 42 predicted proteins | sample MGYA00382769_ERZ1066122 | MGnify/ENA primary metagenome ERZ1066122 (study PRJEB33369, sample SAMEA5778352) | biofilm metagenome | biome: Industrial cooling water; feature: Water cooling tower basin; material: Biofilm | place: United Arab Emirates | collected... | reverse complement strand
CCTCGGCTTCGTCCAGGGTCATCGCCACGATCACGCCCTTGCCGGCGGCCAGGCCATCGGCCTTGACCACGATGGGGGCGCCCTTGTCTCTGAGGTAGGCAATGGCCGCATCGACCTCGGTATGCACCGCGTAATGCGCGGTGGGGATGCCGTGGCGCGCCAGGAAATCCTTGGCGAAGGCCTTGCTGCCCTCCAGCTGCGCCGCCGCGGCGGTGGGGCCGAAGATGCGCAGGCCGGCCTCGCGGAAGCGGTCGACCACGCCGGCCACCAGCGGGCCTTCCGGGCCGACGACGGTCACCGCGACCTGCTCGCGCCGGGCCAACCGCAGCAGCGCGTCGATGTCGCGGATGTCCACCGGCGCGTTGCGGCACTTGCCCTCGTGCGCGGTGCCGGCATTGCCGGGCGCGACGATCACTTCGTCGACGCGCGCCGATTGCGCCAGTTTCCAGGCCAGGGCGTGTTCGCGGCCGCCGGAACCGATCACCAATACCTTCATCATGCGCTCGCTGTGTGCGGATGCCGGCGCGTGCGGCCGGCGGACGGGGAGGGGTGAGGCCGGCGCGGGCTGGCCACGGGCACCGCGTTCATGGCGCCGGTGGGGTGCCGCCGGTGCGTGCCAGCCAGCGCGGTCGCAACTGGCGCCAGACGAAGACCAGCAGGGTCAGCGCGGTCAGCGGCAGCACCACGGTACGCATCGCCAGGCCGAAGCCGTCGAGCGCGTCGTGCTCGGCGGCGGCCAGCAGCAGCCAGGCGGTGTAGGCGATGTAGTAGCCGAGGAACACCGCGCCTTCCCAGCGCGCGATGCTGTGGCCGGTGAAGAAGATCGGCAGGCAGGCCACCGCCACCGCGGTCATCACCGGCAGGTCGAAACTCAGCGCCGATGCCGGTACCGGCACGCCGGACGGCGCGATGAGGGCCGTCGCGCCCAACACCAGCAGCAGATTGAAGATATTGCTGCCGACCACGTTGCCCACCGCGAGATCGCGCTGGCCGCGCAGCACCGAGAGGATCGACGTGGCGATCTCGGGCAGCGAGGTACCCACCGCGACCACGGTCAGGCCCACCACCAGTTCGCTCAGGCCCAGTGTCAGCGCCAGGTCGGTGGCGGCTTCGACCAGCAGGCGTGCGCCGCCGACCAGCATCGCCAGGCCCACCACGATCAGCCCGACCTGCGGCAGGAACGGGTGCGCCTTCGACGGCGCCTCGGCGGCGGCCTCCAGTGCGGGATCGCTGGGCGCCTGTTCGGGATGCCGGCGCGAGAGCCGGACCAGGAACGCGATGTAGGCCGCCGCACCCACCGCCAGCAGCGCGCCTTCCCAGCGCGCGATGCGCCCGTCCAGGGCCATCGCGAACACCGCGAAGGACACCACGATCATCAGCGGCACATCCAGCCACACCAACTGCCGGTTCACGACCAGCGGGGCCGCCAATGCGCAGATGCCGAGGATCAGCAGCACGTTGGCGATGTTGCTGCCGACCACGTTGCCCAGCGCCAGGTCCGGCGAGCCGCGCAGCGCCGAGTCCACGCTGATGGCCAGTTCAGGCGCGCTGGTGCCGATGGAGACCACGGTCAGGCCGACGACCAGCGGGGTGAGACCCAGCGCGAGCGCCAGCCGCGAGGCACCGCGGACGAGGAGTTCGGCGCCGAGCAGCAGCAGGACCAGGCCGGCGGCGAAAAGAAGGAGGAGGGTCATGGGGAGAGTGTCTGAGGGCAGTGGGGGAAAGAAGCGTCGAAATCGATGGGCCCGGCATCCAGGATGGCCTGCAGGCTCTCGATGTCCATGGTGTCGGACGCGCGCTGGATGCAGGCGCAGCGCGGCGCGTGGCGTTCGGTGCCGATCCCTGCGTTGCGTGCGTGAATGACGCACATCGCTTCGATCTTCGGGCGCACGTACGTGTCCGTGCACTGCATCAGTTGCGACGACAGCCCCTCGGGCATCGTGCGGTCGCGGGCCATCTGCTGCAGCGCTGGGCGCGGCAACGCGCTCACTGCGTTCAAGCCGCATCCGCACCATGCGCTGGCCAGGTCCCTGAAGAATGCCGCATCGCGCTCCGGGTCGGTACCGCCCTGCGCGAAGTGCGCTTCGACGCTGGCGCGGCATTGATCCTGAAAATCGCCGAGGAACGACGCGATGTCGGTCTCGGATGCGGTGGATGTGTCGGAAGCCCCGGAGGAGGCGCTGCGAGCGGGAGCGATGAGGACGACCATGGCCAGGAGCGCGGCTGCGACGACGATCGAGAGAGGCTTCACGGCGTTTCCTTCTGGGCGGAGGTGGAGGAACCAGTGCGCTCGGGTCGCAGATCGAAGGCCTTCGCGCGCTCCCGCGCCGGCGGCGGCAGGGCACGCCGGGGTGTGGCTCGCACGAGGTTCTTCCCGGGCATCATTCGAAATTGTCGCAGCCTTCGAATGCCGCGATGAACGTGTCCGCGTCGTTCTCCAGCAGGCCGACGAGATCGGCTTCCTGCATGGCGTCGACTTCGCGCTGATGGCACGCGCACCCCGCCTCGATCCTTGCGGCGTCCACGCCGCGGCCATTTGCGTACTGCCGGCACATCGCACCGAAATGCGGGCGCACCATCCGCGCGGTACAGCGCAGCAGCACCCGCTCGACCTCGGGGGTCGCGCTCTTCTGGGCCAGTTCCCGGGCCATGACCTCGTCCGGCAGCGCGCGCAGGTCCGCCACGATGCAGCCGCACAGGCCCTGGCCCAGTTCCCCGGTGGCGTCCTCGCTCAGATCGGCGAGCGGCCGTATCTTGCCCGCCATGCCTGCACCGAGCGTCTGCGGGCACGTGGACTCCAGCGTGTCGAGGAAGATCGCGACGTCCGCCTGGGTCTTGCTCTCGGCGGCGAAGAGGGCCTGCGGCGAGAGCGCCATGACGAATGTCAGAAGCGCGGTGAATACCGATGTCGAATGCATGAGCTGGCCTTATTGGTGAAACACGCTGAAGAGTGCAGTGATGATGCCGCCTAGGAACGTGAGCCAGATTTTAAGGCGTTCGATCTGCTCGGTCGTTTCCGAACGGAAGCCTCTCAGGTTGGTCTTGACCAGCTTGCGGTTGGTGGTCATTCGCACGATCCAGGCAGGGGAGCTGCGAGGCACCTTACACCCTACCTCTGTGGGTACGCGATGCAACGATCTGTGGATAACTTTTCGGATTCCTCAAAGCTAGAAGGACTTGGTCGTGATGGGGGAGGTGGTCAATATTTCATCGGCATGCAGGGCGAAGTAAGGTTGGATGCTGCTGTGTCTCATTAAATAATTTGTAAATCAACTGCTTGCTGTCCGCCATGTTGGGTGTCGCATTACAGTCTGTGCTTGTTGCTGAGGACAATATTCAAAGAGAAAGACTACTTCGAAGAATCAATTCGTATGTTGATGCTTTTTTTGGTGCCCCCCCCTCTATGGGGGCTGTAGACCCGGAGGGCGGAGCACAGGAAGTGCGCCGTTTTTCGATGAGGCATGGATGCCTCATCGAAAAATCCCCGCGCCAGTGAGGGTCCACGTTAGCTCCGTCGAGGAAGGTGCTTTCTTTTGCCTACTCTTTCTTTGCACCAGCAAAGAAAAGTAGGTCGCGCGCCAGCGCGAAAGCTCTTGATTTAGGCGTCACATAAGGCCCGTGAGCGAACACCCCTCAATGCCTGAAATGCCGCACGCCCGTGAACACCATCGCGATGCCATGCTCGTCGGCTGCATCGATGACTTCCTGGTCGCGCATCGACCCACCCGGCTGGATGACGGCCTTGATGCCGGCGGCGGCCGCGGCGTCGATGCCGTCGCGGAAGGGGAAGAAGGCGTCGCTGGCCATCACCGAGCCTTCCACCACCAGATCGGCGTCCGCGGCCTTGATGCCGGCGATGCGCGCGGAGTAGACGCGGCTCATCTGGCCGGCGCCGACGCCGATCGTCTGCAGATCTTTCGCGTAGACGATGGCGTTGGATTTCACGTACTTCGCCACGCGCCAGGCGAACAGCAGGTCGGCGCGCTGCGCGTCGGTGGGTGCCAACTTCGTCACCACCTTCAATTCGCCCGCGGTCACCTCGCGGGTGTCGGCGGTCTGCATCAGCAGGCCCGAACCGACGCGCTTGGTGTCGATCAGGTTGGCGCCGCGTCCGCGCGGGATGCGCAGCACGCGCACGTTGGCTTTTTTCTTCGCGTAGGCCAGCGCCGCGTCGTCGTAGTCGGGGGCGATCAGCACTTCGACGAACTGGCGGTCCAGAATGGTCTTCATGGTCGCGCCGTCCACCGGCACGGTGAAGGCGAGGATGCCGCCGAAGGCCGAGGTGGGGTCGGTGGCGTAGGCGCGTTCGTAGGCCTCCAGCGCGGTCGCCGCGACCGCCACGCCGCAGGGGTTGGCGTGTTTGACGATGGTGCAGGCCGGCGTGCCGAAACCGAACTGGCGCGCGCAGTCCCAGGCGGCGTCGGCGTCGGCCAGGTTGTTGTAGCTCAGCTCCTTGCCCTGCAGCTGTTCGAAGGTGGCCAGCGTGCCCGGCACCGGGTAGAGGTCGCGGTAGAACGCGGCCTGCTGGTGCGGGTTCTCGCCGTAGCGCAGGTCCATGACCTTGGTGAAGGTGCCGTGTACCTGCGCCGGGAACAGGCTGCGGCTGCCGTCGTCCTGCAGCGAGGACAGATAATCGGCGATGGCCGCGTCGTATTGCGCCACGCGGTTGAAGGCGGCCACCGACAGCGCGAAGCGCATGCGCCCGGAGACCGCACCATCGTGCGCGTCGAGTTCGGCCAGCAGTTCGGCGTATTGCGCAGGGTCGGTGACCACCGACACACGGGCGTAGTTCTTGGCCGCCGAGCGCAGCATCGCCGGGCCGCCGATGTCGATGTTCTCGATGATGTCCTCGATGCGGCTGTTCGGGTCGACCGACACCCGCTCGAACGGGTACAGATTCAGCACCAGCAGGTCGATCGCGCCGATGCCGTGTTCGGCCATCACCGCGTCGTCGGTGCCCGCGCGGCCGAGCAGGCCGCCGTGCACCATCGGGTGCAGGGTCTTGACCCGGCCGTCCATCATTTCCGGGAAGCCGGTGATCTCGCTCACGTCGCGCACCGGCAGGCCCGCGTCGCGGATGGCCTTCGCGGTGCCCCCGGTGGAGACCAGCTCGATGCCGCGTGCGGCAAGGGCGCGGGCCAGATCGATCAGGCCGGACTTGTCGGAGACGGACAGCAGGGCGCGGCGGAGCACCACCGGGGCGCTCGGGAGATGTGCGGACATGGCGGGGAAGGGCTGCGGCGGAGACCGCGGATTATAGCCGCCGGCAGGCGCGCACCCTCGGTGCCGGCCGTCCCGGGCGGACGTGGCCGGGGAAACGCCGTGGCTCAGGCCAGTCCGTAGTCCTTGAGCTTCTTGCGCAGGGTGGCGCGATGGATGCCCAGCATGGTCGCGGCCTTGCTCTGGTTGCCGTCGCAGTAGCGCAGCACCTCGGCGAAGAGCGGGATTTCCAGCTCGCGCAGGGCGATCTCGTAGAGGTTGTGGCTGTCGCAGCCGTCCAGGTCGCCGAGGTAGCGGCGGACGGAGGTGGCCACATGATCGCGCAGCGGCGTGTACTGCAGCGGCGCGTGCTGGCCTGTGCGGGAGGCGTTGCGTTCGGCGTTCAAGCGGAGGATCTCGTCGCGGAAGGGCCATCCTCGGCCATCGCGGCCCCCCAGTCGCGTGGGCCGTCGGAACTGCAAAAACGGCCGGACAGTCTATCAGGTCGCGTCCGTTCGCCTACAGCCCGCGCCGTCGCCGCGGCCCCGGCGATGCCGATGTCGGCTAAGCGGGAGACGAGAGGGCGTGGGAGTGGGGCGTGCCCGACGGCTTGAATACGTAGTCAATTGCGTGAGCAGTGCGTGACGTGCAATGCGGGCTGCCGACGCCCCGTATTCAGCGGAAGGCGGATGAGCGGAAGTGGCTTCAGCGGAAGCCGAAGTCGAAGGCCACGATGTCGGGGGCCGGCTCCAGGATGTCCATGGCGACGGTGGCGGTCTCGCCGCTGGCCAGCTCGGGCTGGGCAGGCGCGCCGCCGAGGTATTCCTCGGCGGTGAAGCTGCGCACGCCCGCGGTGCGGCCGTGGACATCGGCCAGCGAGAGCTGCAGCCGGGGCCAGGGCTGCGGCCAGCGGGCGTCGTTGCGGAAGGTGGCCGACACGCGCAGCGCGCCGGGCCGGGTAGGGTGCTGGCGCACGTCGCGCTGCAGCAGGGTGAAGGCGCCGGGTTCGCGCCAGGGAGGCAGCGTGCAACCGAGGCCGGCGCAGAGCGTGGCCAGCAGTGGGCGCCAGCCGGCCTGCCCGGCCAGGCGTTCGCGGTCGGCCAGCAGCACCTGCAGCGCCAGCAGCAGGCCGAGGCCGGCGATCGCGGCCGGCATGCGCCAGTCGCGGCGCGCAGCGGCCCCTTCGCGCCGGCGCAGGAAGCCGGGCACGCTGCCGCGCAGCGGCGTCACGCGGGCGGCGGCCAGGGCCGCGGCGCTGGCGGCGGGGGCGGGCTCTGCTGTGGCGGAATCGGTTGCCGGCTGGACTTGAGCGGATGTCGCCGGGTCTTCCGCTTCGGTGGTCGAGGCAGGGACGGCGGTGTCGGATGCTGCCTCCCCGGCTCCGGGCGCGTCGTCGCTGCGGGCGCGCGAGGCGATCTCGTCCCACCAGCTGTCGCGGTGCGCAGTAGACGCGGTATCCACAGGTTGCGCGGCGGTGTCGGCGTCGAGGCCTGGGCGCGCAGCGTCGCGGGCGCCGCGCCCGGAGTCGGCGTCGGACGCGGCATCGCCGGCGACCTCGCGCAGCGGGCTGGCGCATTCCGGGCAGAAGCGCGGCGGCAGGTCGGTGGCCGGGTCGGTGGCGACCAGCGTCCTGCAATGGGGGCAATTCACAAACATGCGGCTATTGAACCATGCCGGACACGCGTCCCCGAGGCCGCGACCCGCCGGTCAGGCGCGTCGGCGCCCGTCGATGCGCACCCAGTCCTCGCGTCGGGCCACGGCCAACTGGTCGAACCATTCGGCGTAGCGGGCGAGCAGCTCTGGCTCCTGGCCGGCGAGGATGCCGGAGAGCGCGATCCTGCCGCCGGGCGCGGTGCGTGCGGCGAGGGTGGGCGCCAGCGCATCCAGCGCGACCGCGAGGATGTTCGCCACCACCACGGGATACGTGCCCGCGTGATGCATGCCAGCGTGGGTGTCGACGGCGTCGTCGGGCAGTGCGGCCTGCAGCCGGTCGGCCAGCCCGTTGCGCTGGGCGTTGTCGCGCGTGGCGTCGATCGCCTGCGGGTCGTTGTCGATGCCCACCGCCCGCGCGGCGCCCAGCTTCAGTGCGGCCAGGGCCAGAATGCCGCTGCCGCAGCCGAAATCCAGCACCTCGCGGCCCTGGAGTTCGCCTTCGGCGGCAAGCCCGTCCAGCCAGTCCAGGCACAGCGCGGTGGTGGGGTGGGTGCCCGACCCGAACGCCAGCCCCGGGTCGAGCCGGATCACGGCGGCGTCCTCCGCATCCGCGCCGTCCGGCAACGGCTGGTCCCAGGGCACGATCCAGGTCCGGCGGCCGAAGGCCAGCGGTACGTACTGGTCCATCCATGCCCGCGTCCAGTCCTGGTCCTCGACCTTGCGGACATGCGCGCCGGTCCAGTCCAGCTCGGGATCGAAGGCATCGAGCGCGGCCAGCAGCAGCAGCGGATCGGCGTCCTCCGGGAACAGGGCCGAGAGCGCCACCTCGCCCCAGATCGGGGTCTCGCCGACGCCGGGTTCGAGAATCGCACGCTCGTTCGGCGTGTCGGCATCGGCATCGAGCAGAGTCACCGCCAGGGCGCCCACGTCCTCCAGCGCGCGCTCGTAGCGCGGCTGGTCGCTTTCGCGGCAATGCAGGGAGAGTTCCAGATAGGGCATGGCACAGGGCGAGCGGCGAGGGGGCGTCAGAGTACCAGCCGCGCGGATCCTGCCGGACGGCGGGGCGCGGACGGACGGCCTGCGCTCCGAGGGGGCGCCGGGCACGGCATCGGCCGCGCGGGCCCCGTCGACTGCGGTCTGCGGTCACATTCCGGCGGGCGACGGCGGTGGTAATCTCGCCCCTGGCGCCTGGGACGCGGCGCCACGCCCTCGCATCCCCACCGGCCCGCGGCCCGTAGGGCATGTAGCGCATCCCGTCTTGTGTCGGGCCGGAGCGCCCGTCCGTCACGATGTCCCGTCACCCGGAGCCTGCCCATGTCCACCTTCCGCTGGTCCGCCCTCGCCTTCGTCGTGTGTTGCGCCGCCGCCATGGCCGCCCCGCCGCGGACGATCGTCGACGCTGAGCCGCTTCGCCCCGTCATCGCATCCTCCACGGTGCTGCAGGGCCGGCTCGAGCTGGTGTGGGGCGATGCCGCACCGTCCAGCGGGCAGCCGCATATCTTCAAGGCCACGGTGGTCGACGACACCGGCCGTCGGCACGCGCTGGAGACCGGCGCGGCGCTGCGTGCGGCGGGCGACCTGTATGCGCTCTACCAGCGCCGCGTGGCCGTGGCGCTGACGCCCGCCACCTCGGCCAAGGCGGTTGCCGCCGGCGGCCTGCTGCAGGCCGAGGCCATCGTGCCTGTGGACGACCTCACCCCGGGCGCCCTGCAGGGCGGACGGCCGCTGCCCAAGGCAGGCGAGGTGGTGCCCAAGATCACCGGCACCACGGTCTGGGCGACGATCATGTGCAAGTTCAGCGACATCGCCGACGAACAGAAGACCCTCGCGTTCTTCCAGGGCCAGTACGGCACCGCCATCGGCCAGCTCGACCACTACTGGCGCGAAGTGTCCTACAACCAGATCAACCTGACCGGCAGCGCCGCCTACGGCTGGTACACCCTGCCGCAGCCCCGCTCCTACTACGTGACCAAGGACGCCAACGACAAGGACAAGGCCGACCTGACCAAGCTGTTCAACGACTGCACCGCCGCCGCCGATGCGGACGTGAACTTCGCCGCCAACGGCGGGCTGCAGGGCATCAACATGATGTTCAACGGCGATCTGGACGGGTTCGCCTGGGGCGGCGGCCGCTGCGCCCCGCTCGACGGTCTCAACAAGTGCTGGAGCACCACCTGGAACCCGCCGTGGTCGTTCAACAACCTGGCACCCCTGTCGCACGAGATGGGCCACGCCTACGGCCTGCCGCACGCCAACAACTCCGACGGCGACAGCGACACCTACGACAACCCGTGGGACGTGATGAGCGATGCCTGGAACAACGGTGTGGGCAACGCCACCTACGGCCGCCTGCCGAAGCACATCAACATCTATTCCCGCAATCGCCTGGGCTGGGTGAGCGCCGCGCGCAAGGCCACCTTCCAGTCGGCGGATGCGCGCCGCACCTACACCATCGATCGCGCCAGTCTGGCCGGCTCGCCCAATGTACAGATGCTGACGCTGTCGTATCCCGGCACGGCCACCCGCTATTACACCGTCGAAGTGCGCAAGCGCACCGGCAACTACGAGTCGGCACTGGCCGGCGATGCGGTCATCATCCACCAGGTCGATACCGGCCGCGCCTCGCCCGCCTGGAGCATGGACGCCGACACGCCGCCGGCCAACCGCTCCAACAACGAAGGCAGCATGTTCAAGGTCGGCGAGACCTGGGTCGCGCCCGACGGCCTGTTCCGGCTCAAGGTGCTGGCGGCCACCACCAACGGCTTCACGGTCGAGGTGCGCGGCATGCGCACCGGCGGTCCCGGTCGAATGGTGCGCTCGGCATCGCCGGTGCCCCCCAACCGGTAAGCGGTCCGTCGGCTCGCTCGGGTCCTGGCCTTTCGGGGAGCCCGTCCGGAACCCCGTTGCCCTGCCCGCAGCAGGATCACGACGATCACGGCGATGCCCGCATGCCCTGGTCCGGGCGCGCGCGCAGCGCGTCGACGAAGCCATGCTGCTGGGCATAACGCTCCAGACGGGAGCGGGCTGCGTGGATGCGGGCCGCCTCGCCGCGGGCGATCTCGTTGTCCAGCAGCAGTTCCAGGAGCAGGTAGCGCGAGTAGGACGGTCGGTCGGGCGGGTATCGCCTCGCCAGCAGATCCTCGGCGATCCGGAGGGCCGCATCGTGGCGGCCCTGTCTCGTGCGCACTGCGATCAGCGCCATGTGCCCGGCATCGAGGTAATCGCTGTCCGATCCGAAGAGGCGCTCCATGCCGGCGATCGCGGCTCGCGCCTGGCGTTCGGCTTCCGGCAGCCTGTCCAGGTGCATGAGCACGTTCGCGTATTCGTCGCGCGCATAGGCCATCGGCAATCCCTGCCGGGTGCCGGTGGCGATGGCGTCGGTGAGCAGGCCTTCGGCTTCGCGGAACTTCGCCTCGCGTTGCGGGCTCCCCGGGTCCCGGGTCTGCAGCAGCAGGAGGGATGCCAGGTCGGTGCGTCGCCTGAGCGTCGCCTCGTGCGTGGGGCCGTAGGCCCGCTCGAGCATGCGCGCCGCCCGCCGCGCGCCGCCGAGTGCCGCCTCCAGGCGGCCGGCCTCGAAATCCAGCCCGCTGCGGATGGTGACCGCATCGGCGAGGTCGGGGTGGTCGGCCCCGATCTGCGGCGCGAGGATCCGTTCTGCCATATCGAGCGCCTGGATGGCACGGTCGGGTTCGCCGAGATAGAACGTGGCCTTGCCGACGACGATCCATGCGCGCCCGGTTTCCGGGTGGCGCTCGCCGAACATGCGCCGATTGCTCTCCAGCAAGTCCATGGCTTCGCGACCGGCATCCTGTCGGCGGCCGGAGAGGATCAATGTGTTGGCCAGATGGAACCGCAGCGTGCTCTCCTCCGCAGGGTCGTGCGCCCCCAGGATGTCGATGGCCCGCCGCAGGTCGCGTTCGGCGCCGTCGAGCTGGAACAGCTGGCTGAGGGTGTAGCCGCGCTGTCCGAGCAGCTCCGCCAGCGCCGGTCGCGCGTCCGGCCCGATCACCGAGGCCTCGGCCATCGCGGCGTTCAGCACGTCGATCGTGCCCTGCGGGTCGCCTTGGCCCCAGCGGGCCTTGGCGAGCTGCATCTTCAGGTCGAAGCCCACCAGTGCGTCGCCCGGGCCGCGCTGCGAGTGCAGCCTGGCCAGTCCCGCCTGGACCAGGCGTTCGGCTTCAGCCGGTCGGGCGCGCAGGTTGTCCAATTGGGCCAGCACTGCCAGCACCCGCGCCGATTGCACGGGGTCGTGGCGTCCCAGCGAGCGGCCTTCGTGCGCGAGACGATCGGCCCGCTCGACATCGCCCCGGACCAGCCATGCCCGCGCCAGCATCGTGAGCCCGCGCGAGAGCAGGATGGGATCGGACGAGCTCTCGCGCAGGCGCGCCTCGGTGTCGTCGAGGAGCGCGCCGGAGCTGAGCGGGGCGTTGCCCAGCGATCTGAGCGCGGCGACGCCGATCGAACGTTCGAAGATCCGGTTGAGCGTCTGCGCGTGGTGCGCTTCCATCGCGGCTTCGCGCTGGTGCCGCCACAGCAGGTGTCCGCTCGCGCCCGCAACCGCGAGCGCCAGCATCGCGACGCTGACAACGCGCGGATGCCGCCGTAGCCGGTAGCGGAAGCGGTATGCGATCTCGCGCTCCCGCGTCGCCACCGGCCGACGATCAAGCCATGCACGCAGGTCCGCCTCCACGGCGCCCACGTCGGGATACCGCGCCGCGGGCAGCGGCTGGACGCAGCGCAGCGCGATGGCCTCCAGATCCCCGGCCAGCAGTCGCGACAGCGCAGGTCCGTCGCGCGCGCCCCGCGCCTGCGCGACGGCCTCCGGTGCCGTCCTCGCCAGCGCCGCGAGCCTGCGCGGAGGCGTCGTGGCGCGCTCGCCCAGTCCGTCGGCGGGCGGTGGCGGGCACGGCCATTCCGCGCACAGGAGGCGGTACAGCACCACCCCGATCGAAAACACGTCCATCGCCACCGAAGGCGGCATGCCGAGGAACACTTCCGGTGCCGCATAGCCCGTACTGGCGCCGAGCGCGCCACGCGACGATCGCGCGGGCGGGGCCAGCATCGCCGCCAGGCCGAAGTCCAGGAGTTTCACCCGGCCCTCCTCGGTCACCAGCATGTTCGACGGCTTGATGTCCTGGTGCAGCACGCCCCGGGCATGCGCATGGCCGACCGCGCTGCACACGTCGGCAATCAGCCGCACCCGCGTGCGGAGATCCGCGCCGCGCCGGTCGCACCACAGCTCGATGGTCTCGCCGCAGACGTGCTGCATCGCCAGCCAGGGCTGCGCATCGGGGCCGACGCCGGCATCGAGCAGGGCGACGATGGCCGGGTGTTCCAGGCGCGCCAGCAGCGTCCGTTCCCTGCCGAAGGCGGATACGAGGGCCGGAGAGACCATTTCCGGGCGGATCGTCTTGATCGCCACGCGACGTTCATACCATCCGTCCGCCCGATGTCCGGCATGGACCACGCCCATGCCACCGATGCCGATGACGCCGTCGACGCACCATGGGCCCAGCCGTGTGCCGGGAGGCCAGATCGAGGGCGCGTCCGCAGCGGCGACAGCGGGTCGTGTCCGCTCCCGCTCGACTGCCCACTCCAGGGGGGAGACGATCGCGCGCGGGTCGGCATCGGCGCGCAGCAGGGACTGCACGGCCCGCGCCAGCGCCGGCTCCTTCGCGAAGAGCGCATCCAGTTCGAAGGCGCGTTGCGCCGGCGCCATCTCCGCGAATGCGTCGAAGAGCGCCAGCGCCCGGCGCGCGATCTCGTCGCGTCGGTTCATCGGTCATCTCGCTCCGCCGGCGCCCGTTCCCGTTCGGAGCGCGGCGAGGCGGTCGGCGTCCCGTCTATCCCGGCAGCGTCACCGGCTCGAAGACGACCTGCGCGGGTGCCGGATGCAGGAGACGACCGTCCCGCGACCGTCGCCGCCTCAGGATGCATCCAGACACGCTCCCGAATCCCCCAGTTGGGTCAACAGAAACGCACGCGCCCTGCGCCAGTCCCGCCTGAGGGTGCGGTCCGTGACGCCGAGCGCGGCGGCGATCTCCGGCTCTTCCATGCCGCCGAAGTAGCGCATCTCCACCAGACGCGCGAGGCGCGTGTCCACCTGCGCCAGCCGGTCCAGCGCAGCGTCAAGCGCGATCATGTCTTCGAGCGCCGCATCCGGCGCGGCCGGGTCCGCTTCCTCCACGGACGCATCGCGGCGGCCTTCCCCGCGCTTCTCGGTCATGTCCCGCCGCACTTCGTCCATCAGGACGAACCGCATCGCACGCGCCACCAGCGCGATGAAGTGTCGGCGGTCCTCGATGTGCAGGCGCGCGCCGTTGAGACGGAGCCAGCCTTCGCTGATGAGCGAGGTGGCGGACATCCTGCCGAACGCGCGCTGGCGGATCTGGGCGCGGGCGACGCGGCGCAAGTCGTCGTAGAGCAGGCCGTAGACCCGATCCCACGCTTCTTCGCGGTCGATGTGGGGATCGGTCAGCAACAGCGTCACGGAGCCGGCTGGATCCCCTGTGTGGTCGCCGGGGGGGAGCGCCGCATCGTCCATGTCCGGATTTTCTCTTCCACTGCGAATACCGGGCAAGTAAATCACAAAACCCGTGGCATCGCGCAGGCGGTCCGGTCCCTCCGGCGAGGGACGCGGACGCGTTCGCGCACGCCCCGCATCGGGGGCGAGGGCGCATGCGCCATGACAGGCGAACAGGACAACAGGCAATGGGGCAAACGCCGCTGTACAGGACCGAAGTGATCGAGGCGCGTCGCAACCGCTGGTTGGGCGCACTGCTGCTGCGTCAGCCGCTATCGCATTGGGTGTTGACCTGGGTGGCCGTCGCCATCGCGTTCGGCATCGGCGCGACGCTGTACTGGGGCGAATACACCCGGAGGGTGCGTGTCGTCGGCGAGCTGGTGTCCGGCAAGGACGACGCCACGCTGCAGGCACTGCTGTCCATCCCCGAATCGGCGTTGGCCTCCGCTCGCATCGGCGGCGATGTGCAGTTGCGCTACCCGGCATTCCCGCACCAGCGATATGGCAAGACCCGGGGGCGGATCGTCGACATCGCCCTGGCCGATCCTGCGCGACGCGCGGCCGCGGACGCCGGTCCGAGGCAGGACATGTATGTGGCGCTTGTCGAGATCGCCACGCCGTACGTGAGCGACGGCCGCGGCCATACGCACGCGCTGCGCACCGGGCTGAACGTCGAGGCCGACCTCATCGTCGATCGACGGCGCCTCTACGCCTGGCTGTTCGAGCCGCTGGCGCCGCGCGCCGCAGCGCCCGCCGCCAGCGCCTCTCCCGCCCCTTCCACCCGATAAAGGAATCGACGCATGCCCACGCGACCGAAGACCGTCCTCATCTACACGATGCACAACGATTGGCACGCGGTGCTGGCCGAGGCCGCGCTGAAGGCGCGGGGACATCGCGTCCTGCGTTATTTCAGCTCGGACTTCTCGGAGCGGGCCGAAATCGAGTTCCACCATGGCCGACGCGAAGGCGATCTGTATCTGCACACGATCAATGGATGCTTCGCGCTGTCGGAATTCGACGTGGTGTGGAACAGGCGGATGACGCAGCCGCAGCTTCCCCCGGGGATCGACCGCCGCGATCAGGCGTACGTCGCCCAGCAATTGCGTTTCGGTGACGCCTCCCTGCGCAGCCTGTTGCGGGATGCGTTCTGGATCAATCCGTTCGCCGCGGCGCGCAGCGCGGACCACAAGCCCCTGCAGCTGCGGCATGCGCAGCGCAACGGCCTGCGCATCCCCGAGACCCTGGTCAGCAATCGCCCGCAGGCCATCAGGCGCTTCATCGCCGAGCATGGTGCGGTCATCCACAAGCCGCTCGTGGGCGCCGCCTGGAACGAGGAAGGGCGCACCTTGTCCACGTACACCGCCAGCGTGAGCGACACCGATCTGCCCGAAGATCCCATGGTCCGGGCGGCTCCCGGCATCTTCCAGGCACGCGTGCCCAAACAGTACGAAGTGCGCGCGCAATTCTTCGGCGCCAGCTGCTTCGCCATCAAGATCGACGGCTCGCGCGTGGACTATGGCGACATGGATTGGCGCCTGCGCCAGAACGGCGCGATGGTCGACGGCAGCGTGGTGCTGCCGGACGCGGTCTACGACGCCTGTCTGCGTCAGCTCGAGAGTCTGGGCCTGGTGGCGGGAGCATTCGACTTCATCGTCACGCCCGACGACGAATGGGTCTATCTGGAAGTCAATGAGGCCGGACAGTTCATCTTCGTCGAGGCATGGTGCCCGGAGTTGCCGCTGTTCGACGCGCTCTGCGGCTTCATCGAAAGCGCGGACCCGCGATTCCGCTACCGACCGGGCGCCGACCGGCTCCGCCTGGATGCGCTGTTGGCGAGCGTCGAGCCGGCCGCCGTCTGCGCCGCGGACAAGGCCAGACGCGACGATGCGGACGAGCTCCCGGCCGCCGCCGCCGAAGCGTCCGCGGCAGCCGCCTGACGCCGGCCAGGCCGTCCCTCGCGCCCGTCGTCTCCATCTCCATCGATGTCACCCGCACCCGTTCCCATCGCGAGGAATGCGCGGATCGCGCGCGGCTCCACCCGCTGCGCTCCGCCGGTGCGTCACCTCGTTCCGAATCCGTCCGATCCTCGCTTGGTTCGGCCGGCTTCCCCGGGACCGGCGATCCCATCGCCGCCATCAACTTCAACATCACATCAGGAAGAAATTGCCATGACTCAGAACACCCGGCGTGTACTCGGTCGCCTGCTGGCCGTCGAGGAAACTCGCGAAGTCAGCGGTGGTCAGCGGGAAATCAGCACGATCATCGACGTGGACGTGAATACCGATACGAGACCGCTCGACGACGCCACCACGGCCCAGTACGACAGCGGCACCAGCGCCGATACCGGTGCGACCGCCGACAGCGGCACCATCGAAGACACCGGTGCGACCGCCGACAGCGGCACCGTCGAGGACACCGGGCCGCTCATGGACTGCATCGGCTCGGGCACGCGGCGTGAGATCTGTCTCGCGCCGTTCGACCTGTAATCCGTCAAGCAGTGCCCGACATGCCCGCGTTCGCGCGGGCATGTCGTCCCGACAACGACCTCGACGGCTGCGCACATGCCCGCAATGAAAAGCCTGCTTCAGAACGAGTCCGCGCAATGCGGCCTCGCCTGCCTGGCGATGGTGCTGGACCATCACGGTTACGAAATGGACGCGCTCGCCCTGCAGCGCGAATTCCCGGCATCGCATCGGGGCGCGACGCTGGCCGATCTGATCGAGTCGGCGCACGCCCACGGCATGCAGTGCCGCGCGATGCGCATCGAACTGGAAGACATCCGCCATCTGCAGACGCCGTGCATCCTGCATTGGGATCTCGACCATTTCGTGGTGCTGGCGCGCGCCGACGGCAAGCGCGTGGTCATTCACGACCCCGCCCTCGGTGTCCGCAGGCTGCGGCTGCACGAGATGTCCGCGCATTTCACCGGCGTGGCTCTGGAGCTGTCGCCGACCACCACGTTCGTCAGGCGGGCACTCAGCGACGACATCTCGCTGCGGCATATGGTCGGACAGGTCACCGGGCTCAAGCGCGCGGCGGCGCAGATTCTCGGCCTCTCGCTGATCCTGCAGCTGTTCGGGCTGCTGTCGCCGCTGTACATGCAGTGGGTGCTGGATGACGTGCTCGCGGTGCACGACTACGATCTGCTGTGGACGATCAGCGCCGGATACCTGATCCTGCTGGCCATTTCCGCCGCCATCGCCTGGTTGCGAAGTTGGTGCCTGGCCTACCTCTCGGCGCACGTCGGCATGCAGTGGTTCGGCAGCATCTTCGCGCACATGCTGCGCCTGCCGATGGCCTATTTCCAGAAGCGCCACCTGGGCGACGTGGTCTCGCGCATGGAATCGGTGCATGCGATCCAGGGCGCGCTGGGCGGGCAGTTCATCGAGGCGTTGCTGGACGGCGTGATGATCGTGATCGCCGCGGTGGTGATGGTGTCCTACGACTGGAGACTGCTGCTTATCAGCGTGATCGCCATTGCGTTGTATCTGCTGCTTCGCATGGCGACCTTCCCGACGATTCGCCGCCTGTCCGAGGAGCAGATGGTGGCGGGCGCGCGTCGAAACACCCATCTGCTGGAATCGATCCGCGGCGTGCAGGCGCTCAAGCTCAATGTCGCCGAATCGATGCGTCGCGGCAGCTTCGATGCGATCATGGCGGAGAACGCGAACATCGGCCTGCGGACCCAGAAGTTCGGCTTGTCGGTCGGGTTCGCCAATCAGATGCTGTTCGGCAGCGAGCGCGTGATCGTGGTCGCGCTGGCCGCATGGCTGGTGCTGCAAGGCCACATGACAGCGGGCATGTTGGTCGCCTATCTCGCCTACAAGGACATGTTCACCGGCGGCATCAGTCGCCTGATCGATCTGTGGATCTCTTTGAAGACCCTGCGGGTGCAGAGCGAGCGGCTGGCGGACGTCGTGCTGACCGAGCCCGAGCAGCCCGAGCCCCCGCGTTCGGCGCCCCTGCCTCGGGACCGGCCGTTGGCGCTGGAGGTGCAGGGCCTGCGTTACCGCTTCGACGAGAATGGGCCTTGGATCGTCGACGATTGCCGCCTGGCGGTCGCGCCCGGCGAGACGGTCGCCATCGTCGGCCCGACCGGCTGCGGCAAGACCACGCTGCTGAAACTGATGGTCGGGCTGATCACGCCCGATGCCGGCAGGGTGCTGGTCGACGGGCGAAGCCTCACCGAGATCGACCTGCGTCATTATCGTCGGGCGATGGGTGTGGTGATGCAGGACGATCAGTTGTTCGCCGGGTCGATCATGGACAACATCGCGTTCGGCCACGACGCCCCGGATCCGGCCGCCATCGAGACGGCGGCGCGACTGGCGGCGATCCACGATGAGATCGAGCGCATGCCGATGCGTTATCACACGCTGATCGGAGACATGGGCGCCGCGCTGTCCGGAGGCCAGAAGCAGCGCATCATCCTCGCCCGCGCGCTCTTCAGGAAGCCGCAGGTGTTGTTTCTCGACGAGGCCACCAGCCATCTGGATGTCGCCACCGAGCGTGCCGTCAATGCCTCCGTGGCCGGTATGAGCCTGACCCGCATCCTGATCGCCCACCGCCCGGAAACCATCGCTTCGGCGGATCGCGTGCTGATGATGGAGGCGGGGCGGATCGTCCGCGAGTTCCGCCCGCGGGAAGCGGGGTCCGAAGCGCCGGAAGGCATCACCGTCGCGCAGCGGCCTGCTGCCGAAGCCCTTGCGGGTCTCTGACCTCCCCGGCAGCGCGGCGAGGCTTGCGCGCTTCCTGGTCCGGCGCGCTTGAGGTGATCCGGGGTTCGCCTCCACAATGCGGGCCTGGCGTTCGCTCGGCGACTGCGCCCAGTCGGCTCGGCGCCCGTACGTCGTGCGCGGGTTTCATCAAGATAAACAAAGGCTTGGCGCTGCATGCTGCTGATGATCGACAACTACGACAGCTTCACCTGGAACCTGGTGCAGTATCTCCAGGCGCTCGGAGCCGAAGTGAAGGTGGTGCGCAACGACGAGTTGAGCGTGGGCGAGATCGCCCGGCTCGCGCCGGAGCGCATCGTGATCTCGCCCGGCCCCTGCACGCCCAACGAGGCCGGGGTGTCGGTGGACGTGATCTGTGAACTCGGCGCGCGCACTCCCATCCTCGGCGTCTGCCTGGGCCACCAGAGCATCGGTCAGGCCTACGGGGGCGACGTGATCCGCGCCGGCCGCATCATGCACGGCAAGACCTCGCATATCCGCCACGCCGGCAAGGGCGTGTTCGCCGGCCTGCCGGACGCCTACGAGGCCACGCGCTACCACTCGCTGGTGGTCGATCGCCATACCCTGCCCGATGCGCTGGAAGTCACGGCGTGGACCGAGCACGACGACGGCGCGGTGGAGGAGATCATGGGCCTGCGCCATCGCGAATACCCGGTGGAAGGCGTGCAGTTCCATCCCGAGTCCATCCTCACCGAGCACGGCCACGCGCTGCTGAAGAACTTCCTCGCGCGCGCGGCGTGAGCCCTCGCGCGTTCGCGCGACCTGTGGCCCACACGCGTTCGCGCGACGCGGCCACGCCCGACGCCCCGGCGCCCCGCGCCCTTGTCCCCGCCGCCCCCGCCCGCCATCATGGCCGGCCGACCGGAACGCACGGACCGACCCGCATGTCCATCGCCCCCCAGCAGGCGCTGCAGCGCCTGATCGAACACCGCGAGATCTTCCACGACGAGATGGTCGGCCTGATGCGCCAGATCATGCGTGGCGAGGTCTCGCCGGCGATGACCGCGGCCATCCTCACCGGCCTGCGGGTCAAGAAGGAAACCGTGGACGAGATCGCCGCCGCCGCGAAGGTGATGCGCGAGTTCTCCGAGAAGGTGGAGGTGGCCGACCGCAGCCATCTGGTCGACATCGTCGGCACCGGCGGCGATGGCGCGCACACCTTCAACATCTCCACCGCCAGCATGTTCGTGGCCGCTGCCGCGGGCGCGCGCGTGGCCAAGCACGGCAACCGCAGCGTGTCCTCCAAATCCGGCAGCGCCGACGTGCTCGAAGCGCTCGGCGCGACGATCGAACTGCAGCCGGCGCAGGTGGCGCGCTGTATCGACGAGGTCGGCATCGGCTTCATGTTCGCGCCCATCCACCACCCGGCGATGAAACAGGTGGCGCCGGTGCGCCGCGAGATGGGCGTGCGCACCATCTTCAACATCCTCGGGCCGCTGACCAACCCGGCCGGCGCGCCCAATATCCTGATGGGCGTGTTCCATCCGGACCTGGTGGGCATCCAGGCCCGCGTGCTGCACGAACTCGGCGCCGAGCGCGCGCTGGTGGTGTGGGGCCGCGACGGCATGGACGAACTCTCGCTGGGCGCGGCGACCATGGTGGGCGAACTGCGCGACGGCGTGGTCCGCGAATACGAGGTGCATCCCGAGGATTTCGGCATCGCCATGTCCGCCAGCCGCAATCTGCGTGTGGACAATGCCGACGAGTCGAAGGCGATGCTGCTGGCCACGCTGGACAACACCCCGGGCGTGGCGCTGGAGATCGTCTGCTTCAACGCCGGTGCGGCCCTGTACGTGGCCGGATGCGCCGACGACATCGGCGCCGGCATCACGCTGGCGCGCGCGACCATCGCCAGCGGCGCCGCGCGTGCGAAGCTCGACGCATATCTCGCCGCCACCCAGCGCCGGACACCTGCATGAGCACGGCGCGCGCCATCGCCGGGCAGGCGGGTGCGGCCCGCGTCGACGCGGCCGGCATGCGCTTCGCGCAGACGCCCGAACCCCCCTATTACCTGGTGAGCTTCACGTCGCTGCGCGACGGAGGCGATGCGGGTGCCTATGCGGACGCCGCCGAACGCATGCTCACCCTGGCGGCGCAGCAGCCGGGGTTTCTCGGCGCGGAATCGGTGCGGGATGCCGATGGCGTGGGCATCACTCTCAGCTATTGGCGCAACGAGACCGACATCCTGGCCTGGAAGCACCACGGCGAACATGCCGCGACCCGTGCGCGCGGACGCAGCGACTGGTATGCGCGCTTCAGCGTGCGCGTGGCCCGCGTCGAGCGCGCCTACGACTGGGCCCGTCCGGGCATGGGCAGCCACGCATGAACGCATCGACGCGCGACACATCGCAGGCGCGCCGCCCGCGCACGGTCCACACGAGCCTGCTCCGCACGACTCCGCTCCATGCGAGCCCGCTCCACACGAGCCCGATCCCATGAATGCCACCGCCGCCCCCGACCGCGCCGACATCCTGCAGCGCATTCTCGACCGCAAGCGCGAGGAAGTCGCGCAGCGTCGCGGCTGCGTGCCGCTGGCCGAACTGCGCGCCCGCGCCGCCGATGCGCCGCCCGCACGCGGCTTCGTCGCCGCCGTGCGCGCCAAGCGCGACGCCGGCCTGCCCGCGGTGATCGCCGAGATCAAGAAGGCCAGCCCGTCCAAGGGCGTGATCCGCGCCGACTTCGACCCGCCGGCCATCGCCCGCAGCTATGCCGAGGCCGGTGCCGCGTGCCTGTCGGTGCTGACCGATGTCGATTTCTTCCAAGGCGCCGATGTCTATCTGCAGCAGGCGCGTGCCGCGTGCGCGCTGCCGGCGCTGCGGAAGGATTTCATGGTCGATGCCTACCAGCTGGCCGAGGCGCGCGTGCTCGGCGCCGACTGCATCCTGCTGATCGTCTCGGCGCTGGAGCAGGCGGAGCTGGACGACCTCCACGGCGAGGCCATGGCGCTGGGCCTGGATGTGCTGGTGGAAGTGCACGACGCCGAGGAGCTCGACCGCGCCCTGCGCCTGCCCGCCATCGACGGACGCGAGGCGCTGATCGGCGTGAACAACCGCAACCTGCGCACTTTCGAGGTCTCGCTGGACACCACGCTCGACCTGCAGCGACGCATGCCGGCCGGCCGGCCGCTGGTCACCGAGAGCGGCATCGCCACGCCGGACGATGTCGCGCGCATGCGCGAGGCCGGGATCGAAGCCTTCCTGGTCGGCGAGAGCTTCATGCGCGATCCCGAGCCCGGCGCAGCATTGCGTCGCCTGTTCTTCGTCTGAGTCCGCATGCACGCGCCACCGTACGCATCGGCCGCCGCCGCCGTCCCGCCGCAGGCCCACGCCGGCAGTTCCGGGCCCTATCCCGAGCCTGCCGCCGACGCTCCGCTGGTGGTGTTCGACTTCGACCACACCCTGTACGACGGCGATTCCGGCAGCCACCTGTTCGCCTGGCTGATCAAGCGCGACTGGTGGCGCCTGCTGCTGGCGCTGCTGATCGCCCCGCTGGCCGGGCCGATGATCGCCTGGCTGCCGACCCGCCGCCGCGGCATCTCGGCCTTCGTGTGGGTAGGCAGCCTGGGCATGCGCGGCGTGGCGCAGTTCGACGCCGCCATCGACCGCTACGTCGCCACCCACACCGACGCCATCCAGGCCCGCCTGTTGCCGGTCGCGCTGGAGGTGTTGCGTGCCCATCGCCAGGCCGGCGACCGCGTGGTCATCGCCACCGGCGCGCCGCCCGAGCTCGCCCGCGCCATCCTGGCGTTCGTCGCCCATCACGATCTGCCGGTGGTCGGCACCCTCGTCGGGCCGAAGTACGGCGCCATCGGTGCGGTGCGCCACTGCCATCACCGGATGAAGATGACGATGCTGCGCGACGCCGGCTATACCGCGCCGGTGGTCATGGCCTATTCCGACAGCAGTGCCGATCTTCCGCTGCTGCAGGCGGCGCAGCGGCCGGTGGTGGTCAATCCCAAGCCCAAGCGCGTGGAGATGTTCCGCCGCGTGCTGCCCCCAGGCACGGAGATCCTCAACTGGGGATGTCCCGGGCGGGGCGGCGCGCCCGTCACCCGTCCGGAGTGACGCCGCGGCACCCACGCATGCCCGCGGCGCGCTGAATCCGCGCGTCGGCATCCCGACGCCTTGCCGTCTCCACGCGCGTTCTCCACGCGCGTGCTCCGCTGCGCACCGGTCGCGGTCGGTTGAACTGTGATGGGCGGCGCATGCGACATGCATCGATGTTCACATCCATCGCCAGAGCCCGGTGGATTCCGGCCCGGCCGCATGGACTGCGTCGAAACCGTAGATCGTATATGGAATGATGATCCCGCATCCCGGGTGCCCTGCGGCTCGGATCGCCGCGACGCGCTCCCGGAATGCGCACGTCAACCCTCAACGTCAAGGACGCACACGCATGTCACGCCATCTCGTTCCACTTGCATTGCCGCTCGCCCTGCTGGGCGCCATCGTCTCGCTGGATGCGGCCGGAGGGCAGGCCCGCCGCTTCACCGATCTCGAACCCACCCCCGTGCGCCCCGTCGCCCCGCTGCAGGGGCGGCTCGAAATGGTTTGGGGCGATGCCGCCCCCGGCAGTTCTGCCAAATACCGTCATGACATCACCCTGGTGGAGGACGGCGGCCGCCGCATCGCACTGGATCCGGCCGCCGCCATGCAGGCTGCAGGCGATCTGCATGCGCTGTATGGCCGCCGCGTCGCCATCACGCTGGCGCCGCAGCTGCGCACCAAGGCCGTCTCCGCGCTGGCGCAGCCCGAGGCGATCGTGGCGATCGACGATCTGGCGACCGGCGCCAGGGCCGGCGGGGAGATCGGCGCCAAGGCCGTCACCGGCACCACCGTGTGGGCGACGATCATGTGCAAGTTCCGCGACATCGCGACCGAGCAGAAGCCCCACTCGTTCTTCCAGGGCCAATACGGCACCTCCGCCGGCCAGCTCGACCATTACTGGCGCGAAGTCTCCTACGGCCGGATCAACCTCACCGGCAGCGCCGCCTACGGCTGGTTCACCCTGCCGCAGAACCGCGCGTTCTATGTGACCACGGGCGCGGACGGCAAGCCGAAGGCCGATCTGGGCAAGCTGTTCACCGACTGCACCAATGTCGCCAACGCGAGCGTCAATTTCGCGGCCAACGGCGGCCTGCAGGGCATCAATATGATGTTCAACGGCGACCTGGACGGGTTCGCCTGGGGCGGCGGCCGCTGCGCCACGCTGGACGGCATCAACAAGTGCTGGAGCACCACCTGGAACCCGCCGTGGTCGTTCAACAACCTGGCGCCTCTGTCGCACGAGATGGGCCACGCCTACGGCCTGCCGCACGCAAACAACTCCGACGGTGACAGCACTCCCTACGACAACCCGTGGGACGTGATGAGCGACGCGTGGAGCAACGCCGTCCCCAACGCCACCTACGGCAGCCTGCCCAAGCACATCAGCACCTACTCGCGCGACCGTCTGGGCTGGATCGCATCCGCGCGCCTGCGCACCTACACCCACGGCAGTGCCGCGGCCACCTACACCCTCGATCGCGCCAGCCTGGTCGGCTCCGCCAATGCGCAGATGATCAAGCTGCCGGTGCCCGGCAGCAGCACGCGCTACTACACCATCGAGGCGCGCAAGAAGACCGGTACCTACGAAGCCAATCTGGCCGGTGATGCCGTGATCATCCACTCGGTGAACACCACGCGCGCGGAGCCGGCATGGAGCGTCGACGCCGCCAATCCGCCCGCCACGGTGTCCAACAACGAGGGCAGCATGTTCAAGGTGGGCGAGTCCTGGACCACACCCGACGCCCTCGGCAGCCGGTTCCGGGTGGAAGTGCTCAGCGCCACCACGCAGGGGTTCCAGGTCCGGGTCTCCAGCCTCTGACTCGGGTTTACCGCCATCGTGGGTGGTTGTCCACGGCGGCGCTCTCCGGAGCGCCGCCGTTTCTGTCTGCGTGACGCTTGTGGAACATGCCGGCAGCCGCTGTGATCGCGGAAGCGCATCGCGCTGCGGCAGGGGCTCCCCCGCACGTCGAGGGTGGCCCCATCGCCGAATGCCGATGCCGCTTCAGGGACAGGCGATGCCGGGGTCTCGGCAGACCATTTCCGTGTGGACGCAGATGGCGGCGCCGGAGTTCTCGGGGAGGGCGGATCGTCCGCCACGTGCAGGTACAGCGGCCGAGCGTTCGTTCCCGTGCAGTGAAAATGTGACGGCACGCATCGATCGAGAGATGTCGAGAGAGATGGATGCGTCCCGATGCGTGAAAGATGAGCACGCGATATCAGGATGGTGTGCTTGTTGTCGGCGTGATCAGTGCGTGATCGGGGCATGATCTGACGGATTTTGTCGTGATCTGACACGGCTGTTCTTGATCCGATCTGCGTGTCCACGCCTGATCTCTGCCCTGCAACAGCCGCGTAACGAAGCCGTACCGATTGTCATGTCGCCATGTCGAGGCAAACAATAATCGGGGGAATGGTCGAATGCATGGATGCGATCTTGCGTTCACGATGTGATGCCCCCTCTCCCTGAACGAGCGGCGTTCGCACATCGGCGATTGCGCATGGAGTTTGACGGGGCTATGAACTTCCGTGAAATCAGTCGATTGCGTCTGAAGCTGCTTTCGGCCTGACATCCATGCGATGCGTCGATGCAGCGCATGCACCCTTGGCAAGGGTCTGCCCGGCCTCTCGGCCGGTTGCCCACGGATGGCTGCTCGAAGGCCGTGCGGAAAGCGCTCACGGTATCGATGAGCCGAGCGTCGTGCGTTCGTGATCCATCCGTGATCCGATCATGAGGCGTCGATGATCGATTCGGCATGCGTTCAAGAGCGCGGGTCGCCACGCTTGCGTCGAGCCCGATGCTGCATCAGTGCGGTGTCGGGTGAGGAGACGTCGAGGATGCCCGGCGCGTACGGCAGGCCGAAACCGCTACAGGTCTCGCCCAGCCACGTAAGTAAGGCTCCACGACGCTAGGTGCGACTGCAGCCGAAGGCGAGTCCCCCAGACCACATCGCAGTCCGAATCCATAAGGAGAGTGTCATGAATCACAAGCTTCTCTGCGCCAGCGTGCTGTCATTGCTGGCGGCACATGCGGTCACGACCAATGCCGCCAACACCGCCGACGGCCACCGTCGTGCGCCCGCCAATTCCATGACGGCAGCCGGGAATGCATATCGGCAGGTGTCGCTCGACGAGAGTCGTCGTACGGTGGGAAGTCCGGTTTCCAGCCCGGCCCGCGATGCCGCGCTTGCGCCGAGCGACCGTATGCCGGTAGTGTCCCTGAGCTCGACCCTGGGTGATGTGGGTTTCGAGATCTTCGATGGGAAAACCAGGCGGTACGGCTTGGCCACGCTGCCCAAAAGCGCGACGGACGCCGTTGTCTACATCGACGTGGACAGCGTCTCCCTGAGCGAGCAGAGAATGAAGTCCGTTCTCAAGCTTGCGAACGATGTGGGCTGGGTGGTGATGGCGGAAAGCGGAACCTGGAATGTGCCTCGTCTCCATGCCTTCCTCGCCAAGTACTATCCGGACGTGAATACGAAGGGCCTGAAGAACGTCGCGGTGCGCATCGGCTCTGCAAAAGGACGCGCCGTCGCGACGGATCTGACGCCCAGCGAAGCGGCGGTCGAAGTCGGCATCGACTATGCGAACACATCGCAGGGCCAGGCTGAATTCCGGAACAGCTTCACGACCAAGGCAATCGCTCCGGGGAGCGTTTACGCCTGGTTCGCAAACGCCGCCTACAGCACCAATCCCGGGAATCGCGCGGTCGGCAACCTCAATTATATCCGGGTCGTGAACCTGGATGTCCTGAAAGTGTGGTCCAGCTACAGCAGCACGACGGGATACGACTGTGTCGTCGCTTGGCGAGGCAGCAACAGCACCGGCGACTGGTTGCGCAACATCGAAAGCCAGTTCGGCACTGTCGCTCGTGTGCCTGGCGAGTCCACCTCGAACGAGGCCAGGATCGGGCGCGGCTATGCGGATCGACTCAACAACTATCTGCAATACGTGGGGCAGGTGAACTGTGGCGCTAATTTCAAGGTGACGGGGCACAGTCTTGGCGGCGGGATGGCCGAGGCGCATGCATTACGCTTCGCAGGTTGAATCGGTTGCCGATCATGGAGTCCTACAACCCCGCACGTGTTGGAAACTGGGCCTTCCGCACCAATTACATGGCCACCCTGGGGACGCGTTCCAAAGTGTTCTGCAGGCACGGGGATCCGGTGTGGGGTGTTCCGGCTGCGCTTTATCATGTCGGATCGGACAGTGGGTGCACATACTGGGGGGCTCGTGCTTCCTGGGTCAATCCGGTCGCGAACCACAGCATGACGCTGTGGCTCTAGCGATGGTTTTTCCGGGGTGATGGACTGACTGGTCGCTTTGCCCTGTACCGGATCAAGGCGACGTGGCGTGCTTCGGCTTGCCACGTCGCCTTCGATTCTGCGATGAGAGTGGGCATTGATTCGAGCGCGTTGAAGCTGATCGGGTTGGATTCGCGGTGCCGATATGGAGCGTGTGCAGGCCTGATCGCCGTTCCGCGCCTGGGCCTGGGAATGGACGGTTGCGCGGAAAGTGTCCAGGCCTCGGTTCCGGCTGTTGCAGCCTGTGTCGCAGGCGCTTTCAAGGGTCGGGCCTCGGGAAGGTCCGGGTAGGCAGGTTGAGTCATTACCCGGCCCCAGGGCTTCGCTCGCTCCGGTCCATCGTCGGCCATCGCCCGGTCCGGCCTATTGCGGGCGTTCCGGCTCCCAGGCGGATCCGGGAATGCGGCGTTCGCCCGCCAGTGCCCGCAGTTTCTCGCCCAGCGCCTCCACGGCCCTGTCGTCGCCGGTGGCCACGGCCAGTCTCCAGCGCTGCACGGTGAAGGCGTAGTCCTGGTCGGTGCGTTCGCGGTCGAAGGCGCGCACATCCTCGAGCAGCCGCCTGGCATCGGCCGTGCGCCCCTGGCGCAGCAGGAGGTCGAGCATCGGTTCCGAGGCCAGCACCAGGTGGTAGCGCATGCCCTTGCGGCGCGCCTCGTCCAGCGCCTCGCGCAGCAGGGGTTCCGCACGCGCGTCGTCGCCCTGCGCCATCGCCCAGCGTGCGCCGGCGATCGTGCCGGCGATGGACATCGGGTTGCGCAGCGCGTTGACCTGGGCGGGTGAGGGCGTGGGCATGGCCGCTCCCGAATCGGCGATGCGCTGTGCCGCGATCATCCAGGCCAGCAGCGCCCCCTCCCGGGTGTCGAGCAGGATGTCGTCCGGGTCGTCGCGGTCGCCCTCCGAGAACGCGACGGCGCTCGCCTGCAGCGCGGAGGCCGTGCGCCCCGCCTCCAGCAGGTAGAGCACGGCGATCATGGAACTGGCTTCATCGCCCCGCAGTGTGCCGACCTCTTCCAGCAGCGCCCGTGCCTGGCGGAGGCGTCCGAGACCGGTCATGGCCTGCGCCCGCAACTGCAGCGCGCGATCGCGGCGCTCGATGACGGGCGTCTCGCGCAGCACCGCCAGCGCGCGGTCGCTGGTCTGCACCGCGTCCTCCCAGCGCAGCAATTCCATCTGGATGCGGGCCATGGTGTTGAAGCTGCCGACCTGCCCGATCTTGTCGGAGCGTGTCTGGTAATGGTCGGCGACGCTGCGCATGGCGCGAAGCGCATCCTCCAGCCGGCCGGTGCGCATCCAGATCCGCGCGCGGTCGGTGCGCACGGCGATCGCGCTGCCCGCGTCGCCGATCCGCTCGTAGATCTGGCCGCTCCGGTTCAGGTCGCGCAGGGCCGCCTCATGCCGGCCCTGCAGCAGCAGGACGGTACTGCGGGCGCGGAGCGCATCCGCCAGCACCTCCGGCGCGGCGTCCTCGCCGAGCGGTTCGAGCAGATCGAGCGCGGCCTGGACCGAGATCTCGCGCTCGGACGCCGTGGCGCCCTGGCGGCCCTTGAGCATGGATTCGAACACCAGCAGCTTCGCCTGCCAGATCGGATCCTCGGCTTCGCGGGCCAGCGCCAGCTGGGCGTCGAGCTTGTCGCGCGCCCGCTCGAAACGTCCGCGGTGGAAGTCCAGGCGCATCGCGATGAGCATCGCGTCCGGGGATTCGGCCATGGACGGGGGCAGGGTGGTCAGCCCTTCACGTACGGCGTCGAAGTCCCCCGCGCGCATGGCGATCTCCAGCGCGCCGATCGAGGGGGCACCGGCAGGCGGCGCTTCGCGGGCGGGCGTCGGCGCACCGTCTTCGGCGCCCTGTCGCCACGCATAGCCCCCCACGCACAGCAGCAGGACCACGGTGACCGCGAGCACGAGCCGGCGAGCCCGGCCGGCCGCGGCCGGCACGTCGGGCGCAGCCGGTATGACGCCCTGCGGCCTGGGCAGGGCCTGCGGATCGGTGGCCTCGTCCCTGTCGAATGCAGGCTCCGGATCTGGTGTGGGCCCGGCCCCTGCATGGGCCGGGCGGATCGCCGCCGGCGGCATCGGGTCGGGGGGCGCGGCCACAGCGGACGGCGAGGCGTGTGCGGGGGCGGCTTCATCGAGCGGGCCCACCCACTGGTATCCCAGGCCGGAGGCGGTGCGGATCAGCCGCTGGTTCTGCCCGTCGTCGCCCAGCAGGCGTCGGGCGGACAGGATCACCTGGGACAGCTGATGGTTGCTGACGTTGTCGTGGCCCCACACCTTCCGGATCAGTTCGTCGTAGCCGACGACACGGTCGCGATGGCCGATCAGGTGCCCGATGCATTCCATCACCTTGCGCGATGCATCGACCGGACGGCCCTGCCGCTTGAGCAGTCCGGCGTCCCTGTCCAGGCTCCACTCCCCCAGTGGTACTTCATCATCCTCTCCAAGCGGATGCTGCCGGTGCCGAGCCCGGCGTGAAAACAGACGGCCATGCATCACAGAGTCTACGTCGGCCCGGTCTCATCCCGCAGAACACGGTCCGGTGGGATACGGGTCGCATGCGTACGGGCCGCTTGCCGCGGTGGATGCAGGCCGCCGGGCTCGGCTGCAAACAGGGCATGCAGCGCCGCCGCTTCTACGCCTGCGGTCGTCGTGCGCTCATCGCTCCGGAGCGGCGACGGGGCCCGACCAGAGCGGGCCTCCTTCGCGATGCCGCCGCTCTGTGTACAGACGCTCCACACCCCGCGGCAGGCGACGCTCGCCGGCGAGCTGCAGCACCTTGCGATGGGCGTCGTCATCCTCGTCGGTCGTGTCGTCCGCGAGCGCGATGCGCAGGCGCAGCAGGTGGAAGCGATAGTCCTCGCCCATCGTGTCCGGGTCGTAGTCGTAGACGCCGTCGACGACCTGCCGCGCGGCGGCGGTGTCGCCCCGGCGCAGGGCCAGGTCCACGAGGGGTTCGGCGGCGAGCAGCATCCGCAGCCGCTGGTGCGCGTCCTGTGCCTCCTGCAGCGAGTGCAGCAGCTCGCGCTCGGCGGCGGCGTCCTCGCCCTGCAGAGACAGCCAGCGCCCGCGTGCGATCCGTGCGACCGCATTGGTCGGCGATTCGAGGAGGGCCAATTGCGCGACCGTGGCGGCCGGCGGCCTCTCGCCGTGGTCGACCAGCGCCTGCACGGCCATCGTCCACAGCAGCAGCGCACCTTCGCGGTTCTCCAGCAGCAGGTTGGTGCGCGTATCGATGCGGCTGCTCTCGAATTCCCGTGCCGCGGCCTCGAGCGCGCGCTGCGGCTGGCCCGTCTCGAGATGGTGGATCGCCGGGATGATGCCGTCGCGGCGCTCGCGGGCGCCGGCTTCGGCCTCGTCCAGCAGCGAGTCCGCTTCGCGCAGACGACCGACACCGATCAGCGCCATCGCCCGCAGCTGCAGGCTGGGGTAGCGACGGTCCGAGTCCTGCATCCCGCGCAGCAGGCGGAGGCTGCGCTCGGTGCTGGCGAGCGCGGCCTGCCATTGCAGCGACTCGATCTGGATCTTGGCCAGGGTGTTGCGCGCCAGCACTTCGTTGACCTTGTCGTCGTGGCGCCGGAACACCTCCGCGACGTCGCCGAGTTCATCGAGCGCATCGCTCATGCGCCCCATGCGCATCCAGGTGCGTGCGCGGGTGGCGCGCACCATCGCCATGCGGTGCGCGTCGCCTTCGCGCTCATGGATGTCCAGCGCTTCCGCCAGGTCGCGCAGGGCCGCGTCCGAGCGGTGGGTGAGGTTGTAGCCGTTCGCACGCACGCGCAGCGCCTCCGCGAGAAGACGCTGCGATGCTCCTCCCCCCTGCGACAGCAGCAGCGTCACCGCCGCATCGGCCGGCGCGAACACCTCCGCTCCCGGTGCCTGACGCCTGCTGTTGAGCATGCTTTCGCACAGCAGCAACCGGGCATGCCAGAGGTCGTCGCGCGACGGCCGCAGGGTCTTCGACTGCGCGTCGATCTTCTCCCGGGCGCGGTCGAACCGCCCAAGCTGGATCTCCAGATCGATCGCGATCAGCATGGCCTCGCGGCTTTCCGCCAACCGGGGCGGCAGCGTCGACAGCACTTCGCGCACGTCGTCGTGGCGTCCTGCCGCCAGTGTCCTGCGCAGCGCGTCGAAGGTGGCGGCGTCGGCATGACCCTCGCTCGACGCCGGTAGCGTCAGCAGCCCCCGGTCCTGATGCTGCCAGATGATGCCCAGAGCCGCGGCGGCGGTGGCGCAGGCGGCCAGCGCGGCGAATGCGAGACGCCGGCGACGCCGGCCGGCCCGGCGCAGGCTGCGGAATGAGGCGGCCGCAGGCGGGGCGCCGATCGGTTCACTCGCGCTCGCGCCCGCGGCATCGGTGCCGGGATCCGCGGCCTCCACTGCCGTGGCAGGCCCGGGGGCTGTCGTGTCATGGCCGGCATGGGCGGTCGTGGGTGTGGTGGCTCCGGTCGACATGCTGTCGACGTCATGCCGGCCCGCCGTTTCGCCCATGGCGGCTGCCGCGGTTGCCGTCGTTGCGTCCGTGGTTTCGACGACCGGCGCGACCCAGTGGTAGCCCTGACCCGTGGCCGTGCGGATGCAGCGCTGGGCCTGACCATCGTCGCCCAGCAGGCGGCGTGCGGCCAGGACCACCTGCGACAGTTGGTGATTGGAGACGTTGTCGTGCCCCCAGAGGCTGCGGATCAATTCGTCGTAACCGACGATGCGTTCCCTGTGGACGATCAGATGGCGAATGCATTCCACCACCTTGCGGGAGGCTTCCACCGGCGCGCCCTGCCGCCTGAGTCCACCGTCGTTGCGCTCCAGCGCCCAGTCATTCCATTCGTACCGCATTCTCGTCTCCACTCGCCTCCGACGGTGTGTCGAGACGGTGCAGGCGCGCATGTCGCCGGCCGCACGTCCCGTTTGCATCGGGCTGAGTGATCTTAGAGTGTCGCGACCACCATGTGTTTGTTTGGGGTCACGGTGTACGCACGTTCACCGCACGCGGTGCAGCAGGCTGCACGGTGCCGGTCTGGGCAGAGGCGAAGGCGCCCAGGCGAACGGGCCGCGCCCGCGGCCGGCGTTCCCGCCGCAGCGTGCAGCGGGTTCGATCAAAACCTCGCCTTCACCGAGAGCCGCTTCACGAAATCCTCCACGGTGATCTCCACGAAGTCGCGGAATTCGCCGGCATCGTAGAAGCGGCCGTAGCAGGTCTTGCAGCTCTCGAACCAGATGTGCGGCTGCTGCGCATCCACCATCCGCACCAGCGGCGCGTCGTGGGCGCAGGCGGGGCACTGGATCCTGTCCACCGCGTTGTAGCGTGCACCCGCCACTTCGCAGCCCACGTCGACCACATCCGCTTCCTCGCGCAGGGCCTCGTGTTCGAGCATCGGGAACCACAGCCCCTCGCAGCCGCCGCAGCGGTAGGCGGAGCCGGCGTCGTAATCGCGGCGATGCATGCCGGCGGCGCACTTGGGGCAGGCGAGCGAAAGCGGCAGGTCGGGGGTGTCCATGCGGGGTCGGTCCAGCGTGCGTGATGAGGGATGTGAAAGGGGAAGGCGGGTCAGTCCGCGAATGCGAATACCGCGGCGATGACCGGCAGGGTCACCGCGGCCATGCCCAGCGCGAGGCGCGCGAGATCGCGCTGGGCCGCGCGGAACTCGGGGGCGGCATGCCGGCGGACATGTCCTTCTGCGAGACGCCGCAGCGGCGGGATCGCCCACAGGATCGCGTTGCCGAGCATCAGGCACGGCGGCATCCACAGAAACAGCGCACTCAGCGACAGCAGGATCCCGGGCAGGTCGGCCACCTCTGCAGGCGCGATCCCGCGACTGCGCGCGAACAGCGCGATCAAGGACAGCACGGCCGCCAGGCCGCCCGCAACGAGGAGCGGCAGCAGCACGCACAGGTACACCAGCGGTTTGCGGGGCGGTGCGGCGACACCCATACCCGTCGCCCTCAGTCGCCCAGCAGCTTCACGAACCGGACCGCGCCCTCGCTGAAGCCGCAGGCGCGGTAGAAGGCATGCGCCTCGGTGCGATGGCCGGCGCTGGTGACTTCCAGCCGTGCGGCCCCGCCCACCCGGGCGCGGCGCTCGGCATCGCGCAGCAGGGCGCGGCCGATGCCATGCCCGCGGGCATGCTCAGCCACCACCAGGGCGGTGACCCGGCAGGTGGTGGTGCCCAGCGGCAGGTAGTACATGAAATCCAGCGACAGCAGGCCGCAGGCGATCCCGTCGCGTCGGGCCAGGATCAGCGCCTGGCGCGGGTCGTGCTGGACCTGGGCGATGCGCTCGGCGGCATCTTCAAGCTCGCACGGATACCCGAGGACGCCCAGGAGAACGGCCACATCGGCGGCGTCGCCCGGCGTGGCGTTGCGCAGGTCCAGATCGGTCTCCGCCACGGACAGGGCAGGGGGCCTGACCTCGGGCATGGCCGGGTCAGCGCGTGCCGTAGACCACGACGGTCTTGCCGCGGGCGTGCAGCTTGCCGTCGGCCTGCAGTTTCTTGAGCACGCGGCCGGCCATTTCACGCGAGCAACCGACCAGGCGCGCCAGCTCCTGACGCGACACCCGCAGCTGGGTGCCCTGCGGATGGCTCATGGCCTCCGGTTCCTTGGTCAGGTCGTGCAGGGCGCGGATGATGCGGTCGGTCACGTCCAGGAAGGCCAGACGGCCGGCCTTCCTGCTGGTGTCCAGCAACCGGCGCGAGAGCTGGGCGCCGATGGCGTACACCAGCTGTGCGGCGTCGCCACCCAGCGGGCCTTCCAGCAGCTGGTAGAGCCGCTCGTAGCCGATTTCGGCCAGTTCGCACTGGGTGCGGGTGCGCAGCACCACTTCGCGGCGGTCGCTTTCCACGAACAGGCCCATCTCGCCGACGAACTCGCCGGGGCCGAAGTAGCCCAGCACCAGCTCGCGACCGTCGTCTTCCTCGGTGATGATGCTGACCGAGCCGGAGATGACGTAGTAGAGCGTCCCGGCCGGATCTCCCGGGCGGAACACCTCGGTCCGCGGCGGGTAGCGCCGGCGGTGGCAGTGGGACAGGAAGCGCTCGATCGTCGCGATGGTCGGCGCGAGCGGATTGGCGTGTCGGCGGAGCGGTGTCAGCGTGGCCACGGATGGAGTGTTCATGCGGGGCTTCTAAGATGAATGCGAAAGAGAGTAGGACTTTGTGACTCGATCCGCAAATCCTGTCGCAAGATCCTGTCGCAAACCGGTCATCCCGCACGGGCAACATGCGGGGGGCGGGCATCCGGCCCGGTCCCGGCGCGCGCGCCGCGTGGGCCGGGCGCGGACGGCCCGTCCCGCCGTGCCCGGGATGCCGTCGTCGCGGGCGGGGCGACAGCCCCACGGCTTTGGCGCATAATCCCGGCCCCCTACCCCCGTCCCGAGGACCCGATGCCGTGGTCAAGCCGCTGCCGCGTCTGAAGCTGCAAGGCTTCAACAACCTGACCAAGTCCCTGTCGTTCAACATCTACGACGTCTGCTACGCGTCGAGCGAGGATGAACGCCAGCGTTACATCGCCTACATCGACGAGGAGTACAACGCCGATCGGCTGACCCAGATCCTCACCGATGTGGCCGAGATCATCGGCGCCAACATCCTGAACATCGCGCGCCAGGACTACGACCCGCAGGGCGCGTCGGTGACCATCCTCATCTCCGAGGAGCCGGTCATCGACAAGAAGGCCGCCGGCAAGGAGATCATCTCCGATGCCGTGGTCGCGCACATGGACAAGTCGCACATCACGGTGCACACCTATCCGGAAACCCATCCGGACAACGGCATCGCCACGTTCCGCGCCGACATCGACGTGTCGACCTGCGGCGTGATCTCGCCGTTGAAGGCCCTCAATTACCTGATCGAGAGCCTGGAGTCGGACATCGTGGTGATGGACTACCGCGTGCGCGGCTTCACCCGCGACATCAAGGGCAAGAAGCACTACATCGACCACAAGATCAACTCGATCCAGGACTTCCTGGCCAAGAACATCAAGTCGCGCTACGAAATGCTCGACGTGAACGTCTACCAGGAAAACCTGTTCCACACCAAGATGCACCTGAAGGATTTCGACCTCGACAACTACCTGTTCGAGGAGAAGGCCAAGAACCTCTCGTTCAAGGAGCGCATGAAGGTGGAAGCCCGCCTGCGCCGCGAGATCGAGGAGCTGTACCAAGGCCGCAATCTGGTCGAGTGATCGCGCGTCGCTTCCAGGCGAAGCCCATGAAAAAGCCGGCGAAAGCCGGCTTTTTCATGGGCGGGATCCGGAATCCGGCAAGCCCGGAAGCCGGACACTCAGGGCGTCGAGAAGACCCGCGGTGCCCATTCGGGATTCGCGCCCCCCTGCCTTGTCGTCCCGGGCGCAGCGAGGAGCCTGCTTTTCCCGCTTTCGCTTCGATCCTCCAAGGCCCGCGCCGCGCTGCGCACCAGGATGACAGGGCAAACGAGCGATCGGCCCGAACGATCGCGAGTCAGGTCCGCACGCCACCCTCCGCACCCGCGCTCCCGATGGTTCTGGCGCCGGATATGCGCCGCATCCCACATCCGGCATCGCGGCCCGCCTTACATCCGGTACGCCACCGTCTTCATCAGCGTCGACGCCGCGGCCATCAGGCGCGGGATCGGCTGCGGCAGGGTGCGGGCGCCTGCGGCCTCGGCATGGTCGGCGTGGCGGGCCTCGTCTTCCTTCATGGTGCGCAGGATCGCGCGACTGCGGCCGTCGGCTTCGGGCAGGGTCTGCAGGTGCTCGTCCAGATGCGCCTCCACCTGGCGCTCGGTCTCGACCACGAAGCCCAGGTTCCAGCCGTCGCCGCGCAGGCCCGCGGCGACGCCGATGGCGTAGCTGCCCGCGTACCACACCGGATTGAGCAGGCTGGGGCGGCTGTCCAGTTCGCGCAGGCGGTCGGCGCACCAAGCCAGGTGATCGGTCTCCTCCTGCGCGGCCGCCAGCAGCTGCGCGCGCGTCGCCGGGTCGCGGGCCACCGCGGCCTGGCCGACATACAGCGCCTGCGCGCAGACCTCGCCGACATGATTGATGCGCATCAGCCCGGCGGCATGCCGGCGCTCGGCCTCGTCCAGCACCACGTCGGCTTCCGTCTCGCCGGGGTTGCGGCGTTCGGCCTGCGGGCTGCCGGCGACGGTTTCCAGCGCGTTCTGGGCGTCGGCGAGCAGGCGGTCGAGCAGGGTGTGGCGGCGTGCGAGGGTCATGTCGGGGGGCCGGAATGGGCGTGCGAAGGCGCCTGCAGGCAGTCGCCGAGGAATTCGAGCGGGTGCTGCACCGGCAGCGCCGTGCCGCCGGCCAGGTGCAGGCGGCAGCCGATGTTGGCGCTGAGCAGGCGCGTGGCGCCGCTGGCGGCGAGCGCATCCAGCAGCGGTCGTCGGAAGCGCGCGGCACGGGTGGGGTCTGTCAGCATCGTGGTCCCCGCGGCGCCGCAGCAGCCGAAGCCAGCGTCGATCACCACGACTTCCAGCCCGGGAACCCGCGCCAGCAGTGCGTGCAGGGCGGCGTCGCTGCCGACCACGTTGCGCTGGGTGCAGGGCAGGTGCAGGGCGACGCGCTCGTGGCGCGGGGCGAATGCCAGACGTGGCGCACGCTCGGCCAGGAAGCCGAGCGCGTCGACCGTGGTGGCGCCCAGCGCCTCGGCGACCGCCTCGTGGCAGCCGCTGGCGAGTGTGAGCACCGGGCCGTCGCTGCCGGCGAAGGCCGCGCGATTCCGTGCCGCGAGCGCCTGCGCGGTGTCGGCGTCGCCGGCGTGCGCATGCAGGCTGCCGCAGCAGGCCTGCCCCGTGCGCACCCGCAACCGGACGCCCGCCGCCGCGCACAGGCGCGCCAGCGCGGCGCGCACGCGGGCTTCGTAGCCGCGGGCCACGCAGCCGACGAACAGCTCGGCCGACTCGATGCTCTCGGGGGCCGGCGCACCCGGTACGGGGACGACGATCCCGTCATCCGGCCGGGCGCGCGGCGGCCGTGGGATCGGCCGCAGGCGTGCCGGCAGCAGCGGATACAGGTGCCGATACACCCGCAGCAGAGCCGACAGCAGGGCGGGGCGGGCGGTCACGTGTTCGATCGCCCGCTGCCGCCAGCCGGGCGGACGCCTGCGCCGCTGGGCACTGCGTGCGCCCACCAGCAGCCGTCCGTACTCCACGTGGGCGGGGCAGACCGACTCGCAGCGCCTGCAGCCCAGGCAGTGGTCCAGATGCGCGTCGCCGCTGGCGGTCGGTGCGACGGTGTGCTGCTCCCAGGCCCGGACCAGCGCGATCCTCCCGCGCGGCGATTCGGTCTCCAGCGCCTCCAGCCGGTAGGTGGGGCAGGCCGGCAGGCACAGGCCGCACTGCACGCAGCGATCGGCCATGGCGGTGAGGTCGAGCAGCGCAGGCATGTGCGCCGCAGGGGCCTGCGTCCCGGGGTCCGGCGCGGCGGTCGGCCGGGGCGGAGAGGTGGCAGACGTGGCGGCGGTCGGGGGCGCGATACTCACCCCGGCATTTTCGACGATGCCGGCCGCAGACGCGAGCGCCCGGCATCGAGCACCGGCGCCGGGGCTGCTTGCGCCTGCCACCGCCCACGGCTATGATTCCGCCTCTTTTGCTTCGCGACACAACGCGCGGCGACGTTCCCGCGGCACCGCTGGCCCCTGCAGAAGAGGGCCGCCGCCGGAACCAGCCCGACCAAACACCGCTCCTTGGGAGTTTCCATGAAGACTTACATCGCCAAGTCCGAGACCGTCCAGCGCGACTGGTATCTCGTCGACGCCACCGGCAAGACCCTCGGCCGCCTCGCCGCCGAACTGGCCTACCGCCTCCGCGGCAAGCACAAGCCCGTCTACACCCCGCATGTCGATACCGGCGATTACTTCGTCGTCATCAATGCCGAGAAGATCGTGGTGACCGGCAACAAGCTGCTGGACAAGAAGTACCATCGCTTCACCGGCTACATCGGCAACCTCAAGACCGAGAACCTCGCGCAGGCGCTGGAGCGTCACCCCGAGCGCGTGATCGAGATCGCGGTCAAGGGCATGCTTCCGAAGAACACCCTGGGCCGTGCGATGTACCGCAAGCTCAAGGTCTACAAGGGCGCCGAACACCCGCACGCTGCACAGCAGCCGCAGCCGCTGGACATCTGAGGTCACCACGCACATGGCTACCACTCAAAATTACGGCACCGGCCGTCGCAAGTCCTCCATCGCCCGCGTGTTCCTGCGCAAGGGCTCCGGCAAGATCACCGTCAACGACCGTCCGCTCGACGAGTTCTTCGGCCGCGAGACCTCGCGCATGATCGTGCGCCAGCCGCTCGAACTGACCAAGACGACCGAGCAGTTCGACGTGGTCGTGACCGCCGTCGGCGGTGGCACCACCGGTCAGGCCGGCGCCATCCGCCTGGGCATCGCCCGCGCGCTGGTGGAGTACGACGAAACCCTGAAGACCGAGCTGCGCAAGGCCGGCTTCATGACCCGCGACGCCCGCGAGGTCGAGCGCAAGAAGGTCGGTCTGCACAAGGCCCGTCGCGCCACGCAGTACTCCAAGCGCTGATTTCCCTCGGCGTTTCGGCGCACGTCCGGCGCTTTGCAGCCGGGCGTGTGCGGCATCGGTCGGTTGTCCTGCGGGCCGTTTCGGCGCCGCATCGGGCTTCCGGTCGCTGCAGCGGCGCGCGCTCCGGCGCCCGCCGGTCCGGGCTGGCATGCAGTGCGCAGCCTGGTGTACAATTTCCAGTCTACAGCCCCGTCGCCAAGCGGTAAGGCACCTGACTCTGACTCAGGCATTCGGTGGTTCGAATCCATCCGGGGCTGCCAATTTCACGACATGCGATGCCCGTGCCGCGCACGGCGCCCGACCCGTCGGGCAGCCAAGTTGATCGCCCGGCCTCCGCATTGTTCGCGCTTCGGCGCGCATGACCCGCCTGATGGCGGGTTTTTTTATGCCGGTCCCGAAGCGTCCGCGCTCTTGGCATTCGTCATGCGTGAAGCCTGCCGCGTTGCCCCTCATGTCTCCGCCACGCCCCGTGGCGGCCCCTCTGGCAGGCCCCGGGGACGGCACTCGCACGCATCGCGATGTCAGTGCCAGATCATGCTCCACAGCGCATCCGCCAGCGCCGGGCGTCCGTCGACGGGTTCCTGAACAGGTGGCCATCGCCGCTCTTTTGGGCGTTATCGTGGCTCCGGGATCGTTTGCGGATGTGCCGAACTCCGGTCGCGTCGGAGCCGTCGGCGGACCGTTTTGCGCAGTTCGCGGGCGATCGAGGCTGTCGCGCCGCTGTCATGACGGCGGCAAAACGGGCATTCGGCCACAAAATCAATATGTTACTGCGCCGTCTGTCACGGCTGGGTGACATGGGCACTTGGCGCCGGTTCCGAGTCTGCTATGTTCATGAGGTACGGCTCGCACGCGCGCGCCGGCGTAGTCGACCGCCCGGCGCTGATGCCGGGCCAATCTCTCCGGTTTGATCGCCGGAGCGGATATTCGGGGGGATCCTGGATGCGACGCGCCGGCGTACCCCGAAGCGCATGCGGCAAGGAACGAACATTCTCAATTAGGACTACAGGGGTCTGCTGTGCTGGATATTTTCCGAAGGATTCTGGGTGGGAAGAAGGGGTCGTCTTCCCAGGCACTGCCTCAGGGGGTGCCCAACGTCAACAATCGCGGGCAGAGCGGGTTCGGGATCACCTACGATCCGGAACTGGTGCCTGCGCTCAAGCGCGATCATGCCGATCTGGTCAAGCTGTTCGGCAGCATCGGCGATGCGGCCAAACAGGGCAATTTCCGTGAAATTCCGCAGATGCTCAACGCCTTCAAGGTGCATCTGGAGGGGCATCTGATCGCGGAGAACGTGCGCTTCTACAACTACGTCGAGAACTCCATGCAGGGCGACACCGAGAGTGTCACCCTCGTCCGCAGTTTCCGGCGCGAGATGAACGCCATCGCCCGTGGCGTGGTCGATTTCGTCAAGAAGTATCAGGCGACAGAGTTCGATCAGCGCATGCGCGACGAATTCATGGTCGACTATCAAACCGTGGGTGGCCTGCTTGCGCAGCGCATCCAGCGCGAGGAAACCAGTTTGTATCCGCTGTATCAGCCACACTGAGGTCGCCCATCTCCCCGCGACGGGATGGCGGAGACGGTGATCGCGCCGATTCCGGGCCGACCGGGGCAGGGATGGGCACAGGGGGCGAGGCAAGGGCTGTAGCGACGAATTGGACGACGCACTGCGTCGCCACCCTCGGATGAGACGATCCGGGGGGCAGGGTCAGAGGCGATGCGCTCGGCGCTCGCCGGAGAGGTCGCGGTACGGTCCGTGCGAACGGGCCGGGCCGCGGGCACGGGCGCAGGCTCCGGTCTGCGCCAAACCTGCCGCGCAGGACGCGCGGTGTGCCGTTCCGTGGGCGTCGCCGACGCCCATCCCGACCAAGCGTCATGCTCAAGGAGAGCCCAGATGAAGAAGGAAGTCGATGCCGTCCTTACCCCCGCCATGCGTCGCGTCCGTGCCGGACTCGAAACGCATGCGGTGTTCGCTGAAATCCGTGACATGGACGCCTTGCGGGGCTTCATGCAGGCCCACGTCTACGCCGTCTGGGATTTCATGTCCCTCGCCAAGCGGCTGCAGCGCGATCTGACCTGCGTGACCCTGCCGTGGATGCCGCCCGCCGATCCGGCCGCGGCGCGGTTGATCAACGACATCGTGCTCGCGGAAGAGAGCGACATCGATGCCGACGGCAATCCGGCCAGCCATCTCGACCTCTATCTGCAGGCCATGCGCGATGTCGGCGCGCCGACGACGGCCTTCGTCGCCTTCCTGGACGCGCTGCGTGCGGGTGCGAGCCTGGAATCCGCCTTCGATGCCGGCGAGACGCCGGAATATGTGCGCGCCTTCGTGCGGCATACGCTCGACACCTGCCACACCGGCAGCACGCTGCAGGTGATGGCGAGCTTCCTCTACGGGCGTGAAAACGTCATTCCCGACATGTTCCAGGGTCTGCTGGAGCACTGGGGCCTGAATGCGACCCAGGCTCCGGGGTTCGTGTACTACCTGGAGCGTCACATCGAGCTGGACGGCGACGCTCACGGCCCGGCCGCGGAGCGCATGCTCGCCTCGGCGCTCGGCAAGCACGAAGGCGGCCTGGCCGAAGCGCGCGCATCCGCCCTGCAGGCTCTGCAGGCCCGTATGGCGCTGTGGGACGGCCTGGCCGATGCCCTGCGTGTCCAGCGCCTGAGCGATGTCGCCCGGGCCGGCTTCGGCACGGTCGCCCATTCGGGGGCGCATTCGCGGCCCGAACTGGCGGCCTGAACGGGCCGAGCGGGTCAGGCGCATGCGCCCGTGACGCATGCGCCATGAAGGCGGATGGGCATCTTCAAACGCCCGCGGGCCGCAAACCGGCGGGGTCGCGTGCCTTCCGCACCGACCCAGCCGGGCAGGCCTGACACCGAAATGTCAGGCGTGTTCGATCAGGGAGGCCGGTCGCAGCCCGCCTGTGACCGGTTCAGGCCACGCGTGCGGGCTGAGGGTCGTGAATGCCTGCGACATCGAGGTTGTTGGCATCCACCGGGATGCTGAAGGCCAGGCTCATGACCCGTCCGATGCGCTGCGGCTTGCCCAGCCTGCGGACGTCCAGTCCCATGTGCAGCAGCATGCGCTCCACCGCGACCGTGGTGACGCCGACCACTTCGGTACCGGCCAGCCGGTCGGCGAAATGGATCATGCGTCCGAGCAGTGCGCCTGCCAGCGTGCCGAACCCGAAACGGTCTCCGGCGCAGGCCGGGTCGATCGCGAACCGGCTGATTTCCCAGATCGATTCCGCGACCGGCATGGCCCGGCCGTCGAGCAGCGACGGGAAGACGTCGCGCAGCATGTTCGGCCCGGTGCTGGGCAGCAGGCGACAACACCCGAGGGCATTCTGGGCGCCGTCGTGGGCGACGATGTAGTACGGGCCCATCAGGTCGAACCAGTCGTGTTCGCGCCCGTCCTCCACGCGGACATCCCAGCCGAGGCGTTCGTGGAAGACCTGCGCACGCAAGCGATACATCGAGTCGAGCAGCGGAGCGCCCAGCCCGTAATCGCCGGCGTGTGCGGCGATGATCGGCGAGCGCGTGCCCGCGTCGCGCCAGGGCGGTGCGGATGCGTGCGACGCAGAGACGCGACTGGACGGCTCGACGTCATCGACCGGTGAAAACAGGGGCAGCAGAGCGGAAGCTGAACGTGCGGCCATGATGGCTCCTCGTGATGGGGGAGCCATAAGCACAGCCTGAACCTGTCGGATACGACAGCTGCAGCAACTGACAGGGTGAGAGCACGACGCAGCGGCGGTTGCAGAAGTCCGAGAGGCGCGAACGCATCAGGTCCGCGCGCAGCGGCGTCCATCCCGCGCCGGCATGCCGTTCCCGGGCGGCAGCGGCACATGGCCGCTCGTTTCTGCCGGAAACGCCTGGATCAGCCGCGTGGAGAGGCGATCAGGCCGAAGGAAATCGCACGCGCGACCGCGGCCTGGCGTCCACTGACGCCCAGTTTGTGGATCGCGTTCTGCAGATGGAAGATCGCCGTGCGCTCGCTGATATTCAGCATCTGCCCGATTTCCCAGCTGGTCTTGCCTTCCGCGGCCCAGGTCAGGCACTCGCGTTCGCGATGGGTCAGGCTGGGCATGTCGACCGGCGCGGCACGGTCGAGCAGGAAACGACGCGCGGCCTCGTGCACGTAGTGCGCCATCACATGCAGATCGGGCAGGATCCGCTGCAACTGGCGCGAGCGCAGGTGCTTGCTGGCGTAGGACATCAGGCCCCAGGACACGCCGGGCCCGTGCAGCGGAATGCTCAGGCCGGCGCAGAGCCCGAACTCGCAGGCCTCCCCGAACATCTGCCGCACGCGCTGTGCGGTGGGGTCGAGCAGGCGACGGGTGCGGTCCACCGCGTCCTGCCAGATCAGCGGCACGGCGTGGTCCTGGCAATGGCTGATGACCGGGTCGATCTGGATGTATTCGCGTTCGAAGTAGTGCCGGACCCACGACTCGGGGTAGGTGCCGATTCGCAGTTCACTGGGCTGGTCCTTCACCACCGGAAGGTCGAGGGCGTAGAACCAGTAATCGACACCCAGCGGTGCGACCAGGGTCTGGATCTCCGCGCTCAGGGTCTCGGTGTCCGGCGCATCCATCAGCGCGCGCAGCGATTTCAGATCGAGTGGCATCCTGCTGGCCATGGCTCCTCCGTTCCTGATCACGAAGATGTTCGCCGCATGCCCGGGCCGCGTTCCTTGGCCGTGCAGATCGTCGTGTGTCCGGAACGCGTGCTCCGGCCGCCACGCAGAAACGGCGGATGACTGCTCCGACAACCATCGCCAACATAGCAGGAAACGCCGTATTTCGGGCGTGCATCGGTTCGAAAATGCATGGGGCGGCGGGATCGCTTCGGGATCGGGCCGCGATCACAAATGATGTTGAGGTAAATGTCAACTTCATGTTGAAGGCCGCGTGCGGCGAAGCACCATGTCCGGCCATGCCGGATGCAGGTGGCCGGTGCATCGCTCCCGGTGGATGCGTGTGCACGAGCCCGTCGTGCGGAGCGGCTGCGGGCAGGAGATCCGCGCCCCGGCTATCCTATGCACGCGCCGGCCGGGCGCGCCCGGACGCCCGGGCCCGCGGTCGAGGCCAGGGCTGAAGCCCTGGCCGTGGCCGCGACCGGCAGGTGCTGCGCCTGCCGGCGCATGCCTCCCCGCGACGCGGAGGGGCCGACATTCCCTGCAACCACCGAGGATTCGATGAAACTGGCTTCGCTCAAAGAAGGCGGCCGCGACGGCACCCTGATCGTGGTGTCGCGCGACCTGACCCGCGCCGTGCGCGCAGACGGCATCGCGCCGACCCTGCAGCGCGCGCTGGAGGACTGGTCCAATCTCGCGCCGCGGCTCAATGCGCTGTCCGAGGCGCTGAACGACGGCACCGCCGAAGGCGCCTTCGCGCTCGACATGCAGTCGCTCGCCGCGCCGCTGCCGCGCGCCTACGAGTTCGTCGACGGCAGCGCGTATCTGCCGCACGTCGAACGCGTGCGCCGCGCCCGCGGCGCCGAGGTGCCGGAGAGCTTCTACGTCGATCCGCTGATGTACCAGGCGGTCAGCGCCGGCTTCTACGGCCCGCGCGACCCGGTGCGCGTGCCCAACGAGGACTACGGCATCGACCTGGAGGCCGAGGTGGTGATCGTCACCGACGACGTGCCGATGGCGGTGACGCCGGAGCAGGCCGCCGGGCACATTCAGCTGATCGGCCTGGTCAACGACGTATCGCTGCGCAATCTCATTCCCGGCGAGCTGGCCAAGGGCTTTGGTTTCCTGCAGAGCAAGCCGCGTTCGGCGCTGTCGCCGGTGTTCGTCACGCCCGACGAGCTGGGCGATGCCTGGCAGGGCAGCAAGGTGCATCTGCCGCTGCTGACCCACATCAACGGCGCCTGGTTCGGCGCGCCGGAGGCCGGCGTCGACATGCAGTTCGACTTCGCGCAGCTGGTCGCGCATGCGGCCAAGACCCGGCCGCTGAGCGCCGGCACCATCGTCGGCTCCGGCACCGTGGCCAATGAGGACACCTCGCTGGGCGCCTCGTGTTTCGCCGAAAAGCGCACGGTGGAAACGCTCGAACACGGCAAGCCCTCGACGCCCTTCATGTCCTTCGGCGATGTGGTGCGGATCGAGATGCGCAGCCGCGACGGCGAGGACATCTTCGGCGCGATCGAGCAGCGGATCGAGCGGCCTGCGTGAGTCGTGGGGCACCGCTCGATCTGCAGGCCTTGCGTGCGCGGGTCGCCACGGGCGAGCGTTTCAGATATCTGTGCTTTTGGGGACATCGCTCGCCCTCCGATGGCAGGGCGTCCAAGGCCTGCCTGAGCCAGTGGTACCCGGCCCCTTTCGAGATCGAGGGCCTGCGCTACGCGACCGCCGAGCACTGGATGATGGCGGCCAAGGCACGCTTGTTCGCCGACGATACCGCCCTGGCCCGGGTGTTCGCCAACGATGATCCCGGTGCCGCCAAGGCTGCCGGGCGCAGCGTCGTCGGTTTCGATGACGCACGCTGGCGCGCGCAGCGTTTCGCGCTGGTGGTGCAGGGCAATTTGGCCAAGTTCGCCCAACACCCCGAGTTGGCCGACTTCCTGCGCGCCACCGGCACGCAGATTCTGGTGGAGGCGAGTCCTCTGGATGCGATCTGGGGCATCGGACTTGCCGCCGACGATCCGTGCGCGCATGATCCGGAACGATGGCCGGGGCTGAACTTGCTCGGCTTCGCATTGATGGTGGTGCGCGAGCGATTGGGAGAGTCGATATGAACGACACACTCACGCTTCATGGTTACTGGCGCTCCAGCGCCGCCTATCGGGTGCGGATCGCACTCAACCTCAAGGGCCTGGACTACACGCAGGCACCGGTGCATCTGGTGCGTGAGGGTGGTGACCAGCACCGGCCGGAGTATGCGCAGGTCAATCCGCAGCGGCTGGTGCCGGTCCTGCAGCACGGGCAGCGGATGATCCGCCAGTCCCTGGCGATCATCGAGTATCTCGAAGAGTTGTGGCCCGACCCGCCGCTGCTGCCGCCGGGCGCGCGCGAGCGCGCACAGGTGCGTGCGCTCGCGCAGCTGATCGCGTGCGACATCCATCCGCTCAACAACCTGCGCGTGCTGCAGCATCTGGAGCGCGAGTGGAACGTGCCGCAGCCGGAGCGCGAGGAGTGGGTGCGGCACTGGATCGTCGAGGGCTTCACCGCCCTCGAGACGCTGCTGCAGGAAGATCTCTCGCGCGGCGAGTTCTGCGAGAGCGACACCCCGGGCATCGCGGACTGCTGCCTGATCCCGCAGGTCTACAACGCGCGCCGCTTTTCGGTGGACCTGGAGCCGTATCCGACGATCCGGCAGATCGAGGCCGCGTGTCTCGCGCTGCCGGCCTTCGATGCGGCCCGTCCGGAGCGCCAATCCGACGCTCCGGCCACTTAGGGCGGGCCCCGGCTCGCCATCGCGCCTTTTCCGCGGCGGCTCCCTTCAACGGGCCCGCTCGCCCCACACGCCAGACAACCAGGACGCCCCAAACGACGACGCCCCGGCGGCAGGCCGAGGCGTCATGTGGTTCGCCGGGTGCGGGACGTCAGTGCTGGAAGGAACTGTCCGTCTCGCCCTCGAACGCGACCGCGTAGGGATCGTGCTCGTCGCTGCCGCCTTCGGAGAGGCGGAATTTCAGCGCCAGGCCGTCGCGGGAGTCGGCCGCGCGCAGCGCCTGCTCCATGTCGATCTTGCCTTCCTTGGTGAGCCGGAACAGGCACTGGTCGAAGGACTCCATGCCTTCCTCCAGCGTCTCTTCCATCGCGGCCTTGATCTCGTGCACCTGGCCGCGGCGCAGCAGGTCGCGGATCATCGGCGTGTTGATCAGCACCTCCACCGCAGGAATGCGCCGGCCGTCCGTGCCCACCACCAGGCGCTGGCTGATCACCGCCTTGAGGTTCAGGGCGAGGTTCATCAGCACGTTCTTGTGCGCGCTTTCGGGGAAGAAGTTGAGGATGCGCTCGATGGTCTGGTCGGCGTTGTTGGAGTGCAGCGTCGCCAGGCACAGATGGCCGGTTTCGGCGAAGGCGATGGCCGCCTCCATCGTGGTGGCGTCGAGGATTTCGCCGATCAGGATCACGTCCGGCGCTTCGCGCATCGCGTTCTTCAGCGCGTTGTGGAACGCATGCGTGTCCAGGCCCACCTCGCGCTGATTGACGATCGACTTCTTGTGCTTGTGCAGATATTCGATCGGATCCTCGATGGTGAGGATGTGGCCGGATGCGGTGCTGTTGCGGTAGTCGATCATCGACGCCAGCGAGGTCGACTTGCCCGAACCGGTGGAGCCGACGATCAGCACCAGCCCTCGCGGGGCCATGATGATGTTCTTCAGCACCTGCGGCAGCTGCAGTTCCTCGATGCTGGGGATGACGCTGCGGATCGCGCGGATGACCATGCCCACTTCGCCGCGCTGCTTGAACACGTTGACGCGGAAGCGGCCGGCAT